>TARA_R110001592_G_scaffold363257_1_pt1 | contig 109395 bp, 100 predicted proteins | sample TARA_R110001592 | Tara Oceans TARA_R110001592 (sample SAMEA4398387) | marine metagenome | biome: Polar Biome; feature: [SRF] surface water layer (ENVO:00010504); material: water (ENVO:00002006), including particulate matter (ENVO:01000060) such as... | depth 5 m
AACCCGAACTCTCATAACCCTGGATCAACTTTTGGGGGCATTCCAACAGAAACCACCCATCCAGCAGAAACGGAACAATTGTTACAGCTTCTCAACCCGGCGAATATCGCGACAAAAACAGAACGATTTTCCGGTTCGGACAAACTGGCGAAAGTTTGAGTGCTGGCGGAAGGAAATCTCACTGAAGCGAGGCGGGGAAATCGACGGCTACCACTGGACACCCAGCATGAGCGAATTGAGGCCACTGCCGATGCCGAGTAAAGCGATGCGATCCTGTTCCTGAAGGATCTGATTTTCGATGCCGAGCGCCCAGGCCATGGGGAGTGCGGCGGCGCCGGTGTTACCCAGTGTTTCGACGGTGGGATAGTCGAGGCTGGTATCGAGACCCAGTTTTTCGAGCAGGAGTTTGCGATGTGCTTTACCGACCTGGTGGGTGAAAACGCGGTTGACGTCTTCGTTTTTCCAGCCGAGCGTGGTTTTGGTCTGTTCCCAGGTGGGGATGGCGAGATTGACGCCGGCGACGAGCAGGGATTCGGAATCGGTCTGCATACGAGGGCGGTGATCGCCGTGTTTTTGTGCTTCGACACCGCCGGCGCAGAGTTCGTGGCTGGAGGTATCGGTCTGAAAGTTACCGCCGAGCAGACGATGACCAGTTTGACTGAGTTTACGGTCACAGAGGAGAATGGCCGCGGAGCCACTGCCAATGGTCAGGGAAGCAAAGTCGTTTTTAATGGATTTGCGAGTTAAGGTGTCGTCGTGGAGCAGATCGTGAATGGTGCCTTCCACGAGATCGCGTCCGACTTCGGTTCCGACGACGATTCCGGCGCGGATCTGTCCCATTTCAATCATGTTGGCGATGAAGACCATCCCATTGAGCAGACCGAGGCAGGCATTGCTGATGTCAAGCACTAACGCGGAGTTAGGGAGTTGAGTGGCATGATGCACGCCGCTGGCGGTCGCAGGTTCGAGCTGATCACGACAGACAGAGCCATGAAACAGGGCACCAATGTATTTGCGGTCGAGCTGACAGTGATCGAGGAGCTTGTTCACGGTCTGAGCGCTGATGGTACCGGGGAGCGTGCCCGGATCGAAAAAGCGTCGTTCCTGAATGCCTGTCATCAGTTCCAGTCGGCCTGCGGGCAGACCGAGTCGATCATAAACGGGTGCCAGCTGCGCTTCGATTTCGTCGGAAGTGACGATATGGGGTGGCAGGGTACAGCAGACAGCTTCGACGCAAACATGCTCATAACGCATAAGCGGTATTCAATTCCCATTCCAACAGGCTGATAAAAGAGACGACATGACCGGGCACAAAAGTGAGAACTTCTGCGCGCAGAAAGAACGTCCTATTGAATTGGATCTGGGAACGAAACTCAACCTAAGCGCTGAAAAAACTTAAACCTGAGCTGCACTTTGTTTGCGAGGCGAGGAATTCAGAGTATCGACGAGGTGTTTGATCTCGTTCAATTTCTCTGTGCGAGTGCGAACATAGTCCGTAGTCGGTTCTTCGACTCGCAATTTTTCTGCACTCTTTACGTAGCGCAAACCTGACAACAGGAGGTCCAGTTGTTTTTCAGTAATATTTATTGTTGTGATATCAGTCATAGGTAAACGAAAACTCTCTCGAGGTGATCCGGAGAATTCAGTCCACAACAACCTCCTGCTGCTGTTACTGACATAATATTAGTCAATCACCAACCCAAATTTCAACCAGTTTTTACAAAAACACATCCTGTCTGGTATTTTCTAATCATCGACTTATCAAAGAAGTTTGCTTTGAAAGCTTTTCCGGTGCTGTTGAATCCCTTACAGCCGGCCTGATTGAATCGATCGATACGCTTGAATTAAACTATACATACAAACATTGTCAGACGGCTCTCAGATTGCCTTCCTGGAAGGAATCGGCCATGGCGAGCGGAATTTCGGCTTCGGCGAGGACCACTTTTGCCTGATTTTCCTGAGTCGTGGCGATCATTTCCTGTTCGGAGGCAACCGCTTCGGCCCGTCTTTCTTCTGCGAGTGCCTGTGCGATCCGCATGTCGGCTTCGGCCTGATCCACCCGGAGGCGTGCACCAATGTTTTCACCAACATCAATATCAGCGATATCGATGGAGACAATGGAAAACGCTGTCTGGGTATCCAGACCACGGTCCAGCACATTGCGGGCAATGACAGACGGATTCGCCAGAACTTCCTTATGGCTTTCACAGGAACCGATGGCAGAAACAATTCCTTCGCCGACGCGGGCGATAATCGTCTCTTCGGTGGCTCCTCCGACCAGCTGACTTAAATTGGTTCGCACGGTGACACGGGCACGCGCCTTGAGTTGTATCCCATCCTTGGCAACGCCGTCCAGCGTGGGCCGACCACTTTTCTTGGGATCGGGGCAATCAATGACTTTGGGGTCCACGCTGGTTTCGACCGCGGAGATGATATTTCGTCCCGCCAGATCGATCGCAGAGGCGGTATCCCAGTCCAGATCGATGCGGGCCCGGTGGGCGACAATCAAAGCATGCACGACGCGGTGTACATTCCCGCCTGCCAGGTAGTGTGCTTCAAACGCCTGTGTGGGAATATCCGTCAGTCCGGCCTGGACCGCCATGATTTTGGTATCAACGATGACAGATGGCTTTACCTTCCGGAGTGACATGAAGACCAGGGCAAGCGGACCAATTTTGGCGCGCGAACTGAAGGCCTGGATCCACAACTTGAAATAACGGGCAAACAACGCCACGAAGACGATGCCCAGTAAAATTCCGATTCCACCGATGGCAAATGCTACAACTGGCCAGAGATCTTCCATTGTCTGCATAACTCCCTTGTTAGTATTTGTTTCTGAGACAGCTGCCTCTGAAATATCATAACTGCCTGAAGGTCAAAACAAAAAGTAATTTTCAGCAGCTTTTTGCATTTTTCGCATTAGTTCACACCAGAAAACGAAATTGAGCTTGAATTGGATCATTCTGTTTTTCAAAACAGTCTGGTTCGATCGATTGGAAATCGGTTTTGCGGTCTTTATTCTGTTTTAAATAAACCATGTTTTCAAATTCCGTTGTTACCGGGACAGCGGATTCGCAAATAGAACGGACTTCAGTAAAGCAGGAAAATCGTATGAGTATCGAAGCCAAGATCGAAGAACTGAACCTGGAACTTCCCACAGCCCCCAAGCCAGGCGGCATTTATAACCCTGTCGTACAGGTCGATGATATGCTGTATGTCTCCGGACATGGCCCTATTAAACTGGATGGCAGCATGCACACCGGGCGTGTGGGCGACGATTTGACTGAAGAACAGGGCGTTGAAGCGGCTCGTGCCGTTGCTTTGACGATGCTGGCGACATTGAAGCAGTACCTGGGCGATTTGAATCGGATTGATCGGTTCGTCAAAGTACTGGGCATGGTGAATGCGGCTCCTGATTTCAAACGGCATCCCCAGGTCATCAACGGTTTCAGTGATCTGATCGTGCAGGTATTCGGCGAGAATGGTCGCGCCGCCCGCAGTGCCGTCGGTATGGGCTCTCTTCCGGGAAATATTACCGTCGAAGTCGAAGCGATCGTGATGCTCAAAAAGCAGTAGCAGACGGTTCTGTAAGCACGCCCGGATACGGTACTTGAGCAGCAGACGGGGGCTTTTTCCCGAAAACTGAAACTGTGAACAGTTCAATCGGGCTGATTCATCTTTTCGGATCAGGGCAGAAATAGTAAAAACCGTTAGCGCCATGGTTTCGCGCTAGCTGACCAGGAAAATGGTGCCTGCTGTATTGAGAAAGGATTCTCGGTGTGCCAAACGTTGATTTGATCATATTCGGAGGAGGGATTGCCGGCCTGTGGACGATGCATGAAGCGAGTCGACGGGGATACAGGTGCCTGCTGCTGGAAGCTTCCGCCCTGGGAAGCGGGCAGACCGTTGCCTCACAGGGAATTATTCATGGTGGTTTAAAATATACCCTGCAGGGCATGATGACCGGCTCTGCCCGCCGCATCCGTGAGATGCCCTCGATCTGGAGACAGTCGCTGGCCGGCGAAAAGCTGCCCGATTTATCCCAGACCGAAATTCGTTCGAATAACTGTTATCTGTGGCGTACTGAATCGCTGTCTTCCCGGCTGGGTATGTTTGGCGCGAAGATGGGGCTGCAGGTGGTCCCGAAAAATCTCGCCCCCGAAGATGTTCCCGAACTCCTCTCTGACTGCCCGGGCTCGATTGGTCAGATGGACGAACAGGTGATCTCGCCTTACAGCCTGATCCGAAATCTGGCGGAAGCGTTTCCTGAACAGATATTAAAATACGATCCGGAAAGTCTGAAATTCGTTCACGATCAAAACGGAAGGCTATCAGCGGTTCAGATTCTGGATCCCCAGCGGACGCCGGTGACCATTCAAACGGCGGCAGTATTACTGACGGCAGGCAGTGGAAACGAAAGCCTGTTGCAGCAGGCAAGCCCTGCTACTGAAGTACCGGGTAAAAGTGTGATGCAGAAGCGGCCGCTGCATATGGCTTTGGTCAGAGGGACGCTGCCTCCCTTCAACGGGCATTGTGTGGATGGTGCGAAAACCAGAGTCACGATCACCTCAGACATCGATTGCCAGGGACGTACAGTCTGGCAGATTGGTGGCCAGGTTGCCGAGACCGGCGTGAGCATGACTCGACGCGTGCTGATTGAACATGCTGCCCGGGAGCTGGCGGCTTCGGTACCGGGAATCGAGCTGAACGGCCTGGAATGGAATTCTTACACTGTCGATCGCGCCGAAGGGGCAACGAAATCGGGACATCGCCCGGAAACGCCACAAATCCTGCAGGAAGGCAACCTGTTCACGGCGTGGCCTACCAAGCTGGCGCTGGCACCTCAGCTGGCGGAAGAAATCTGTGAGCGACTGTCCGCAATTCCTGTTGCACCGACGCCGCTGGATGATTCGTGGAAGTCAGAGCTGGCGCGATTTCTTCGTCCGCAGGTGGCTTTGCCTCCCTGGGAAACAGCAGTCGACTGGGTGAGGCTTGATGAACCGTTTAGTCAACGAGAGGCTGCCTGATCTTCGTCAGGTTGAACTTCGAACATGCAATACCGTCCTTTGGGAAACACCGGCTTTTCCGTCAGCGCACTGGGTTTTGGTGCCTTCAAAATAGGCCGCAACGAGCAGATCAAATACAGTCAGTCTTACGATCTTCCGGATGATCAAACTACGGATCGCCTGCTGAATTCGGTACTGGACCTGGGGATCAATCACATTGATACCGCGCCCGCTTATGGCATCAGCGAAGAACGCATCGGCCAGTTCCTGTCACATCGACGTAATGAATTTCTGCTGTCGACTAAAATTGGTGAGACCTTTGAAAACGGTGCTTCCACCTATGACTTCTCCCGTGTGAGTCTGCAGTCGAGCCTGGAACGCAGTCTGAGTCGACTCAAGACCGATGTACTGGACGTGGTGCTGATTCATTCAAACAACTGTGAAACAGAGATCTTAAACCACAGTGATGCAATCGAAACACTGCAGGCAGCCAAACAGGCGGGGTTGATTCGCTGGATCGGCCTGTCTGCTAAAACGCTCTCCGGCGCGAAGGCGGCGCTCGACTGGGCGGATGTACTGATGGTGGAATATCATCTGCAGGATCGCAGTCATGAAGCACTCCTGGTTCAAGCCGCACAAAAGGGTGTGGGAGTCTTCGTGAAGAAGGGGCTTGCTTCAGGTCAGCTCTCTCCCGCGGAAGCGATTCCCTTTGTGCTGCGCAACCCGGGTGTCAGTAACCTGGTGGTGGGCGGTTTGAATCTCAAGCATCTTCAAAGCAACTGGCAGACTGCCTGCGATACATCAATTGCGCCAGCTGCTTAATTCTTGTGGTTGCTTGCGAATTCTCTCTCCAGGGGCGTTTAACGTAAGAAACATAAGTATTTCCTGCGCGGACCGTCTCTGCTGAAATGCAGGTTTCTGAGGTGTACATCCTCTTTTACCGAGCATCTGTCGGCTTGGCATTCGTGGTGGTACGGACTATAAAGGAGTAAAGCATCATCAAAGTTTATTATGATCGAATCTGAACCTCTTTTGAGTCCCGCACTATGGCGCCCAAAGTCGGCTTGTTTATCCCCTGTTATATTGATCAACTGTACCCGCAGGTAGGAATTTCGACCCTGAAAGTATTAGAACATTTCGGGGTGGATGTGGACTATCCGGAAAGCCAGACCTGCTGTGGTCAGCCCATGGCGAATACCGGCTGTACTAACGAAGTGGAGCCGCTGGCAAAACGCTTTCTGGAAATTTTCAAAGGCTATGACGCGGTTGTCTGTCCCTCGGGCAGTTGTGTCTCGATGGTCACACACCACTATGATGAATACTTCCCGGATAACGCCGAGTATGAGGAGCTCAAAGCGAAAACCTACGAGTTCTGCGATTATCTGACGAACGTCCTGGGAATCAAAACTCTATCGGGACGCTTTCCTCACAAGGTCGGTCTGCATCAGAGTTGTCATGGACTGCGCGAATTAAGACTGGCCAGTTCCAGCGAAGTCATGGGCCCCCCGTTTGGCAATGTGCGCGTGCTGCTGGAAAGCATCGAGGGGGTGGAACTCTCTGAACTGCAACGGCCCGATGAATGTTGTGGTTTTGGTGGAACATTCGCGGTCGCTGAAGAAGCGGTTTCCTGCATGATGGGAGAAGATCGTGTGCACGACCACGAACAGGCGGGTACGGAAGTTCTGACGGCTCTGGATATGTCCTGCCTGATGCACCTGGATGGTATTATCCGCCGCCAGAAGAAACCGATTCGCGTGATGCATATCTCTGAAATTTTAGTCGAGTGTTTGTAAGATGCCTTCACATCCAAAATTAGCTGCGGAATTCGTTAAGAATAAAGACCGTGCGCACTGGCACGATCAGTCTCTGTGGTTTGTCCGTTCCAAACGTGACAAGGCTGCGAAACAGATTCCCGAATGGGAGCTGTTGCGCGAACAGGCTTCAAAAATCAAAATGTTTACGGTCTCGCATCTGCCTGATCTGCTGGAAGAATTCGAGCGAAATGCGACCGCGCGAGGCGTGCAGGTTCACTGGGCCCGTAATGCCACCGAACATAACGAGATCGTACACGGCCTGTTGAAAAAGCATAATGTAACGCGCGTGGTGAAGAGCAAATCCATGCTCACGGAAGAGTGTCATCTCAATCCTTACCTGGAACGGCATGGGATTGAAATCATCGATACCGACCTGGGTGAGCGGATTGTGCAGATGCAGAATATGCCTCCCAGCCACATCGTGATGCCCGCGATTCATATCAAAAAAGAAGAGATTGGCGAACTGTTCCACGAACAGCTGGGTACAGAAAAAGGGGCGACGGATCCCCAGTATCTGACCGAAGCAGCCCGTCAGCATTTACGGCAGAAGTTTATCGAAGCAGAAGCCGGGATCACGGGGGTCAATTTTGCGATCGCGGAAACGGGTGGCTTTGTAGTCTGCACGAATGAAGGGAACGCCGACCTGGGAACGTCGCTCAACAAACTGCACATTGCCTGTATGGGGATTGAGAAGCTGATTCCCCGCGCGGGCGACTTGAGCGTGTTTCTGCGACTGCTGGCTCGTTCAGCGACCGGTCAGCCCATCACCACGTATTCTTCTCATTTTCATGGTCCGGCTCCGGGAGCAGAAATGCATATCGTGCTGCTGGATAACGGCCGCAGTGAAATTTCCGGCAGCGACGAATTTCGACGGTCATTAAACTGCATTCGCTGTGCCGCCTGTATGAATACCTGCCCCGTGTATCGACGGAGTGGCGGTTACAGCTATAGTAACACGGTCCCCGGCCCTATCGGGTCGATTCTGGGTCCGGCCAAAGATCCGAAAGCGAACTCCTCCCTGCCCTTTGCCTGCAGTCTGTGTGGATCCTGCACCGATGTCTGTCCGGTGAAAATCGATCTGCATCATCAATTGCTGACCTGGCGAAAAGAACTGCGCGTGAAGGGGTTATTGCCGTTCTCCAAACGGCTCTCGATGAAAATGATGTCGTGGATGATGCGGATGCCGGGCCTGTATCGTTTCGTGGGAAAAATGGCGCGATCGATTGTGCCTTATCTGCCTCGGTTCATGCTTTACAATCGCCTGAACGACTGGGGCAAACAGAGAGAACTTCCCATCATACCCAAACAGAGTTTCCGGGAATGGATGAAGCAGAACCATGACGACAAGTAAAAACGACATCCTGAACAAGCTGCGCAGTCAGTCGGTCCCCAAAAACGAGTTGCCTGACCTGCAGTCGATTGAACTCTCCTCGCAGTGGATCCGCTATGAGGATCCGACAGAGCAGTTCGCGGAAACGCTGGCTTCCGTCGGCGGACTCTGTCTGCGCGTTAAAAATGTAGAGGAAGTCAATCAGCGGCTGTCGGAGCTGCCCGCCTGTCAGGAAGCAAAAAAGCTCTGTTCACAGATTGCCGGTTGTGGACAACCCAATGTGGGCATTCCCGAAATCACTGACCCACATGATTTTGAAGATATTGATTTCGCGATTTTACCGGGTGAGTTCGGTGTAGCGGAAAATGGTGCCGTCTGGATCTCCAATGATGGCGGCCCGGCGCGGACCCTTTACTTTCTATCTCAGCATGTCGCGCTGCTGGTTCCTGCCAGCGAGATCGTAAACAACATGCACCAGGCATATCAGAAACTGGGATTTGCTGAAAACGGGTTTGGGACCTTTATGTCAGGTCCTTCCAAAACGGCTGATATTGAACAGTCCCTCGTAATTGGCGCCCATGGCGCTCGATCCCTGATCGTGTTTCTGGTCGAAGAAGCATTTTGAAATCCGTGATCCGCTGATCAGATTTTATCAGAATTTTTGTAACTTTCCCGGGTTCAAACAGGTACACTAAGCTGTATCCAGATTGTGTACTATCGATCTGCTTCTATTTTTAGATCTGTTTTTCCATACCGGAGGCTCTCCGTGTCGACTGCAATTGCAAAATCCCTCCTGAAACGATTTACCCTGACTGTCTGTATTCTCTCGCTCGGATCGCTGGCTCTGGCTCAAACCGATACCGAGCCGCGTAAGGAAAAAGTGGACTGGAATAAGCCGATTGCCGTGGCGACGATCGCCAGTATTGACCGTGTTCTGGATGACATTGATTACATTTTTGCCACTGTGGACAAACCGGAATATCCCGCAATGATCAAAGGGTTTCTGGCACAGTATCGCAATCTGGAAGGCCTGGATAAAACGAAACCGCTGGGGGCATTCGTCTTTCTGAACGAAGGTATCGCGCCGCAAGCGGTTGTGGTGGGATTTATTCCAGTCAAAAGTCTGGACGAGCTGACGCAGACCCTGGGCGAAGTCGGCTTTCTGCTGAATCCGGTCGACGGGAAAGAAGATCGCTACACGCTGGCATTGCCCACATTCACAGTGCACATCAAGATGGCCCACGGCTACGCATTTCTGCACATCAAAAGTGAAGCGCTGGACAGAGAATTTTACAACCCCGATAAGTTCACCAGCGCGCTGGCGAAAGAGTACGACATTGCCGGGGCGCTGTTTCTGAATAATGTTCCCCAGCCAATGCGGATGATGGCCGTCGATCTGGCCAGAGCCCGCGTGGATGAACAACTGCCTCAAAAGCCGGGTGAAGATGATTTAAAATACAAAGGTCGCAAAGAAACCACCCTGCTCATGCTGAAGCAGTTTGAACAGGTCGCCGAAGATGGGAATCAGCTGACGATCGGTTATAACCTGTCGAAAGAGAAGAAGAACATTCAACTGCATCTGGGTGTCACAGCGCAACCAGGTACGCCACTGGGCAAAGAATTTGAGCAGCTGGCGAAGACTTCCAGCCAGTATTCTTATCTTCATGCCGATTCTGCAGAAGTGCTGGGATATACCATTCTTCCGCTCCGAAAAGAGGTGGAGCAGAAGATGATCCTGGATCTGATCGAAAAATCTACCAGAAATATTCCACCGATACTGCTGGGCGATGATGCGAATCCTGGTCCCGTCGCTAAGATTCTGGATTCTCTCAAGGCAACTGTTGGCTCTGGTAAACTGGATGGACACATTCAGATGCAACAGGTGGGTGAAAAGAAAGTGGCATTACTGGGCGCAGTGAAACTTTCGAACGGAGCCCAATTTCAACAGGGTCTGCAGGAGTTCTTCGATTTAACTAAACAGGCTGATGATACAAAAGGCGTTGAAGGAAATGTCGCGGAAGTGGAAGGCATTGCCATACATAAAATTACCCCCGACAACCTGAAGGAAGATACAAAAAAGCTCTTTGGCCAAAACCCGGTCATTTATATCGGCTGCAGTCAGGACGAATGCTGGGTAGCCATGGGAGAAACTGAGAGCCTGGAACTGTTGAAAAAGTCGATTTCAACAGGCAAAAGTCATGTACAGGACCGTAAACAGGGTACCGCTTTTCTACTCTCTTTGAAACTGGCATCGATGATTCCCCTGGCAGAGGAGAATGCAAAAAATCCCGATTTCATTGAATCTGCGAAAGTGGCCTTCGCTTCCGGTGGCGATCTGATGACCATTTATCCTAAAATCACAGCCGATCAAGCCAGCCTGAATCTGGAATTCGGTGAAGGATTCATCAGGCTGATTTCCTTAGCCATTGCCAATCGCAAGTAGCCTGATTTCCGTTTGACTGTCGCGTCTTCCGATCAAAGACGCGCCGTGATCCTGGAACAGGCACTAGAACTTTATTTCCGCTATGCCTGAACCAGAAACTGAAGTGCTGCCTTATCTGACGGAAGGCTTACCGGGAACCGGCGGTGAATTAAAACAGACCCCCGAAGACTTTATCGTGGAGGAGATCACGGTCTACGCCCCTTCGGGTGCAGGAGACCACCTGTTTCTGTGGGTGGAAAAACGGGATGTCTCGGCGCAGTTTCTGGTAAAGATTCTGTCAGAACAGTTGAGAGTCGATTCACGGGAAATTGGTGTAGCCGGCCTGAAAGACCGCTGTGCCATCACGCGGCAAATGGTCTCCGTTCCCGCAGAATGTGAGCCTCTACTGGAAGGGTTTGCCTTCGACGGCATTCGCATTCTGAAATCAACGCGGCATGAGCGGAAACTGAAAACCGGGCATCTCAAAGGAAACCGCTTCACACTGTTACTGAAAGAAACTTCTGAGAAAGCGTTTGCGAATGCGAAGGCCATTCAGGAGAAAATTACAGAGTTCGGCTTTCCCAACTTTTATGGTGCGCAGCGAATGGGCCGCGATAATGAAACGCTGCGAATGGGGATGAAGCTGTTAAAAAATGAAAAGGTCTCCGCCAAATACTTTCGGAACAAATCACTGAAACGGCTGGCTCTGTCGGCGGCGCAGTCTTGTCTATTTAATCGGGCACTCTCTCAAAGGGTCTCTGCAAAAAACCTGCATACGGTTCAGCAGGGCGATATCATGCAGGTTTGTGAATCGGGGGGGCTGTTTGTTGTCGAAGATGTCGCTGCGGAGCAACAGCGATTTGATCAGCGGGAAACCGTCGTTACCGGTCCTATTTTCGGGCCTAAAATGAAACAGCCTGCCGATCAGGTTCTGGAAGCGGAGACTGCGATTCTGCAGGAGTTCTCTCTGGAACCGGCATACTTTTCGCGTTTCAAAAAACTGACTCCGGGTGCCCGCCGACCATTCCTGATCTGGCCGAAAGATCTTAGAATCAGTCAGACAGCGGACGGCATCCAGTTTGATTTTACGCTGCCTTCCGGCGTTTATGCGACCATGTTGCTCAGGGAATTTATGAAAAACGAGACGGCTGCCATGACGCCAGGCGACTCGTTATGAAAGGAAGATATTGTGAAAGTTCTGATTGATGAGGAACAGATTAACTCGCGTGTGATTGAACTGGGACGGGAACTTGCCCAGGAATATCAGAACCGGCCTTTGACCATCATCGGGATACTGGCCGGCAGCCTGGTATTGCTGGCGGATCTGATCCGGGCGATTGATGTGCCTCACCAGGTCGGCGTGCTACAGGCTTCCAGTTATCGCGGCAAATCAACCACTCCGGGAGAATTACAGGTCAATCTGGATTACCTTCCCGATTTAACAGACCGTGATGTTCTGCTGGTGGATGATATTTTTGATACGGGTAAAACCATGCAGACCGTGCTGGCTCAAATTCAGAATCAGAATCCTCGAACTCTGAAATCAGCCGTCCTGCTCTGGAAAGAAGAAGCATCAACGGTCGAACTGGAACCCGACTATCACTGCTTTAAAATTCCCGAGCATTTTGTTGTCGGTTATGGGCTGGACTTCAACAACGAATACCGCCATCTGCCTTTCATCGCATCCCTGGAAGGCTCGGATCTTGCGTAAAACGAATCTGTAGAACGCACATGATTCGAGTGCGTTCTACAGAATTCATGATTGATTACACATCCAGATTCTTCACATCGAGTGCATGTTTCTCGATGAATTCGCGGCGAGGTTCCACAACATCGCCCATCAGCACGCGGAAGATTTCATCAGCGGCGGCGGCATCCTGCATGCCCACCTGCAGAAGCACCCGTTTTTCCGGATCCATACTGGTATCCCAGAGTTCTTCCGAGTTCATCTCGCCCAGCCCTTTGAAGCGGGTCAGCTTGAGTCCTTTTTCGCCGATGTCTCGTAGCGAAGGCAGGAGCTGGCGGAGATTGCTCAGATTAACTGCATTGCTGCCACTGTTAATGCAAAACGGATAGATGGGCTCGCCGTTACGGTTTCCGGGTGAGTAGAAATCTTTCAGATGGATCCCATAGCCTTTCAGCTTCTGCAACAGATCGTTAATCGTGCGAATTTCGTGCAGATCGGTCACCTGCAGGGCTCCTGCTTTCGCGAACTCATCCTCATCTTCTTCGCTGTCTTCAGAAGCTTCTGCTGCTCCGTTGTCATCGGCGATCTGCAGTTCATCGCCGCGTTTGGCTTCTTCTTCTTTCAGGAATTGTTCCATCTCTTCCTGTGTCGTAAACCAGAACTGGTGTTTGTCCAGAAAGATGCGGTATTGCGGCAGTAAACCGTCTTCTGTCGCAAAATTTGATGCGAGGAACTTCAAATCAATGCCGCGACGATCCAGTGTTCCCAACGGTTCTTCCAGATCAGAAACCAGTTTGACCAGTTTTTCCAGCATTTCTCCTTCAAAGATTGTCCCGTCTTCATGCTGTAGATTGGAACCCGAAAGTGCCAGATCTATCAGTTGGGTCATCATTTCATCCTGCGTCTGCACATAGCGGATTTTTTTTCCTTGAGTCACTTTATACAAAGGTGGCTGTGCGACATACACACAACCATTGTTGACCAGTTCCCGCATGTGACGGAAGAAGAAGGTCAGCAGCAGCGTGCGAATGTGGCTGCCGTCAACGTCGGCATCGGTCATCAGGATGATCTTGCCATAACGTCGTTTGGTCACGTCATCAAAGGCAGCTCCCGGTGGAACGCCGACGGCTTTGAAGATGTTGGCGATTTCCGCGTTATCCAGAACTTTGACCAGTTGTGCTTTTTCGACATTCAGGATTTTACCACGCAATGGCAGAATCGCCTGGATGTTGGAATCGCGTCCGGTGTCTGCCGAACCGCCCGCAGAATCCCCTTCGACCAGGTAGAGTTCGGTGATGTCGAGTTCTCGGCTGCGGCAGTCACGCAGTTTTTCAGGCAGACCGCCTGTGGTGAGTGCACCTTTGCGACGAACCATTTCACGGGCTTTTTTAGCTGCTTCACGGGCTTCTGCCGCCAGCAGACCTTTGAGCGAGATCTTTTTCGCAACGCCCGGGTTCTCTTCGAAAAACTTGGTCAGCTTTTCGTTGACAACGGTCTGAACAATGCCTTCGACTTCGCTGTTTCCGAGCTTGGTTTTGGTCTGACCTTCAAACTGAGGATCAGGCACACGGACGGTAATCACCGCTGTCAGGCCTTCACGGAAATCGTCGCCGCTGGGTGTGAAGTCTTTGAAGAGGTTGGCTTTTTTACCGTAGGCATTGATCGAGCGAGTTAACGCACCACGGAAGCCGGAGAAATGGGTTCCCCCTTCAATGTTGAAAATGTTGTTGGCGAAGCAGCGTACATTTTCGGTAGAACCATCGTTGTGCTGTACCGAAATATCGACCTGCACGCCTTCGAGTTCTCCCTGGATATGAATGATTTCTTCGTAGAGGACAGTCTCAGTACGGTTCAGGTGACGTACGAATTCCACGAGTCCTTCTTCGTAGTGAAATTCATCTGACTGGCCGGTACGCTCATCATTGATGCGAATCCGCACGCCGGCGTTCAGAAAAGCGAGTTCCTGGAGTCGCTTGGTTAATGTGTCATAGACAAATTTAGTATCCGGGAAGATGGTGCCATCCGGCTTGAAGGTGATTTTGGTTCCGCTCTTGTCGGTCTTCCCGAGTTTTTTGAGCGGAGTCTTCAAAAGCCCCTGGTGGAAATCCATGGTCCAGACATGCCCTTCACGTCGGACTTCGGCTTCCAGCCATTCGCTCAAGGCGTTGACTGCGGTAATCCCGACGCCGTGCAAACCACCGGTTCCGGTTTTGTAGCCCCCTTCCCGGTCAAACTTTCCGCCGGCATGGATTTCCGTCAAAACCACTTCCAGAGCCGGACGGTTATTCATGTCCGGCATGATACCTATGGGAATCCCGCGACCATCATCGCTACAGGTCACGCTGCCATCCGCATTGATTTTAACGTTGATGATTGAAGCATAATTGTTCACACATTCATCGATCGAGTTATCGACGACTTCATAGACCAGATGGTGCAGACCCCGGAGCGTGGTATCCCCGATATACATGGCAGGCCGGGTGCGAATCCCTTCGACGCCTTCCAGGGCACGAATATTGGATTCATCGTATCCCGTTTTTTTCAACTCTGTCTGACTCTCTTCTTGATCACTCACGCTTTATCACTCCCGTGAATTGTTTTTCTGTTTCGCTATCGCGAAACGTTGTCTGATCTTAGACCAGTCTCAAACAGTAATTTCACATTCCATTTTTTAATCTGTTTGAGCTACTTGTTTGCCTTGGATTTCAAGCGAAATTTTATCTCGCGGACATCCTGTTTTCCGTACTCCTGCTGTAATTTCGTCAGCAATGATTTCTTATGAAATGAATTCAGCTCATTCAGCAGAGCTGAGTTCTCGACTCCGACCTGCACCACCCTGTTTTTGATGCCCATTACCGTTGTCTGACCTGCGATTTTTTCACCCGCCGCCTGTTTCCAGGCATTGGTCAGTCGTTGATCTCCCTGCACGCGGGAGAGCCCCTTTAATGCAATCAGCTCAGAAAGTACCTGTGAGACAGGCACCGGTGCGGGCACGGCACGACTCTGTTTGAATTCGTACTTTTGAGACATGTATTACCGTGCTTGCGAGAGAGGCATGATGACGTAGGTGTAACCATCGTCTGTTTTCAGAACCGCGGCACTGTCTGAGTCGATCAGCTGCAGTCTGATATGGGCGGCTGAGTCGAGCGTTTTCAGAAAGTCGGCCAGGTAACGAACGTCAAATGTGATCACGATGTCTTCCCCTTCGAAGGGAATCGGGATTTCCACTTTTGATTCCCCGACGGATGCCGCCACACTTTTCAAAGTCAACAGACCGCTGGAGAAGACAAAATCGACTCCCCGTGTTTCCACGTCGGTCACAATCTGCGCCTGGCGGACTGCCCCGAAGAACGTGCCCACTTCCAGATCGATACTATGAGTCGGCTCGGGAGGAATGACATCACGGTATTTCGGGAAGCGGCCTTCGACGAGTCTGCCGAAAATTGTGGAACGGCCACTTTTCACAATCACATCATTGGCCCGAATCGCGATCTGGATGTTTCCTTCATCGCCTGTCAGACTCTTTTCGATCAGTGACATTGCTTTGGCGGGAATCACGGGGCGATTGTTTTCATACGCTTCGGAACCCTGGTAACTGCACGCTGATTCGACCATCGCCAGTCTGCGTCCATCGGTGGCGGCCAGGGTTAATTTATCACCTTCGACATCAAACAAAACGCCGCCGAGTGCATAACGCGTGCTTTCCGGATCGGTGGCAAACACGGTGCGGCGAATCATTTCACGAAATGACTGCATCGGAATTTCGAAGAAGTTGGATTCGTTGAAGGTTTCCACGGCAGGAAATTCGGAAGGATCATGAACTGACAGACGGAATTCACTTTTGCCGGCCTGAATCAGGATAAAGTCCTGGTCTGCCTCTTCGTCTTTCTTGAGTTCGATTTCCACGGAATCGGTATGGGCTTCCCGCAGGATGGAAACCAGCTCATGAACGGAGAGCAGAATCTGCCCGGGCACCATGACTTCGACTTCTTCGAAATCAAAGCGAATACTGACTTCCAGGTCAGTCCCGCTCAGCGTTGCTTTTCCGTCTGCTGCTTCCAGTTTGGCGCACTTCAGAACTTCTTTCGGTGTGCGGGAACTGATGACGCTTCCAATGATCTGAAAGCCGGATAACAGGGTAGATCGAGAACAACTGAGCTTCATGTTTGAATCAACTTTTGTAAAAATGCGTGGAATTTGACGGCAACCGCGGACATCGATGGAAACACTTTCTGGCTGCCTGTAATTTGATCTTTAATGCTGCTGATATTTTATGTGATTTCGATGACTTTCACAATCAATCTGAGGTCCCGAATCTACACAACAACCTTGTTTTTCAAGGGAGTTTTAATCTAAAAGATTTTTATTTAGCAGTAGTAGTATCAGAGGGAGAGGAAAATTGTGGATTATCGCAGAGGATTAAACGTAAATACCGATGTAGTATGACTTTAAATCCATAGTATCAGCGATATTTTCTGTCGAAAACCTGTTGGTGGGATCTTGGCGGGAAGCAGATAGACTGATCACAAAGAAGAGGACTTTGAAAAGTCACGATCAGCGCTGTTCAGAAACGAAAAACCAGTCGACTTCTGGCAACAGACTTTGAACAGGTTGTCGACAAAACAGAGCATCAGAAACTGTGAAAGGGGGCCTGGAAAAAGTTTCCTGATCCGGTTTCTCTGGTTGAATTTCCTGTCCGCTATAAAGGGTATACCCCAAGTTGTTGCTTGATGCGAGAAATCTGCTGACGTAATCCGGGTGATTTTTCGAGATCGTTCTGAATTTGACGACAGGCATGAATAACCGTGCTGTGGTTCTTGCGATTAAAATAATTCGCGATATTTGCTAAAGATTCACCGGTCAGTTCCCGGGAGAGGAACATGGCACATTGCCGCGGTAGAACAATCTGCTGAGACCGGTTGGCAGAGCGGACCTGGGCCAGGCTGGTCTTAAATTCACGACAGACGACTCTGGTGATTTTAGCCGTACTGGTGCGTGGCGGATCCAGATTGCCATCCAGGAATTCCTGTACGAAACGGCCTTCAATACGTTTCTGCTGAATTCGGCTGACCGTTTGCAGCTGATTCAGGATGGCAGACAGCTCTCGTGGTGAGCATTCTTTCTGACGGGCAATCAGGGCGAGTTCTTTTTCTTTGATGGGAATCTGCTCAAAATCAGCCCAGAATTTTAGCAGCTCCAGTCTGCTCTGGTATTTTAAGGGAGCTATTCCCACGCAGACGCCCCCATGGAATCGATTAATCAGCTTCTTCTGAAAATGAGCCAGTTCGCCGGGCGGTTTGATCGAAGTCACAATGACGGCGCCCCCCTGTTTAAGAATCGTATCCAGCGTTGAGAGTAGTTCTCCCTGTGTATGCGTCCGGTTTTCCAGGCTGTGAATATCTTCCAGAACCAGCAGCTTCATCCCGCGGTGTTTCTCTTGAAACGCGGCAATTCGCTTGTTTTTTGAAGCGACAGCATATTTCGCAGCGAATTCACTGGCTGTCATGCTGTTCCATTCCGCCTCCGGATGGAGATTTACATAATCGGGTAACAGCGAGTTGATCAGAGCCGATTTTCCACAACCCGAAGGTCCGTAAATATAGACCAGCGGGGGGTCAGGCAAATCTGTTGTCTGAAACAATTGCGAGACAGCCGTGAATGCATACTGATATTCAGGGAATATCCTGAAGGGTCGCGCGGTCACAGATTGCAGAGGTTTTGACATCATCCTGGAGACTTCTTTATCAGAAATATCCTGTTCCAGAGCCTTACAGCTTGAACATACGCGTCTGGCTTTGTGAGCCGATAATGGCTGAATCGGATTCACTGATAAAATCAACCGAGACACCCAGGTTACTGCAAATCAGTTCCATCACGCTTTGCATTTCCAGAACATCCAGAGTTTTGGGAACAGCGATTTTGATCATCATTTCAAACGTTTGTCCGTCTTCAGAACTGGTCGCAGAGAGGTCCAGAATATCGACGCCATCCTGGCCGAGTTGCGAGGAAATTTTCCTGAGGATCCCCGCGTGGTTTTCTCCCGAAATTGCAATCAGGTATTTTACACTTTCTCCTGGAGAAAGAATGGAAGGGACATCGACATCCGGGTCTTTCACGGAAACATCAACATTAAAGGCATTGCAGATGCCTTCAATATGTTCCTGGATGAGAGTCGGATCACGTTGTTCCGGGAAATCGGCGGCAATCACAATCGAGAAAAAGTTCTGGATCACGGCAATGCTGGCTTCATGCAGATTGGCACCCAGTTCATCCATGGCTGTTGTTACGGCAGCCATGATCCCTACCCGGTTCGCTGAGAGGAGAGAGATTATATAACGTTTCATACCAGACTCCGGTTCTGCCGAGACAGATAAACTGATCCCGATGCAAGTCATTCCTGATGGGAGTAGAAAACTGTATTGTAGCGAGTCTGGCTAAAAAATTGCGATTTTGATTCCAAAATATTAGATCGGAATGCAGAAAAGCCCCGATTCAGCACGTAGGGGATTTCTCTATCTTTTCAGGTAAAATTGCTGTAAGTTGTTAAATACCATAGACTCTGATCATCTGGTCAATTGTGCCCTTCGATAGGTAAATCAGTGAATAGGAATGGTTCATGGTTCGACTCGTTTCGCTAACGGTTATTCTCTGCCTGATTCTCGCTTTGGGGATCATGTTCTTCAAAGTGATCATGCCATTCATCCTGCCTCTGTTCCTGGCAGCAGTGGTGGCAATGATCAGTCAGCCTTTGCTGAATTATTTTATTCGACGTACCAATGGTCATGTCAGATTTGCAGCCGGGCTCACGACGACCATCATCGTTTCTGCCATTCTGATTCCCTTGTGTGTGGGAATCTTTCTGGGTTCGCTGCAGTTGTTTACGACGATTGTCAATACACTGGACGAGGCAAACTGGAATAAAACCGTTCAAACGATTCGCGAAAAAGTCGAAATCAGTAACGATAAATTTCAACAGTTTGTGGACTGGTCGCACGAGTATCTGCAATACGATATCGACTCTCTGGTGACTTCGGGTAAATCGGGTGAGCCTAAGATTTCAGAAGATTTTATCCGCAAGAATCTGCAGGCAACACTGGTACCGATCGCCAAGCGTTCTCTGGGTGTCGCGGCTTCGACGGTCGGCCTGCTGGGGACTTTGTTCTCGGCGTTGATCGCATGGATCATGTTTATTATCGCCCTCTATTATTTTCTGGCAGACGGATATCTGCTGATTGAATCTACTCAGTCACTGATTCCCGTACATGTGGACTACCAGAGGCGGCTCATAGATCAGTTTCAAAAAGTCGTCCGCGCTGTGGTGATCGCGACGTTTCTGGCAGCCATCGGGCAGGGGCTCACGACGGCGATTGCGTTATCCATCGTGGGTTTCGATCACTTTATTGTTTTTCTGATTCTGGCGACCATCACTTCCATGGTACCTTTACTGGGTTCCTGGCTGATCTGGTTGCCCTGCGCAGTATGGCTGATGTACCAGGGAGACTGGGGGTCTGCCATCTTTCTGATCTTGATTGGAACCCTGGTAGTAGGCACGATGGATAATATTATCCGGACTTATGTGTTACAGAGCGACGCGAAACTCCATCCGCTGCTGGCGTTCGTCAGTGTGCTGGGAGGACTGCAGGTCATGGGGCTCTGGGGCGTGTTTATTGGTCCGATTGTGGCCTCCTGTCTGCATGCTCTGATTCAGATCTTTAATACGGAACTGAAAGCCTTTTCCCAGGAAAAGTTTCAGTCGCAGGGTCTGCTGGAAACCATGGCAGAAGTTCAGTCTGAACCACAGTCTGCCGAAACAGACGAAAAACCAGCTGAGTCACCCAGAAGTGATTCACCTGCAGAAGCTTCAAAAGAGGCAGAGAAAGCGGAAAGTAAACCCGCTTCAGAACCAGTGAAAACGTCTCCGCAGAAGAAAAAGAAACGCCGCCGATAGACGATCGAAGTATTTTACTTCTCTTGTAAACGAATCAGTGACTCGTGCTCAATGTGAAGATCGGCAGTAACATCGAGAGTGCAATAAAGCCGATGATCGAACCCATGCAGACCACCATGACTGGTTCTATCAGAGTGGTAGCAGATTTGATTGCGATTTTGACTTCACGGTCGAAGTAATCACTGAGTTTATTCAGTACCATACCCAGGCGACCCGTCGATTCACCCGAGGCAATCATCTGCTGCATGGTGGGAGGGAACAGCGCTTTTCCTTCCATCGCTTCATGAATCTGTTTTCCCGTTGTCACCAGTTCGCTGATTTCCAGCCAGCTCTGTCTGAAATGCACATTGTCGGTCACGCCTGAGCTGAGTTCGAGTGCTTCCAGCATGGGAACCCCGGCATTGACTGTGGTTGCCAGAGTACGAATACTGCGACTGATTGCCAGTTTTTTGAGCATGGAACCGAAGACAGGCATGCGGATTAAAACCCAGTCAAAGGCGGATTTTCCCCAGACCTGCTTTCGAACATAACAGAAGACACCCACAAAAGCTGCCAGAAACAGTAAAATCAGATACCAGTAGGAAGTGATTGCCGTTGAGACCATGATCATGATTTTGGTCGGTGCCGGTATCGCGGCTCCACGTGAGGCGAACATCGGCATCAGTTTTGGAAAAACATATGTCAGCAGAAAAATACAGATACCAATACACATCACCAGCATGATGGCGGGATACATCAATGCCCCTTTGACCTGCTGAATGGTTTCCTGCTCTTCTTCCGCCTGGGCAGCGATCCGGTTCAGCATCTGTGGCATGGTACCACTGGCTTCACTGGCTTTAATCAGATTGACATACGTGCGATCAAACTGTCTGGGAAAATCTGCCAGCGCAGCCGAGAAGTCACTTCCGGATTCTACACTTTTTTGAATATGTGCTAATATCTCTGCCAGCACAGGATTTTCAATCTGTTTCGAAATGCCTTCCAGGGCAGTGGCTACAGGCACACCAGCGTCGACCATAATGGCCATCTGGTTGGTGAAATAAATGATTTCCTTACGGGGAACCCGTTTTTTTTGTGCGATGCTGATCGTATTTGTGGTACTGGTATCTGATTCCTCCAGCGCCAGCAGGTACAGGCCTTCCTGCCGCAGTTTTGCGACGGCCTCTTCCCGGGAATCCGCAACCAGCTCACCGGTCTGGTTCTGGCCACTTGTATTGCGTGCTGTATATGTAAACTGCATGGGAGTGCTTTCTGATTACGCGAGTAATCCCTGTGAATATTCTTTCGGTGACTCTCCTTTTAACTCCTGCAGATGTTCATCAATGATGTCCGGCTCGACTTTTCCATTCAGTAGCTGTTCTTTCAACGCCTGTTCCATGGTCTGCATCCCCATGCGTCGGCTCGTCGAAATGATCCCGGGGATCAAATGCGAAGTCGATTCACGAATACTGGTCTGCACGGCCCGGTTCATGAGCATGATTTCGAGCGCGGCAACGCGCCCGTTACCATCAGCCGCTGGTAACAGTTTCTGTGTGATGACTCCGCGCAAAGTTTCGGCAAGGTGACTGCGAACCTGGGACTGTTCTTCCGGCGGAAAAACTTCAACCAGACGATCCACCACGCCGGCAGCGCTGGAAACGTGCAGAGATGACAGCACCAGATGTCCCGTTTCTGCGGCCTGCAAAGCGACGCGGATTGTATCCAGATCCCGCAACTCGCCGATGAGAATGACATCCGGATCCTGGCGGAGAACGTGTTTCAGACCGGACGCAAATCCCGGACAGTCTTCGCCGATTTCCCGCTGTTCGATCAGGGATCGACCATGCTGAAACTGATATTCAATGGGGTCTTCGAGCGTAATAATATGCTTGGCATCCCGTTGATTAATGGCTTCGACCATCGCGGCAAGCGTCGTTGATTTACCGGAACCGGTCTGCCCGGTCACCAGGATCAAACCTGTTTTCAGTCGCGTCAATTCTTCCACGACCGGGGGTAAATCCAGGCTGCTCAATGAACAGATTTCATTTGAAAAACGGCGGATCGCTGCTGCATAGGTGCCGCGCTGGACATGGATGTTGAAACGAAAACGTCCCAGACGCGGGATGGTAATGGCAAAATCGACGTCCTTCTGCCTGTCGAGTATTTCTTTCTGTTGTGGATTGAGAACCTGATCGCACAGGTCGCTGATGGTAACCGGATCGAGTGGTTCAAGCGCCGTTTTCTTCAGTGTTCCATCAATGCGAAACATCGGCGCAGCATCGATGGCGAGCAGGATATCAGACGCATTGCTGTCAACAGCTGCATGTAACAGATCATTCATTTCCATAGTGGAGTCGCTTTCACGAGAATCTATATCTATTCACACCGAGAGGTTAATAACGGTGATTAATGTTTGAGTGAGGACTTTCGGGGAATCCAGCCTTCATCGCTGACTTTAAGGGCTTCCTCGATGGTGGTCATTCCTTCTTTTGCTTTTCGCAGCGCATCATACCGTAGTGGAATCATGCCATTATTCTGGGCATACTCTTTGACTGCCGCCACGGTGGGATTCGTGGTGATGATTTCCCGCAGTGGATCATCGATCGTCAGAATTTCGTGGACGCCGATCCGGCCGGAAAAACCGGTATTGCGACAGCGTTTACAGCCTTTACCTCGATAAAACTCTTCTACATCCAGCCCGATACGTTCCACAGCCAGCTGCATCGCCTTGGGCAATTCATAAGGTGTTTTGCATTTCGGGCATAATTTGCGACACAGTCGCTGGGCGAGCGCCATATTCAGGGCGGCGCCAATGAGGTAATCATCAACCCCCATATTAATCAGTCGTGTCACAGCTGAAATGGCATCATTGGTATGCAGCGTACTGAAGACCAGGTGGCCTGTCAGAGCAGCCTGGATCGCAATCTTGCCGGTTTCCTGATCGCGAATTTCGCCGACCATGATGACATCGGGGTCCTGTCGCAGCAGACTTCTCAGAATGGAAGCAAAAGAGAGCCCAATCTTTTCGTTGACCTGAAACTGGTTGATCATCGGCAGCTGATATTCGATCGGATCTTCGACCGTACACACATTTTTTTCAATGGAACTGACGGCGTTCAGGGCTGCATAGAGAGTGGTACTCTTACCACTACCCGTGGGACCGGTCACCAGAATAATACCGTTGGGTTTATCAAGCTGTTCGGTAAAATGTTCCAGAACTTCGGAACTGAAACCGAGTTGTTCCAGTGAAATATTCACGCTGCGGTTATCCAGAATACGGATCACCACTTTTTCACCGGTGGGCATCGGCAGGGTACTGACGCGCAGGTCAATCGGGCGGCCTTCCATCAAGACGTGAATTCGACCATCCTGGGGAAGTCGACGTTCACTGATATCGAGGCTGGCCATAATCTTGATACGGGAAGAAACCGCGGGTGCCAGGTGCACTGGTGGTTCCAGTGCCTGCTGTAACACCCCATCCACACGGTAGCGGACCCGCAGTTGCTGTTCGGTCGGTTCAATGTGAATATCACTGGCGCCTTCTCGAACGGCGTTGTAGATGATGTAATTCACCAGTTTGATGATCGGGCTCTGGCCGGCAAACTCGGCATCAAAGCCGATGTCATCGATCGACTCTTCAATCAGCTCGACATTCGTGCCGTTCGCATCGTCAATGATATCGTCGATAACAAAGACATTCGTATTCGGCATATAGGTTTGCACCATCCGCCGAATCTCGCGGGCACTTGCCGCAACGATTTGAATTTCCGTTTTGGTCAGGTCTCTGAGTTGATCTACCAGGAAGACGTTCGTTGGTTCAGCGACGGCAACGGTCAGAACATTTCGGACTTTAAACAGCGGCAGAACGGTATGTTTTTCGACAAAATCGCGGGGCAGGATATCAAAAATCTTCGAATCGAACATGCGGCTGTCGAGCTGCACGTAGGGAATCCGATACTCGAGCGCCAGGCATTCCAGAACCTGATCCTCGGTACAATATTCATTATTGACCAGCAGTTCGCCCAGCAGCTGACTGCCGTCTCCCTGTGACTGTGCTTCCAGCGCGGACTCTAACTGTTCCAGAGTGATATACTCTTTGTAAACGAGCAGATCACCGAGTCGCATTTTCGGTTGGAGCAGTGAGTTGGTATTCATAATTTACGCATCAATTTATTATTGAAAACTGGAGACCGCATCGATTACGGAATCGAACAGATCGATTCGCTGATCAATGCGTGTGATTTCCAGAATCTTCCTGCCTGGATCTTCCAGGCCACTGATCTTGAGATTTCCACCCTGTTCGCGGGTCAGATCCTGAATATCCAGCAGAGCTTCCAGGCCCGCACTATCCAGGGTTTCACTGTGGTCCATCTGCAGCACGACCTGAAAATGTTGTTCATTGATGGCAGCAGTCAGGGCGTTGACGAATTCGGTGGAAGTATCATCCGTCAATTCGTCGGGCGTATGAGCCACCATGACATTTCCAAATATTTCGGTTGTGATCTGCATGATTTCGTATCTAAATACTGGGTTTTCTGGTGGAATTAGGATCGAGTCCGACAACCTGATTTCGACCGCTTTCTTTGGCTTTGTATAAATTCTCATCGGCAATCCGAACCAGTTCATTTGTCGTTGTGGCCGGATATTTGAATTCGGTGACGCCGAAACTGGCAGTAACCTGCAACTGTTGTCCTTCAAACAGGATCGGGCAGTTTACCAGAGTTTCGCGCAGGTCTTCGGCAATCTGCATGGCTTGTGAATATTCATGATCCAGCAGAACTCCGATGAATTCTTCTCCGCCGTAGCGGGCAATAATTGCTTTTTCCGGCATGACGGTTTTCCAGATCCGTGCCACTTCCTTCAACACAAAATCACCAGCCTGATGGCCGTAGGTGTCGTTGAATGATTTGAAGTGGTCAATGTCGCTCATGATGATACTGAGCTGACTAGACTGGGCATCCGCCTGTGTAACCAGCTCGTGCAGTTTTTCCTGGAAGGTGGCATGATTGAACAAACCAGTCAGACCATCGCGGCTGGCCATTTCTTCAATCCGTTTAAACAACTGGGAATTCTTGATACCCAGGGCATAGATATTGGAAAGAATATACAGAAGCCGCCCTATCGTGGGTGATTCCACATCCACTTTATCAATCACCATCAGACCAATCAGGTCGGAACCAACGGTGAGGGGCGCGATGGCATCGGGCATATTGGGATCTTCATCCAGAATCCGTTTGAGTCGATAGTCCTGTTCGGCATCGTTTCGCATGACAATCTGACGATGTTCAATCACCCAGGCAGCCACACCACTGTTGGGAACCGGACGATAATTCAACTGATCGCGGGCACGGACCGGCAGCGCATTTTTCAGAGAGCGTGATTTACTGTCCCATAGATATACCTGGCAGTACTCGCACTGCAGCGAAGCTTTCGCCGTGCTGATGACCGTGGGAATCAGAGATTCATTTGACTGATTTGTAGAGATACGTCGACCAATATCCTGAAGTGTCAGCAGAAGCAGCGGATAATTGACGCCGACTTCTCCTGTAGAAGTATCCCTGGATTCCGCGAGTTGTCTGTTTTTTGTTTCATCGGCGTCTACGGTCTTCTGCTGATGCGTGAATGACTCTTTCTGAGATTCGTACAATTGACGTACCAGATCATCGTTCTGCTGCTGAATTTGAGAAAGCTTTCTTCTTAACTTGCCAATGTACAGATCGATCAGTAAGACGAGTCCAATCAGAACGGCAGCGCTTAATATGCTGAGTATGTAGCTGTTTTTTCCGTTTACGGAGTCTGTGCGGAAGTACGTTTCCGCGAAACAGGAACCGACGGAAATGGCCGTGATGGTCCAGTAACAGATCCGCGGTGATGAAACTGCAGCGAGGACCGTGGGCGGTGCAAGCAGCAGCAATGGCGCCACGCCCAGTGGCCAGTCCATGTACGAGCCCAGAAAAACGGCCAGCGGACAAAGACAGACTACCAGCAGCGAATAAGACCAGAACTGGATGGCAGTATAATAATTTCGCATAAATAAGAGTTTCAGAATGTTTGTTTCGTTGAGCGACTTAACCAATTACATCGTTGGTCAGATTGAGCGATTCCTGAACCTGCATCAGCAGTTTTTTGGGGCTGAATGGTTTTACCATCACGTTGGTGATTTTCAGTGTCTGCATATACTCATCATGATCGAATTCAAAACCTTTCCCGGTTAATAACGTAATCGGGATCAATCTGGTTGTTTCCAATGCTCGAATTTTCTCACAAAGTTCCAGACCGTTCATACGAGGCATCTGCAGGTCTGTAATAATCATATGTGGCGCCTGTTGTTGGGATTTCTCCCAGCATTCAAAACCATCGGGAAAACATTCTACATCAAAGCCTGCTTTTCTCAGCTTCATGCTGATGGCACGAACGATATGCGAGTCGTCATCACAAATATAAATCAGGTGATTCATTTTCTCACTCCTTTTCTCACTACTTCTTTCATCGGGGCTGTGAACGGTACGTTCTACTCAGGCGTTTGCTGGCGGGGCCAGTTGCTTTTTTCGCTTCTGTTCTTTGTGACCCAGTGGGATCGTAACAGTAAAGCAGGTCCCCTCATCGACTTGGGATTGTACTGAAATCGAACCGTTGTGTACGTTGGTGACAATAAAATGAACCAGAGCCAGTCCCAGGCCGGTTCCTGCAGCGGAACGGTTATTTTCCGGAACACGGTAGAAACGATCAAAAATATGAGGCAATGAATTTTCCGGGATACCCAGTCCGGTATCGCGGACTTCAATCACGGCAGTTGTATCTTCCATTCTACTGCGAAGCCGGACTTCTCTACCGTTGGGTGTATACTTCACCGCATTGGAGAGCAGGTTGATGATCGCCTGTCCCAGCATGTCTTTGTCAACAAATACAGGCAGGTACATATCACTCAGTTCTGCGGTAAATTTGATATCCTTTTCGATGGCGGTAGGCGAAATCACATCCGCGGCTGTTTTCAGAATGTCGTTCAGTTCATGATCGTGTCTTTTAATTTCGACCACACCACTCTCGATGCGGGCCAGGTTCAGCATGCTGTTGACCAGTCGGGTCAATCGATCAATCTGGTCATTGATGAATCCATAAAGCTCGTCTGCTTCCTCTGGTTCACAATCACCGTCAATCAGCATTTCAATGTAGGCTTTGATTCCCGACATGGGAGTTTTTAGTTCGTGTGCGACGGAGGAGACGAATTCGGCGTGTTGCGTTTTCTCATCGGCTTCTACGCCGATATTTTCAACGACGACCACGGTGCCCAGCGCGACCTGATTCTCATCTGTGAGATTCGTCGCAATCGCCCGATACTGGTTTGAAATCCCGTTGCTGGTAAATTCAAATTCAGTACGTCTGCGAAAGGTGGCTTCTTTGCGTTCAATCGTTTTCGCCAGCAGTTTTGCCAGTTCCGGAATGACTGTTTGCTCGACAACCGGTTTGCCCAGCGAGAGACCGGATTCACTCGTCGTTTGATTCTGATCCGCCCCCGCAAGCAGAAATGAATTTGCTGCCTGGTTGGTAAATTCCAGTTCCTGTTTCGCGTCAAAGACCAGGATTCCGATCTCCAGGTTATCGAGAACGGATTCGACCAGGGCTTCTTTTTTTAACAGAGAATTAACCCTGGCTTTGAGCATGGTTTTGACCTGGTTTGTCGTGGAAAGCTCCGTATCAGATTCTTCCATTTTGTGCATCGCTTCAGCGAAAACAGATCCATAGAAGTTCTTACGTTGAAAATCGGGGCGCGCCAGTTCCGGGTTTCTCAGGCAGGCTGCGATCTGCTGCTGATCGTGTTTGATGCTTTTCATGAACCAGGCCCAGCAAGCCAGTGATGCGGCAAAAGCGATCAGGAACGCATAAGCCGGGCTTACCGTCTGGCTGATGACCAGCAGGTTGTCTACACAACTCACTGTCAGCAGGAGCAGTATCAGAAACCAGTATTTGCCAGATATATTCATTACCAGTTCTTTCTCAGTCGAATGAATTCCACTGAAAAACGTAGTTCACATTAAAAGTTCCGAAGACGAGTCATTCTTCACAGTTTCCAACAGGGCCGTCAGGAAGATAACTCACTTTTTAAATCTAGGTTACAATCTGCCGATTGTCCAATTTCGGAATAGAGAATGTGATTGGCACTTGAATATGTGTAAATGCGGTCACGTGGCGGAGTTACCGAACGATTGGCTGTTCTGGCGGAATCAAAGCGGCGACTTCCAGCAGGGTCTCATCGTTCGGCCATTTTTTGCGGGCTGTAGCAATAATGTTTTTTGCACTGGTACTCTGGCCCCGGTTTATTGCGCACAATCCGCGTAATATTTCTACATGGATTAACTGGCGCTGATACTTCACGGAAAGATCATCAAACAGCGATTGAGCTTTTTCCAGGTTACCAATCTGTAAGGCAGCGTCACCAAAGGCAATGATTTCCGCGAGCGACAACGATTCCGGATCGTTTTTCTGACAGATGGAGAACTCTTCGAAGGCCGAGGTAAAATTACCGGAATAATACAGGCAGCGTGCCCGCTGTTTTCGCCAGACATGGTTCTCGGGGAAATGATTGACGACCATGGCGTAATAGACGCTGGCCTGACTCCACTGCTGGCTGGCTTCGCAGATCCGACCCAGGGCAATCGGTAAACGTCGACTTCCCGGAGTGGTGTGCAGTGCTTTTAACAGGACTTTCTGGGCTTCATCGGTTCTACCCGCCTGTTCGTAAAAGGATGCGAGTTTGAGCGCATAGTTTTCATCATGCGGTTTTAACTCGATGGCGCGATTCAGGCAGGCGATCCCTTCCTGCGTCTGACCTGCCTGAAAGAACAGGGTTCCGATGGCACTCTGCTTTTCGGAATCATCAGGACTGGCCGCCCGGATGGCCCGCAGCGATTGCAGAAACTGATTGCGGTCTCCCATGTCGTAAGAGAGCTGGGCCTCGATTTCAAAAGTGCCAATATGACCGGGATCGATTTCACGTGCGGAGGCCAATAGCACTTTGGCGCGATTTAATTCCCCATTCGAATAATGTTCGAGCGCCTGGTGAATGAGTTGATTCGCCTGCTGATTATAAGGAGATGCAGGCTGTCTTTGCGCAGCTTCCTGGGCCTGTGGTTCTGCTGTTTTCTGTATCGAACCAGCTTCAGGCAGAAATGCCAGACTGGCGACAGGCACGGTTTGACAACCACTCAAGACGAGACCCGCTGCACAGAAAATCATTCTGACATAATGAAAGGCCCTGTCGTGAACTCGAAGCATGCTCAGGGTGCTCCTTCCAGAGTGGGAGCATGAACTTCCGGACCAGACACGGGCGGTAACCCGATCATTCCCCGGTTGCGATTGATCAATGCCTGTTCGATGTAGTTTTTCAGCTGAATCGCTTCGATATTGTTTTTGTCCAGTCGTACGGCGATTTTGATCTGTTCTTTGGCTTTGGGCAGATTGCCGATTCGCAGGAATTTCTTTGCTCTGTCAATATGTGACTGCACGATGCGCACCTGATTGATGGGCAGGAAACTCTTCTTGAAGTTTTCGAGACGTTCTGCACCTTCGTGTTTGAGTATTTCACCTTCGGCCAGCGCGGCTTCTGCACGCACGATTCGTGGAGTAATCAATACGATCAATTCCGTCCGGTTCGTGATTTCGCGCTGTTGGCGAAACGCATTGCCAATCACGGGAATCGCTCCCAGGAAGGGAACCTGATTCCGGGTATCAGAAGTTCGTTCTTCGATTAAACCACCGATGACAACGGTATGGCCGTCTCGCACCATGACGTTGGTGGTAACCTCGGTCGTTCGCAGGTCGGGCAGATTGGTACTCGGGTTGATGGTGGCAGAACTGCGTTCGGGATGGACTTCCATGCGGATCTGACCATCGGGAGTGATGAATGGCCGCAGGTTCAATACAATCCCGGAGTCCAGAAAGTTTACATTCTGGATTGAAGTGTTTCCATTCTGAGTCACTGTGGAATAACTGGTACGGTCACCGATAATCAACTCGGCTTTCTGTTTGTTCAACGCGCGCAGTTGTGGTGAAGCGATCAGATTCGTCTCTGTCACATCTTCCAGTGCTTCGATAAAACCACTGATATCTCCATGCAGGAAACCATATTTCAGACCTGCTACATCTGCTATAAACTGACCCGTAGGCGGCACTATGGAAGAAGAACCTGAACCCGGGAAACCACTGGCATTATTGAGTGTATTTCCATTTCCATCCACGACCAGATTTTTGTTATTTCCACCCAGCATGGCAAAATTGACGCCAAATTTCATATCGTCGTTCAGCGCGACGCTGAGAATCATCGCTTCGATCACGACCTGCATCGGAGGGATGTCCATCTTTTCCAGCAGACGGTCCACTTCTTCCAGAATTTCCGGATAATCGCGTACAAGGATCGAATCTGTCTGTGCAAAGGAGTCACCACCTGCACTGGTGGGATCGGGTGCGATGCCGACCTCACTGGGGGAGGTTAGTGAAACGATGCCGACATTCTCAGTCAGAATGGGAGTGATCAGGTTCTGTAGCTCTTTGGCACTGATATAGAACGGGCTATATAGCTTGGTGATGACTTTGCGGCTGGATTTCTTTTTAAGCTCAAGCTGAGCCTGGGTCATTACATAGATGAACTCGCCTTCTTTTTCGGAGGTCAGATCGCGCGAACGCAGGATGGCATCCAATGCCTGGGCCGGTGTGACATTTTTCAAATTTGCCGAGATCGTACCGGTTACGCCCTGCCCTGTCAGGATATTCAAACCGGAAAGTTCGCCGAGCATGTCCAGGACCTGCATGATTTCAGCATCCTGAATCTGGAGCGAAAATGTTTCGCTGGAATCGTTGTTCGGGCTGATTTTCAAGACCGGTTTTTTCTTTGTCGTTTCTACCGTCTCTGCTGCAGGTGCTTCTGTGACAGGCGGTTCAGCATTTTTTTCTGTCGCTGCGGGGCCGGCCGGGTCTTTGCCCTGCATGCCGTCCAGTTTCCGTTCCAGATCCCGGAGCTGATTCATCTGCTGCATCTGTTGCAGGAGTTGCGTCGCCTGTTCCAGGCGGTTGGTATTCTGCGCCAGTTCCATGTTGGACTGCTGTTGTGCCTGCAGTTGCAGACTGGTCAGCCGATCGACCTGTTGTGTCAGACTGGCCAGGCGGAGTTCCATTTTTGATGATTTCGGCTGCGGTGCCACCAGATCGTCATCACTGGTGACATTGAATCGAATGGATCGCGCACGGGGACTGGCATCTGGAATCGTAGAAATTTCGATACCCGGTTCTACCAGCAGTCGCGATCGTGCAGGCTCTTTTCTGAGCGATACATTTTTTGAAGCCGCTTTCGCTGGTAGAACAGCAGATTCGACCGGCGGCGGTAGTTCAGTGGTTTGAGTGAGTTCCGGTTCTGATACAGGTCGGGATTGCGGAGGCAACGTACTGGTTGCTTCGGGTTGTGCCGGAACCGCTGCTGGCTGAGCATCTGCGACCCTGTTCTCAGGAACATCCTGTGGTGTCTGCACTGAGTGTTGAGGGGAAATAAACAGAGACTGTGGCGTTTTGACGTCTGTCATGGCAGCAATCAGCAGCAGTGACAGTCCTGTGAGAGTTGCCCAGAAAGCCGGTAAAAAAAATTGTCTGTTCATGTTTCGACCATCATCCATGATCGTTCGAATCAATCTAAATCAGCCAGTGATGCGAACTGTTATTGTTCATATTTAATAAAAGCGGAAGGGTCATTTTGAATTTTCAGTTCAAACTTGTGAGTCCCCTGGCTCAAGATCACATTCCGTGCAGCGACCTGCTCCAAAACGTAAGTCGACTCGTTGTGCTCAAATGATTTGCCTTCGTAGTACAGTTTGTTATTGATGATTGCGGCTTTACGAGTTTTACCGATGATGGTGGTTTTCAAAACCAGATCTTCAGGCAGTACCGGTGCAGGCTTGGGTGTGCTCTTCTCAGGAGCCTGAACCGGTTCGCGGGGCTCTTCAGCAAACAGAACGGGAGGCGAGAATTGATCCCGGTCGACCTCAAACGGATTCTTCTGCATTGCTCCCATCTGCACCGACTGCACGAGTGGATCGGTCTGCATTAACGAATCAAACTTCTCCCAGGAGTGACGTGGTTCGTCCACCGGTTCACTCTGTGCAAAACTCATTTCTGTTTTCACAGGAGGACGTTGAGGAATTTCTTTCACAGTGGTCCTGGCCGAAGCGCTTGACGCACTCGCGCTTCCTCGAATGGCACGATAGAGTGGTGGAATCCAGAAATAGATCCCTACCAGTAGCAACAGACTCAATATGAGTGTCTTCTGCCAGCTCACTTTTAAATCGTGTATAAGTTGTTCACTGAAAGTTTTCACGCGTGAATCACCACTTTAAATCCATAAGAGACCTGAAGTTACATCAACTGGCCTAAACTGTTTTTCACGAGGAACAGTCTGAGAGCAACTTGAATCAGAGTGCACCCTTATCTCTTATCGGCCGAAAGAAACGTCTTGCTAACCCTATTTTCGGAAAAATCAGAATAATCCCTCTGGTTCTCGCGTAATGCGTAAACCGACAGGTCTATGGTTCCCTTGATAAGTCCCGCAGAGTCTCCATTTTGTTTGATGAGTGAGACCTGATTGACGGTAAACACGCGTTTTTCTTTGTCCAGCTCATTCAGAAACTGCAGGAGCCCCGAGTAGTGACCACTGATACTCAATTTAAAAGGCTGCCTGATATAGGTGGCATGTTCTTCCGTCTCGCCCGGATTCAATTCTGAAACGGTGAGCGAAGCCGTTTTTGCCAGCAAAGCAACGCGTTGCAATACCTGGTGCGTGTCTTTGCCGACAGGAATTCTCTGGCTGAGGCGATTGATGAATGTGATACGTTGATCAAGCTGCTGATGCAGTTCCTCCAGTTGCTTCACCTTGGCTGGAATGGCAGAGATTTTCTGATGATAATCTTCGATTTCCTGGTTCAGCCGCTGTTTGCTTTTCAGGCCGGGCAAATAAACGACAAAGGTAAACAGAGCCACAACAACGGACAGGCCAATAATGGTAATTAAACTGTCGCGACGTAATTTATCATTCATGGAACAAGCCTCCTGCCGTGATCCAGCGATCCAGACCGGCGGTTAAATGCGTATCAATTTTCGGGAGATACATGCCGGGTGAATTCACGACCATTCTGAGTCGAAACACCCGCAGGGTTTGCCCCTCAAACATGGTTTCATTCGACTGAATCAGGTCGATTTCTCTGAAGACGCCGATCTGATCCAGATTTGACATAAATCGGGAAATGGAAAGGTGGTCTGGTGAGATTCCCTGCAGACTGACAACCAGGTTTTCCCTGGCGCGCAGCCCCTGCAGGTATTTCAGATCCACCAGTTCCGGTTGTTCGTTTTCCGGTTTTTGGGGTGGACTTTTTTTAGCCTGTGTATCTTCTTTGACAGAAATTTTTTCAAACGTGAACTGAAATTCATTCAGGGAAACGTACTGAGGCAAAGCGTGGCTGATCATATTCAGCAGCTGCGCCGGCGATTCATCCAGTTGCAGGCCTGCCAGCAGATCGGCCCGAATGTCGGTCTGTTTAATCTGGAGAGTCAGTTGTGTGGGGTCTTCCAGTTGCTCGTTCATCAACTGTGCCCGTTTTTCCAGTGCTTCTTTTTTCGTTTGCAGCTGATGTTGAATTTCGCGCTGGCGCACCGTACTCAGGGTGACCAGTGTCAGAAAAATCAACACGATCGTTCTTCGCCAGATGCGGTTTCGTTGCCGCCTCCTGACTTCGCGATAGCTGGCTGGTAAAAAATCAATTTCAGGTATCATATTCTCGCCCTTAGCGGGGTCTTTTCGAATCGTCTGATTTACACGTCTGTTTGTTTCAATCAGGTTGTCTGTAATGTTGTGTTGACCGGGTTCCGGTTCTAAATCGTTTTTTCTTTCATGGCCAGGCCCAGCGCGGTAGTCCATCTGCCGGGACGTTCCAGAATGGATGTGGAAATCGGCCAGCGTTCCAGGCTTTCAAAGGGGTTGCCCATTTCGCAATCGGTATTTAATCGTTCTGAAAGAAAGTCAATCAGCCAGGGACTGCATTCATTGCCTGTGACGATCAACTGATTCAGTTTTTTCCCGCGGAAGGTCACTTTGTAATAGCGCAGACAGTTTTCAATTTCGGTGCTGATCGATTCCAGCAGTGATCGAATCGAATCGATGACCGACCGGTGCAGTTCATCACTGGCATCCAGTGATGTGGAATTGGTGACGATATTTCGCATGCGAATCGCTTCGGAAAGCGGCAGGTCCAGATTGTCAGCAACCGCGCGATCGAGGTGATTGCTGCCCTGCATGATGTACTTCAGAAACAGCACATTTTGCTGATCTGCAAATATGACGGTTGTGGCCGCTTCGCCAAAATTCAGATAACAGTTGGCAGAATTCGAATGGGCACCCCGTGCGCCGCCATGAAAACACCTCAGAGTTGCCGAAGGTTCCACATCAATGGCAACGGCATTTAAACCAGACTGCTCCAGGAGATTCAGATGACGTTCCAGAATTCCCTTATGGCAGGCCAGTAGGATGACTTCCTGTTTGGTATTGGCTTCCTGTCGCACCTGGCCGGCGGGCAAATGACGGATTTCTGCGTCGACCACGGGATAAGGCAGGCGTTCTTCTGCTTCCCAGGCAACCACTTTTGTGAGCTCCTCAGTCGGCAGCTGTGGTAATCGAATATTCTGAATGAACAGTTCCTGTGAGCCCAGGCAGCTGATTGCGCGGCGACCTTTAAAATGATGATCGGAAAGAATGCGACGGATTTCCCCAGCGATTTTCGCATCACGTTCATCGAGCGTCAGTTTATCGTCAAAGTCAAACTGTTCCTGCGCAATTGCATGTACCACGCGATTATTGCGCGGCCCGGTCAGTTGAACGAGGGTCACGGAATTCGGGCCCAGCTGTAAACCGATGGGACTGTATTGTGATCGTTTGATTGAAATCATGTTTTCAGTTTCGTTTTCAGTAAATGAATCGCCTGGTGTTATAATGTCTGAATCTCATCCACCCACGCCTGGCCTGTGACCCAGGAAACGGTGATGAGGATGTAAAACGTATTTCCATTTTTTTGAGTAGTTAACATCAGCACTGTATCTTCGTTGCGTGCAGGGCCCGTGCCGCCCATCGGGCCAAATGTAAGGTCGCTGACCGCTGAATCTGATGTTTTCAATTTGATCTGTCTGAGTACCGCCTGCCCGGGCAGATTCAGAGAATCGATCTGTATCTGTTTGAGGTAGCGGTCTGGATCGGCGGCTGATCCTGCAAGGTTGTTTTTGGGAACCGGTAAATCCCCGGAGCCGGTATGCAGTATTTCATAGGTTTGTGCATTGAGATCAAAATCGACTTTGTATTCGGAATTGAATTTAATGGCGTGGTTTCGTGCGAGATGCAAATCAGCCACCAGCATGCGTGCGGTGGCATCCAGGGCCAGCGCACCACTGCTGTCTGTTGAGACCAGTGATACGGTTGCCAGAATGGAAAGCAGAAGTACCACAATCATCAGTTCGACCAGTGTGAAACCGTCTCGATCGGCGCGCAGGATTTCTGTGGGTCTCCTCTTTTCCAAAGGAGACATGCCGCTGTGCCGATATTTTCGATCATGGTGTTGCATCTGATCTCACAAATAGAACTACTGCGTCTCTTTCCAGTCGATCAGCGACCAGCGATACCCGGAGAGCTCCGGAGTCGTCTCTCCACCATCAAAAGGCTGAAATAAGGGTGGTTCCCAGCGATATGCCTGGTCTTTCAAATGTTGAATATGCAGGGTGGGCTCCAGGCTGAGTCCATACGACTGGTAGTACGAGCCCCAACCCGTAAAGTTGTAAGGGTTCTCCAGCCACTCACTGAATCCAAGTTCAGAATAGCCGAAATAACGCCGCAGATTATTATCGTAGTCCCATCTATTTTTACGATCATTCCAGTACGAGCTGGAGAGCACCCATTCATCGAGACGGTTAAAATTAAATGTTTCCGCACAGATGGGTCCGCGAATTTGCGTCAATGCCTGCTTATGCCGTTTGATTTCATAGCCGGTGGGCGAAGCGATATCTATTTCACCCCGAACCGTTACCTGCTGGTGTGCGCTGTCCACACCGGTGATGGGATACCAGGACCCGGTCGCTCCGGTTTGCCCGGTTCCCGTTGTTTCGAGCCAGATCGCATATTTTCCATTGGCGGAAATCAGGTCGAGCAGCCTGTATTCCTGGAGCGTCACTGTACTATAAGGCTGTTCGATCGAAGTCGCCGTGGCAGTGCCCGTGTAGGTGATGTTAGAAACGTTCGCATAATCGACGGAGCCGCCGGCACCGCTGACGTCTCCCTGACATACGACTGCTCCTTCGAGTGTGGTTTGTGTTTCGCGGATAAATTCAATGTCATCGGCTACGACAGTTGGCAGCCTCGGCCAGCGATCTGCATCGCGAACCAGTGATCCCCCGTCAGCGCCTTTCCAGTTGAAGGAGGTAACGTGGATACCTTTGCCGTGGAATGTGATTTTTGACGTTGCGACCAGTGTTCCCTGAATGACAACATTGTCATAAACATTGAGGCTTCCACTGCGGTAGAAGATGCCCAGAGGGTTGGCTGCAGTCGGCTTCAAGGTCACATTATATAATGAGGAATTCAGTGAAACTGCCTGATAGAGCGGGCCGCCCTCATACAGTCGATAGCTGGAGAATGCAGAAAAATCAGAACTGGGAATCCGCAGTCGGTTATTCGTGGTCGACCAGTGCAGTTTGAGATCTGACAAATCTCTACGGCTCGAAGAAGAAGGGTAGTCATAATAGGTCACAGATCCCGCGATGGGATGGGGATACGAAACAGTGGCCTCCGAAAGACTGCTGGAACCTGCTGGAATGGATACAAACCGTTTTCCCACGTCTTCCAGGAACTCTTCCCGTACAGAAGAACTCCAGGCAGGGTCCTCGTACAGTACCAGGTTATCGTAGAGCCAGATATTGCCATCAATGCGGTCGCAGGGATCCAGAATGAGTGAACTGGAACCTGTTTCGGCAAATAACGCGTATTGCCGGATCTGATCGAAGTCTCCTGAGTTTGCAGTTTGATCGGTAGCCTCCGCCGCGTCACCCGGTAATATTGAGCGGCCTGCCAGCCTGGGAACCAGTCGCATTTTTGCCGTGATCAGATATTCGGATCGCATGTTGCTGTTGGCAGCTGATGTCCAGGCACCCCGTGAGTGGACTTTGAGTTCCAGAACGGAACCAATGGAATCCCCTATCGTTTCAAAGGAAATAGAGTAAGTACTGTCTCCATCCGAGTCAGAGAAAAACGTGCGCTGGTACTGGTCATTGACTCCGGTCCATTCCAGTGAATTCAAACGATTCAATGCGTCCGTCATTCCTGCCCGGGCGGCATTCATTGCCAGATCACGTCTCGAACCATTTTCGGTAACCTGGGTGAGTACGCTCTGGGTCTGGATAAAGGAGTAGGTCAACACAAGCGACATACTTAAAGCGAACATCACCAGGATCATCGAGATCCCCGCGCGCGAAGTGCGCATCGTCAGCCATAGTCGACGATGACTTTCATTGCCCGCTTTCTGACTTCGTAGCTGCTTTGCTTTATGGTGTGTATGCATAGTACCTCGAACCGGATGCAAAAAATGGCAAGGCAGATGTGGAATTGATTTCATTCCATTCAGTCTGTTCTGCAGTTTCGAATTGCACTTCACAGTTAACGGTTACCTGACGTAGTCCGCTGCTGGCACTGGCGGTCCCCTGAGGCCAGGAAAGATTCATCCAGTCAGCCGTTCCGGGTGAAACACTGCTCAAGCTGGAATCGCTGGGAGTTTTGACCAGGCTGAAAAAAACATTTCCAGCCATTGGTCCCCAGGGATTTCCGCCGAGGATGTACTGACTGCATTTAATCCGATTGCTCAACAATGCAGATTCCGCCTGGCTTGATTGAATGGCGGAACGGATCGTATTGTTGAAGGACGAACTGTTAAAATCGATTGTGTTACCGGCATTCGGGAACGCGATTTCAATCAGGTTGTGTGGGTCTGCCGGATCGACTGTATAGATCAGAATTTCACTCAGTTCAGGTAGACGTGTGATCGTCCCCTGCTCGCTGAGACCACCGTTACGACCTCCGGACCAGACTACCAGTGTGTTGGGAATATCAATGCTGTTCCAGGAATTGGAGACGACCGCAATTCCGGCCCGCGGAGATTGCCCACTGACATGATAAACGCCTGCCTGCGAGATCATCAGTTTGATGCGATCAAAGGCCGCATTGATCTGTGCCTGGGAATCTTCAATTCCTCGTGTATGCTGCCAGGCGGACTGCGTGGCGGTGACAATACCTGCCAGCGCGACAATCAGAATGGAAGAGATCGCCATGGACATCAGCAGCTCGACGAGTGTGAAACCACGATAAAAATGTTCTTTTCGAACTGCGCAGCAACGTACGCAGGTCCGTTTTGAGTTGAACGGACCCTCTGAAAACACAGGCAGATCAGCCTTCAGGTTATCAGGGTGAAAGTGGAACATAACTGAATATTCTTGTTGCCTCCGTAATCACATGACTTTGTGAGTCTGCATTCATTGCCAGTTTGATCGTGACAGTGACCCTGCGATAAGCGGTATTCGATTGGGTCACTTCCCAGCCTGTGCCATCGCTGTCGGGCTGGATCCGTTCCACCCGCACTTCTCGAGTCAGTCTGTTTAAAAATCCGGTATCCGGTACCAGCAGACTGGGACGGGAAATCGGATATCTTTCCAGAATCGTGACAGGTTCTCCGCCCAGCGTGTAACCCTGTTTGTTTTCCGGTGGTGTAGAGGACCAGCTGTCGTAGTCATCCAGATCATCAAAGTATTCGCGGGAACTTTGAAACCCGGGTCTGGTGTCACTGGCGAGGGGAAAACGGACCGCGGCGAGTTCTTCCAGCATCTGGTCAGCGAGACCGGTTCCGATGTTATGATTCAAAGCGGAGTAACAGGTGCCCAGGGAAGCACCGATGGCAGAGAATAGAGCGGCCCCGGCAATCGCAGTGATCGTCACAGAGACCAGCGATTCAATCAGAGTAAATCCGTTGCGGCAGGATCGCTGCAACCACAGTTTTCTGGTTGCCATGAGCTTTTCCAATGTAATACCGCTTGAGGGTGCTGATCTGCGGCCCTGCTATCCACCATTTCAGAAGCAGTACACGCGATCTGAGTATCCAGCACCATCAAGCCAGATGGTTCCAAGACAAAAAAAGAGCGCGGCAAGGTCCCCTCAAAGCTCCCAGCTTTCCTTGCCGCGCTGTAAATCCTCGCCTCGATAAGAAGCGGAGGAAATTGTTGATTGTGTTCGATGAGCGGGTCAGTTGCCCCTCTCTGCCAGTAAAAGTAGTTCACGCAATTTGTTAGTCAAACAGAATTGCGCAAGAACTCAGGAAAAGACTGTTCTCCGATATGTTTCGGAATGCGCAGGAGGTCTGGACAGGCATTTAACCGTTAAAATTGCTACAGGCAGAACGGAAGTGTAGCGTAGCTGCAGGTCGGCAGAGCAGTTGTGAGGTGCTGGCGAGACCGAATTATTTTTTCAGGCTCTGCTCGATCTGAGATTTAGAAGAGAGCGCCGCTTCGCGCAGGACTTCACTGGTATCAGTGTCGTCGATGAGAGTCTGCAATTCTGTCAGAGTGGCTTTGGCAGGATCTCCCATCTGGCCGATGACTTTGATGGCCGCTAATTGAACCTCCGGATCTGAATCGTTGAGCGCGGTTTTAATAGCCTTCAATCGGTCTTCTGACGGCGATTCCAGATTTCCCAGGGCGTAGATGGCAGTGAGTCGGGTATTGGGATCGGGGTGTTCCGTCAGGCTGATCAGTACGGGAATGGCTTTCTCACGATATTCAGGAAAATGCGTGAGTGTTGAGGCAGCATTGACCTGTGTAAACGGAGATGCGTCCTGCAGGGCTGTCTCCAGAACCGGGGCGGCCTCTTTCGCTTCCGGACCCAGACTGGCCAGATACATGCTGGCCAGTTCTCTGGCACCAGGATCGGGGTGTGACATGGCTGCTTTTAAAGTCGGGACGGCTGTCTTGCCAAATGCGATCAGTTTTTTATCAGCCTGCATCCATTCATCGGGATCAGGTTCCGTGCGAATCGACAACAGCGTTTCAAATACGGCTTTGACTTCTGCCTGGGGATCGGCGGGTTCAGCGGCGGACGCGGTCGGCTTTTCCGTCTGCTCTGTTGACGCTGTCGCCGAAACGGTCTGATTTTTTTCCACTGGAACGGGAGCCGGTCGCTGATTATCAGAAGTGGTGGAGCTACCACAGCCCTTCAAAGAGAAGGTACACAAAACCAGGCTCATGACGAACACAACTCGAAACACTTGCATCTGACTGGAATCCATCCATTGAATATTTCTACTTAAATCCTGATAGATGCGAATCATAGCGAATTCCTTGATCTGTGTGGATAGAAATTAAAGAATCCGGTTTCAATCTGTTGAAACACCACTGATATCGGAAAATCGCCATTAACGTAAGTCCCCCCCAAGTGCTATAATTTCTGCTGATTCCTGTTTAAATTGATCTATTTCAATCACAGACTGCATCGAGGTTTCTCATGAGGCAGCTTATATTCCTGACCGCGTACCTGGTAACCGGTTTCTCATTTTTTGTGACTCCCACCCCTGTTTTTTCACAAAGCAGTGCTTACTTTCGAAATCAGCGGAATGACATGGTGACCCGCTATATTGAGGGAGAGGGAATCAAGAACCCGCGTGTTCTCTCATCGATGAGGCAGGTCCCCCGACATGAATTTGTCAGTTCGAATCTGAAGCATCTGGCCTACCAGGATCTGGCGTTACCGATCGGCTATAAGCAGACGATCTCGCCTCCTTATGTGGTCGCATATATGACAGAAACGATTGATCCTCAGCCGGATGACAAAGTGCTGGAGATTGGTACCGGAAGTGGATTTCAGGCGGCGGTGCTTTCTGCTCTGGTGAAAGACGTTTATACCATCGAGATTGTCGAAGGACTGGGAAAAAAAGCCGCCGTTCGACTGAAAAAACTCGATTATGACAATGTGCATACGCGAATTGGCGATGGATATCTGGGCTGGCCGGAAGAAGCACCCTTTGACAAAATCATCGTGACGTGTTCGCCGGAAAAAGTTCCTCAGCCTTTAATTGATCAGTTAAAAGAGGGCGGAATGCTGCTGATCCCACTGGGAGAACGCTATCAGCAGGTGTTCCATCTGTTTCAAAAAGAAAAGGGAGAGCTCAAGCACAAACGGTTGATTCCGACACTCTTTGTCCCCATGACAGGACGTTCGGAAGAGAAGCGGGAAGTCAAACCTGATCCGCTCAAACCGGAAATCGTCAACGGCAGTTTTGAAATCGATGCCAACAATGACCAGAAAGTCGATAACTGGCATTATCAGCGACGGGTAAGCCGGATGACTTCGCAGGCACCGCAGGGGGCCGCTTATCTGCAGTTCGAAAACGAGACCCCCGAACGGCTTTCACAGATCCTGCAGGGAATGGCCATTGATGGATCACATGTGAATTCACTCGAAATCAGCCTGCAGTTGAGTTATCTGAACACAGTTCAGGGAAAACAGTCCTATCAGAAACCAGGTTTAATCATTCACTTCTATGATTCGATTCGACGCAACATAGGACAGGCCTACCTGGGCCCGTGGCTCGGAAGTCGTGGCTGGCACCAGGAAAAGAAAACGATTCCCATTCCACCACAGACACGTGAAGCAGTCATTCAGCTGGGTTTGAATGGTGGAACAGGCATTCTCAATGTGGATGCGCTTAAGATTGAGAAGGTTAATTGACTTTAACAGCCTGAAGACATTGAATTTACAGGCTGAATGGGTCTCAGAAACCGTCAATTCGAGGGAGGTTTTCCATGGAGACTTCGATTACTGCTGAAAGAGTACATCCCAGACCTTGGAAAATAGAGCAGACCTTCTAGAATACTGCTGTGATTCACATCATGAATGGGACGAATTTCTATTGCGGTAAACGACTCTTCTTAATTTCGTCTTATATCGATGTGAAACGTCCTGCCTTTACCAGAGATCAACAATCCCACCTAATCATTGCGACCATTCGGAAAACAAATGTCATTACGTCAGTTTCAAGTTCAACAACAATCATCTGGGGCCGTTTTTGAGCATCCAGAGGAAAACTATCCTCTTGCGTCTCATTTTGGCTCTCCTGAAAAAGAGTATCAGGCTGCCCGGAAATCGGCAGCGGTTTTTGACTTGAGCAATCGGGATCAGATTGAATTATCAGGTACAGACCGACTCAAATTTCTGCATAATTTTTGTACGAACGATATTAAAGGCTTGCAGCCAAATCAGGGATGCGAAGCGTTTGTGACAAATGTCCAGAGTCGAATTCTGGGACATATCAATGCGTTTCATCATGGAGATTCAATCTGGATTGATACGGCGGCAGGACAGGCCGAGGAAATTACCCGTCACCTGGAACGTTATATTATTCTGGAAGATGCCCACCTGCTTGTTCGGACTCAGGAGTTTGGCAGCCTGTATCTTTCAGGTCCAGACGCGACAGACATTCTCAAGCAGCTTGATCTTGAAGTGGAGGGGCTGGAAGAGTTTCACCAATTGAGCGTGTCAAACAGCGATGCCAGACTCACTGTGCGGCGCGTTGACTGGTTTGGCCAGCCGGGATATCTCTGCAGTCTGCAGTATGTCAAAATCGGCGAGTTCTGGAACCGTCTGATTGAGTCAGGCGCTGTCCCCGCAGGTCAACAGGTTTTTGACGCACTCAGAATTGAGTCACTGTATCCAATCTATGGTGTCGATCTGTCGGACGCGAATCTGGCTCAGGAAGCAAGCCGCACGGCGCAGTCGATTTCATTTAAAAAAGGCTGTTATCTGGGCCAGGAACCGATTGCGCGAATTGACTCTTTAGGGCACGTCAATAAAGAAATTCGATCCATCGGACTGGAGGGAGCGTGGGTTCCTCCTGCAGGAGCCAAAGTAATGTTCGCTGGAGACGATGGGCCTGAGGAAGCTGGCACCATTACTTCTGCTGCCAGATCATTTGGAAAATATCCTGTGGTGGCAATGACCGTACTCCGCAAATCAGCGAATGCCCCGGGTACTGAAGTCGAAGTAGTTGCCGATGATCAATCAGCGACGGGAACAGTATTTACAGAGCGGAATTGATCCGACAGATTCGCATTTTCTTGAGAGTTGATTGGTCAGAACGCAGAGAAACCTCAGGACGTGCGGTATAATCTGAATTAAAAACGGCAATTCCATTCATGTTCCGCGAGCCACTGAAATTACAACTGCGAATTCTCAAGATAACCATGGCACTGTTTGCATTGGTGCTGTTGAGTCTGACCTGGAAACTCTGGACGCCGCAAACACTCTTCCCACAGGTTCCCTTATTTTCACGGGTGTCTGAATTACCGCCAGCTGTCGACTGGCTGTCCTTTGCCATCATGGTCCTGACCCTGATCAGTCTCTTCGTGTTGTCGGCAGCATCACTGCTTAAGAAGAAATCCGAGGACGAATCTGCTCCGCGGTTCCAGATGCTTTGCGGTTGTCTGTTTCTGCTCTCATTTCTGTTGGAAGTTGTTTTCGATCAACATCGTCTGCAGCCCTGGGCCTACCAGTTTGCACTGGGGTTGCTGATCCTCACGGTGCTTAAGCCGCCTCGCGCGATTCCATTGTTTCGCCTGTTTGTACTCAGCATTTATTTTTATTCCGCACTCTCCAAATGTGATGCCAGTTTTGTTCAGACACTGGGGCGTCAGTTGGCGGAAGGGCTGTTTTCAGCAGTGGGTATTTCAACGACTTACTGGTCGCCACAGACTTTAAGCTGGATCGCAGCCTCCTTTCCGATCGGAGAATTCCTGATTGCATTCGGGTTATTTTTCCGCCGCACGAGGCAAGTCGCTTTATGGGCGGCCGTGGGAATGCATCTGACGCTGATGCTCGCGATTGGGCCCCTCGGGCTAAATCACTACAAGGGTGTTCTGATCTGGAATGTGTATTTCATTTTTCAGGATCTGATTCTGTTTCATACCTGGTTTCAGAATCAGACGTCTGTTGAGCCTGTGGGCAGACAAGCTCAAGAGCAACTGTCGCCGCCGACATATAGCGGTCTTGAACGAGCCGTGCAAACGCTGATCTGGTTTGCATTGCTGGCGCCTCTGCTGGAGCCCACCGGTTATATCGATCACTGGCCCAGTTGGGGATTGTATGCGAGCCATCATGACCGCGTGGTTCTGTTGATTGACGAAGAATCAAAGTGGGATCTCCCCCCTGACCTGCAGCCCTTTGTAGATTCTCCCCGGCCCTTAAGTCGCTGGTGTCGTGTGCGCGTCGAACGCTGGTCACTGGCAGAACTGGGGGCACCCCTGTATCCGCAGGCCCGATTTCAACTGGGAGTGGCGATTGCTGTTGGCAAAGCAGTCAAACAGGATTCACCCGGGGATGCGTCGCAACCCCGAATCAGACTGCTGTATGAAAGTGCCGCAGATCGCTGGTCGGGCGAGCGTAAAATCAAAGAATATAACGGCTTATCCCAGATCGAGGCTCTGCCTCAGGAATTCCTGTTGAACGCCACTCCCCGCCCGTTTCCAATGAAGTAACCAGAGAACCTTTTTAATGAAAAGCGGTCTCTCCTGTGTGCGTCGGTTGCAATTCGTCGAGTTTCAAAATACAACGGCTTTCTGAAATGGAAACGAATTCCAGGCTGTCATCCAGCGATTAGAGCGTATCACATTTAACCAGAGTCTCTGCCAGGCAATTAGACCCGGTCCAAATGGTTCTGGAGACGCAACAGTAAAACGGGACACAGACTTACGTTCAGCATTTAGCAAGATTCGAGGCGAGAAATGGCTTTTATTAACGATCACTATCTCAAGCTCAAAGCGGGTTACCTGTTTCCGGAAATCGGACGTCGCGTCAATAAATTCTGCGAAGAGAACCCGAATGCCCCCGTCATTAAACTGGGAATCGGAGATGTGACTGAGCCACTGCCGGCTGCGATTCGTGAAGCCATGCATGCTGCCGTCGATGAGATGGGTGAAGCAGGCAGCTTTCGTGGCTATGGTCCTGAGCAGGGTTATGGATTTCTGCGGGAAGCGATCGCAAAGAACGATTTTCAATCGCGGGGCGTTGATATCTCAGCAGACGAAATTTTTGTGTCGGATGGTTCCAAGTGTGATACCGGAAACATTCTGGACATCTTCGGAGCCAATAACAAAGTCGCTGTGACGGATCCGGTTTATCCCGTCTATGTGGATACGAATGTGATGACTGGCCGCACGGGCGCTGCAGATGAAAGTGGTCGCTATGCAGGTCTGACCTATCTCCCGGTGACCGCCGAAAACAATTTTGTGGCTCCCCTGCCCGAGTCTCCGGTCGACTTGATCTACCTCTGTTATCCCAATAATCCCACGGGAACTGTAGCGACAAAAGAAACGTTGAAACAGTGGGTCGATTATGCCCGGGCCAACGGATCGATCATTCTGTTTGATGCTGCCTATGAAGCATTTATTACCGATCCGGAGATTCCACATTCGATTTATGAGATTGAGGGTGCGAAAGATGTGGCGATCGAGTTTCGCAGCTTCAGCAAAAATGCCGGCTTCACAGGAACCCGCTGTGCGTTCACAGTTGTTCCCAAACAACTGAAGGGGACGACTGCCAGTGGTGAGTCGGCAGAGATTCACCCACTCTGGAACCGCCGCCATTGTACGAAGTTCAATGGAGTTTCCTATATCATCCAGAAAGGCGCAGAAGCAGCCTATTCCGAACAGGGCCGGGAGCAGATCCAGGGCCTGATTTCCTTCTATCTGGAAAATGCACGTCTGTTACGTGAAGGGCTGGAATCGGTGGGAATCTCTGTTTATGGCGGCGTCAATGCTCCTTATGTCTGGCTGAAAACACCCGGTGAATCGACCAGCTGGGAATTTTTCGACGAACTGCTGCAGAAAGCGCATCTGGTGGGGACTCCCGGCAGTGGTTTTGGTGCTTCCGGGGAAGGTTATTTCCGGTTAAGTGCTTTCAACACCAGAGATAATATCAACGAAGCGGTTACCCGTTTTCAAAAAGTGGTCAGCTGAGGCTTCCGGACTGTCTCCCGCTTAGCTGTAGCGTCTCCAGGTCCATTTGGACCGAGTCTAATCGATTGAAAGACGCGATGATGAAACGGGATGCGCTTCAGCGAGTTTTCTCGGGACAAACTGCAGGAGAAAGCCCTGTTTTCAAGGAGAAGGGTGCTTTATTGTAGACACTTCCCTTGATAGTCTCATATAATCGATACTTTGAAATTGTCAAAGATCCTCTGCGCAAGAGGACGCCATGCAATACATCACCCGCTAATTCGGGGGCAAACGCAGCCAGCCGAATCTCGCCGACTCGTATGGTCTCTCCCGTTTAAACTCGTTTTCATTGTTCACCGAAAGGTTTTTCTTATGTCGAAATGGCATCTCGCTGCCTGTTTATGTATCGCGTCGTTCGGTTTTTCCGCTTCGGCCAATGCACAAAACGAAAAAGCAGCTTCCGGTAAATCAGGTCTCAAAGACCAGAAACAGAAAGTCAGTTATGGAATTGGCTTTAATCTCGGTCAGAACCTGATGCGGGATCAGCTCGATCTGGATCCGCAAGTTCTGGCGAAAGGCATCGTGGATGCCATGACCAAGCAGAAACCCCAGATGACAGAGGATGAAATCCGCGCCACGCTGCTTGCCTTCCAGCAGGAACTGCGTCAGCAGCAGGAAGCCAAGATGAAAAAAGCCCAGGCTGAAAATGTAGCCAAGGGCAAAAAGTTTCTGGAAACCAATGCGAAAAAAGAAGGTGTGAAAACCACCAAGAGCGGACTGCAGTACAAGGTGATCAAATCAGGTAAGGGAAAAACTCCCGGTCCTAAAGACAGTGTTACCACACATTATCGTGGTACTCTGATCGATGGTACTGAGTTCGACAGCTCTTACAAACGTAACGAGCCCGCTACATTTCCTGTCAGTGGCGTGATCAGTGGCTGGACAGAAGCACTGCAGCTGATGAAAGAAGGGGATAAATGGCAGTTGTTTATTCCCAGCAATCTGGCCTACGGCGAGCGTGGTTCAGGACCTGATATCGGCCCCAACGAAGTACTGATCTTCGACATCGAACTGCTTAAGGTCAACTGATCTGCATCGACCGATCACTTGATCGGACAGCATCAGACATTCAGCCGACGTGCCTTTGGGTACGTCGGCTTTTTTTATACACCATCATTTTTACAGACTGCCTGTAGGGATTGCAGGGATTGTCTGGAATGCGGTGTGCAGTTTTTCATTCCTCTGTGGTGTTTTATCGAAGTCAAAGTTCGTTGAAGTGGTGTTTTGTAAGCTAAGGTTCACGGAGTCTCGCAACAAATTGTGTTGATCTACATACTCCGCCAACTTCAAAAAGTCACTGAGCCATGCCAGATACAAAACAAGATACAGACCAGCTTCTGCAACAGTTTCAAGAGTTACAGGCGCAGCCAACCTGCTCGGAATGTGGTACGTATGAGCCCTGGGGGCTCTCTTCGTGGTGCCCCCAATGTGGTTTCTATCCCAAGCTGGGGAAATGCGTCGGTCAGACTGACATGCAGGGCCAGTCACTGGAACAGCAACCACAGCCTCAGAATATCTGGGAACTGATTCCCGCCTGGGGTTGGGTGTTGGGTGTGGGAACAGTGGCCGCAATCGGTTTGAGTGTGGGCGGGCGTTTTTACTGCGAAGATCCTGGTCAACTCTGTCTGTGGACAATCACCCAGGCGACGATTGGTCTGATGATGTTTTTAGTCGGTCATTTTATCGCTTATCTGAATGCGGTCTCCCGTTCGGCGGATTTCAGTATCCTGAGTATCATCGTAACGCCATTCAAAATCTGGCGACCCGCAATTCGCCGTTTTCCTCAAGGTGCCTGGAAACTGGACCTGGCTGTCTGGGGGCTGACGCTGGTTGTGGGCGCGTTTGCCATCGTCGGCGGTTTCGAATTCAATTCTCTGTTCAAAGACTGGGGTGTTAAAAAAACAGCCAATGTCAATCTGCTGGCATCAGTCGTTGATCAGGCCAAATCCGCGGATGGTGAAGGTGGCGCAGACAATATAGAAGATGCTTTAAATGACTTTGCCGGTGGTACTGAAGAAGAAGATTCCGCAGCATCAGCTGCCAAAGCAAAAGCCGCTGCCGCTGCTCAGGCTGCAATGCCTGCACCGGAAGAAGAACCCAAACCAGAGCCGGAACCGGTGGCAGAACCTGAAACGGCGCCACGCCTGGAGTCTGACTGTCTGCTCGTCGGCTATTCGGCTCTGCCAAATGGAACCATTGACGCAGTGCTGTTAGCTTCTTCCTATAACAAGCAACTGGTATATGCAGGTTATATTCGAGGCAGTGAACTTCCCGAAGACATTCGACTGGAATGGCAGAAACGTCTGCCACAATTGGAACAGAAACAGCCTTTTGTAAAAACCAGCCAGGTTGCGACCTGGATCAAGCCCAGAATCACTTTGAAAGTGAGTTCTGAAGGCTGGACGGATACGACTCATCGACTGATCAAGCCGCAGTTTGTCTCAGTCCTGCAGGAAATCAGTCTGGATTGAATCAGCACGGAATCCGTAAAACAAAAAAGGTCTCGCTGAAGGTATCGGTGAGGCCTTTTTTCCATGTGCGACAGAGGATCTTTTCCGTTCTGAGTCTGGATACCTGTTATCCCAGTGCCCGCCTGCTAAAATAACAGCAGATATTCTTCACTGGAACCAGACGGACAGACAGGCAATGAAACCCGAATTAGAACGTTACAGTCGCCAGGTGCTTTTTTCAGAACTGGGCGAAGCAGGTCAGACGCGTTTAATGCAGAGCAGTGTGCTGTTATGCGGCTGCGGTGCGCTGGGGACCGTTCTGGCAGAAACTCTGGTCAGAGCGGGTGTCGGTCAGATCAAAATCGTGGACCGGGACTTCGTAGAACTCAGCAACCTGCAACGACAGGTTCTGTTTGATGAGAACGACGTCGCCGCGAAGCTACCCAAAGCAATCGCGGCCGTCGAAAAACTGAGAAAAATCAACAGTGAAGTACAGATTGAGGCTGTTGTAGAAGACATTGACCATACCAACATCCTGGGGTTGGCAGAAAACGTCGATCTGATCCTGGATGGGACGGATAATTTTGAAGTCCGTTACCTGATTAATGATGTCTCACTGGAACTGGGGATTCCCTGGATTTACTGTGGTTGCATCGGTAGTACCGGGCAGACCATGACGATTCTGCCAGGCAAGTCGGCATGTCTGCGGTGCCTGATTGATTCCGCGCCCGAACCCGGCAGTACAGAGACCTGTGATACCGCGGGCATTCTGGGGCCAACCGTCAACGTGATTGCGTCGCTGGAAGCCGTCGATGCGATCAAGCTGCTTTCCGGCCAGGTCGAACAGATCAAACCGGTTCTGACGGTCGTCGATGTCTGGGAAGGATCATTTCGGCAGATGAGTCTTACCGATCTGAGGGAGAAAGGGGGCTGCAAAGCCTGCCACCAGGGGGAACGCATCTGGCTGAACGGAGAACAGGGGTCTCGTACGACACGTCTTTGTGGTCGCAATGCGGTTCAGGTTTCTCCCGCCGACAAAGGCAAAATTGCGTTTGAAGAACTGGCCGTGAAATTACAGAACTCAGGCAGCGTTGACGTGAACCCTTATCTGCTGCGGCTGAATCTGAAAAATCCCGATTATGAAATCAGCCTGTTTCGTGACGGCAGGGCGATCATCAAAGGTACCGATGACCCTGCAGTTGCCAAGACCATCTATGCCCGCTACATCGGCAGTTGAGACATGTTATTCTGCCGGCTGAATTTCAGCCTGGTACTTGAGAAAAGCCTGAACCATTTCTGCGCGGATGCGCAGCATCAATTCACGACTCAATAAATTTGAATGGTCTCTCCCCTGGTGAATCTCCACCACGGCGTCGGCATCGAGTTGTTCCAGCGTCTGTTTGAGCAACTGGGTGGCACCATTCAGGTAGAAGGTGTCCTGATCTCCCATGAAGACATGAATTTTTCCCGCGAGTTCGGGTGTCAGCAGTTTCCAGTTAGCTTCCAGGATCAGGCGAATATCATATGCTTTCCAGGCTTCTGCCACTTCTGCGTTGATCGTGCCGGTTTCCCAGTCGTAGAGCTTCAGCGGTTCTCCGTCAGCATCGCGGGGACTGAACACCGCTTCAAAACTACGGAGCTGTCCGCCATGCCCGAGTACCTGTTCCATTTTCGCGAAAGGTTCGAACCAGAGGATGGGTTGATTTCCTCTGCGGGCGATCGGGCGGGGCTGGTTGTTCGCATCTCGATAGACGTTGCTCCCCGGTTTGTAGATGTTGATCTGCTGGAAGTCGCGAAAATCAACCGGGTCGGGAGCGGTGCTCCAGGTGCCGCCAAAGACAGTGGGATAGGTGACCTGCAGCCAGAGTGACGACCATCCGCCGGAAGAGTGTCCGGTTAAAAATCGGGCGCGTGAATGGGGGATGGCTCGAAATGCTTTTTCCAGCTCTGGTATAAATTCGGTGGTAAACGCTTTTCCGACAGGTCCATTGGTAGCGGAATCAGCAAAGACATGATGCCCCCAGCGACATTGCGGATTGAGAAGCACGCGGATGAATTCAACGCCGCCGACATTTCGTTCTGCAATCGGTGCTTGAGGAAGGCTGCGTAGATGATCGCCGCCAAACCCGGGAATGGAATAGATGACCGGATATTTTCGTTGAGGCTGCTGATAATAACTTTGCGGCAAGATCACGCTGGCTTCCAGGTCTGTCACCTGACCGTGAAACTGAGACAGAAGAGGAGATCGCATCTGGAAGTGTTTGATCCACTGGGTTTCGCTAAACGTTTTTTCCGGCACCAGTTGATCAATGATGAAGGAGGGGATGTTTGCGACCAGGCGCCCGTTCAGCTGATGAGTCTGGCTAAATCCGTTTCCGGGGGCGGTGCCGATTTTGGGATTTGAGTTGTTAAAGCGTGCGACCGCCTGCGCGCGATATCCGGCCAGATCCATTTCTGCTAATGGCTGGGGATATGAGAGTAGTCCTTTGGTTTCTGGTCCCAGCTCGAGCGGTTCGCCTGGCTGCCAGTTAGTCACATCACAGGCAATGAAGGACTCCGGTTGGAACCAGGAAGGTCCCAACCGCGGCTCACGTCCGGATTTGGTAAAAATCAGATAAACGCGGCCCGTGAAAGGCTCAGGATGAATCGATTTCAGGAAACGGACCTGGAAGTGATGTTCGGCTGCTCCTGAACTTTCAGCGCGTCCATAAAAAATCACTAAGATACATACAAGTGACAGCAGAGAGTACCGAAATCGTGGATTCATGGGGAATCGGACCTGTCAGGTTGTTTCAAAGTCGAACGCGAGTCAATAAAATCCAGATGGTATTTTAACTCTCCAACTGTATAAGAAAAACAGCTTCCCTGAAAGGCGATTTTCACCATGACTGAGAATACTTCCCGTCTGGAAGAAATCATCGCACGTTTGACTCAGGTGGAATCCGTCTTAATGCACCTGCAGCATGATGTAGAACAGTTAAACGAAGCGCTGCTGCAGCAGAACGCCATCGTGGATACATTGGGAAAGTCTCTCAAACTCCTGGATTCGCGTATGGGAGCGCTGGAAGTGGAAGACGAGGGGCCCGATCCGCTGCAGGACAAACCACCTCATTATTAGACTGTGTCCCGTTTTATTGATGCGTCTCCAGGTCACATCTCTGGCCTCCCCGTTTTTCACTAAAAACTCTGCTGTGATCAGAGTACAGCTTGAAATGCGAATGGGGATGAATCATGCTTGATATCAACATTGTTATATTTGATATCCTGGAGGGCTGCCATCATGTGTCGGTTATATTCTACTGTCTGCTGTTTCGGTCTGATTCTATTACTGAATTTCAGTTTTACGGAGCAGCTTGCAGCGGCGGATCAGCAGCGTCCCAACGTCGTGATCATTATGACAGACAATCATGGCGAGTGGACCCTGGGCTGCTATGGAAATCAGGATATCAAAACCCCCCACATCGATCAGCTGGCCAAAGAAGGGACCCTGTTCACCCGTGCGTTTGCGAATAACGCCGTCTGTTCGCCGACCAGGGCAAGTTTTCTGACAGGACTGATGCCCTGCCAGCATGGCGTACATTGTTTTCTCAGAACCCGGATTCAAACCGGCCCCGATTCGTTCAATACCCTGGAGGAATTTCAGTCAATTCCCCAGGTACTGCATGATGCCGGTTATGTCTGCGGATTATCAGGGAAATGGCATCTGGGTGATAACCTGTATCCGCAGGAAGGTTTTTCGTATTGGATTACCAAGCCACATGGTGGCAGTGCCGGTTTTTATGATCAGAACGTCATTGAAAACGAGAAAATACGCAAGGAACCAACGTATCTGACTGATCTCTGGACACAACATGGAATCAGGTTTATCAAACAGAATCAGGAGAAGCCCTTTTTTCTGTTCCTGGCTTACAATGGTCCTTACGGTTTAGGTTCGGCGATGAAAGAACCGATTCGCAACCGGTTCAAAGCAGAATATGAAAAAATGACATTTCCCTCATTTCCCCGGGAAAAAGCCCAGCCCTGGAATTTCAACTACGGGGACTGGATTGGTGACCTGGGGATTATTCGCAAATACGCGGCCGAAGTATCTGCCGTGGATGATGGGGTCGGTCAGATCATGCAGACGCTCAAAGATCTGGGTTTACGTGAAAATACACTGGTAATTTTCACAGCAGACCAGGGATTGTCAGGCGGCCACAGTGGTTACTGGGGCATGGGAGATCACACACGACCGCTGACCGCTTTCGACTGGACCATGACGATCCCGCTTATCTTTTCACAGCCGGGAAAAATTGTCTCCGGAGCACGCCAGGATATGATAGTGGCTAATTACGATGTGTATCCCACGCTGCTGAATTATCTGGGACTTCAGGATAAAATACCTGCGAAGCCCGCAACGCCAGGGCGTAATTTTGCGCCAGTTCTCAAAGGAGAACAGATTCCCTGGGACGAAGTCGTCTTCTACGAATTCGAGAATGTACGTGCCATCCGTACAAAGGACTGGAAGTACATCGAACGGTATCGCGAATCACCGAACGAACTGTATCATCTGGTCACAGATTCACGAGAGCACAGGAACCTGATCGACCAGCCTGCTTCGAAACAGACCAGAAAGGAACTCAAACAGCGACTGGATCAGTTTTTTTCCAAATATGCCGACCCGCAATGGGATATCTGGAAGGGCGGCAAATCCAAGACGATTTTGATGACAAAACAACTCTTTCCTGATTCTTACCTCTATCTCCCCCCCTCAAAGCAATAATTTTTCGGGTCAATTTGTCCACGGGAATTAAATTTGCTCGCATGTGTTCTGCATGGTCGGTATATTCGATACAGACTACATAAATTTCACAGATTGTGCAAATTACCTGTGTTGTTGCATGTTTCAATTATGCATCACCTCTTTTTCTGACTTATGGTTATAAAGTCGGGAAGATTGGGTAGTTCAGGCAGACTCTGCCGGGGCGCAATGTGATCTGGGCCAATTGTTGCATTTCACTTGATGGTGTTTGGACTCAACTTTCCGATACGTATTTTAACGATCCGTTTTGAAAGTTTGAGCACAACCAGGAGGTACGTGCCATGTCGGTGACCCATTTTACCGCCAAAGAGATTTCTGATCTCGAGACAAAGTCGACAACTCCCCGTTTTTTACATTCCCTGTTTGGTTCAGCGGCCATCATGGCACTGGCTTTTCAGTGGCCGACAACCGCCTGGCCGTTTGTGATCGGCTGCACGCTGGTTGCTGCTTACAGCATGTTCTGCTGGTCGAGTTGTTTTCATGAAACATCGCATCAGGGTATTTGTGGCAAGCCCTGGGTAAGTATCTGGCTGGGTCGTGCAATCGGCACGATGCTGTTCGTCTCGTATACTGCCTACCGTGAAGCCCATATCCGTCATCATGCCTACTTGAATAAACCAGGTGACTGGGAATTGTGGCCCTACTCGGATCCCACGACATCCCTGACGTTTCGTCGCATTTTCTGCTGGCTGGAACTTCCCCTGGGATTCGTGACTTCCCCTTTCGTTTACAGCCGCCTCTGCTTCAGCAGGAAAACACCGGTTAAAAATCCCAAGGTGATCAAAACCATGCGGATTGAATACGCAGTGATGGCCGTCGTCTGGGCAGCCATTCTGGGTGCCGTTACCTGGTTTTCCGTCTGGATTCCTTTCCTGATGGCCTGGGTGATTCCTCACTGGATTGCCAGTGTGATTCAGACCTTCCGTAAATATACCGAACACCTGGGGATGCAGAGTTATGATCCCTTGCTGGGTACTCGTACCGTGATCGGATCGAATCTGATTACCCGAATCTGTACTTACATTAACTTTGATATTTTCGTGCATGGTCCTCACCATCGTCATCCCAAAATTGCTCATAACAAGCTTGTGGAAAAGATGGATAATTACCAGGCGGATAATCCCGATACGAAATATCCTGTTTTCACGACTTATATGTCGGCCATCAAACATACCCTGCCCGCTTTATGGAATCCGGGTGTGGGAATGAATGTCGGGGCCCCTGCTCCGAAAAAAGAAAAGTGGCTGGGAGCAGATAACTTTGTGACGGATGTCGCACGCGAAATTCTCTCTGATCGTGACGTTTCCAAGGTCCATCGGGCCTCATAAAGAAATCAAGTTACACAAAACGCCCCCTGCTCTACTGGAACAGGGGGCGTTTTTTATTTCATAAACGGTCAGGCGTTTATCTGCGGAACAAACCACGACGGAACAGACCACGTCGGGGGACGTAGTAATTTTCCTGAGAGCAGCAGGGATCGGCAGTCTCTTCCGGGGTCAGTTCTTCCCGGACTTTGAGCAGCAGTTTTTTGCTGGCTTTAATGCCGGCGTACTCATCGAGTTTTTTGCCTTCATATTCAATTCCCACATAACCGTGGTAGCCGGCGTCGAGGACGATCTGCATCATCTTCATGTAGTCCGTGTTGATTTCATTTCCGTCTTTGTTGAAATCATGGGTCTTGGCACTGACGGCTTTGGCATAAGGCATCAGTTCTTTGACCCCTTTATAGCGATCGTATTCTTCGCCGGTTTTACGGTCGAGAACGAAATTTCCGAAGTCGGGCAGCGTTCCACATTCGGGCAGGTTGACCATTTTCATCACGCCCGCCAGCCAGGCACCATTGGAGGAGAGACCACCATGATTCTCCACCAGCACATTGATGCCGTACTGCATGGCAAACTCGGTGAGTCGACGCAGGCCATCGGCGGCCAGTTTCTGCTGCTCTTCAAAGCTGCCATTGCTGCGGGCATTCACCCGAATGGAGTGGCAGCCGAGTGTTTTGGCAGCGGTCACCCACTTGTGATGATTTTCAATCGCGAGAGTTCGCTTCTTTGCATCAGGATCGCCAAGCGCCCCTTCTCCATCAATCATGATCAACACATTTTTCACGCCGACAGCCGCGGCCCGCTTGTTCATCTCAGCCAGATATTTTTCATCGTTGGCTTTATCTTTGAAGAACTGGTTCACATATTCGACTGCTTCGATGCCGAATTCTTCTTTGGTGACTTTTGCAAAGTCGAGGTTATCCAGTTTCCCGCCACGCAATGCGCGATGCAGAGACCATTGGGCCAGTGAAATGTCAAACAGAGGCTGGTTGACTGCAGTGGTCGCCAGAGCGGAACCGGCCCAGCTGGAAAAGGCGAGCCCGGCAGTGAATGCAGATGTTTGTTTCAGAAAGTCACGGCGTGAAGTGATGCGTGTCATGAAGCAGTCTTTCTCTGTTCGATGGGAAAATTTATTGCAGGATCTGGCTTAACTCCAGTCAGTTTCTGCGATTATAAAAACTCAGCTGCAAAGAGACAATCAGAGTTTTCCCTGCATAACAAACAAACCCTCCGGACCACGATAATGCGTCATCCGGAGGGTGTTTCAAGTTTCTAATTTCAGCAGACGATCGCCGTTAATAGCGATAGTATTCAGGTTTGTAAGGACCTTCGACGGGAATGCCGAGGTATTCAGCCTGCTTGTCGCTCAGTTTAGACAGTTTCACACCCAGTTTGTCCAGGTGGAGACGGGCGACTTCTTCGTCCAGATGCTTAGGCAGCATGTAGACGCCGATTTCGTATTTATCAGATTCATTCCAGAGTTCAATCTGGCCGATGACCTGGTTACTGAAGCTGTTAGACATGACGAATGAAGGGTGTCCGGTGGCACAACCAAGGTTAACCAGTCGGCCTTCTGCGAGGACGATCAGAGCTTTGCCATCGGGGTAAACGAACTTGTCAACCTGTGGTTTGATTTCGATCTGTTCGATGTCTTTCCGGTTTTTCAGGTAGGCGACCTGAATTTCGGAATCGAAGTGGCCGATGTTGCAGATGATGGCTTCGTTCTTCATCTTATCAAGGTGTTCGCCACAGATCACATCGCAGCAGCCGGTGGCAGTGACGAAGATATCGCCACGGCTGGCAGCGTCTTCCATCGTGGTGACTTCATAACCTTCCATCGCAGCCTGCAGGGCACAGATGGGATCGATTTCTGTTACCAGAACGCGGGCTCCCAGGCCTTTCATGGCGTCGGCACAGCCTTTACCTACATCACCATAGCCACAGACAACGACGACTTTACCGGCGATCATGATGTCGGTGGCACGCTTGATGCCATCGGCCAGTGATTCACGGCAGCCATACAGGTTGTCGAACTTACTCTTTGTGACCGAATCATTCACATTGATCGCAGGCACGCCCAGTTTTCCCTGTTCGTGCATCTGGTGCAGACGGTGAACGCCAGTGGTCGTTTCTTCGGTCAGACCTTTGATTTCTTTCAGCAGTTCCGGGTACTTCTCGTGAACCATGACGGTCAGGTCGCCGCCGTCGTCGAGAATCATGTTCAGACCCTGTCCGTCGGGCCAGAACAGAGTCTGTTCGATACACCAGTCAAACTCTTCGTCGTTCATGCCTTTCCAGGCGAAGACGGGCACGCCTGTCGCTGCGATGGCAGCAGCAGCGTGATCCTGGGTGGAGAAGATGTTACAGCTGGACCAGCGGACTTCTGCGCCCAGAGCGGTCAGAGTTTCGATGAGGACTGCCGTCTGAATGGTCATGTGCAGGCAACCCGCGATCCGTGCCCCTTTCAGGGGTTGATCTTTACCGTATTTTTTCCGGAACGACATCAGACCTGGCATTTCCGTTTCAGCCAGTTCAATTTCCTTACGACCCCAGGCAGCGAGCTTCTGGAATTCTTCTGCGCTGTAGTCCTTTACTTTATACGGCAGTGAGTTGGTTTCGGTCGACATTCTCAATCCTTGTTGGTTCAATAGAAAAGGGGAGTATCTAAATTCAATTCAAGCAGCAATCGACTTGAATCATCGTTTTAAAGCTGTTTTACTTGAGCGGAAAAAATCACACTGACCAGAAACAGCATCATCGACTATTATATAATTGAATGGAACGGAGCTGATTCTGTGTTTCTACAGAGTCTTCAATCTGAGGTCATTCATCTCTGAGTCAGGGAAAGGTGATTATCACTGTTGCTTCATCTAGTTCAGGAAGCATAAACTGCCATCATCCGAGTCTGAAATCAACGTGGTCTACCCTGACTGCAAGATAGGCAATACGAACCGGGCTGGCAATAGAAAATACAGGTTTGTTGACCTGCAAAACACATAATTTATACACTACGCTAGCTGGAATCTCTCTCATTTTAGATCCTGACAGGCGAATTTAAACCCTCTGAAGACAAGAAAACCTAATGCGCATCAGTGAATTATACCAAGGTGGAACGTTTGGCCTCTCTGTGGAAATCTTTCCCCCACGCAATGAAAGCGGGGATGCAGAGCTGTTTAAAACGCTGGAAGAGCTGGTTCGTTATCAACCCGCTTTTGTTTCCTGTACTTATGGCGCCGGGGGGTCTACCAGTAAACGAACCATCGAATTATGTGCGCTGATTCAGAATCAGTTACATAATACAGCGACCGCTCATTTTACCTGTGTGAATTCGACCCGGGAGGAACTGGTCGAATGGCTGCAGAATGCCGTCGATGCGGGCATCACCAACATCATGGCTCTGAGGGGTGACCCTCCTGCCGGCCAGGAAACGTTTGTTCCCGCGGATGGGGGGCTGAAATATGCCAATGAGCTGGTATCGCTGATTCGTAAACATTTCCCAGATATGGGTATCGGCGTTGCCGGCTATCCCGAATGTCACCCGGAAGCCTCGGATTCCGAGGTCGATCTGACGAACCTGAAACGGAAAGTCGATGCCGGCGCCGACGCAATTTATACACAACTGTTCTTTAACAACGAACACTTTTATCAATTCCGTGAGCAATGCCTGAAAGCGGGAATCGACCGACCGATCGTTCCCGGAATTATGCCGATCACCGAGTATCGGCGGATCCAGCGGATCATGTCGATGTGCAGCTCCGAGTTCCCCGCCGATCTGGTAGGCCAACTGGAAGCGGCGCAAGATGATCTGGAGGCCCAGTTTGAGATTGGGGTGGAATATGCGATCCGCCAGTGCGAGCAGTTGATCAAAGAGGGTGTGCCCGGGATCCACTTTTATGTCCTGAATCGTTCACAGGCCTGCAAACGGATATTCGATGCCCTCGGTTTTCCGGAGACCCAGGAGAATATTGCAACGTAGTCAGAGACGCTGCCAGCGTGAGTCAGCGCGTCGGCGCGGGTTGCCTGCTTTGAAACTGGTACACCAGATTTTTCCAGGCTGCTGCCTGCTTCTGTTTGCCCAAAATTTCCAGGTGATTGGCGATCTCTTGTGCCAATTCAACGTCCGGTGATTCCAGCGCACCGCTGGAAACGATTTTATACAGCTCCCGATGACTGGCGGCCAGCTGCTTGACGCGTTGAAATTTCTCCGCCGCCTCTGCTTTTTTGCCCAGCGCCTGCAGCAGCATGGCTTCCTCCTGCAGATATTTGATCTCTCCCGGATGCAGACGGGAGGCTGCCTGGATGGATTCGAGCGCGGCAGATGTTTTTCCCTGCTGTTGCTCCAGGCGACTCTGCAGCCACAGCCAGCGGTCATCCTGCTGGAGCTGTTGCTGAAAATCCTCGGGCTGGTTTTCTAATTCGGTCACAAGTTGCTGAACCGCTTCCAGTTCTCCCAGTTCAAGATAAAATTCAAAGGCGATCAGCAGCGTTTCCGCGTTTTGGGGTTCCGCCTGACGGGCCGCTTCGAGATAGGATTTTGCCTGGTCGATCTCTCCCAGCTTCCAGTGACAGTAAGCGAGGGCCCGCATGATGGAAGGTTGTCCCGGTTCTTTCTCATTAATGCGGTTCAGCAGTTTGATCGATTCCTGCGCAATCGGGTTTTTATGTTCGGTATTCAGCAGATGATACAACTGGAGGAACTGGTTCGGGCAGGTCTCCAGGCTGCGCTCCAGCAGGTTTTCCAACTCTCGCAGACGAATCTGGTTGAAATAGATCCACTGCAACTGTGTGACTGCTTCCTGTGAATCCGGAAACGCAGCCAGATGTGCTTTTAAAGTCCGTTCGGCCTCGGCCAGCTTCGCGGTATTTTCATAACTGCGTGCCAGTGCAAAGGAGGACCGTCGGTAATCGGGAAACGTTTCGTTCAGTTGAGAGAGCGACTCAATCGCCGCCGGATAATCTTTTTTCACGAAGTAACTTTCACCAGCCAGAAGTTGTGCGCGTGGTTGATCGGGTTCAAACCAGCGGAGCCACTCGAGTTCCTCCAGGGCGTCATCCGGCTTGCCTTCAGCCAGGAAGCGTTGTGCACGACTGAGGGTGACACGCGCATTGGATCTCACATTCCAGCCGACAAACAGGAAGAGGCAAACAGGCAATAGAACCAGGAGTACTGCCAGCGTGATGAGAATTCGTTTTTTCAAACGTCAAGTTCTTTCGGACAGGTGTCAAAATGTTACTGATCAGAGCGTCGTGTTTCAGATTTTCAGTTTACGCGGGAAGTGGACCCGCTGCAATCAGGGAATCCGGGGATCGGCTAAAGTTGTGACTTGAATCGGGGACGCGTATGATGGAATCTCTGTGCCGAACCATTCAGCGCGAAGGCGTTTTTGCTCAACCCAAATTCAGGAACTGATGACATCATGACAAAGCCGTTGAATTTCAAACAGGAACTGACGTGCGTTTTCGGGCAGCCGGTGGCAGAGAACCCGACTCAATGCATGATCGAGGCAGCTTATAAAGCCTGTGGTCTGGAATGGCGGTATCTGACGATTGAGGTCGCGCCTGAAAATCTGGAACAGGCGGTTGAAGGTTTGCGGGCGATGGGCTTTCGCGGCGCGAATCTGACGATTCCCCATAAAGTCGAAGTCATCCAATACCTGGACGGCATCAGCGATGCGGCGGCGATGATGGGAGCCGTCAACTGTATTGTCCGCCAGGGCGATCACCTGCTGGGTGATAATACGGATGGCAAAGGCTTCGTGCAGTCATTAAAAGAAGTGACCGACCCGGCGGGGAAAAAGATTGTGATGTTCGGTGCCGGCGGTGCGGCTCGGGCTATTGGTGTGGAGACGGCACTCGCGGGAGCAGCGGAAATCACCATTGTGAATCGTAGTGCCGACCGCGGCGCAGCGCTGGTGAAGCTGCTGAATGATAAAACCGAAGTGCGCACCCGCTTCGAATTATGGGACGGCGATTATACATTGGCTGATGATGTGGATGTCGTCATCAATGCCACCTCGATTGGCCTGTATCCTGATGTAGACGCGGTCTTCCCCCTCGATTTCAGTTCACTCAAACCGAACATGATTGTCTCGGACGTGATCCCCAATCCTCCCGAAACCCATCTGCTCCGTGAAGCAGCCAAAATCGGCTGTCCGACGCTCGACGGGCTGGGCATGCTGGTCAACCAGGGCGTGATCGGTTTTCAACTCTGGACCGGCGTGGACCCCGACCCCAAATTCATGCGGGCGGCACTCGAAGAAGTGTTCGGCGTCTGAATCAAATTCATAAGCGTTATCACGGGAACAGGTTTCCCAAAACCTTGGGTGGGCCCGAATAAAATTCGGGCCGAGCGCAGCGAGCAGGAGGTTACAGCTCACGCGCTCAAAACAGAGCCGTGTTTCCTACCCGCTCCAGGCAGAGTAAGGCAAAACCGATCAACGGGCAACGTTCACACTGCAACCTCTTGTTGTCTCCGACAACACCGAATTTCATTCGGTGTCACCCACTAGATTGGTTGAGTTGAAATATTTCTTGATTAAAATAAAGGTTCCAGGAACCAAAAACAGGTTCGGGGCAACCCGCTTCGGGAGGTTTCTCGGGGTTTGTTTCAGCACCGTCGGACAAGCCGACGGTGGCACACGCACGTCTGATCCGATAGGGGATATTGGAACTAATAGAGGGGTTTTCGTGTGCCACGGACCGGCTTGTCCGGCCGTGCCGAATGGGTATAGGAAGCCCGATTATGGATAGTATGTGGCAACTGCGACCTCCTGCTCGCTGCGCTCGGCCCGAATGTAATTCGGGCTTCCCCATATTTTCTTTTGGGTAGTTTCGGGTTTTTAGTAGTCGTAAATTCTGATTGGGATGTCTCAGCTGTTCCCATTGTGCGCGATGCCGGGTTGATCGTCGCCAGGCGGGCTGACACATGGGACAGCCCCTATCGGCAAGGCAGGTCGGATGTGTTGTTCTGAATTGTGCGTTTGTTCTGTCAGTTTCCTGTTCGCTGCGCTCACCCCGGATTGCATCCGGGGTTACCCTTTTTTACTTTCATGAAAATAAAGGTTCCAGGAACCAAAAACAGGTTCGAACATGATTGTCTCAGACCTGATCCCCAATCCTCCCGAAACCCATCTGCTCCGCGAAGCAGCGAAAGTCGGCTGCCCCACACTGGACGGCTTGGGCATGCTGGTCAACCAGGGTGTGATCGGATTTCAACTCTGGACCGGCGTGGACCCCGATCCCAAAGTCATGCGGGCTGCGCTGGAAGAAGTGTTCGGCGGCTGAATCAAACTCACAAGCGGTTTGTCTGGAATGAATGCTCAAAAATCCTGGGTGAGCCCGAATAAAATTCGGGCCGAGCGCAGCGAGCATGAGGTTACAGCTCATGCGCCCAAAAAAGAGCTGCGTTTCCTACTTGCTCCAGACGGAGTGAGGCACATCCGATCAACGGGCAACGTTCACACTGCAACCTCCTGTTGTCGCAGACAACAGGAAACTGCCTGGGAAAACGTTCGAAGCATGAAAATCATTTCATTACCAGTAGCAACAAGGGGCGAACCGATGTGCCCACTCTATCGGGATTGGATTTCGGTAGCTGTATTGATCGCTGACTCTGACAGTTTCCTGCTCGCTTTGCTCGGCCCGAATTACATTCGGGCCCACCCTGTTTTTCTGAGTTGGGATGGTTACTCAAAGCACTGTCGGGCAAACCGACAGAGGCACCCGCACGGGGGAGAGGACAATGAAATTTTGTTATTGTTGTGGAGTTCATTCTGGTGTTCGATCTGTGGATTTGTGGCTTGTTGCATGGTGATTATTTTGTGGAAAGGCGTGGGGAGGTCAACGGGAATGAACAATAAAATGTGGCGATGGGCGTTGATAGGGGGCTGATGTTGGGCGGTGCTGAGGTGGTGCCGGGACGAAAGCCTGCGATGTGGGGCGACCCGCAGGATCACATCACGAACCGGTGTCATTTCAGGCAGTGCAAATCTGGAAAAAACAGACCCATTTGTAGTGAAGAATACAAACAAGTGGCCCGTGTTTCGGTGCACTGTAAACTGGGCACGCGCGCGACCCAGATCAACGCTTATCGCCAGTGGCGCGACGGGGTCAACTTCAGTTTGAGCAGTCGCGGTGACCCGATTTTCACAGTGCCGTCTATACAGTTGATTGTGAAAGGGATAATCAGGGAGAGAAAAATGCAGATTCGCAACAAAGTCATTATATCACTGATCCACCAGTGGCAGGTGTTGCTCTCTGAGGGCTATGATCCCATCAGGAAATTCCAGTTTTATATTCCCGTCGGCGGAGGTGTGGAATTCAGGGAAAGGCTGCAGGATGCCGCTGCGCGGGAACTGTTTGAAGAGCTGGGGCTGAAAGATCAGACGCTTGAGTTCCTCAATTTTCATGAGTCGATTTTCGAATTTAATGGGGTTCCCGAACATGAAATCATGTATCATTATCAGTGCCGCATCTCTGATTCTGTGAAAGCTGCCTTACCGGCCGAAGGGATCGAGTCGGATGGAGCGACGTTTAAGGTAACCTGGTTTTCAGGTGAAGAACTGGCTGCGATACGGAAGGGACTGGTGCCGCCGAAGATCTATGATGATTTGTGTCCGGTGCTGTTACAGGATGATTGAAGGGATCAGGCAGTACACTGTCGCTCCCTTCGAGTAAGCACTTTTAATTTGAGTGAAGCAGAATGAAAAAAATCGATCTGTATCCTGCGTTAATCAACTGGCCGTTTCTGATCATGGGCTGTCTGGTCGGATTCAGTGGCGGCGGCCTGATTGTTCTGCTGGTGATTGGCTACGAACTGATTCGCGTAGGGAGAATAATCAATACGCTGGCTGATGACGTGACCCCCGAGATCATCCGTGCATATTTTACCAGAGACAAGGCCTATCACTGGATCCCCTGGCGCGATCAGGTGCGGGGGATTAATGAAGAATCATACACGAAAAATCAGCCAGAACGTGTCTGAGCTTTTGTAAACGGGAAAACCCCAGATTTTTCCGACCGCTTTTATGCCTTGATGGAAAATCAGAAAGGAGTCTCTGATGTTGAAAAAAGTAACGTTTCTGATGTGTCTGCTGATCACCGGTTTCACCGTTGTAAATACACCGGCTGCAGATGAATCAAAAGAAAAACAGTTCTTTTCAATCAAACTGCTGGAGCAGGCTGAATCCGGTAAGCTGAAACAGCTGGTGGACTGTGACCTGCAAGTGAAACCCCAGGGAAAGATCCGTTCTTTTTCCGGCGGCCTGGAGCCCGGATTTCAAGGGGAACAGGAGCTGAAGTTTGGCGTCTGGGTCAAGGGGACAATCAAACCGGCGGAGAATGGAAAGTACCGGGCTCTACTCAAACTGCGCTGGACCGAACGCGTCTCTCAGCTGAAAGGAACACAAGAGACAGGCACCCAGCTCACCAAAACCGAGGCAGTCGAAATCCGGACATTTCTGGAGAAAGGGAAAACAAAACGACTCAGCTGCGGCGGTCTGCAGGCAGTGGAATTACGTCTGGATTGATGTTGCATTTAACAGAAATCAAAAATCATAGTAGAGGTACCAACGTGAAACAGTTTCCCATTACCCGAAAACAATACTGGATATTTCTTATTGTGTTCTCCTTGTGTGCCCTGCTCGGCTTTGCGAGTCTGATTGTGGGCGAAATCTTTCTGCCGCGCAATGTTGGCGGGATGGAAGGCAGGATGGCGATGTACCGTTCACTGGGACTGTGGTCGCTTGCCTGGCTGGGGATTGCCGTCTGGGCCGGGTATCGTCTCTGGTCTGGCGTGGCTTCGGAAGAGAACGTGAACTCTGATTGACTGAGACTGGTCACCCGAACTTCAAATAGATTGCTGTCTGGTTTCCAGAGATTTGAATCACGAATAATCTGTTCCCTCAATTTATTGATCTGATTGAATTTACACATTTTTCATTGGAGTCATCGGGAACATTATGGCATGATATTCGGATGTCTCTATTCGATGAAGGTTCAGGAACAGAAAAAGGACTCCGATGAAATTTCTGCTGACAGGTATCATGCTGCTGTGTTGTTTTCATTCCACCGTTTCAGCAGACAGTTTCACAATCGGTGATAAAAAAATTGAAGTCCCGGCTCCGGCAGGATATGCGCGGGTGACTCCTGAAATGGGGGACGCCTATCGAGTGGCACGCAATCTGGCCGATCCTGCGAACGATCTGCTGGCCTATTATATTCCCGAATCAGCTGTCGCCGCAGCGAAAGCGGGACAGATGCCGCCCCTCGACAGGACCTTCATGCTGAAGGTGAATAAAAAACTGAAAACCGCAGAGCTGGGTACCGGGGATTTTGCAAAACTGAAAGAAGCAGCGATCCAGGAAAACAGGAAAATTACAGAGACGTTGAAAAAACAGTTGCCCGATTTGTTTGATAAATTGAATGAGGGAATCAGTAAAGAGTTCGATATGGATTTTGCGATGAAGGTTTCGCAGGTGGTGCCCCTCGACCCACATTACGATGTCCCGAATGCAATGGCATTCTCCATGTTCGTGACTTACAACGTGTCCGCGGCGGGAGAGAACTTGGATGATGTGGTCTGTTGTACGACGACCTTTCTGGATACAGACGGCAAAGTTCTGTTTCTCTATTGCTATGCGCCTCAGGATGAACTCAGCTGGACGCAAAACGCTGGCAAAGACTGGGCCGAATCGGTGATGGCCAGTAACCCTAAGCCCCCGACAGGAACAGTCGAAGGAGGCGGTTTCCGTAAATACCGGGGTATGGTGAAGTGGATTATCGCCGGTGTCGTCTTTTTACTGATCTCCGTGTTTAAGGGTCGAGGCAGCAAATCTGCTTGAGCTTCTGACAGGCTGAACCGAACACGTTCCCTCGGGAGCGTGTCATTGATTTACGTGTTTGTAACCGTCTTCACGTGGGGATTGTAGAAGACCAGACCGTACTTCAAATGTGTTACTTCCTTTGACGAGTCCCGAATTATGGGCTTCAGAGTCAGACAAATTGAATTAGATGATCTCGCTGGATTTCGCGCAGCGCTGCAACGCGTGGCAGCGGAAAAGAAATACCTGCTGACCGTAGAGCCCCCTTCGCTGGAGAACATGGAAGCGTACGTCAGATATAACATCGAACAGAATCATGCCCAATATGTGGCAGTGGTCGAGCAGCAGATCGTGGGCTGGGCTGACATCATTCCTCATGTGCGCGAATCAGTCAGACATGTGGCGCGACTGGGCATGGGAGTCCTCCCTGAATTTCGAGGCCAGGGAATCGGTAATCAACTGCTGGAACGCGCGATGGCACATGCCTGGGAACAGGGATTGAAACGGCTGGAGCTGGAAGTGTTTGCAGATAACGAAGTCGCGCTGAACCTGTATCGCAAACACGGTTACCAGGTGGAAGGCGTGAAGCGGTTCGCGAGATGCCTGGACGGCGTCTATCAGGATATTGTGATCATGGGCCAGTATCGAGCCTGAGGATTTACTTGTGACTTAACGATTCGATGTAGGGCAGCTCTTCGATGTTGCCTAAGCCGAAGACCTGCAGGAAGCGGGCGGTGGTGATGTATTTGACTTCCGCTTTTTTATCTTCATTACGTTCGATGGCAATCAGTTCGCGTCTGAGCAGCTGGCGGAGGATGCCGTTGGCTTTGTCTTTGCCTGCTTCGATGATCTGATCTTTACTGATCGGCTGCTGATAGGCGACGAGTGCGAGGACTTCGAGGGCATCCTGTGAGAGCTTGACTTCTTTGGGACCGAAGCCATACACGCGGTTGCGAATGCGTTCGAAGTCATGCCTGAGGATGAGGCGGTAGCCCCCTTCTTCCATGCGGATCTCATACGGTCGCGCCTCTTCGATGTACTGGCGGTTAAGGTCATCCAGTAAATCATCGACATAGGAAGAAGAATACTCATCGTTGAGCAGTGAGCAGAGCTTTTTGGTCGTCAGTGGTTTGCCGCCGACAAACAGGGCGGCTTCGATGATGTGACGTGGAGGAATGCGGACTTCGCGCTTTACCGATGTACTGCTGCTTTTCGGCTGCTCGACGGTTTCATCGGCCGCCGGTTCGTCTGGCAGTTCCAGATCCCGTTCAACGGCTTCGATGGCTTCCAGCGTCCGTTCGTAATCGGCGTCGATCTCTTCATCGACCTGACTGCTCGCAGCGAAGGCGGCCAGAAAGTCGTCTTCGTTGGAACTGGTATCGTCGTTGACGGGTTGTTGTTCTTCTTCAGACATCCCCTCAATCCTTTCAGGGAATCAGACAGTATCGCTCAGAGTGCCAGGCAGGTGATCAGCGAGTCTTTACAGAGTATCAGTCATTCAAAGCCAGCACATACGCTTCCCAGTCCGCCTGCTTTTGCCGGGCGGCTTTGAGCTGGGCCGGGTTATTGTGCATATTAGCTTCAATTTCATCAACCTTTTTCTGGCATTTGGGACAATGGGCGAGATGAACCTGCATCTGTTGCTCGGTATGCTGGTCGAGCTGATGTGCGAGATAGTCATTCGCATAGTCAAGGGCCTGCTGGCAGTTAATGCCTCCGGGCATTTTTTTGCCGGCAATCTGATCGCCGGAGGAGCCCGCGGAGCCCGAAATCTGATACATGCCGACGAATCCAATCAGGCCGACGACCAGGCAGACCGTCAGGATCTCGGCGCCGGTGATCAGGTGGCTGATCTGCTTACGTTTTTTCATCGCTGACACAAACTGACACAGGTCACCTGGTGCGCAGTCGCGCCATTCAGTTTCGGTATCGATTGAGGATGGAGTTGGGTTGTTTTTGTTCATGTTCAAACCTCCTGCTACATCAGCAGGAATTCTGCTTTCTTTCTTTTGTGGGACTTTTCCCCTGCTTTTATTATCGTAGCCAGTGCCCGTATGATCTGTGAGATAGCATACAGTTTCCCTGCATTTCAGCTGACTGTGGGGAGAATGGCGGGATTTATTTCAGGCTTCGGCTCCTCTTAAGACGAATTCACCCGACTGATCTGGTTTCGACTGGAAGGCGGGTGTCAGTTTAAAATCAATCGAATGTGCCAGGTACCGGGCTTTCCGTAAGATAATGTGGCGCTTCTGGATGTCGATGCTGCGTTCGTCCTGAAGTTCGCCCAGCAGCACGGTCACGGTTTCCCGCGTGCTACCGATGATGCTGGCCAGTTCCTGATGCGAGAGCTTGATGTTGATCAGAATTCCTTCATTGGTGAAGCGTCCATATTTTTCTGCTAATTCGAGCAGTAAATGAGTGAGACGATCGCGGTTCGAGCGAAACAGCAGCGATTTAAGGCGCTGTTCGATCCGTTGTCGCCTTAAGCCCATCAGCTTGGTCACGCCCAGCGAGACGGTCGCGTGATGTTCCATAAGATCCTGAATGATCTGCCCCGGGATGCGGAGAATCGAGGCTTTGAGCATGGCTTCTGCATATTCTTCGCGTTCACCGCCACCCAGGATGGCCAGCTCGCCGAAGAGTTCGCCGGGTTCGATCAACGCCAGCAGGGCCTGTTTTCCTTCGGTTGTCAGATGATAGAGTTTGATTCTGCCGGACAGGAGCAGATAAACCGAATCGCTGCTTTCTGTGGGGAGGTAAACCATATTTCCGCGTGCAAAATTCCGAACCGAGGAATTACGTTCGACATGCGCAATCTGATCCTGACTCAAGCGTTCAAAGAGATCGCAGTTCTTCAGATACCAGAAATTTTTGTCCATGGAGACGAACCTTGCCCTGTTTCCGTTCACAGGGAATGACATGAGAAAGCCAACAGTGATTGTGGATTCCGGAAATCGCGTGCACCGTCTGCTACCTAATATACAGCGTGAGAAGCGGTTTTGAGAACCCCCGTTTTACTGAAACGGGCTATTTTTTGAGTTTGCATTGATTTTACACAAAGCGGAAAACGGATCAATTTTCGCCGGAATCCTGTTTTTGCAGGAGATCCTGCACGATTTTGCGTGGTGCACCGATTGGCAGAACATGGACGGTTCCCGTGTACTGCCGGGAATCGGGATTGGCGAAACCTTGTTTTTCGGCGACGAAGGTCGCGGTCTGATGGGCGTGAATACATTCGCCCAGTGGTAGTCCTGTATCGCAATCGAGGCCTGAAGGCAGGTCGACCGCCAGCTTGAAACCCGGTGCCTGATTGATGATTGAAATCGCGGTGGCGTAGGGTTCGCGAATTGTGCCTTGCACGCCGGTCCCCAACAGGGCATCGACAATCCAGTCGGCTGAATTGAGGAATTCACAGAATGCGTCCGGCTGATCCAGGTCGGGATCAATGTGCATGTCGATTTCCATGCGTCGCGCCACGTGAAAATTGATGGCGGCGTCCCCTTTGAGTTCTGAGGGATCCGCCAGCAGATAGATTTCGACAGGCATGCCGGCGTTATCGAGATGACGGGCGATGACAAAGCCGTCGCCGCCGTTATTGCCTTTGCCAACACAGATTTTCACGGGTCCCGTTGCTTTCAGCGAGGTAAGCAGTTCGAACACGCCACGGCCGGCGTTCTCCATGAGGGCGACGCCGGGTAAGCCGAATTCCTCGATGGTGCGCTGATCAACACTGCGTACTTCGTCGCGGCTGAGTCTGTCGACAGGGGTCATTTTTCTCCTCGAATTCTGATTCTGACTTGATTGAGCAATGAAAAAAGGGTGAAAAATCGATCAAAGTAAGTTTATTATCAGTGGTTACGGGGTTTTCAACAGAGGGAAATTGAATTACGATCTCCGAGGACGCGGGCAGCACTTCTTCCCGACCTCTGTTCAAAATGGAAATCTCAGTCTCCAAACAGGATACTTCTGGAGAGTCAGCAGTGATAGATGAATATTCTGATCGATGGGCTCTGATTACGGGTGCTTCATCCGGAATCGGCCTGGAGTTTGCGCACCGGCTGGCTGCCCGGGGAATGCATCTTGTGCTGACGGCCCGACGTAAAGAGAAACTGGAAGAACTGGCTGCAGAACTGCTGACCCGGCATGGCACAAAAACCGAAGTGGTTGTGCTGGATCTTTCCGAGCAGGAGGCCCCTGCCCGGCTGTATGACGAAGTCAAAGCGCGGGGCGTGCAGGTTGAGTTGCTGATTAACAATGCGGGTTTCAGTGTGGTTTCTGATATCGCAGCAACGGATCGGGAACGGGTGATGCAGATGGCCCGACTGAATATTGGTGCCCTGACAGACCTGACTTATTTTTATCTGCCCGAGATGATGGAACGGGAGCACGGGGGGATTATCAACATCGCCTCGGTTGCTGCATTTCAACCGGTTGCCTACATGTCAGCTTATGCGGCCAGTAAAAGCTATGTGCTGCATTTCACAGAAGGCCTCTGGGCCGAAGCCCGCGATAAAGGTGTGACGGTAACGGCCCTTTGCCCGGGAACGACGCAGACCGAGTTTTTTGATGTCGCCGGTGTGGAAGGCTGGTTGAAGAAACATCGTTATCAGACCGTTGACCAGGTGGTCAAAACCGGTCTGAAGGCGCTGGAGAAGAAGCGGCAGTACACGGTATCCGGCTGGGGTAACTATTTTCTGTCGCTGCTGGTACGCATCGCGACCCGTCGCACGGTGGTGGTGGAATCCATGAAGTATTTTCGACCGCAGCCCCCCAAAGAGAAAAAATAGCGCGCATGTACACTTTGTCGCTGCCCGCGAGTAGGGGTTCGCGTTGAAGTTTGCGTTTTTTTAGTTGATTTTGCTTTGAAAACAGCCCGCCAAGTTGACGATCTGGCGTGGCGGGCAGTATAACTGTCGTTCCCTATTTTGGAATTTGTCGCAGAAGGTATATAAATGGCTTCCAAATCGAAGATTGAAAAACAGAAACGAAACGCAAAACTGGTTGAAAAGTACGCCGCTGTACGGGCAGAACTGGTTGCTAAAGGTGATTACGAAGGGCTTGCTAAACTGCCCCGTAGTTCCAGCAAAACCCGTCTCCGCCGTCTGTGTCAGCTGACCGGACGTCCCCGTGGTAACTATCGCAAGTTCCAGATTTCGCGTATCGCCCTGCGGGATATGGCTTTAGATGGCCTGATTCCCGGCATGAAGAAATCAAGCTGGTAAGCTGATCGTTCCCACGAGGTCGAAGAGTGTGATCTTCGATTCCAGCCAGCAACAGGAAATCAGCGTCGCCCCGGCTTTCGGGTGTCCCTAGTTTACGGCGCATGAAAAAGGAAAACAGAATGTCAGTCGGTTTATCACGTAAAGAAATTGTCAAACGGCGGAAAAAACGAGCTCGTCTGAAAAAGAAGCTCAAATGTCGGTTCTGCCCGGATGGTAACATCCCACGTCCCGTCTATGTCGATTACAAGGATCTGAGAACGCTGCGTTCTCTCCTGGATCGCGAAGGACGTATTCTGCCTCGTCGTCGCACAGGCACCTCAGCCCTGTATCAGCGTGCTGTGCGTAAAGCCGTGCTGCGAGCCCGCTTCATCGGTCTGCTGCCTTACGTTGCAGAAGACTAAGCTGCGAAGCGAAAAAACGATAAATAAAAAAGCTCTGGACCAGATCAGTCCAGAGTTTTTTTGTTGAGTTTGTTGTCGACTGGATTCCGCGAGGCTTACCAGTGCAGGCCGGTCGGAAAAGAATCGGTCTGAAACGCATCCAGCAGACTGTGTTCGGATTTGTCTTTCTGATCGATGGTTGCTTCCGCACACGATTCTTCGGTTTCCCAGATGACGACTTTGACGGCCTGGACTCCCAGATCGTTGAGCAGGTTCGGGCAGACTTCATCCAACAGGTAGCGGGCCATGTTTTCCGCCGTGGGATTGTAGGGCAGTACGAAGTACTTGGTGGGCTCGACCATGCGGATGGCGTTCAAGCCGTTCTCGTCCTCGATATTCAGCAGGAAGCCGTGATCCCAGTTTTCATCGATCCAGCCTTTGAGCAGGCTTTTAAGGTGCGCAAAATCGATAATGCGTCCGACCGCGTCTGTATCGGGACCGGTGACATAAAAGTCAGCCACATAATTGTGACCATGAAAAAACTGGCATTTCCCTTCATGGCGGAATAAGCGGTGACCCGCATTAAACTTGATCCGCCGCATGATTGTCATACCCATGATATTATTTCGACCTCGTAATAAACGTAATACGCTGATTGATATTATTAACTGTCCAGCAGAGATTTCATGCCCTGCGTCATCACGGCGTCAATACCGGGATCGCAGAAGGCCACACTGACTTCGTAGCCACCTGCGGGATATTCTTCCGCGACGGGAATGTACCAGGGTCCGCCATCTCCATAAGCGGCTGTCGCGATAAACTGATCGGGCTGAATGCTCTGTGCACGCAACTGGTACTCGATAAAGCTCTCCGCCGGCAGGTGTAGCGTTTTGATGTCATTCATCTGCAGAGAACTGAGTGTAATTGGAATTTTCTTCTCGACCCGTTGTAACCAGGCCAGCATGTAGGAGGGCCGATTGCGATTCACAACGCTGTTGTCTTTATTGGAAATCGTCTTCGTCAATTCTTCTACGCTGAAAGTGCTGCGAACGGGAGGTAAAATGTCATGTGTTTTCCAGGTCAGCTGTCCGACCGGTTCCGGTTTGAGCCCTTTTTCGGAAGCGATGATGCCATCATAGATGCGCTTTGCCAGAATCCCCCGCAGGGGTTTGGTGCCATCGTTGTACTTGCCGGCTGATACATTCCCGGCACAGCCTGTGAAATAAATGTGTGTGCAGCCTGGTTCTTCCTGCTGACGCTGTTTACGGGCGATACCGGTGAAGTCACTGCTGACGCGTCCGTCGCCGTAATAGCTCATGGGATGCGTCGAATAGTAATGACAGGAGACCAGTTTTTTGTCTTTGTTGTAAAAGGCGATCGTTTTCAGGAATGGATCGATAGTCCCTTCGGTCATGCTTCGCAGGGTCTCGTCTTTGCAGCTGCTACCTCGCATGCGGACAATTTTCCCGTTTTTGTCGCGGTCAATCCGACGGTTGGAGGCGACCTTGTCGACTTTCCCCTGGCTGTGTGCAACATGCGTTACGGGCTCTGCTTTGGGAAGGGCCGCGGTGACTGCTTTACGGGCTTTGTCCAGACATTCATTGAAGAAGTCGAGCTCGACGATGTGCGGCAGGTCACCTTGTTCCAGGATGATCTGTTCGGCGTTCAGGCAGGCGAAAGGGGCGTTATGCTGATGCACACACTGGACGGCCACCCGATCAATGGTAGTGCCGGCAGCTTCAGCCAGCGCAGTGCGCCAGGCGATATGAGCGTCATTCAGCAGTCCGGTCCAGTCGACGGCGCAGACGACAATCGGTTTGCCGGCTCCCAGCAGAACGTAGCCGATGGCTTCCAGTGAATCGTCATATCCCACGACCGGTTTGATCCAGCCGCCGCAGAGGGAATGCCCTTTGGGAGGAGAAACATCAAACCGGAACGCCGCGATATGCAGATTCGGATTGCGGGTTGTGTCTGCCTGATTCGCGCAGGCCCACTCATCAAGGGAAAATGCAGTGCCTGTCGCAGCCAAGGAGGCAGCGAGAAAGTCACGTCGACTGAATTGGCTCATAGGTCACCTGTGTTCGTGGTACAGTTTACAGTTTGGTCGGATTGGGAGCGTCTCCGTAGACATCTTTGGGGTCGAATACTTTTTCTGTTTCGGTGAACTCCAGTGCCAGGCCTTTTTCTTTCGTCTCTTCACCCACGGGCACGCGGCGGTAGAAACAGGAACGATAGCCTACGTGGCAGCTGGCTCCGCCTCCCATGACATCGACCCTTAACCAGATGGTATCCTGGTCGTCGTCAATCAGCAGAGCTTTGACTTTCTGTACGAGCCCGCTGGTGGCACCTTTGTGCCAGAGTACCTGGCGGCTGCGGCTCCAGTAAACGGCTTCGCCCAGTTCGATGGTTTTTTTGAGCGCTTCCTCATTCATATAAGCATGCATGAGCAGTTCACCCGACGTAAAGTCGGTCGTTACGACAGGAATTAAACCGTCCTGATCAAATTTGGGGGCCAGTTCATTTCCTTCTTCCACCTGCTCGACGGTTGTCCGTGCCGCGAATTGAATTCCATCTGACATGATTTTGTCTTTCCTCACTTCAATTTAATCTTTTGTCTGTCTGTGGAGAGAATCTCCACTTCTTACTACCCGTAAAACGGGGTCTTAACTGATAGCAGAGCCATTTGCGGATTCGTTTCTGAAACCGGTGATTGCTCTGGTCTGGATAACGGGATATTCCCGGGACGGGATCTGGTTCCCTCCACGGGGAGTTTTGAATCTGTGTGACTGGTAACATCATACGCAATGGCTGCGGTCAGACACACGTTCTCGGGCGCTCTTCAAGCGGAAATTAGCAGATTTCCTGCGTTGAGGTACGGATTTCCTACCCTGAAATAGTAAACCTAATGGTGAGGCAGGTCAGTAGTTTGATGCGGGATTTTGAGAGGTTTCACAGAATAATCGGCTGTGAAGTCAATGTGAGTGTACATGCGCGATCTTTATCAAAATCAGTGAGAGCTGTTTGTGGGTGATGTGTGAGTTTAGACAGCTGATTGACAAAGAAGTTCGCCTTGATTTTGAAATCAGTTCCGGCTCGATTTCTTACTGTAAATCTGTGACATTTCAGAAATACGGGTTTTGATCAGTTTTCGCAGTGAGGGGGGGGAGATCACTTCCGCCTGGTTCCCGAAACTCAGCAGCCAGTCAGTCATCTGTTCCAGGTCACCAACGCGTGCCCGGAATTCGATGGCACCCCCTTTGAGCTTACGGATTTCCTGTGACTTGTCCCAGATGATCTGTGAGACAGTCTGAGCAGCCTGGCTTTCAAAGCGAATTTTCACAGAAACGGTTCTGGATGACTGCCGCACAGGATCCCAGGAATGGTCGAGATAGCGGTCGAGCTTAAAGCGGGAGGGTTTTTTGAATTTTTCGTCGAGCAGTTCAGATTTGATCAATTTCTGAATTGGAAATACTTTGATCCCCCGATCTACGGAGGAGCGTCCTACTACATACCACTGGCGATTCGAATAGAGCATATGGTACGGGCTCAGCATGGTAGAGGCTGTTTTTTGCTCGTTCGGGCAGACATATTGAATCCGCACGTTTTGTTTTGATGTGACTGCTTTCAGAATGGTTTTATAGTGCAATTCGTTCCGCAGCGACGGATTGCAGGGTGTGAGCCAGATAGATATGGACTGAGCCGCTTCAATCACTTGCTCGCGCAATGCGTCGGGTAAACTGCTGAGAATTTTGGCGGACGCGGTATGTGCAATGCCATCCAGTGGCAACCCCACGATGGTTTTGTCGAGATCCTGGCTGAGCACAAACAGGGCAAGGACTTCTTCGAAGGTGAGGTCTTTAAACGGGACAATGGTTCTCCAGGGAAGCTGATATCCCTGTTTCTCATCATCATACAGAACGTAGATCCCCGATTCCTGAAGCGTTTTCAGGTCGCGAAAGACGGTCCTGCGACTGACTTCACATTCGCTGGCAAGTTGTGCAGAGTTGTAAACACGTCCCGACTGTAACAGCGCAATCAGTCTAAGAAGACGAGGAATTCGTCCAGCCACCATTGATTATCTTTTGTATGCTTTCCACAGGCCTGGTCAGTGGCGGGTGTTCAATCCCGAAAACTCAGTGTGAACTGTCTGCGCAGGTCTGACAAAATGGAGGTATCGTCAGCGCAAAGACAGCTCAACATCAGGAAACAACAATCGATGGAGATGGACATCGATACTGGTATTTTTGTGTGAAACAAGCGTCAGCGATGAATCAAACGAAAGATATGTTTAAAACTAGCACCTGTTTATAGAAATGCATACTGAAATTCGTGAACGTATTTTCAAATAGTCGAAGGGCCGAATTCCCAGCCAGTGGAAACTGTGCGAGCAGAATAATGCTTACATTCGTTGTTCCGTGTTGTGTCGCTTTTGGTGGCAACGTCTCTCAATCTGCTATACTCGCTTCAATTGTTCCTGGAGACGTTATAGCAACACGGGACACAGTCAGTGCTCACTCTACAAAACTGGTGGCGGGCATGAACTCAACCTCAAGGTTTTTCTCAGTGTCAGCAATCGGCAGCTCTTGCTGTGTGGAAGAAACCTGTTTAATCCTGGGCTGAGGCGCCGGTGGTTCCGACTCGAGCGCGATTTTCACCGCGTTCTCGATGTCGGACTGGACAAACGGGTTTCGACTTTGAGCATCTTCGTTGAGTTGCAGACGTGCTTCCGGCTCGCCTGACGTGGCAGGTGCCGGGGGAGCATATTCCGGGGTCATTCCCGGTTCCGGAACTGGCAGAATATCCGGTGTCATCCCTTCCTGTCCTGAGGAGAACGATTGGCCTTCGGCTGCAGGCATGACACCCACTTCGCCGATGTAGCCGTCCGAAACAAATGGTTCCGGTTTGCTTCGCAGTTTATGAGCGTCGACTCCGTGTGTTCTGGCCCAGGCACGTCGGACAGCCTGTTGATAGGCAACCGGAGACCATTCACCTTCCATGAGATGCACATTGTTATGTTGCAGCAGTGTGCCTTTCCATTTGTGGAGGTTCTTGATCGCCACGTTGTAGGCCACCAGTGAGCGGTAGTATTCGGTTTCGGCGGCAGCCAGTGAGGACTGGGCACGTAACAGTGTATCGAGTGTTGTCGTTCCTGCCTGAACTTCGGCGTCAAACAGTTCCACACGTCTGCGGGCCGCACGCCAGCGGTTAAAGTTGGACTGTGCCGTCGCATAGTTTTTGGTCAGGTCCTGAAAGGTGATCGCCAGTTCCTGGCTGACATCCATTTCCTGTGCTTTGAGCACGGCTCGTGCTTTCGAGAGGCGGAATTCGAGGTTTTCCACCTGGGCATGTGCCGAACGGAAACCAAGGGGCATACTGAATTCCCAGCCAACAGTCCAGCTGTCCTGGTCATTATCCATCAGGGTTCCATAAGCACTATGCAGACCCTGTGAAGTGACGCCATCGGTGTTTTTCTGGCTCAACAGACGATCGCCGAAGCCATTCACCTGGTAGCTGGAAACCAGGTCCAACCGTGGTTTGGTCAGACTGGTGGCAGCCATTCTCTGGAATTCCAGACTTTTAATGTTCCATTTCTGTTTACGTAATTCGACGCGATGTACGAGGGCTTCAGTCAGACACATACTCCAGTCAGGAGTGAATTCTGCTGCAATCGGGTCATCGATCGGTCGAATGATTTTTCCATCATTCACCGGCAGACCAACCAGCCGTCGAAAGCGGCTCTCTGCTGTGTAGATATCGCTGCGAGTTGACTGAACCAGTGACTGTGTTTCAAACAGACGGTCTTTCGCCTGTGCCTCATCAGCGGGTTTGAAGTTTCTGGTACCGCCGGCTTCCAGTTTTGCATGGGCTTCCCGCCAGCTGCGAAGTGCAGAGTTCCGGGCGACCACCTGTGTATCATACAGGCGGTATGCCAGGTAAAGTTGCCAGTAACTTTCTTCAATATCAGAAATGAGGTTCCGTACGTTTCGCTCGAAATCTGCCAGTACCAGGTCATTGTTGATGCGGGCAATCACGACCCCCTGGCTGACCCCGGTAATCCCGGTGAATCCGGAACCAATCGGACCGGCAATGCGGGTGTAATCAACGCCGGCTCCTGCCAGGAACGGTTGGCGATAAGAGAGTCCCGCGTTTCCGGCATAGGTAGAGGGAAACAGCTGGCTGGTGGCGTTACTGCCTGTGTAGTTCCAGTTATGCGACAGGGCAAACTGGCCGCCGTTCGCGAATGTTTTGGACAGACCAGACTGAAATTGTCCGGTTTCCTGTGTGAGTGTACCGCCGGGAATACCACCAAAGAACGGGCTGTTCTGCACCTGTTCGGAGCGGCCCCAGAGCATGTTCGCAGTAAATGTAGTATCAAATGCCGACAATGCCGCCTCGACACCACGCGATCCACCCAGCAGCACGTTGGTTTCCTGGATGGAAGGGTCATAAATCGAAGGGGTGCCATCCGGATTATTTAACAGTGCGTTGCCGTTGGTTCCCAGCGTACCGGAAACACGGATGACCTCACTGTTGGCCAGCCCCAGATGAATTGCGTCCATCAGGGGTAAATCCCAGATTTCATCCTGCGAACGATCCGTCAGCGTCCGTGGTTTCCCTGAAAATGTGATCTCTTCCGGTGTCTCTTCATAGACCGCCGGGTATTCAATTTTAGTGGCGACATCCTCATAATACTGGAGCTCTTTGTCCCCGAGATAATGAAGATCGGTATCGGTACCCAGACCGTGACAGCCAACAAGCTGACTGGTAATCAGGCATCCACAGAAAAACTGGTGTAACTTCTGGCGAAGGTTCATGTTTTTATCCTTCAAGACATGAACGACGATTATGGGCATAAAGTGTATGTTCATAATCACTTAAGTTCATAATCGATAGTACTTTCAGGGAGAAATTACCAACTGCTGTAAGACAACCTTGTCGCAAAATAGTCGCAAGAGCGCAGGGCAGGGAGCCTGGTTGGTAGAATCACTACATTCGGTATCGGCGATTTAATCGTTACAACTTGACTTTTTTGACGAATGGTCAAAATTCTGTTGAATTTGAGTCTCAGGTCCGAATTCCGTGTAGGGTTTCCCAAGTAGTTTCTTGATCAAAATGAGTTCGCCCGCATCATTCCGCTCGATGGCGTGACCCAGAAACTGTAAGGCATATCCAGCAAAAAATGCCATTCCCGCATAAATCCAGTTTCCCGCGATGCCAAATCCGATCAGTCCCCCAAAAGTGAGCGGGACACCAATCAGGTGCAGGATCTGGTTGGCTCTGTTCTGGTGTCGGAGCAGGTAATTCCTGAAAATACGCTGGATCATGAGAATCCCTGATTGATGTGAAAAGTAGGCGCGGGCTATCGCGTATAGTTGAAAAGCGATTTCCGTTTTGATACGGTCACTGCTTGTCTGTGAGCTAAGTAATCAGTATCAACCAGTATGGCCTTTGGTTTCAAGAGTCAGCAGGCTCGTAGCGTGGTATTCATAACACTTGAGAACCTGGTCGCATTCCCTTTTTGTCAGAAGTATTAGAGGAAACGATGTATAAAGTCACACTAATTCCGGGTGATGGAGTTGGACCGGAAATCGCCGAGGCAACCAGAAAATGTGTTGATGCCACTGGCGTGAAAATCGACTGGGATGTTCAGGAATGTGGAATCGAAGTCATTGAAGCTGAAGGTGGCGTTCCAGATCGTGTGATGGATTCGATCCGGGCCAACAAAATCGCCTTGAAAGCACCGATCACCACACCCATCGGAAAAGGCTTCCGCAGTGTGAACGTGTTCCTGCGACAGGAACTGGGCCTGTATGCCTGCATCCGCCCCTGTAAAACCTACAAAGGTGTGCGGACCTACTTTGCCGATTCCAATGTCGATCTGGTCGTGGTACGAGAAAACACAGAAGACCTGTATGCCGGCGTTGAGTTTCAGGCGGGTCAGGAAAAAACAGCGGAATTGATCAAAAAGATCAACGAATTCGCGACGGGTAAAAAGATCAATACTCCCCTTGATGAGACCGGCGTCAGTATCAAGCCAATGTCTTACCAGGGTACTCGCGATATCTGTAACTACGCTTTCAAATATGCAGTCGACAACAAACGCCAGTCTGTGACTTCGATCTGCAAAGCAAACATCATGAAGTTCACTGATGGTCTGTGGTATGATGAAACACGGGCCGTCGCGAAAGCCTACGGCGCTAAATTTGAATGGGATGAACTGTCAGAAGGCGTCGAAGCCGATCCGAAGCTGGCAGGCATTGCGACCGACTGTGGCGGCAGCATCGAATACAACGAACGCCTGATTGACAACATGTGCATGCAGCTGGTGCAAAAACCGGAACTGTACGACGTGCTCGTGACCTCCAACCTGTACGGTGACATTCTGAGTGACCTGTGTGCCGGCCTGGTGGGTGGCCTGGGGGTTGCCCCTGGTTCGAACATCGGAACCGAAGCCGCGATCTTCGAAGCGACCCACGGTTCTGCTCCTAAATACAAAGGGCAGAATAAAGTGAATCCGGTTGCCCTGATCCTGTCCGGCAAGATGATGCTGGATTACCTCGGCGAACACGAAGCGGCTGCGAAGCTGGACAAGGCAGTTGCTGACGTGATTGAAGAAGGTAAAGACGTGACCTACGACCTGAAAGATGATCGTAACGATCCAACCGCCGTCGGAACTCAGGAGATGGCAGAAGCCATCTGTGCGAAAATGCAATAATTCCTGAGACACGAGAAGATTGATGATCTCACTGCGATGCGAAGCCTGTGCTTTGCATCGCAGTTTTTTTATTCCCGGTCCCTGAGGATGACTGGAAAAATCTAAAAGAAATAGCAGAGCTTCCGAAAAAAACTGGTGAAGAGATCAATATGATTTGATACGATGGAAACTGAGTCTCGCCTCAATTAGCCCACCACTGGAGTCAACCTCATGACGGATACCTTTTCTCACCAGTCCCTGTCCTCTCTTTCCCGGCGTGAAATGTTAAAGCTGAGTGCTGCCGCTTTTGCTGGTACTGCCGGCCTGAACTGGCAGCAACAGGCGCTGCATGCCGCCGAGGAAAACAAACGTCCGCAAGTCGCTGCCATCTACACACAGTGTTTTTATCTGTCGCATGCCTTTCATATTCTGCATCCGTTTTTAGGGCCGTACCTGTTTAACGGTAAGCTTCAGCAACCACAGTGCGATGTCGTCTCTTTCTACGGCGATCAGTTTACGGACCGGGATCTCTCCCGGGGGATTGCCAAAAAATATGAGATCCCCTTTTATAAGACAATCGGAGACGCGTTGACTTTCGGCGGTGATGAACTGGCGGTAGACGCAGTGCTTTCGATTGGTGAGCACGGCGATTATCCTGATACCAAATTCGGACAGACCAGGTACCCGCGCAAACGGTTCTTTGATGAAATCGTGGCGGTTATGGAGAAATCAAAACGCTTTGTCCCGGTCTTCAGTGACAAACATTTTTCTTATCGCTGGGACTGGGCCCGGGAAATGTATGACACTTCGCGGAAGTACGAATTCCCGATGATGGTCGGCAGTTCGGTTCCGCTGGCACAACGCACGATTCCGCTGGAAATTCCCTCTGGCACGGAACTGGAAGACGCGGTCTCGATTCATGGAGGACCGATTGAGAAATACGATATCCACGGACTTGAAGTGCTGCAGTCGATGGTCGAATTCCGTAAAGGAGGCGAAACGGGGATTTCAACGGTTCAGTTTCTGAAAGGCGATGATCTGATCAAAGCCGGCCGCCAGGGACGCTGGTCCATGCAGCTGGCAGAAGCAGCCATGCAGGCGGAACTGGGCAAGAAAAAGCGGGGTCTGTTCGATCCGATCGGCGCGGAAGGGGCAGCAGAACCGCATGGGATCCTGCTGGAATACAAGGATGGATTTCGCGCCACGATGCTGAAAATCGGTGCGAACGGCGTCCGCTGGAACTTTGCCTGCCAGGTGAAAGGTGAAGCGCAGCCGAAAGCGACCACGTTCTTCCCGGGCCCCTGGGGTAACCGAAACCTGTTCCGGGCATTTTCACATGCGATTCAACATCTGTTTGTGCACAAGGAAGAACCCTACCCCTGTGAGCGCACCCTGCTGATGACCGGCGCACTGGATGCCGCCATGCACTCCTATTTTGAAAAGGGACAGGCCTTGATGAAAACGCCTGAACTGGAATTTTCCTACACGCCGAAAAATTTCAATCAGTTTCGTGAAATGGGCGATTCATGGAAGGTCATCACTGCTGAAATGACGCCACCACAGGAATTTGTCGGAGAGGATCCTGCTCCTCAATAAGGGTCCCCATGTTCCTGGACGGTTTCCAGTTTAACTGTAGCGTCTCCAGGTCCGTCTGGACCGAGGATAACAGATCGCGAGACGCTGTGGTTAAATGTACTGCGTTCTCGATGTGTTGCACAGGCTGCGATCAAGGGTTGTCTCGACATTTCCTGACTCTGATTACTTGCAGGAAAGACGAAAATTCAGGATATTGAGGACAAAACAGTTCTCTTTTCCAGTTCTCCCAGATCCTGCCTGACAGTAAGTACCCTGATATGAAATATGTGCTCGTGATTCCCGATGGTTGTGCGGACGAACCGCAGGATGCACTGGGGGGTAAAACTCCTCTGCAGTCAGCCAATGTCCCCCACATGGATGCCGTGGTCGCAGAAGGAATTCTGGGACGTACAGATACGGTTCCCGCTTCCATGCCTTCCGGCAGTGATGTGGGGACGATGAGTCTGTTTGGATACGATCCGCTGGTGTATCACACGGGTCGCGCACCGCTGGAAGCGGCGGCACAGGGGATTGAACTGGGACCCCATGACTGGGCGATCCGTTGTAATTTCGTAACGATTGCTGATGGGAACATGGCCAGCTTTACCGCATCACAGCTCCCCAATGATGTCGGTGCAGAGCTGGTGGCCCTCCTGCAGGAAGCGACGGCGGAGGAACCCCAGTGGGAATTTCACCAGGGGGTCAGCTATCGGAACCTGCTCATTTACCGCGCGAAAGATGCCGATGATCGGCCATTCGATACAGGCACTTCGACAACGCCTCCCCATGATTTAACCGACCAGCCGATCGAACACGATCTGCCGTCCGGCAGAGGCAGTGAACTGCTGCTGGATCTGATGGAGCGGAGTAAAAAACTGTTTACGAAATCGTCAGAGAACCAGAAGCGAACTGACGGGCAGCCGCCGGCAACTCAGATCTGGCTCTGGGGTCAGGGAAGTCGACCGGCGTTGAAACCGTTTCTGGAGCAGTTTAACAAAACGGGGGCTGTGATCACCGCCGTCGATCTGCTGCGGGGGCTGGGACGCCTGCTGGGCTGGGATGTGATTGAAGTCGAAGGAGCCACCGGGTATATCGATACCGATTATGCTGCCAAAGGACGGGCTGCAATTGAGACATTGAAGAATACGGATTTTGTCGTCGTGCATGTCGAGGCGACCGACGAAGCATCCCATGAAGGGGAAGTGGAAGAAAAGGTCAAAGCCCTGGAGAATATCGACGAGCACATCGTGGGCCCGGTACATGGCTACCTGAAATCTCAGGGTGATTACCGGATCCTGGTCTGCCCCGATCATCCCACGTTTCTACGCACCAAAACTCACAGCCATGGATATGTGCCTTTCGCCATTTGCGGCAAGAATGTCCGCCCGGACCAGGCCGGCAGTTATGATGAAATCACGGCTGGCGCCAGTAATCTGCTGCTGCCGAAAGGCCATCAACTGATGCCCTTCTTCTTTGGGACATCCAGTTAAGACCCTAAACAGGTCAGTCAGAAAAAGAATCTGACTGACCTGTCTTGAGAGCCGTTAGACGGCTTATGCTTATAGTGGCCAGTCCCGGAGGATGCGTTCGACTTCTTCGGCGTGCCCGCTTTCATCGCGGACCATATCTTCCAGTTGAACGGCCAAACCTTTGTCGCCAAGTTCTTCGGCTTCTTTGGCGCGTTGGGTATACCCGGCGGTCGCTTCTTTTTCGGCTACCAGGATTGCTTCCAGCATCTCATGATTGGTGTGTGCTGCGGTCACTTTACCGGCAACCGTGACAGGTTCTCCGCCGAGGGCGACGATCTTATTCGCCAGAAATTGAGCATGTGCCAGTTCATCGGGAACTTCCGCCAGAAAGAACTGTGTCAGCTGCGGTCGATAAGGGCCGGTCGCTTTGGCAGCGTACGTGGTATATTGAATGATGGCAGCGAGTTCACTCGCCAGGTCCTCATTGAGGTTTGCGATCATTGTCTGCTTGTCCATGTCAGTCTCCTGTTGTCATTAAAAAACCTGGATCCAAATGGATCCGTTTGCCAGTTGATTACAAAATCTCTGCACTCTCTTTATAGATGTACAAGTTATTTTATCAACTATAGAAGAACCTGGCGCGTCTGAAAATGCACTGAAAAACGTCTGAATTATTCAAAGAATTCATATTGAGGGGAATTCCCGAACAGCATTTCCAGGCACTGCAGCGGCAAGGTCGCTGACAGTTCCTGCGTCAAATCGTACGTAAACGGAAAATCAGTCGCCATTTTCGGGGTTCTTTTCAGGGGAGCCATGGTCTATGATTGTATTCCATAGAACAAACAGGTTATTTTAGCCTTTCCACAGACTGGACTGCTGGCAGCCTGTCATATTGTCGGAACGGTAACGCGTTCATTGAACTGATTAGAATTGAATAAGCGGGGAGATTTTTAGTGTCAGACTGGGTTGAACCTCTGGGAATGCGAATTCTCATTCGTAAAGACGAAAGTCGCCAGACGACCAAGGGGGGGATTGTTCTTCCCGATAAGGCCGAGATTCCAAACATTACCGGACGCGTCGTGGAAATCAGCGTGCAGATTGCCCGGGATGATGATTTTCCGGTCAAGAAATACGACAAAGTGCTGTTCAACCCCAGCGATGCCATCCCCGTGGATTTTGAGCCTGACAATGTGCTGTTCGTGGTTCCGATTGAAGATGTAGTCGCCGTGTTCCGTCGCGGGGATGCCAAGACCAACGAAGTCCGCTCTGCCGAGGACCGGGAATACGAAGATCCCGAAGACTGGGAAGAGTAATCTTACCCCCTGTTCTGATGACGGAAGTTAACCGGCGGGATGCGGCGTTTTAATGTTGTCCATCAGGCTTGGTCTCTGGTAGCCTTCCGGCAGGGCATCCAGGTTACGGTAGGCAATCAGCTCGGCAACGATACTCATTGCGATCTCAGGTACCGTCTGTGAACCGATATCAAAGCCGAGTGGCGCGTGCACCTTCGCGAGTGCTTCCCGTGGCGTTCCCAGTCGCAGCAGGTCTTCAAAAATCAGCTTCACTTTGCGTTTACTGCCAATCATGCCGATGTAGCGTGCGTCTGTGACGGCGAGGTGACCCAGGGCCTCTTCGTCGTGATTGTGCCCGCGGGTAACGATGATGATAAATGTATCCGGAGTGACAGACAGTCTGGTGAGGGCCGTGTCAAACGAACCGACAATCAGCTGCTTTGCCGTCGGGAAGCGATCGGCGTTGCAGTATTCTTCGCGATCATCGACGGCGATAATATCGAAATCGACATCGCTGGCCAGTTCGGCGACCTTCTGACCGATGTGACCACAGCCGACAATCACAAGCTGGCAGGTCTGATGAAAAGTCAGATAGGCAATGCCCTGGCTGACGTAAGGCCGTGGTCGGTTTTTTATGGGTTTCAATCCGTCAAACAGCTGTGCCGGGGGCTGTTGTGAGCCGCGGAATGCGATGATATTTGATTCAGCGTCAATCAGAAACCGATCGGGTTGACTCTCCGCTGCTGCAGATTCGGGGGGAATGATAATCGCTTCCGTGCAACCCTGGTCCGTTTCCAGTAATTGTAACATGCTGCGATAATAGGGCAGATCCTGTTCGGATCTGACGGGATCAACGAGCACCTTCATGCGGCCGCCACAGATCAGTCCGTCATCCCAGCCGTAGTCGTTATCGAGCTGAAACGTCATGATTTCCGGGGATTTCGCATCAATCAGTCTCAAGGCGCGGTGTTTGACTTCCGCTTCCACACAGCCGCCTCCGAGTGTGCCTGCCTGCGAACCATCGCTGTAGATGAGCATGGCGGCGCCTGGTTTCTGGGGAGTTGAGCCGCGGGTTTCGACCAGGCAGGTATAACAGACAGGGCGCTGCTGCTGGACTGCTTTTTCCAGTTCGAGTAATAGTTCACGCATGGTTGAATCACATCACTTAAAGTGTATTCAAAAGAGTGTGGGCGGCCTGCAGTTCGCGCGTTAATCCTTCGACCAGCGTGGGCTTCTGATCTCCGGGCAGGACTTCCCAGGTATAGGTTTCGACTTCCAGATGCGGTGCATAATCCAGTTCTTTGACCGTGGCCAGCGCCTGACGCAACTCGCGGTATGTTGTTCCCAGCGGACCCAGTGATTGCGCATCCACGGGAACGTGAAAGTGGACCCGCAGCTTTTCGGTTTCTTTCAGACGGGGGTCCGGATCGAGCAGAAAGTCGCGACTGAGATCGACAATGCGATACAGGTCGCCATTCTGCAGGCTGCCGATTGTCTGATGCAGATAGCGGGGTTCGGCATACTGTGCCAGTAATTCCCGACCGGCTTCATTCTCGCCGGGGCGATCGAGTTCGATGGCGTTGGAAATATGAATTTTATTGATGCGGATTTCCGCATGCGTGATCTGTCTGATCGAACCGGGGATGTCTTCAAATTCCACTGCCTGATGACAGACATCGTAGCAGGCTCCCAGGTATTCCCGAACGGTTCCCAGCACCTGCTTTTCGGCGGCACGTTCGTAGAGTCGCTCGAAGAAGACAATCAGTTCGTGTGTAAATTCGATGACGCAGAACGGTTCGGGCTCGATCGCCAGGCGGATGGTGCGTCCGGTTTCTTCTTTCAACTGCTTGAGAAAGGTCGCCAGTTCGATCAGTTGTTCAATACAGACTTTGCTGAAATCGGGCGCGTGTTCAAATTTTTTAAACCCGAGAGGCACCGTCGAGATGCTGCCTTCCACGCCTTCCGGCAGCAAGGCCGCCAGGACGCGGGCGCAGCCTTGGGTGTATTCCAGTCGTTCCGGCTGCGACCAGTCGGGGAGATAGACATTTTCTTTGACGCGCTCGCTGTGAAAGTTTCCATAAGGAAAAGCATTCAGCGTATAGCAGGTCAGGTCGCGTTTTTGTATTTCCTCGGCGAAGCGTTCGATTCCGTCAGCGGTCGAGAGAATTTCTTCGATCACTGGTTCCGCCAGCCACAAACCGGCGGCCAGGGGGGCACCTAACTGCTGTTGAATCGGCAGCGTGAATTCGTCGAGTTTGCGCAGGATTTCTGCGACCGTTAACCCGGGATGCACGTTGGTGCAATAACTCAAAGGCAGTGTGTTTAAAGTCATGAAAACTTCCTCAGAGGGCCCTTTTGTCAGCAGGAAGCAGAAAATTGAATCAGAAGGAGTATCAAGTCGACTGCTTCTATCATACCCGTGACAAATCTGCGGACTACCTGTTCAACGAAATTAACAGGAGCGAATGCGGTTCAGGAATGGATTTTCTATAGGTGGCTACTTGTGTTAACCTGTAAGTTTAGCGACGATAACGGTTACAATCCTGCTTGGAAACAGACAAAAAGCGGGTTTCTCCCAAACTCTGTGAGAAACTTTTTACGATGCCGCGTGTTTAGTACATGTGGGTCAATTACCCCGAGAGATGGGAGTCAGCAGTCAGTCGTGGTTACAACGGAAATCGTGAACTCACCCTACTTACGCGACCCTGACGTGCAGTTGATGTTGCGCGCCCGGGACGGGGATGAAGGTGCGTTCACCGAGTTGGTGGCCAACTACCAGGACCGGATTGTTGGTATTTTCTGTCATCTGCTGGGAAATCAGGAAGCAGCGGAAGACCTGGCCCAGGAAGTATTTTTGCGGATTTATCGGTCCCGCGCCAAGTATGAACCCAAGGCGAAGTTTTCCACATGGCTGTTTCGGATTGCCAATAATCTGGCCAGCAACTCGCGGCGGAATAAAGGCCGACGCAAAGAAGTGACCCTCAGTCCTCAGGATTCCGGCCCCCTGGGAATCCGTCCCGAAGAGCAGTTACTGGTGGAAAAATCGGGAATGATGCCGACGCGTCAGGCAGGATTAAAAGAGACGCAGGCTGTGGTGCGTCAGGCTTTAGAGACCCTCAACGAACGGCAGCAGATGGCGGTTCTGTTACATAAATTTGAAGGCATGAGTTACGCCGACATCGGCGCTGCGATGAAGCTCTCGGAGGCGGCAGTCAAATCATTGTTATCGCGGGCGCGCGAAAATCTGCGTGTTCAACTGGAAAAACATATTAATGGGTAATTCAAACAGGTCTGCGTATTAGAGTCCTACGATGAAAAAAGAATTGAATAATCAGGAACTCGAAAAGCTGGTCGCTTATCTCGATGGTGAAGTGACCGAGCAGGAAGCGATCGAAGTCGAACAGTCGCTGTCGACAGACGAAGCAACACGCACACACGTTGACGGGCTGGAGCGGACCTGGGAACTTCTGGATAAACTGCCGATCGCGAAAGCCTCTCAGGAATTCACCGACAAAACGCTTTCCACGATCAAGACCGTGCAACTGGAAGCGCTGGCGGAAGCAGAACAGAATCGCTCTGGATTCCTGAGCAGCAAATCAAAGCAGCAGTTGCGTCGAGCCGCGATCGCTGCAGCCTGGACAGCAGGACTGGCCTGCTCCGTGATGGTCGGTTACCTGATCACCAACCAATGGGTTCCCGATGAAGCCGACCCGCTGCTGGAAGAGTTTTCGTTTATCGAAAATCTGGATACTTATTCAGAAGTACAAAGTCTGGAGTTTCTGGAAGAATTAAAAAAGTCAGGAACGTTCGATGAAATCGCACAACAGCAAAAACGCTGAGGGGAATTATTCACAGGTGTCAGGACGCAAGTCAGAGCTGTGGTCACTGCTGCTGCGCGCTGCTGGTCTGGCTTGCGGGCTGGTGGTCTGTGTGGTGGTACTGCTGGGAGCTGCCAATCCGGAAAATGAATCGGAACAGGAGAATCGCAAAAAGATCGAAGCGATGACTCCCGCCGAACGGGCGCAGTTAAAACGCAACTACGAAAAATTCCAGAAGCTGTCCCCTGAAGAACAGCAGCGTCTGCGCAAACTGCATGAAGCCACCCGCAGTCAGCCGGAACTCAATCGCGTGATGCACGCTTATGACGAGTGGGTCAAAACTCTCTCTCCCTGGGAACAGGAAGATTTGCGAAAAGCCGAAACGACGCAGGAGCGAATGGAGTTGATCCGTAAATACCGTTCGCGACAGGCATCCCCCGACCGCCGTAGAAGTGGCAGGAATTTATATGAGCTCGCCAAAATTATGGATCTGGATTTCAGGGACCCTCCGCTGAGATTCATTTTCTGGGTCGAGAATCCCGCTCCGGAAACATTTAACAAAGCGATCGGGATTCTTGAACGAAGCCTGCCGGAACCTGTCAAATACCCGAAATCAAAAGCGGAATTCTCAGAGTTTGCGCAGTCACTGGCAGTTTTACAGACTGCAGTTCGCGCTAAGAGACAGAGTGGAGATCGAAATGGCTCTGACTGGCCTCCCCCGGAAACCGTCGATCAGATCTCTCAACTGCTGGATGATCAGAAGTACCAGTTGCGAGAGAATGAAGATGCCCGTGGCTTCAGGGGCAAGCTACGACTAGGCGATCAGAAACGTATGACCGTCATATTCTTCTTAGCCAAGGGGCTTGTGAATCAACTGATGATGTCTGTCAAACAGGAGCTGGATACAATTCAGCCGCCTGAAGATAAGTTACAGCAGTTCTTCGAGTCATTGGATAGCAAATCGAAAGATCACCTGATGCGTTATCCGCCTGATGAGATGCAGGAAAAGCTTAAATACAGATACCTGCAGACTCAGTTGCCCGAAAAGGTCCGGCAGTCGATTCATCAGCGTTCTCGTGAGGTGCAGCAGCTGATTGGTGATTTCATCCCTGAAAGTGATCTGAAAAATCAGTTTGACGGCCCTCGCCGGGGAGGCGTAAAGGAACGTATGCAGGACATGAAAGAGCGTCGATTTAATGGCCCCGGTGGCCGTCCGGGTAACCGGCCTCTGCGGGGGCGAAATGGTGAGCCCGGTCCGCGGCCTCCTGCCCAGCTTCCCCCTGATGCTTGAAAATTCGCTGGCAATCCTGTCTGATAGACTGTGTCCAGTTTTATTATCGCGTCTCCAGGACCTTTTGGACCGGGTAAAATAGATCAGGAGATGCTACGGTTAAATGTGATGCGCTCCAGGAACTGAAGTATCATCGAAACGCAGTCCTTTTTCGCAGTGCATCTCTGGCAATACACACAATCCTGCGCCAGCGCTTATTTCATGAACGGGAGCCAATCCATGTTACGTATTCTGACCATCGCCAGCCTGATTACGGGTCTGATGCTGATTTCTTCTGCCAGTCATCCTGCTCTGTCGGCGAAAGAACCTGCGCCGCTGAAAACGTATGAGCCGGACCAGGTTCCCCAGAAGATGCAGGGGTTGCCTCTGCTGTTTCATGAGAACTTTGAATCGGGCAAAGCCGATCACTGGGAACCGACCGATGACAAAGCCTGGAAGATGATTCACCAGGGAGACAATCATGTCTTCAGCCTGACGAAAAAAAGAAGCAAATTCGAGCCCCCCGTACGTTCGCCTTACAATCGCGCGCTGCTGAAAAACTTTGATGTCAGTGATTTTATTTTCGATGTCAAACTGCAGTCCACGATTCCCGATTATGGACATCGCGACTTGTGCCTGTTTTTCGGATACCAGGATGATGCCCATTTTTATTATGTGCACTTCGGCAAAAAAATGGACGATCATGCCAACCAGATTTTTATCGTCAACGACAAGCCCCGGACGAAGATCTCTACAAAAACCACAGCCGGTACGGACTGGGACGATGAATGGCATCATGCCCGCGTGGTACGGGATACGAAATCCGGTTCGATCAAGATTTATTTTGATGATATGGATGAGCCCGTGATGACCGCCACGGACAAAACCTTTCTCACCGGACGTGTGGGTATTGGCTCATTCGATGATACCGGCAATTTTGATGAACTTCTGCTGTTTGGCAAGCAGGTCAAGTAGCAGGCGCAGGCAGACCGTCTCCAGAGCCGCCCGCATTTCACGGGAATCAAGGCGGTTCTACACCCGTTGTGATGCCTGTACACGTTCGATGTCGCCAGGTCGTGCTTTTCCGCGCACTATCAGACCAGTATTCCCGAAGAAAAATCGTCCGTTCACATGCGAAGTTTTGGGATTATGTGTATATTAGAATTGGCGAGTGTTAGAAACAAAATCGGGAAAAACTGCACTGATGAATAGTGGTTCAAAGTGAAAGTAGCCTGATTTGAGTCAGAAATACCAATTCGAAACAGGCGAACAATATGAGTAAAGCTGCCACCGGTTCAGAGGAAGAAGTTCCCCAGGAATCAACGCTGGAAACGGATATCAAGTCGCTGAAAGAAATCAGTGCGAATTTGAAGATGGATTACAACGGCAACATTTCGCAGGTTTCGTTTTCAGGTTCCAAGCTGGTGGATGCAGGCTTGGTTTATCTGGGACGCCTGTCCAAGTTGCGAAAACTGGACCTGTCCGGTTCCAAAGTGACTGATGACGGGATGGTGCATCTCAAGTCTTTAAAGAGTCTGCGTGAGATCACGCTGCATGGGATTCCCGTATCTGACTCCGGCCTGGCAGAATTCAAGAAGCTGTCAAATCTTGAAATCCTGAATCTGTCGCGGACTAAAGTGACAGACGCCGGCTTGAAGCATCTGAAAAGTCTGGACAGCCTGAAAGAACTGTTTCTGACAGGGCTCGAAATTACAGCAGACGGTCTGGCTCATCTATCCGGTTTAAAGAGTCTGGAAACGCTGGGGCTGTCTGAAACACAGATCACAGATGATGCACTGGCTCATCTGAAGACGCTGAAAAAACTGCGTGTCCTGCTCCTGCGCGATACTCAGATTACCGATGAAGGTCTCAAGCAGATTAAAGGCTTGACCCGCCTGCAGCGACTGTGGCTGCGAAATACGCAAATCACGGACGACGGGTTGAAGTATCTGATCAAAATGAAAGATATGGAGTGGCTGGAACTGAACGATACGCAGATCACCAATGCCGGTATTTCCGAGATCAAAGTCCTCGAAAATATCGTGGATATGAATCTGCGGAATACGGATGTCAGTGACAAGTGCATCACGTCTCTCAAAAAGATGAAGAATCTGAGCACGCTGTATATCGACGGTACCGAAATCACTGAAGAGGGAATTGCCAAGCTCGAGAAGAGCCTGCCCTACTGTCGCGTAGAACAATAACCAGAAGGTTCTGGTTCAGGCATAATGGTCTTCTGTGGGAATGGGCTGATCTTCGGTTCCCATGGCATACCCCAGTTCTTCCGGAATGAGTGTCGGTCGATAGCCCAGCAGTTTTTCTGCTTTGCTGAGATCCCAGCGGCGTTTTGAGCTTTCGCCGACAATGGTAATGACTTCGCAGCCCGAGATCTCGGCGGTCAGTGCTTTCTGGTACGCCTGCAGCAGGTCAGGAAAAGGCACCCATTGAGGACGCAGCAGGTGCGTTTTCCAGAGAGGGTGTTCCAGGTCGATCGGCTTGGGAATCCGCAGACAGACGATCGACATGTCATGCGCGCGTGCATAATGCTGGCACATGACTTCGCAGAGCTGTTTTGTGAGCGCATACGAACCCACGGGCAGAGGCGTCGCATCCGATTCCACCCATTGCGGCGCTGAGTATCCCAGAACCGTCATCACCGTACTGGTAAAGATAAAGCGTTTCACGCCGGCAGCACGGGCTGCTTCCAGCAGGTTAAACGTGCCTTTCACGTTCACGTCAAAACGTTTTCCGTTTAACTCATCTCCTTCCATCGGGCCTTCGTCAGCCTGTTTTGCCAGATGAATGACAGCATCGATGTTTTCCAGCGCCGTGCGGGTTTGTTTGGCGTCTGTGAGATCAAGAGTGATAAACCGTGGATCATCGGCAAGAGGATGAATGTCTGCCAGCACCAGTTCCAGGTCTTCCGTCGATTGCCAGTGCGCGGCGAAATAGCGACCGACATAACCGGCGGCACCTGTTATTAAAACTCGCATCGTGGTTGATCCGTTGCAGGGTGAAGCAGCAAAACAGGGTTCAAGTCAGAGACTCCTGACAGACACGTAAGACGTTACCGCCAATAATTTTCTGTATATCGGCATCAGAGTAGCCACGCTGGACGAGGCCAACCGTAAACAGAGGCCAGTTGGTCCAGGAGACGCTGGTTCGCATTTCGGGAGTCTCCACAAACGGATCGTCGGGCCACAGGCTGCGCCAGGCAGTCCGCGACCGCGGGGCGCGGGGCACTTTTTTACGCTCCAGCGAATTATTGCGCGAGGTATAAGACACGTCAGTTCCAATGGCGACATAGTCGATCCCGAAGTTCTTGACCACATAATCAACATGATCCAGCAGCGCACTGATATCCCCTTTACCGCCCAGGTAGCGGGGAATACAGCAGATGCCGATCAGGCCATTCGTTTCGACAATGGCCTTGATGACTTCATCGGGTTTACTGCGGATATGTTTGTGGAGGGAGGCGCAGGTCGAATGACTGGCGACGACCGGTTTTTTCGAGACCTGTGCCGTTTCCAGGCTGGTCTGCCAGCCCGAGTGTGCGACATCGGGAATGATGCCCAGTCGATTCATTTCCGCCACGACGGTCCGACCGAAGTCACTCAGACCCGCGTTGGCCGGTTCCGCACAGCCGTCGCCCAGCATGTTGCGACGGTTGTAAGTCATGTGCATCATGCGAATGCCCAACTGGAAAAAGATCCGCATGTATTTCATTTCGTCGGTGGTGGTTTCCCACTGTTGCGTTAAAGGGACGCCGTTTCCTGTCAGGTACAGACAGTGGCGGCCTTCCAGTTTGGCCTGCACGATCTCTTCCGGTGTGACTGCTTTAAAAACAAAGTCGGAGAGCATGTCGGTGGTAAAAGTGAAGCGGGCCAGTCGCTTCATCAGCCGCATGGGGTCCTGCCCTTCTTCGCCCGCATTTTGAAAAATACAGGTTACGCCGGAAGCATCGAAGGCTTCTTTGAATTCGCGTTGCTCGGCGGGATCGGTCACACAGCGGGTCATCGACATGTCTTCCCGCAGGTCCTGGATCTCCGCGGTCGACGCATGGTTGTTAATGGCTTCCGCCAGGCGCTCTCCATCGACGGCCGCGCGGGGTGCAAAGCCGTACGAATCGAAGACGAGCGACTCTGCATGCAGTTCCAGGCCATGTTCCAGCTGTTTCTGACTGGGTTTGAGAATATCAAGTGCGACCTGGCGGGCGTGCAGAATGACTTCGTTCTGAATCGGCTTCGGTTTTGTTGAGGGTTTTGCTGATTCCTGCTCGGCGGCGGTGACAGAGTCGGCAGCTGCCAGGCCCAGGCTGGTCGCTGCCAGTGAAGTACCCAGAAAAGAGCGGCGATTGATGGGGTTGCTCATGATGTCTTCCGTTTTCTGTGTTGGAACAAATTGCAGGGGAGTTTTCAGGCAGGTAGTTTACTTATCATCACAGCCACAACCGCCACTGGAACAGCCGGAGGCGGCAGGCGCTTCATCAACCGGATGAAACACGATCCGCCACGCGTAGTTGGCATTGAGTTCCTGCGCCAGGATTTCCAGCGCCGGCATGCGGCTTCCCAGATAATACAGCACGACGGTCTGCTGATCAAACAGTTGTTCGCAGTCGATGATTTCGGTCGGCATGCCCCGTTCCTGAATCAGGGTCTGGCACTCCTGAAAGACGCGCGCTGTCACATCTTCCTGGCTGGATAATGTCGACTGGTCAGCGGGGGTGAATTCGCGGATGATGGTACCGGCGGCAGTCGGAGGTTTTTCCATCTGGCCTGCAGCCGAAAGTATCTCGCCGACTTCTTCTCCGCGGCTGGTTTCAATCAGGACGGCAGTACGGTGCGGATAGTCGTCTTCCGGCTCTGCAGAAAAGTGATCGACCCAGCCCATGGCACCGTAGCGAACCAGAAACAGATTTTCCGGTGGTCCCGGTTCACCAAAGGCATCACCATTTACCATTAACACGCCTGTCTCTACTTTGAGTTCAAAGCGGGTCAGGGAAAAGTCGGGAAAGTCGTGACACTCACCGGTCGCGACATCAAAGTTCCAGTCATGCAGGGGACAGGTCACTTCCGTGCCGCAACCTTCGCCTTCAATCAGGGACGCGCCCTGATGCGGGCAGGAATTATCGATGGCGTAAAAGGTGCCCGGCTGATCTCCCTCTGCAACATGGAACACGGCGATCTCGGTTCCTTGGACGGTATATGCTTTACGCGTGCCGGGAGAAATTTCATACGCATTTCCCAGCGGTATCCAGTTGGTCATAGGTTTTCCACAATAAAAATCAGTCAGTAAGACGATGGTTGTCAGTTTCAGTTTATTATATGCTCAAAGGGTAATCATACCGTTTTATCATCAAAGTTTCTTCCCGGAGTGAAAAATCAGCATGGCTGTACGACATATTTTACTGGACATGGATGGCGTGATTTCCGATTTCATGGGTGCCATTCTGGAATTACATGATCAGGGGCATCTGCTGGAACAGTGGCCTCCCGGTGAACGCAACTACGCGGGCGTACTGGGAATGACAAAAGATGAATTCTGGAAACCCGTCGATTCTGTTGGCGGACGCTTCTGGTCGGAATTTCCTCCCTACCCCTGGCTGGAGGAACTGCTGGCTCTGCTGAAACAGACGGCTCCCATTACGATCAGCACATCCCCCAGTCGCAGTGCCGCCTGTGCTTCTGCGAAAGTCGAATGGCTCAGACAGCATTTTCAGGAACCCCTGTTCATGGACTTTATGATCGGTACGCAGAAATATCTGCTGGCAAAACCAGATGTCGTGTTGATTGACGATCAGCATAAGAACGTCGACCTGTTCCGGGAGCATGGCGGGCAGGCGATTCTGTTCCCTCAGCCTTGGAATGAAAATTATGCCATCACCGACCGTATCGGTTACGTAAAATCAGAGCTGGAAAAAATGGTGTAAGCCGTATAAGCGTCGATCTTCAGGAGCGGATAAGTGTACACGCGGTCCGTTTTCTGTGATATGGGGTAGTTTTTGCCACTCAGAGAAGGTATCCTAAGACGTGTTTCATAAATAAAGTTGTTAAATGATAGTTGACGATTAGGAAATATAAGAGACAATATATACTTGCAGGCACGAGGAAGCGCAACGATGAGTGCTCACGAGTTGCTTTTAAATGTGCCTGCAGCCCTGCCTATACTTTCCTCGTAGCACTGATTACCGCCAAAACCGCATTGCGTCTCCTACCTTTTGAATTGGGATAGAACAACGAGATGAAATCTCTTCTCTATCATTGTCTGGCTTGTCTGCTGCTGTGTTCCGCCGTTTCTGTGCGGGCCGCTGAGAATTCGCAGCAAAGTCTGAAGGTCTATCCTGAAAAAGTACAACTGACGGGCCAACGCGCACGACAGCAGTTACTGGTGACAGGCGTCAATAATAAACAAAGCATCGACCTGACACGCGAAGTGCAGTTTCAGTCAGATCAACCCGCTGTGATTCAGGTGAATGCCGCCGGCGTGATCGAACCCGTCTCGAACGGAACGGCGACCGTAACGGTCACCGATGGTGCTGTAAAAATCAAAGTGCCCGTCGAAGTCAAAGATTTCGATAAGCAGCCGTTGATTGATTTTGAACGCGATGTGCATCCGCTGTTTTCCCGATTCAGTTGTAACAGTGGTGCGTGTCATGGAAAACAACGCGGTCAGGGTGGATTTCAATTGTCGATGTTCGCCTTCGATCCTGAATTTGATTACGGTGCATTAACGAAGGAATCACGGGGTCGCCGTGCGTCACCCCTGGCTCCCGATCAGAGCCTGGTGCTGCTCAAAGGAGCCGGCAAGATTCCGCACGGCGGTGGTAAAAAGCTGCCGGAAGACAGCAAATACTACAATATCATAGAACAGTGGATTGCGGAAGGTGCCACGCGCGCCGTCACTGAGGCACCGAAGCTTGTGAAGATCTCGGCGGAACCGACCGAGCGGATCATGCAGCCTGAAACAAAACAGCAGATGGTGGTGACCGCGTATTATAATGATGGGTCCACCCGCGATGTGACGGACCTTGCCGAATACATGTCGAGCGAAAGTGTGTATGTTTCCGTCGATGAGCACGGACTGGTGACCGCGGGTTCGCTGATGGGTGAAGCCTCGATCATGGCCCGCTACATGGGAAAATTCGCTTCCCTGAGCGTGACCATTCCTTCTGAAAATACAGTTCCGGACAGCTTCTATGCCGAGCTGCCCCGTAATAATTTCATTGATGGTCTGGTCTGGGACAAATTGAAGAAATACGGACTGAAACCTTCTGAACCCATTGACGATGCCACTTATCTGCGTCGCGTTTCCATCGATGTCATCGGTCGAACCCCGACAGCGGAAGAAGCCCGGGCATTTCTGCAGGATCCTTCTCCCAACAAACGGGAACGGCTGGTCGATTATCTGCTGGAACAGCCCGAGTTCGGCGATCACTGGGCCAACAAGTGGGCTGATCTCCTGCGACCCAATCCGTATCATGTGGGGATCAAGACCGTCTTGAGTTATGATGCCTGGATTCGCCAGTCGTTTCACCAGAACAAACCCCTCGATCAGTTCACGCATGAATTGCTGACCGCCCAAGGGGGAACCTGGCACAACGGTGCGGTGACCATGTTCCGTGATCGTCGCAAACCCGAAGAGCTTACTACAATTGTCAGTCAACTCTTTCTGGGAATTCGACTGAGCTGTGCCCAGTGTCATCACCACCCCAACGAAGTCTGGGGTCAGGAAGATTTCTACAGTTTCGCGGCCTACTTCGCCAAAATCGGCCGTAAAGGCCGTGGGATCTCGGCCCCGATTTCCGGTTCAGAAGAACTGATCTTCACAGCGAATTCCGGCAGCGTGCGTCATCCGCTGACCAATGAAGTCCTGCCACCCCGCCCCCTGTTTGGCGAAGTGCCTGAGATTAAAGAAAATCAGGATCCACGCGAAATACTGGCAGACTGGATTATTTCACCCCAGAATCATTTCTTCGCCGAAGTGAATGCCAACCGCGTCTGGGCCGATCTGATGGGACGCGGTATTGTCGAACCGATTGACGACTTCCGCGAAAGCAATCCACCGTCCAACAAGCCGCTGATCAAAGCGCTGGGCAAACATTTCCGGGAACAGAAATTCGATTTAAAGAAATACGTCAAGACAATCGTGACATCTCACGTTTACGCACTGAGTGCTTTACCCAACGAAACCAACGTGAGTGATACGCGAAATTATTCGCGGCATTATCGTCAGCGTCTGCGTGCAGAAGTTCTGCTGGACAGCGTCAGCGAAATGATCGGCGTGCCCGACTCATTTTCAGCCATGCCCGAGGATTCAACGGCTAAGCAGATCTGGACGCACCGCGTGAGTTCGGTATTCCTTGACTCCTTCGGCCGTCCCGATCCCAACCAGGATCCACCCTGCGAACGCACGGCTGATACTACTGTCGTGCAGGTCCTGCATATGATGAATTCCCGTGACCTGTATGCCCGCATTCAGTCTAAAAACGGCAACAGCGCCGCATGGGCCAAGAGTAAAATGACGCCCGATCAGATCGTAGAAGAAATCTATCTGACGGCTTATTCACGTTATCCGACCATTGAAGAAAAACGACTGGGGCGATCCCTGTTTGAAAAGGAAGGGGCTGACCGACAGCAGGTTATCGAAGACCTGATGTGGGCACTGCTCAATACACCGGAATACCTTTTCAAAAACTAAAGCTCCCCTGCTCCACCAGGAATCATTGTTTGACATCACTACCAACAGGATCAGAAATGATGAATGTTTCAAAGAATTGCAATGGAATCACACGACGAAATTGCCTGCAGCTAGGCCTCGGTGCCATGACCGGTCTGGGAATGGTAGACTTACTTCGCCTGCAGTCCCAGGCCAAAGGCACCGCTGCTCCGGGTCCGAAAGCCACCGCGAAGAGCGTAATCCTGATCTGGATGGACGGTGGTCCTTCGCACTATGAATCCTTCGATCCCAAACCGGAAGCACCGATTGAAGTTCGCGGCGAATTCAACCCGATTTCCACGAAGGTTCCCGGCGTCCAGTTTTCGCAGCATATGACGCGTCTGGCATCGATCTTCGATAAATGCTCGGTCATCCGATCAATCCGCCATAACCAGGGGAACCACGGGGCCGGTAACCATTACATGATGACCGGTGCCCCACCGCGAATTCCAGTCGGCTGTGGCGCATTTGTGAGCTTCCATCCCAGCATGGGCTCCGTGGTTGCACATCAGAAACCAACAACCAATAATCTGCCCGCCTATTTCTCCATGCCCCGCATGTCACGTTCCGGCGGACCGAACTTTCTGGGGGCCAAGTACGCCCCGTTTGTCATGTCGGACAATCCGAATTCATCCAACTTCCGCGTGCGGGACCTGTCTCTTCCCAGTGGTCTCACCGACACCCGCTATCAAACTCGCCGCGATCTGCGTCAGCAGGTCGATCAGCTGAAGCGCATCCGGGACGAAGTCGCCGGCGATCCGGTGCTCAGTCTGGATGAATACTATGAGCAGGGCTATAGCCTGGTCGCTTCCACCGAAGCACAGAAGGCCTTTGAAATTGATCGCGAGTCTGACGAGTTACGCGATAAATACGGTCGAAACTCATTCGGTCAACGTGCCCTGCTGGCCCGTCGTCTGACCGAAGCCGGCGTGCCGTTCGTCACCTTGTACGAAGGGGGCTGGGACAATCACGGCAGTCTGTTCAAGACGTTCCGTGGTCGCATGCCTTCCTTTGAAAACACCATCGCGACTCTGATCGAAGACCTGGACGAACGCGGTCTGCTGGATACGACCATGGTACTGGCACTGGGTGAATTCGGTCGTACACCGAAAATCAATCCCGGCGGCGGTCGTGATCACTGGTCCAACGCAATGTCCGTCCTGATGGCCGGCGGCGGAACACCCGGCGGACTCGCTCTCGGAGCGACCGACAAAGCCGGTTACTCCGCTGTTGAACGCGTGCTTTCCCCGGAAAACTTCGTCTCGACCATCTATACAAAGATGGGCATCGACCCTGACAAAATGCTCTACACACCGGAAGGTCGTCCGTCGCATCTGGTCAGCGACCCGACACCGATTCCGGAACTGTTTGCATAAACCGAGACCGCACTTCGACTGAGAATGAGTTTACCAATGCATTTGCACGCCCCGATTCTGTCCGCTGTTCTCGCCTGCTCATTGGTTCTCAATCTGGCAGCAAACCTTGAGGCAGCTCCGCCCAGCGTGAAATACCTCAACCCCGCGGGGGGACAGGTCGGGCAGACAGTCAAAGTAACACTCGATAAATCAGTAGGTACAGAACCCGTATCCGTCTGGATTTCCGCTCCCGGACTGAAAGCCGAAGTCAAAGAGAAGCTACTGACAGTTCAGATCGACCCGAAAGCCAAACCGGGTCTGTACTGGATCCGCTTCCATAATGCAGAGGGGGCTTCCGGCATCCGTCCGTTTCTGGTGGGGACCCTGCCTGAACTGGATGAGAAGGTTTTGAACGAAGCACTTAAAGAGGCGCAGAAAATCGAACAGCCTGCCGTTACCGTCAACGGCGTCCTGAACAAAACAGGCGATGTCGATACCTACCAGGTCAAACTGAAAGAGGGACAGACGTTCGTTGCTTCCCAAGTGGCCAATGAGCAGCTCGGCTCCCCCATGGATGGCGTTTTGCAGATTCTCAATCATCGAGGCACCGTGCTGGAGCAGATGGAAGATACCCTCTGGTTTGATCCGCGGATTGTCTTTACCGCGCCGGAAGACGGAACCTATTACGTACGCACGTTCGCATTTCCTGCGGATCCCAACAGCACGATTCGTTTTGCGGGCGCTGCTTCTTACATTTACCGTTTGACGCTGACGACAGGACCGTTCGTCGACCATAGTCTGCCACTCGCCTGGCATCCTGCTGCCGCGGCACCGGTGGCATTGGAAGGCTGGAATCTGCCTGATGATTTAAAATCGCTGTTACCCGCGATGACTGACTCGAAAACGCAGGCACTGCTCAGCCACCCGCAACTGGGAAACTTGTTGACGATCCCGTTGAGTAAGACTCCGGTTATTCTTGAAACCAAAGAGAGTCAGGCGGAGAAGGGCCAACTGTTGACGTTACCGGCGACGGTTACCGGCAAAATCGCTGAGCGGAAAGAGATCGATTCCTACCGATTCGCAGCGAAAAAAGGGGACAAGCTGACGTTCAAAGTCGACACATATATGCTGGGTTATCCCCTGGATGCTTACATCAAGCTGTTTGATGCGAAAGGCAAACTGCTGAAAGAAGTGGATGATGCCCGCCGGAATTATTATGACGCCCAACTCGATTATGGGATTCCTGCAGACGGCGAATATCGGCTGGAAGTGACCGATCGATTTCAATATGGCGGCTTTCGTTATGTGTACCTGTTGTCGATCCAGCCTACCGAAGCCGACTTCTCGCTGCAGACCACCGAAGAGCAATACACGCTGACCGCCGGCGACAAGCCACTGGAAATCGAAGTGACTGTGAATCGCCAGAGTCCGCGGTTCAACGATGACATTGAAATCAGCGTGGATGGGTTACCCGCAGGGGTGACGTGTGAGCCTGTGGTTTCCAAGCTCAAAGAGAAGACCGAAAAATCGGTGAAGCTGAAGCTGGAAGCCAAGGCGGATGTCGTATTTCAGGGCCCGCTGGAAATCAAAGGAGTGAGCCTGAAAGACAAGACGCAGGTCCACACGCCGACCGCTGTCATCAAAGGCATCAGCCCCAAACGCAACACCGCCCGCCCCAAACCCGATCTCGAACTGCCTTACCTGTGGTTGACGATTAAGAAGAAGTAGGGTTTCGTCGCGACGGTTTTGAAAATCGATTTTGTTTTTTCTACCACAAAAAACACGAAACCACACGAAAGTAACCAATGGGTGGGTCCGAATAAAATTCGGGCCGAGCGCAGCGAGCGGGAGGTTGCGGCTACCACGTTCTGTTCAGAAACAGGCTTCCAATACTTGCTCGGCACGGCCGGACGAGCCGGACCGTGGCACACGGAAAGGTTTCCTGTATTTGGTGTGACTCCCCATTTTATAAGTCGTCCGTGTGACACCGCTCGGCTTGACCGACGGTGCTGGCATAACAAGGTACAATACTCTCGAAACATCTAGCAGTAGGCGCGGGGCCCATGTGCCCACCCGTCTGTTGAGGTTCGTTTGTTATCCGTAGTGAACGGGACCCGATAAAACTTCATAGGGCAACCAGCAAACGCCTCCACTCTGCGGGTCGCCACATGGGGCGACCCCTGCGAAGGGAATTTCGAAAGCGGCAACCAGTCACTTCAACTGTTTGATCATTTCCTGGGCTTTGGCTTCGAAAATGGCCTGCCATTCGGGGGCCAGCATGCAGTCGCTGTCTTCCTGGGCACCGCCGACGTTTTTCAGTTGCTCGGCAGTCGGGGCATAATAGTTGTAGCCGTTGGTGTAGCCGGCGACGAACGTGTTTTCGAACGGGGATTTCTTTTTGATGTTCAGACCGATGTTGACGGTCAGCTCTGCGGGGAAGGTGATCATGCGGAAGTCGCCGACCTTGATGGCGAAGATTTCCGCATCGAGGGTTTTGCCGGCGGCCTGGTTACGGGTCTGATGTTTATTGAGCAGCGCCAGGTTGGCTTTGTTGCGGGTCATCTTTTCCATCTTGTAAACGTTATTGATGTAGCGTTCCATGTTCGCGCGGTTCTCTGCGTCGAGCTTGGCCAGACCGTCGCGGCCCAGTTTCTTTTCCAGCAGATAACGATGTGAGTAGTACGAAGGGTGTTCGTCGTAGAGTTTGTATTTGACGATCAGAGGCAGAAACGTTTTGAGATTCAAGCTGGTTCCCTGCAGTGAATTCAGCAGCTGTTCCTGTTCTTTTTTGAGTGACTCAATCCGCGTGGCATTGTTGGAACGGGGAAGCGTCAATGTTTCATTCAAGACGGTCAGGTCACTGTTGTCGGTGCATTTGATCTTGCGGATTGCTTTGAGCGCGCTGAGCCCCAACTGGTTGCCCAGGGTTTCCGCGTCGCGGGGATTGTCGACGTCTTTGTATTGCGCGGGGTTGATATCGCCGCCACAACCCTGCACGAACAAAGCGATGGTGCCATCACTGAGGTTGTCTTCAATCACCTGCGAAGCGAAGCCGCTCATGTCGGCGGTGTTGCCTTTGCTGGGAACACCCTGAATCGGGTGGACGGCGAAGTTATACACGACGGCGAGTGTCTCGCCATTTTTCTTCTCGAGTTTCAGGATACCAATCTCGGGATCGATGGGCCCGATTTTCGCGACTTCTTCATCGGGAGGAAGTGCGTACGCATGGCGGACATCGGCTTCTTTACCGTTTTTGAGGAACAGCCGCCGGTTTTCCATCACGCGGTCTTCGTGACCGGTGCCGACACCGACGTTGACGGGAACCAGATTATTCGCAGCGTCCTTGATGGCTTTGATGGTGCGTTCTTCAACGTCAGCACAGACAATGCCGTGACAGTGGCTGGCGTTGACCATGATATTTTCGGGTTTGATTTTCAGATCGCGTTCGATCTGTGACCGCACATTGCCCAGGTATTCATTGGTGATGGAACCGATTTCGCCAATCGCGACAGCATCAACGGTTACGATGGCAGCAGTATTGTCGCCGTCCTTGATGACCAGTGCTTTCACAAACAGGGGATCATTGACGGGGACGTTCCGATTGGTGATGTCCACCTTGGCAGCGCCCGCCATCAAATCGCCGGCAGCTGCGAGTGCCGGGGTGAGCAGGCTGGTCAGAGTCAACAGCAGCAGTGTAACGGTCAGTCTGTTGAACGAGCGGGATACAAGGGGGCGAGCGATTTTGTGAATGCGGTGCATGGTGTCCTGTTTTCTGAAACGGGTAGTAGTCAATCTAAATCAGATCAGTCAGAGACGGGAAAAGCGACTCCAGTTCTCTCCAGTTTAACTGGAGCGTTCACTGAGCGGGACCCGTTCTTTGAGAATATTGGGGAGAAAGAGAAATCTCTGATCTCCAGGCTGCGGGAGTTGGCTATTTCAAATCGAAGTCGTGGCTGCTTTCACCTTCAGAGACATCTGCTTTGAGATCGGTTGTGGAAGAACCAAGATATTTTTTCGGGACCTGTGACAGGCCTTTATTGCTTTGTGCCTGGGCGGGAGTGAATTCACTGGGCATAGAGATAAATACACTGTAGGAACCCGCGGGAATCGGTCCATCCAGGGTGAAAGAGCCCTCTTCCGTCAGATCGCCGCCGGCACTGGCGCCCAGTTGCTCGGAAATAAAATTCACGCGGCAATTGCTCAGTGGCTGACCTTTGAGGGTGACGGTTCCGCTGACGGTTCCCATTGGTTTGGAGGCCACCGTTGTGCCACCACAGCCGGTCAACAGTGTTACTGTCAGCACCGCGAGACAGCAGAGGGCACTGTTACGGAGTTGGAGAAAAGTTCTGAAGGAAGCAGGTATTAAAGTCAGCATGCGGAAGTCTCCCGGTTTTTTGTGATCAGACATCACATTGAATATGAGCGTCAGGTTCTGGAGTACACACAGCCAGCAGTGGACCGGCTGTGTGTTTCCATTCGTAAATTAATCGGGAATTAAAATTCGCCGAGTACTTTTCCGTCCTGAATGGCGCCCAGCGCCAGCAGGGTGTTGAAGTCGATATTATCCGAGAGGAAGCGGACGGCTCCATCAGCCAGCAGTGCATGTACGCCCCCGACGTGGAATGATGTGAGCGGACCGTTGTTGAATCCTGCGCCCGTGTATGCGGGTTTGGTTTTGGGATTGGGAGAATAACGAATGGTGACAACGCCTCCGCCGCCATATCCCGATCCGCCACTGGTGGAGACACCGCGATGCCCCGACCAGCCGCCTGAAAGATTTTTACGGTAGTCGACATTGGCGATGAGGCCGGAATCTTCACCGACCATGATGGTGTTGGAAGTTCCGTCGGTGCAGTCACGCATCAGAACGGATTTGCCAATCTGCAGCATTCCGTTTTGTGCCATCACACCATAATACGTGTTGTCGACGGCATTGGTGTTGAAGGGTGCGGCTGCCGTGTAAGCGCCTGCGATGCCTACGTAGTCCATGGTCATTCCCAGGTCTCCATTAGACTGACCGGGAGAAATACCGTTTGCTGTCCCGGCAAAAAATGGATCTGTAGCACTGGAGGGACATTTAAAGGGAGTGACCAGTGCGTTATTCAAGGCTTCATTCGAGCCGGCGCCGGTTCCGTATCCACCATCACCGGTCCAGCCGTTGAAAGTGTTGTAGCCACGTCCGTTCGCCGGAGTCTGTGTCAGGCTGTTGTAGAGATTGGCCTGATCCATATAAGGCAGGATCGACACGCGCCAGTTGGCCTGGTAAATGGGGACCTGGGCACCAATGGGAAACGTACGGAAGGCGTCATGATAGTTATGAAACGCCAGTCCAACTTGTTTCAGATTGTTTTTACAGGCGCTGCGACGGGCAGCTTCACGCGCCTGCTGAACTGCCGGTAGTAATAAGGCGATGAGGATGGCGATAATGGCGATCACCACCAGTAATTCAATCAGGGTAAATGCTTTTCGTTTCACGAGACCACGTCCTTTTCTAAAATTTATAAACCAAATCAGCTGGTTAAAAAATGAACTTTCAGGTTATCGTAGAGCGCAGTATTACAAGTAGCCGACGGGCAATACTTGTGTCGTAACAGGTTTGATGAACACCGGGCCTGTCAGGGGCCCATGCAGGAGGGATGAAATTGACTTTGAGTCAATTTCACAATCAAGGCGGCAGGACGCCTGCAGGAAACGTGAAAAACTTCAGTAGTCATTCCACTTTACACTGAGATCAGTCATTGAACATGTCTTATCAGACAGAAAGATTTCACTATCGGACATGTTTGAACAATCAAAAAAGATTGGTCTATCTTATTTGAGGACAGTCGTTTATGGTTTTGTTAGCTTTATTGTGATAATTAACCTGTTGAGGGGTGTTCCATGTAGGTTATAATCTGGTCCCCTGCTCTGGCTGTGAAATCGGAATACACGGCTGGAACAAGTCCTGCCAGGTAATGAAGCGCGTTCGCATCCCATGATCGATCAAATCAAGCCGGGCTCTCCTATGCACTCTAAAACTTCCATCAGTGATAAGCCTCGAATGCAGCCTTTCCTCCAGCGTGACACCAGTCTGGATTATGAGAAGGCGGACCTTTCCTATTACTTACCTTCCGCACGTCCGCAGCGGCTGGAATCACTCAGGCAGAGCTGGAGTTATCTGGCTTACTACCATCAGACCCCTGGTCCATTCGCACGATTTACCTCGGGACATTTCCCCGCGGGTACGACCACCCAGAAGCATAATCACGCGGTGATGGCCATGCATGGGAGTCTGCAGGGGCCGTTAACGTTGAAGACACCCACGGGTGACTATCATCTCGATGCGGGTGATTTCTGTATGATTGGTCCGGGTGTGGATCATCACTGGTCGAATGAAGGACCGCATACCGCATCGACGGTCGCTTTCCTGATTGATCTGGAGCGGTTGGGTGACTGGCCGGAAGAATCAGGAATTACGGAAGCGTGCCGGGAACTGGAGACACTGGTGACCGGCGTGCATCGGATCAGCTCGGCGGGTAATCCTGATCTGCAGCATGCGTTCTGGCGGATGGCAGACCAGCTGGTTGCCGAACACGCTCATCGCAAGATTCAGCTGACCAGTCGTCTGCTGGTTTTTCTTTCGCTGGTTCTGGAGCACCTGGCACCCGCGGTAGAGTTGGACTCTGAAGATGACGTCGCATTACAGATTCGGCGGTTGCTGTTGAATCGGGTGAATGATCGCCTGACGATTCCAGAAGTGGCCCGTGAACTGCACGTGAGCCCTACACTGGCAAAAACCGTATTCCGCAAAACGTATGGTTGCGGAATCATGGCGTATTTCAACGAACTGAAAATCTGGCAGTCCAAGCGGATGCTGGGTAACCCGTCGATGACCATCGACCAGATCAGTCGTACGCTCGGTTTTTCTTCGCCAGCTTATTTCACGCGCACGTTTCGAAAACTGACGGGTGTCACCCCGAGCGACTTTCGCAGCAAACGCGGTCAGACTGGCGTATGTTGAAAACAGTAACTGCAGAATGGCTTACTGGGCTGTCAGGTCAGGTGGAGCGAGCTGGCTGGTGAACTCGTGATACGCGTCTCTCATCTTTCCGCGGGCTTCGTACAAGAGGCCGTTATGGGTACCGAGTTCAATTTTTAGGAAGCGTTTGGGAATGCCGGACGCGGAATTTTCGGGAGCGGCTGCGAATAACTTTTCGCCCAGTTCAAACGGGACGATGCGATCTGCCGTCCCGTGAATCATCAGGATGGGACAGGTGATGTTTCCGATGAGCCGCTGATTGGGGTACCGATCCCACAATAACAGGCTGACGGGAATCCAGGGAAAGTGACTGGAGGCGGCATCGACCAGGGAGCTGAAGGTAGAGCGGAGAATTAGCCCTGCCGGCGGTGTATTCTGGTCGCAGAGTTCGCTGGCCAGCAGAGTGGCAACGCCGCCGCCCAGCGATTCTCCAAACAGAATGATGCGCGAGGGATCAATTTTGCGATCGCGGACAGCGTACTTCCAGATCGCGCGGGCGTCTTTGAGCAAGCCGGTCTGGCTGGGGCTGCCCGGGTTTTCGGCGTAACCCCGGTAGTCGTAAGCGAAGACATGCAGATTCAGACTGGCCAGCAGGCGGTAGTCTTCCATGCGGTGCATGCGATTACCGCCGTTACCGTGCAGGAAAATGACAACGGGTTGACCTTTCTCCAGCTCGGCATCGCAGGCACTTTGATCCGAACAGGCGACCTGGCCGGCGAGGATGTGCCAGCCTTTGAGTTCCAGACCGTCTTCGGAGGTGGTTTGGATTTCGTGGACCACACCGAAGGGCCCATTGGCCTGATCAACGGATAAAGAGGAGACGCGCGTGGGTTGATAGATGAGCCAGCGTTGAGCCAGCATCAACAGAATCAGCAGGAAAACATAAAATGCGGACACCCGCCAGAGATAATAAATGAGCATCTCTTTCCCCGTTTGTGGTTTATCAAACATCTTACGCGGTAAGGGGACCAGCCAGGGCAGGCAGCGTTTCCAGGCTGATTGTGATTTCGTATTCATGAGTCATTACCTGGAAGTGAAGAAAGGAAATGATTTTGTATTTTATTCTAGAGCGTATCACATTTAACCATAGCGTCTCACAATCTATTATACTCTGTCCAAATGGCCCTGGAGACGCTACAGTAAAACTGGACACAGTCTAGCTGTTCTGAAGGTAAATACCAGTGGGATCTGTCGCCCGGTTTGATATGATGTCAGCCGCTGATTGTGTTTCTTTAGAATGGTTCGTGTTCTCCCAGAGGTCTCTCATGTTGCCACGTATGCTCATTGTCTGTTTTCTGCTCTGTACTTCGCTGATCCCGCTGCGCAGTTCTTTCTCGATGGAAGAAAAAAAATCGTTCCCTGATCCGGTGGAAAAGCAGATTGAAGGCTGGACCGTGGATGTGGACCCGCAATTGTTTTCGAAAGAACATGCCGAGCTGGGGCGCAAATCGCTGGATGCACTCGCCAATCATCTGCAGCGGGTGAAATACATTGTACCGCCGGAACGGGTGGTGGCGTTGCAGAAGTTTCGGATCTGGCTGGATCTGCAGCATGCGGAGCTGGATAAAATGCAGTACCATCCCAGTCGCGGCTGGCTGGAGGCGCACGGCTACGATCCACGCCTGGCGCAGCACGTGCATATTCCCGTCGCCCGGCAGTTGCTCAATCGCAACATGTGGGCGCAGCATCCGTATGTGGTTCTGCATGAGCTGGCGCACGCCTATCACGACCAGGTTTTGAGCTTTGATCAGGCAGAAATTGTCGCGACCTTTGATGCGGCGAAGCAGGCAGGCATCTACGAGAGTGTGCTCTGTCATACGGGAATCAAAGTCCGACATTACGGTTTGAACAACCACAAAGAATATTTCGCCGAATCGACCGAAGCGTATTTTGGCGTCAACGATTTCTACCCCTTCGTCCGCGCCGAACTGAAGCAGCACGACCCTGCGATGTTTGCACTGCTGGCGAAAATCTGGGGACCGGTGCCTTAAGGGTGTGCCCATTGATGTTTCATGTTGACCGCAAGAAACGAAAAGCAGAATGATGAGAATAAATTCTGAGAAGTTTCAGGAATTCCTGACTTCACAATCAGTTGAGATCGTAGAACGGTTTGATACAAAGACTGCAGGTCAGTTACGTAGTGAGTGGAAGAACACGTTTGCCTTTGGATTTCGGGTTCCGACTGGAGGGCTATTCTGGCATGTTTTTACCTATGAGCATGCGGTATATATCACTGGAAAACAGGCGTTACGACGATTTAATGAAGAGTCGCCAGTTGCGTTTGTCGTCTTTCCCAGTCCGAGTGCTGATTCCACCTGCTACTATTGCAAAGCAGAGAAAATGCCTGATTTCAGCGAATATCGGGATGACCTGTTTGTGTGCAATCGTGACCTCGACTGGACGATGGCGTGCACTCATGAAGAAGGTCTCGGCCCATTTTATTCGCGAAAGGAATGGCAAACCTGATATACGGGATCTTAAAATATCCTGTGTGAATGAATGCGGAGAAACTTGAGCTTTCAGCGAACTGATCGAGGGAGAAAATCATCGATTCCCTACATGATAACCTGTTGCAGCGTGTCGCAGTGGCCTGTGATGAATCGGTATCCGAGCATGAATTGATTTCTACCTGGCTGCCTCAACCGTTGCAGCAATCGTGATAGCCTCTGATGAAATCGTAAAATAGAAATTGCCGGTGATTGATTGTTCGCAGGTAAGGGGGCATGAAAAAACCGAATCGTGTACCGGTAGCGATTCAGCAACAGGCGTACGCTTATCGCAGTTGCTGCTTCCTTGGTTTGATTGGGCTGGAATGCCCCCAAAAGTTGATCCAGGGTTATGAGAGTTCGGGTT
>TARA_R110001592_G_scaffold120545_3_pt1 | contig 109104 bp, 109 predicted proteins | sample TARA_R110001592 | Tara Oceans TARA_R110001592 (sample SAMEA4398387) | marine metagenome | biome: Polar Biome; feature: [SRF] surface water layer (ENVO:00010504); material: water (ENVO:00002006), including particulate matter (ENVO:01000060) such as... | depth 5 m
GCCCAGTTTTAAGGATTGTAGTTCTTTGTACAAGAATTTCCATTCCTCTAACAGGCTCAATAAATGTATCAAGAATACCCATATTTTGATCTATTACTTCTGGTGTATTATTCGATTCGTCCATTATGTTAGTGAACGCGAAAACACCATCGTCGTTTTGTACAGTCGCAAGAAAATTATCTGCGAGAGTTTTGATTTCCAAACGTGTTTGTGGAGTATTAAATTCAAACAAGTAATTTTTTAAAATTGCTTCTATACCGTCCTGTACATAAATAACAACTTCTCTGACATTTATAGAACTTAATGCAGATTTAGGTGTTTGTTGCGCAGTCTTATTTGCAAATATTGTAGGACCTGTCCCGCTTTGAAACACAATTGGATTTATTCCAAATGGCTCTATAAATTCTCTGTCAGCTTGGTCAAGATTTACTTCCAATCCAACTACACCATTGCCTCCAATAACCCCACGCCTTACTCCAGCAACAAGCGACCAAGGTAATGCATTTTCAAATTTTAAAATAAAATTATTTGACGCATACGCAGCAGGTGGTACATTTATATTTCTACCTAAATCTCGTACTGTAATGTACGGATAGAAAAACGCACCAAAACTACTCCCTTCAGTTGAACTAGGTAATGAGTACCTTATTGTTGGGTTAAGCGAAAGATTTCCGCCATCGGCTATTAGTCTCGAACTCAATGCGCCAGTTGCATCTAAAAATTTAGGGTCGGTTGAATTTTTAAAGTCTTTAGCCGACGGTGCATTAATGAGAGCAAGGGCATTTTTTCTAGTCTGACACAACTGAGTGTATATTGATTTACTTCCAGTTTCAATACCATTCCCAAAAGTATCTATTACATAACGGAAATTTATCACTTCTCTATCAGCTAATGCTTTGAAAAGATTTGTACCACTAAGTGTACCGTTTAAAATTGCGTTTTGTCTAGCGTTTGTTCCATCTGGTACATGTTTAGTTGAAACTAATTTAAAACCATCCAAAGTAAAAATGTTTAAATAATCAACCCAGGAATCTATTGGGTAATATAATTCCACAAATGATTTATCAGGAGTTCCAGCAACTGTATCTACATTTATTTCACTTTGACATGTAACAAGTAATGCAGTAGTACCTGCTGTTATAGTTGAATACGTTGCATTTGTAAGGCCACCTACAACAGTATTAATCCTTGTAAGTCTAGAATACGGGACGGCGGAAGTACCTTCTTTATTTATAAGATAGTTCCCTACGATAATAGCAGCAGCATCGGGTGAAGACGTTGCTATTAATACTTGGTTAGGTTTTAGTGTAGGTTCTGATGTGCTGTCGGAAATTATTTCTATACTTTGATTGAGAGCACCTTTAAGTGTTTGTACATTTAAACTATTTGCAGCTACAGCTGTCCCGTCAGATTTCAGAAAGAGTCCTGAACCATTTAAAGTAAACTGGGCTTCAATTGTTCTATTAGTAAAAGTATCTTCTTGGTATGCATCAACTCTAACAATTGATACATTATACGCAGGATCAGATATTGCAATACTAGTAGAAGTAGTATTCCATATTGCGTTATACGATAATTCATTTAGCACTAAAAATGACGTATATTCAACGCCTGAATCTTTATAAATTGCCTTGTCCCCATTGGTAAGGGTACCGTTTGTAAATTGAGTATAAAGGGTAGTTCCTTTGCTAGCCACAATAGACCCTTTCCCAGCAAGAACGTCATCATTTATAAAATCAATGTCAGATGGATTGTAATAAGAAAACGACGTTGAATTTGCTGTAGGGAAATCAGTTGCAGCAATACTATCAACTGTAGAGAGTAATAATGTAACAGTAGTAGTAGTAACATTTACACTAGTTACTGGGACAAGCTTAGTAGATCCAACCTGTGCTCTTATATACGAACCTTGAACTGTTGTGGTATTTGCTGTCATTGAAGCAAATGCATCGTAAACAGGATCGCCTACACTCCCAGTCAAAACCAGTTGTATGTTACTCCCAACAACAGTAGATGCTAATGTTTCAACTGCAGTATTTAATACTACAGAATTTAACGCAGAAACTTCTCTAGGATATGCTAAGTCACTTACGATAGAACCTTTATATGATAAGAAATTAATATCATCCTGTGAACTTATGCCTGCAGCGTATTCTAAGTTATGCCCAACTAAATCAATACCGCCCGGGACGCCATCAATAAAAATGTCACCATCAAATAAGTTTTCATTAACTGCACAGAATAAACCAGTAGATGCTGTGTCAGCATTTATTACGTTTTCTACAAATAGATTATTTCCTAATAAATCAATAAAGTTTGGTAATAGCGATGCAGTATATGTAGCAACAAGATTAACTTCATCTTCGTTAAAAAATTCTTGAAGTTTTGTATCAGTTATATCAGATGAAAATTTCTTTCTCTGTATACCTTGTGTAGAATCGAAATACTGTTGAAACGTAGGGTCTGATGCAAATCTATCATACGGCGTTGAAGATGCAAAGTCACCTCCAAAATTACCTTCAATAACAAAGACATCTACCATAAAGTCAGATATTAAACTATCTTTATTTAAATATCCAGGTATATTTGCAGCACCGTACCATTCTTCTGCAGTTATATTAAATGCAAGAACATTTGCAGGGGCTGCCTTTTTAACTATAACCGAAATAGGCGTTTGACCTAAATTAGTAAAATCTAAAAGGTCATTTACGTTATCAGCTTTAAGCTGTGTAGTATTAGCTGATACGTTATTTAAAAATGCATCAGTTTCAGGGAAAAAGAATTTATCTCTGTTATACATTTTTTGGTATTCAGCACTTGCACCTTGGTTAGCCTGCGCCTCAGGTGTGGCCGATGTTGCAAATTTTATAAATTCCACCTGGTCAGTTGAATCTAGATTTAAAATATTCAATGCTAAAATCGGTCCTCTCTCTAACGCAGTTAAACAACTCCTGTGGAAATAGGAATCTTTTCTTTCTAAGTTTCTATCTATATCACCGTACACTTCTTTAAAGAAAGATGTATCTGGACAAAACACTGGAGTGTTAAATGGTCCTTTTTTTGAAAAACCAACAATTAATCTTGTTTGGTTTGCAGGAATACTTACGACTTGACTCTTGTCAAATTCGAATCGGTATGTCCCTGCTGCTCTTAATGAAGTAATTTTGGGATCTAATGCCATTTTATATTATTTTTTTTGTTTTTTTATATATTCAATACATTTAAACTTTTTTAAAGTATATCATATATGTCAAAATTCATAAGCCCATCTTTGGAGTCAGTTTCAAGAATAGCGTTAATTTTTGACTGTTGGCCGATATCTACTAAATCATATATCTCTTCGGTGAAATCTGAAAAATCAAGAGTATAAAAAAATTCAGTTGCATTAATGCATGTCATTATAAGGTCATCGTGCCCTAACTGTCCGGCATAACTGCCATTTGACAATTTACCAAAAGTTGATGCTTCATATGTTGTTGTTTTATCAGGTATAAGTATCTTATTCTGCGTTATACATTTTTTAAAATTTTGACAGAAAATAGTCTTATTATCTTTTTTAACTTTAAGTCCAAACTTTTTTATTTTTGCATCAATTCTATGTTTGAATTTCACAATCATATCTTCGTCGAAATTATTTCTCCTAGGAAATACTGTCTCAAGTCTTTTGAGTATTTCACCACCAAACATATTCCATTCTATAACCATTTTTACATTCTCAGAATAAAAGAGATCAATTGCAAGAATGTATATAGCCTTTGAAAAATCTTCTACAGTATGAACGTTGCTTCTAAATCTGCCAACTTGTCTTAGTCTAAAAAAATCAATAAAACTACTTGGCGAAACAACGTCTTTCCAGTGAGATTCATCCATAAGTTCTATTTTAAACATATTCACAACTGAATAGTCACCTCCACTCCCTTCTGCTATATCAACTGAAAAAACCCAGTAATTTTCATCACTTTCTATTTCTGAAAGATCAAAGTCCGGGTCCCATAATAAACCATCATACTCTATAGAGTCTTCGTCGAATTGAGGAATTTCCTTGTGTATAAATGGGATTTGTGCAGTTTGTAATTTTTTTAAACTACTTGCACTTAATAATAAAGAAGACGACGCAATGAATTGATTTCCGTACTGTCGATTAAATGCTTCATCACTTCCAAGGTTTGCTACTTCCTGTTTCATCCATTCGTCGTCTCTCCCAGGCACATCCCACCAATCAATTCTGAACGGTGTATACTCGTTTGTACCTTTTTCTGCTGCGTCGTATATATCATAAAATTTATTAAAGCCGTTAGGTGTACTTGTAATAATAACTTTAGAGTTTGATGATGCAGAAACTGTTGGGTATACGTTTTCATAAAAGGTTCTTACAAAGTTTTCAGGTATATGTGCAAATTCATCCATAAAAAGTAGATGAATAGTAAAACCGATTGCAGCTTTTTTAGTTGTAGTTTGGCCTATAATTCTACAGCCATTATCAAACTTAGAATTAAATACATCCCATTTGATTATACCTGGCTTTAAAAAGAAAGGTAAATGTTCAAGAATAGTTTTACCTTTATCAATTATTTCTCTAGTAGTAGCACCTTTATTTGAGAGTATCAATGAATTTCTTTCAAAGTTAAATAAGGAATACCACGCAATAAAAATTGATGAGCATATTGTTTTACCTACCTGTCTACTTGCTAGGCAAACATTAAATCTTTCTTTTTGTAGTGATTTTAAGTATTTTTTCTGGTACGGCCTAAGCTTTATGGTCTGTAAGCCAAAATCAGTCATTACTGTGCAATACTTATCTGCAAAGTAAAGAATGTCCCTTTTGCATTTAATTATTTCTTTTAGTTCAAATTCAGAATAACTAAATACTATGTTACCTTTTTTTAAATTTGGGTTTCTGTCGTAAAAAGGTGTAGTCTTAGGGTTATACCCATCGTCAATGGCAACCATCAGTTGCTCAACCCTTTCAGTAGACCAAGCAATTGATTCAGTCTCCTTTACAGAAAACTCAAACCCTGCGGAATCTGTTTTAGGTTTTGGCATCCTTTATATTTTTTAAAACTGCTATTATGTCACTTATATGAATTATTTCACAGTTTTCATTGTTTATTTTATGCTTTGTGGATTTTCCTATATTTCTTAAAATTATATCACCTTTTTTAATCTGAGGCGTGTTAGTTACTGCAAGAACTATAGCCTTTCTATTATATTTAGGCCTAGGCACGTAAATGCCACCCTTGCTTTTATTTTCTGCTACTATCTCCTTAATTAAAATATGGTTATTCTTCATTTGTATCATAATCTACATCTTCAATTTCTTCTTCTTCAATCGTTTGTTGTAACGCTTTCATTAAATCTTTTGTACCTCGGCTCTTAACTCCACCTTTTTTATTTTTACTACTACTGCTACTGCTGCTATCCCCGTACACATCAATATCTCTAGCAATTTTTTTTGCATTTTCTTCTATTGCAACCATGTACATTGTTTGGCTTTTAATAATGTCAAGTAAAGTTCGCTGCAAATCACTTAAAACTTCAAACATCCTAGGTGATACATCACCTTCGTTTATTGTATCCATTAAAATAGTAATAGCTATTTCACTATTTTGCATTTGTCGAATTAACATCGAAAGGGCATATTCGTCTATTGAACTTTTTGCTTGTATGTATTCGTGTTCCTCTATTATTTCCTCGCTCAAGTAAAACTTAAGTAAGCTATTCATTACTGATTTAGCTTTATTCTTCGCCTTTCTTAATTGTGAAGACTGTGGTACTACACTACTTTGAACCTTTAATAGTTTAGGCTGCGTTTCTAGTCCTGGGACTTCGTCAGGCAAATCACTCAAAAGATCGCTTAAACTATCTTTAAATTTATTCTTTTGTTTACTATCCATTAGCTAATATTTATAATATATATTTATTAATTAATCTACATTAAGTATATCTCTATTAATCGATGTTTTTCTTATTAATAGTTGAGGGGATGCATTATCTACTACTAGAGTTTGTCGAGTGTCGTTTACTACATATTGAGATAATATGAGCGCCTGTTCTTCTTCTTCTATTGGAGTTTTCCAAATTCTTATATTTGTTAAATCGGTGTCTGAGCCTAAAAGCTTCCAAGAGTTACCATCAATTACCGACACCTGGGTAGTGCTTTTTGTTTCGGTGAAGCAATGCGTAAGTTCTGCTGTTCTTTCTGGATTTATGCTGCTTGTTTCTTCAACAGTTTTATACATAAATAAACTTAATTGCCTGCTTAAATTATTAATGTTAATTACAACTGCATACCAATTGTCTTTTAACAATGCTAAACTTTTGGATTTTAAGTTAAATTTATAATATTCGTTATTAAGTTTTACTATAAACCAATTAGAGGTGTACGTTAGCTCGACATAACTCTGGGTTGCATCCGAGTACTCTAGAAATGCGCAGCTTTTTTCTCTGCTAAACTTTGGAGTCGCTAATAAGACACTATCAACATACTGTGTATTAATAATTATAAATGTAGACCCTATTTCGGTGATTTGGTGAATACTATTGTAAGACTGGGTTCCTTCAACATTTACCCAATCTCCTACTTTAAGTTGGTTCGGGATAATAGGTAAAGCCGTAACATTTAACTTAGTTGTTGTGCCATTATCTTCAATTGAAGTTATTAGTACGTTTTCACCAATAGGGGTTTTGTATTTGGGGCGTATCCAAAACGAGAATGCTCTAGATTCAGAAACAGCCCACCCTTTGCTATAACGATAAGCAACAGCTTCTTCTCCCTTAATCATTGTGTTTAAACTATAATGATATTTTGAAATAATAGTCCAATTATTATAAACGTTCTCTTCTTTAATTATAAGTTTTTTGTCAAGAATTCGTCTTACATAATCGTTTGCAAGATTCCCTATAGTGTTATACTGGTTTTCTTTTCGAGTATCTCTAAATTCGTTATCCCGCTCTGCGTCTAAGCTTATGCCTATACTTGAGATTATTTCATCCCGTTCAGTTTCAATGTTTTTATTATCAAATAATACGCTTGTTCTTTGTTGGTACGGGACAAGACTCACTCTCCAATACGAACCAGTATAAAACACGTCATCAGGTAACGCGACTGCATCAACTTCGTACATCTTATTTAGATACTTTTCAACATACATATAATCACCTACTTCAGGTTTTTTTCCTACACCAAACACTGATTCAAATGATGACTTAACAATATGAACTTCAAACTGTACTGGGAAATCAATCATCAGCGGATTAAACTGTAACTCTCTAGTTGGAAATTCGTTGTCAGGAAACATTATCTTTACTTCATCAGAAGAAATTACATTTAATAAAGAATATTCTTTAAGTATAACATCCCTGCTCCGTTGATCTGCTGCCGTTTTAAAGTACTTTGCACATATACCAAATATATTTGATGCAACTGCGCTTAAAGCTTCATACGTTTGTGCAGCTCTGCTTAAATCGTAAGGGTTCCAGACTGAACCGCAACAATCTATAACTAGATTTTGCGCACCTGTTAAAGTTTGGCTGTCGCAGCACTCTACCTGAGGCACTTTACAAATTACGCCGTCAGCTGTTGTTACTTCTAAAGAAATTGATTTAAATTCCAATTCACAGCTTCCAACTTGCTCATATTTATATTGAATCCAAAAAGGATTACTTGTATCAAGTAAAAGTGCCTGGAGATTTGAATTTGTAAGAGTTGCGTAATCGGAGTAAGAAACGCCATCAATACCCCAGCGAAACGATTTAGTATAAAAGCAATCAGTAGATTCGCCTTCTATTACATCACTAAAACTAATCACCTCAACTACATTTTTATAAGGTTCTGCTAAACTTATTAAAATTGCATCGCCATTTTCTGTCGTTTTTCCACCTGCTACTGCCATCTAACTGTTAATTTAAAAGTAATCATAAAAAGATTCTTATTTGTTTTATATATTTAAAACTAAAAAAGAAAGGCATTAAGCCTTTCTTTAAAATCTGTCTTATGTTTTAGAGTCGTGTGAACCCAGACACTGTTATATTTGCATATATTAAAAAAATATTTTTATCTTACATCTATTTCTCTTACATCTATAATTTGAAAACTTTGAAAAGGCATACCTGTTAATTTAGAAAAACTTTGATCCCATGGGGCTAAAAAGGTCTTGGGGCGTTTTGACGGGAGGGTTGCCGGTGAGAGTTCATCTATACCCCATTCATCAACGAAATAATTCTCTTTACGTAGTTCTAGGCTTAATTTTCCAAGAACTTTTAGCTTTAACTGATTTTCATCATCAGGATCAAGTTTATACTTTTTAATCAGTTTTTTTGCAACATCACCAGGTACTGCGTATTGCGCCATGTGGCTATACATTTGATGTTCATAATCCCAATCAGCATAAACTCGGAAAGCAACCATTTTAGAAACCTCTTGTTCATTTAAGAAATTTTCAAATAATTTAATGTGTTTCATTTCTATATTTTTTCACAGTTGTTTAATTACTGTTATATTTGTATATATCAAAAATATAATAGGTTATTGTGAGTTTTGAAAGTAATTAGAGTATAGAATAATCAGTCTTCAATAATAGTATAGGATCTTTTGCTTCAAATTTTGACTCGAACAGATCTAGCATCGACCCTAGTAAAATTGATTCACTCCCTTTTAACGAGTCGATAAAGTAAAAAAGGTCTAATAGTGAAATGTAAAGATAAGGGCTCCTATGTATATACTTATTTGAAATTCGCTCAGACTTAATAAGTTCTTTATTAAAACGATTAAGTTCTTCTATAGTAAAAATCAAAGGTAAATCGACGATGCCACCTTTTACTTCAAAATCAAATTTCATCATTTTTTTATCGTCCTTGTCAACAATATGCAAAACTTTATTATTCGAAACACGAAGTGTAACCCATTCTAAGTTAACAAAAGAAAAGAAAATTGATTTTAAAAAGGTTACGGAATTAATGGTAAAGTCATCAGACGTAAGACTAACCTTTTTTTCAAATTCACGTCTTAAAACTTTACTTTTATAAATTGCAGAAATAAATGATGAAGCGCGCACTAGCATAATGTCGTCGCGTTTAGCAAAATCTTTGCAATATTTAAGAACATTATCAATAACGAGATTCTCAAGTTTACATTTTCTGTAGAGAGTAAACTCTATATGCGTAGGTATTTTGTATTCGAAAAAATCACTCTGCTCTGTCATTTAGTAATTGTTTTTCTAAAATTTGTATACTCTTTTTAACTTCTTCAAAATTTAGATTTAACGCTTCATTAAATTCTCTATCACCAATTTCATTAAATTTCATATAGAGTTCTACTGCTTTATAATTAGGAATCCATTTCTTTTTACTTTTAGTTTGTTTTTTAGTTTTGGTATAAATAAATCCTGGGACTCTGTTGAATTTGTTACCGACGAGTCGCCATGCATCGGCTTGAGCTGACGGGTCAGTTCGAAGTTTATTGAATAAATTTGCCTGTGTGGGAAATTTCGCACTCATCAAACGGTTTGTCATAAAAGCATTTTTGCTCTTGTCATAACTTGTCAATTTTTCCCATTTATCATTGGCCTTTTTACCATTACCAAAAAGAACTTTTATAAAATCAAATAGTTTCATTTTTTTATATATTTTAAAATAATTTAGAGTTAGGTGAATCTTTCTTTTTAATAAATGAAAAATCTGAAGAATCGTCCTTACTAAAGAAAGACGACGATCTTGAAGCAGAATGTTTATTAGGTTCATATATAGTACCACATAATAACTTTTTCATTTTAGTAATGTTATTAAAATTTATATCAATTTTATCACCATTTGTTTCAATATCGGAAAACACTTCATTCAATATCCCCTCAGGTATAGTGCGATTTGACAGAATCATTAAATTGATATTCATCTTTAAATTTCTAAATATTTTTTCCTTGTTCATATGTTTAGGCTTCATTATTTTTATTAATGAATTTGCTAGATGATCAAGTAAATCATTTGAAAAAAGATAAAACGGATTCAAGTCTCCGTGTAAATTTTTAAAATCATCAATAATTAGACTAGCCTTTTTATCGCTTATCCCATATCTTCGAGTCGATCCCGAAGCAGATGTAGTAGTATAATGATACGCAGGTAGAACGTTATCGCCCCCATCTCCAGTTAACACCTTTTTAAACATAAATTCACAGGTATCAACTTCATTAAGTTTAAACTTTTTATTTTTAATAAACGATTTCCATAAGTCTTTTTTCTGTTGTTCTGGGTCAAATTTCATTGCGTTAAAAATGTCAATTTCATCAGTACTAGTATTACAGGCCGTTGTAGTGTTCAACCAATCATTAAAACCAATAGGAACATTTAGTTTTTTATTTGCAGGAGAAAGCACAACTGAATGTACACCATTTTGTTCTGTTATTGTCTGTAGCATATCACCGTCCCCTGTTGAAAGAATTACAGGTTTTCCTTTAGAAACGCGTTGAACTGCCCAGCCGTACATAATGTCATCGCCTTCAGCGCCATTTATTCTAGAAATAACAACACCATTTGACTTTAAAAGTTCAATAAACTCAGAGCTTATTTTTGAAAAGTTTTCCCAATTAATAGAATCATTAGTTTTTCTATTACCTTTATACTCTACCTCAGGATAAAAATCCTTACGCCACGATTTGGAATCTACTGTCCAAACTACCTCATCAATTAAACCGTCCAATGCTCTGATTTGAAATGCAAGATCAACTGCTAATTTTTGCATATATGAAGCTGCATCTTCTTCTGTATTGACATGCTTACCAGCAGTTTTAGGTAATACGAATAGCGAGCGAAATAGATGGTAATTACCATCTATGATAAAAGTTGCTTTTTTTGTTTTCATACTATAATTTATTTATATAATAATACATTAGTAGTGTATTTGAAAGATTATGCCCCATTACATACAGATTGTAATTCATAGACACATGCAAGCATAGACACAGTTGGATCTATAACAAACTGCCTTTGCCCTTGATACTTTGCAACAGTAATTACAATTTGAGGAATGAATTTTATATAATCAGATTCTTCTTTTTCTATGTATTGTATAAATTCTGCGCCGAGCGAACTTAACACATCATTTATCTTACTGCTATAATTAGACAATAAGTATTTATAATTTTTAACTGGGTCAGTTTCAAAAAGAACTAACTCGTAAACATCTTTAAATACCGAAGAAGAATTTTTTATATCATCGATAGTAATAGTCCCCTTCCCTTCTCTCTGAAATCCTTGAAGTACATTTAACATATTTCTAAGGTCAGGGAATTTTCTTTTGACCATTTCAACAGCGGCGTGCTTATCGATGTTTATATTTTCTTTGTCGCATATATCTAAAATGCGCATTATATATTTTTTCTTAACTTCAATTTCTTCTTCTTTTGAAAAATCAAAATTTATCATTTCAAACCTAGACTGAATTGGGTCAGGTACTTTATTAATATAGTTACATGTAGCAATGAATCTTGCGTTTACACTAAACTCTTCCATTGTTGCTCGCAGTGCTTTAAAAAACTGATCACTGACACCATCAATCTCATCAAGAATAACTACCTTAATTTTACCAGGCTTGTCCATTACACTTCGATTTGCACAAAAATTTGTAATCTTATTTCTTACTATTTCTACACTAGTATCCTTACTAGCATTTATATAAATATAAGGGTGCTCGAATTGTTTAACTAATGCTTTGGCAGCAGAAGTTTTACCAGTTCCCGGACTCCCGTATAAAAGAAGATGTTGGTATACACCATTATTTAATTTTGAATCCACTCTTTTTGGTGTTATTAACGTGTCAATGCTTTTAGGCCTATACTTTTCTGTAAATAGTAAATTTTGAATGTTGCGCATAATTTTAATTTATTAAAAATAATTAGTTTGTTTTTATATAAAAAAATATAAATTTGTTTTACTTAAATAAATATTAAAATAAAACAAAATGCGAAAGGTTAGAAAAATAAAAAAATACAGCTACATATATCAACTAAGTGTGTACAGAGTAAAGTAACAATAACAGAAGCGCTATCTTTTGAGCGATTTTCTTGTATACTTAATAAACTCCTTTTGTTCCCCCTTTAAAGAATGTTTACAATGATAATTAAAATCTAAAGACGATTGTATGATTCTGCTATCAACTGTCTTATTAGTAGAATTGTGTGCAGTTGTACATTCCTGACAAATAAAATTTTCTATTTTCTTTGAATCCATTCTACACATAATTCCGGTTTTACATATTGCACAATCCCAATCCACTAAGTTCGAATCTTCATACAGCTCTTTAACAGTTGAACATCTTTCAGTGTAAGGATTCCAGTATATTTTTGTCTTTGCCTTTTCGTGGGATTCTTCGTCGATTACTCTAAATATAACTTCAAAAGCATGTACATCACCCTTTATCCATCTAAAGAATTTATAATCAAATAATAATTTTTTTTTAGTTTCTGGTAATGTACACAAAAGAATATCATGTTTTCTTTTGTTCCAACCGTAATTTACATTTCTTATTCTGTACTTTTTCATTATTTATTTATTTACAAAAAAAGGGTTTCTCCGATTGAAGAAACCCTTTAAACATTATATTTAAACTAAAATTATATGATATCCAACGATTCTTCTAATACGATATCTAACGTATAGTACATTGTTTGTGGGTGAAATCCAGCATCAACAAGATCGAACCTTGATTTAACTGCAATTTTAGGAGCCATAGTTCCTTCAGCAATTGTCTCAACAGATTCAGCCATTAGATAAGGCATAAATACCAATCCTGGAGAGTTTCCATCACCTTTACGACCAACAGCAATTTTCAAGTCGTTGAATTGTCTAGTAGGATCAACGTAAATAGTAACTCCTGCAACAGAGCCAATTGGATAAAGTGACCCGCCCGACTGGTTAACAGTGTTAGACATTGGATAAGGCACAAACCCTGAAACATTTTGAATGGCAGTTGCCATTTTACCACCAGTTACGGCGAATGTAGCAGGCCCTCTACGACCACGTGTAGCGATTAAGTTACTTGCAGCAAGAATCTTAGTAAGAATTCTTCTTTGGAGTGTACCTTGTGTTTCACCACCACCTGCTACAGGGGTACGCACAACACTCACAGATCTCGCAACACCAGTGTTATCTTGACCTAATGGGACAGCACCTGCAACAGCAGCCGTAGTTCCAAAACGTGCAGATAAAACTGTTCCATCAACTGCAGCAACTTGGAATGCGTTAGTTACACCGTTTTTGAATATTCTATCTAAGATGTATTTATTGATAGATTGAGTAAGTTCGTTAATAAGAACAGCCTCAACTTGAGCAACAGCATCAATTCCGAATTGTTTTAAATCTTGGACTTGTTCACGTGTAACAGCAGCAGCAACTTGATAAGTTTTAGCAGAAACTGATTTGTTAAACAAAGTCAATCCTAAGTTGTTATCAGGAGTAGATTCACCAACACCTCTTTCATAAGGGTTTGGGCTGTTAATATCCTGCGCAAAAGCAGGTGCAGCATTTACAGGGTTATTACTTTCGAATGCATTACCGGAGAATCCTGGGATGTGATCTTCTAAAGCTTTAACTAACTCTGCGCCACCGTCAAATTCACCTTTAACATCAGCAGCTAAACATGAAGATGTATCGTAGAAATCTACATTATCAGCAACAGCAGCAGCAATAGTCTGATATCCAGTTTCGCCTTGTTGGTAAGGCGCAGGCGTTTGGGCGAATACAGCAGCAGCGTTAGAATTACCTCTTACGCGGAAAATAGATTTTCCGTCAATCCTTGACAAACCAACAAAAGTTAATTCGTATGGAGCAACACTTGTACCCCCCGCTGCGGTTACAGCAGTTTGTGCAAATACTACTTCGTTATCGGTTAGTGCCAAAGCAGCACCACCCACAGCAGTAATACCAGCTTTAATCAGTAATGGGGCAGATAAACTAGCCTTCCCACCGGCATCAGCAATTCTGCCACCACCGTAAACGAAGTCTAGGTAAGTAAGGATTCCCATAGGACCAGACATTGGAACAACAGGAACAAGGTCTAAACCTACAGTCTGTGCAGCAACTTGCATAGCAACAGGTAATAGTGAAAACGCTTTATCTCCACTACCAGGTGTTTGTGAATAAAAGTTATTCATCGATGTTGGGGCCCCTGGGAATGATGGTGCGTTCATACCCTGTACATTCATGTTAGGGTTTAAGTGGACAGTGTTATAAACACTTTCGTTTAAGTTATGGTAGTGACAGTATTTTGACATCCAACTTATTTTGGATCTTTCAGTAATACCTGTCGCTTCCTCAATAATAGGAGCCCAAGTCTTTTGAACTTCAGCTTCATTAATTAAATGATTTGCGTACATTATATATTTTATTTTAGTACTTTCGTATTTATTGGTCTTTTGCTTCTTAACCTTTTTTGTTTACGAATAATATAATTATATATAATGACTTAAAAACTTTTTTTTATTTTTTATAATATTTTTTCATATAAACTAAAAAAGAGAGCCGACGCTCTCTGAATTTTTATTTTTTATTTAATGCTTAGCCAAATGCTTTTACACTTTTAGGTCCAAATAGTTTTATATGTTTCATTATTTGTTTTTTTATTCAATTTCACTTCCGAACTTTTTCAAGAACTTTTTAACATCTTTTTTGTTGATGTAATAAAATGTTGATGTGCCGTCATTCATAAAGAAAGTTTTGATTCCACCAAGCATTCCCATACCGGTATTAGTACCGCCAATAGTACCCCAAATTTCTGAACCTTCTACTGAGCTTTCTTTAAACTTACTAATTTCATTTTCATGATTATCTATAAACTCTATATCGTCATTATCATCAAAAACCAAAATAGCATCATTTCCATTTTTTGCTCCAATATATTTTAATTCATCATAAAAAACCTCTTCTTCGTTAGGTGTGTATGTGTCGTCCATTGCGGTTTCAACAGCATCAGAAAAAGAAAAGTCTAAACTTAAATTTTCATTTAAGAATTGTTCAAATAGTTTTACGTGTTTCATAATTTATTTATTTATTTGTTCATATAAAAAACCTTAAGAAATAGTTTTACTGGTTTATTTGTTCTACTGCTTTTCACTAAAGATAATTGCTGATTCTCCACTCACGTGAAGAAGTTCATAGAAATAAACCCCTAATTTTTTAGCCATTTTGATTGTTTTTTTATAATCTTTGCTTTTTGGAACGTCTAAAACCATAACTGCTTCTTTACCAGAAATTCCTGTTCTTTTAATAAAATTGTCAACCACGCTTAATGGCATTTCCAATCCTTCAAAATCAGAATAGTACATATAATCAATCTCTTCGTCATATAAGTAATCAATAAGCTTACCAGCCAATGCACCTGCAGTTGGTTGTATCTTAGATTCGTTTACAAATTGTTTAAATTTTAAAATTTTCATAATTTTCATTACATTTTTTTAAATTGTGTCTATTATAAACACTTAAGGTTTTATTAAACGCGTTAAACTACAGTTGATACGTAATATTCTTTACCCTTGACTTTAAATACTAATTCAGGGTTTGGTTCAAATACGCCTTCTCCCAATACAACATGAGCATCTTCAACAGTAATAACATCAGACGGTTTAATATCAGTATCTCTAGTATAATCTGGATCTTCATAAGCTTCAATACCAGTTACTTCTTTACCTTTGAACATTTTGCTTGCTTCTTTGCTCATATCATCCATCAACTTATTGTAAGATTTTTTAAATTTGTCAGCCATCATTTTTTCAGCTTTCTTTACTTCTTTCAAGTCAATAGATTCGTTAAGTGTAAAAGATTCGTTTACAGAAAAATCTTTAAATTTTTTAAGTTTCATAATTTTCATAATTTTCATAATTTTTTTATACACTAGCTTCAAACCTATAAGACTTGATTCCGGATTTATTAAATTCTTTTGTTAGTGTAGTCTCAAGAGCATCCCAATTTTCAGGACTTTCAGGAAACCACCATCCGCCTGCCTGTTCATCCCACTCGGCGTAGTATTTACCTTTATCAATAAATCTCTTTAACTTTACCCAATCTTTATTGTTGTCGGAGTATACCCAAATTCCATTTTCTTCACCGTGGAATTGTTCAAAAAGTTTTACGTGTTTCATTACTTATTATTTTATGCAGGAAAGGAAAACTGAATGCTTGTCATTGGTCGGTTTGGTGCATATTCAAACCAAATTTCCTCTGCTTCTTCTCGCAAGCCCATTGCTACAAGTTTTCTTGCTATTTTTTTAAGCTCTCTCCTCTCGTCCCCTCCTTTTACCCAGTAAGATCTGTCATCACTCATCATATAATACCAGTCATGGTTTCGTACAAGACTATTGAATGTTTGTACTATTTTATTTTCATGCCCCTTTAATTCCATTATATAATTATTAAAATTTTAAAATCAAATATCAATAATAATATAATACAGTTAAACAATAATTGAAAGTAATTTACTTGTTTTTAAAGTAAAATTATTTGCATTTATCTATTTAAGTTAAATTTGACTTTATTAATTAAAGCTTGAGCCGCGTCTTCTGTTATAAAACTTTCGTTAATATCTTTAACTTCAGTTTTTACATTAGCACCTGCGTGATTTGAATTATTTTCATTGAGAGATTCCATTTTAATTCTACTTGATCTCATGTCACGCGTTTGCCAAAAGTTCATAATTTTATATGGTGTGTTTAGTGTAGGAAAAAGATTAGCTTCTGCTACTATTTCTCTCCTTCTACTCTCAGATAGTACTTCCCATTTCCTCTTGAATTTTTCTGGCATGTTATTGAAAGGGTTTAATTCCGATTTCTTTTCGCTAGTTATACTATCAAATATATTATTAGCCTGTGACGTACTCATCACAATTCCTTTATTCATATTTTCAATAACTAAAGATTGTTTTTCGCTAGATAATAAATCAAAATTATTTTTTCTTTCTTCATTTAACAAACTTAAAAATCCGTAAGACTTACCAACTCTTGCGCCTTTAGCATTTTCTAAGATAGTGCTAAGTTTTTCGGTTATTGATTCTTTATAATCATTTACCTTTTCAGATGAAGTAGGTGTTACACCATTTAGCGATTCAGTAACATAGTTAGAATAACTGATGTGTTTATCAACCGTTTCAGCGATGCCTTCGGTATATTGAATTGAAGTGTCTAACGTTTTTGCAACGTCTTCGCTATATTGAATTGAACTATCAAGTTTTTCGGCAACATGTTCACCGTATTGAATTGAAGCGTCAAGATTTTCTGCAAGGTGTTCACTATATTGAATTGAATCATTAAGTTTTTTCGCAATATAATTTGAAAACTCTAAACCACTATCTGCCATCTCTGCAACATGTTCGCTGTATGTTATAGAATTGTTAAGTTCTCCGGCTATGTAATTTGAAAACTCTTTAACTAAATTTAAATTTTCTGCAATATATTCGGAGTACGATATTGATTTATTTGTGTTTTCTGCTAGATAATTTGAAAAGTCTGTTAGTTGGTTTACTTTTTCTGCAATATGCTCTGCGTAATTTATTACGTTCTGGAGCGATTTACTATTACTGTTTTGGCTTGCTGATTCTTTTATTTTTGAAAGTTCAACATTAAGATATTCAGAGTATTTCTGAAAGTCCTCTTTTGAAATAAATTTTGATGTGTCCATACTATTATATTTATTATTTTTTTTATTTACTGGGGTTTGTTGTATTGCACCCATTTCATAAATGAAAAGTGAATCATTATTTTTAAAGCCATATGATTCGTTAACTCTATTTAATTCTGCGTTAGCAAAACCGGGGCGAGCAACAAGATCATAAGTAAACATTTTATTTATTTTCACAGTACCGTTTTCTCTAACTGAACCTGCAGCTCTAGAACTGATATGAAGCGGTATTCCATCTTTAACAAGAGCTTGTGCTTCTTTACCTTTAGAAGTATTTAATAACCTTATTTTGCCAATAACTTGTTTTTTACTTGGATTATAATTTAACTCCTCAATTACATGAGAAACATTAGCTAAACTGATATCAAAATCTTTGGGATGATCAAGTTCTCCTAATAACTTTTGGCTCTTAACAAATTCTTGTAGCTCCTTAATGTGAGGTAGAATTTCTGCTTCTTCGTAAACTCTTTCGTTTTCGTTTTTTACACCTATTTCAGTAAAAATACCTTCTAGGAATATTGACCCGTCTGAATCTTCCTTTAAGTTAAGATTTGACTGTGATCTTTCAAGAATTAATAGTTCTTTCATTTAATTACATTTTTATTTGTTTTATATATTATAAAGATTAAAAGTTTTATTTTTAAATTTCATCATCAATACTAGGGGGCGGGGTTGCTTTAAATTTTTCTTTGTCTGCACCCATTAAAATCTTTTCAATGTCCTCTCCATTGTACCCTTCTACTTCTAGCCTATTCTTTTCCTTTTCTCTATCATTTGCCAACAAATCGTCCCTTGTAAATTTACCAAATCTTTTAATTAAAAAGCCTAATTCGAAGAATGGTATTTCGTTCATTTCAGAATCAGTGATTGACAACTGCGTTTTCATGTTACCGATAAAATCAACACGCTTAGTCATCAATTCCATTTCTTTCATTTCTTCAAACACGTTATCCTTAACATACTCTAAACCTAATCCTGCCTTAAATGACATGTCGTTTTTGAGTTCAGGGTGGTTTAAGATAGTTTGTAAATATGTTGGCTTTACAAGTATTTCTTGAAAAATCGAACGAAGGCGGTTAATAAATTTTGAGTATTTTATTTCATCTCGCATCATGCCACTTGCATCCATTTCATAAGAGCCACTACCACCTTCTTTGTCAAATCTAGAAAATGGAATCTTTGAAGCAACCTTTAATTTATCGCTAAAGTAATTTAAAGATTCAGTGTCGCCTAAATCAGGACCATCACCTCCTATTGTTTGTATTTCAGGTGTCTCGCCATCCTTTGAAGGTAACCAATATTCCTTACTGAATGGCATCATAGGTTTGCCATTTGTTTTTATTACACCACTTTCAAAGTCAAAATCTACAACCTCTCTATAACTATTCATAAGTTGCGCAAGGCTTTGTTTCGCTCTAGTTTTTGACTTACCGCCCATTGGTATTGTGAATTGGGTTTTAAATGAAGCATTTGTCACTGCCCAAATAATACGGCTATGTTCCATTACCCTTAAAAGATTGAATGACCTAATAAGCCGCTCTACATATGAAATTCTTTGTGGTGAATTTATTTGGCTGTAAGAAATATATATGATTTGAGAATCAAAAAGTGTTCTTTCTTTTGCGCCCCCGCCTTTGTATTGTATCCAAATCTTTTTACTTGACTCATTATCAACTGCAGGCATGAGTGATGTGGGGTCGAGTTCTTTAAAACCTATTATCTGGGACTGTTTATCATTATAAATTATTTCAAACGCAAGAAATCCGTCAATTAACCACTTTCTAAAATAATCCCAAACTGAATTTGCGTCATTAAACCCGAAGTATTGGTAAATTTCATTATAAGTGTCGCCTATTTCTTCTTCAATAGATTCAGACATAAATCCATTAAACTTTGAATAAGCCATGAAATTTGTTTGGTCATAGACTATTGCTTCATCGCTTATGATATCTAAAATTTCCTCTATTTCATCTTGCACTGCGTATGCTCGCAGCTGATCCCTCTTACCTATGTAATCTTTATCAAAAAAAGAAATATTCTTTTTAAGACTTGTGTCAGTGAGCGAGAGTGCAGTGAACGCGGCGTACATGTCATCTGAATCTGAGCCTGATGGATTCATTGAATATCCAAATTGGTTTTCAGTAAAACCGACAGCTCTAGAATTTCTTATAACCATATCATCATACGCCATTCCCAAGCTTGATAGATCTTTAAGTAATTTTCGTAGAGGGTTGCCTGTTGTTAAAGGTCCCTTTCTATTTGTAAAACCTGCCATTTATTTTTATTTTATTAGTTTATATATTCTTATAATATAATGATTGCGCTTGCCCTATAGTCCCGCCTATAAAGTAGTTTTCATTATGCACGGCGCCTAGATACCAATTCTCGTAACCGATAGATTTCACCTTTCGCATATTATTTGTGATATATTGTCTTATCCCATTTTTTAAATTGTATTTCCTCTGATAAGTATCTTTTAAATTTTCCCAAGTTAAATAATTAATAGGGGATTGTAATCTCGGGTTTCCCATTTTTCTCCCTTTGAGCTGTTGTGAAATTTCAGATTGAAGTGATGTAGTTAAATCTTTAAGAAACGATACTCTAAAGTTATAAGGAATCCAGTGTAAATTTAGACCTAACTGATGCCCGCTATCACTTCTGCCTAAGCCTATTACAATTGGGTAGGAATCGAAAAAATTAACAGATGATGCGTAGTATTCAAACGCATACATCTTTCCCTTTTCAAGTGGCCCAAAACTAGAGATAGAAACTGATTGTATATCAGTTTCTGCCATTTTAGATGCACCTGTTCTGCCATTATTATCTTTTACGTATAATTCTAAGCCTTTACTAAATGTTTTTGCATATTCCATTATTTAAAAAAGATTTGATTCTTCGGTAAGCAACATTACTTTAAAATTTCTTTTGCTAGCCATCTCATTTAGAGCGTTAACTTTACAAAGATTTCTTACATATGTTTCGTATGCATAGTTAAAATTTTTTAAAGCCTTTTTCGTTTTTCTTTTGGGGGGTTTAGGTTTTTGCAATTGAGCTTTAGGTTTTATTTCTACAATGTACTCAATAATTTTGTGGCTTTTTATTTTTACATAAAAATCTGGATAGTAATTGTGATATTTTTTATCAAGAACGTTAAAATATTTAATAGCAAACGGCTCAGAAATCCAATGTATAACATCGGTATTGTGATCACACCAATGGCAGAATTTTCGCTCCCAACTACTTCTATATATTATAGGACCCCCGCCTATGTATTTAGATTCATTTATAAGCTTATAGTACCCTTGCTTATACTTTGACTTGGATGTTGGTTTAACTTTTTTAATGCTCATTGGTGTGAATCGTATATTATATCGAATAAATACCGTCTCCGTCCGATGCCCCGTTTATTGAAACTGTACCAGCATATTTTTTAGGGTGTAACTTATTCCAACCTTTTGCAAACCCTCTCTTGCAAATTTCAGTAAAGTAAGCAAAAGCGTTTTCGCTTTTGTTAGGGTCATAATTTCTCCAATACCTGTAAAGATCCATGTAAGCAGACGCTATGCAATCTGCCCTATCGTCAGGATTTCTATACGAAAGTTTTTTACTGCACCTATCTGCTAGAAGCATTAAATATTCTAGTGCTTTCGGTGTAAGTTTATCAAGTTCTTTAGATAAAATTATTTCTTCTCTTAAATCTCGATTGTTTAAATATTTTCTTTTTCTTGGCATAAATAGTAAGTTTTATAATTATATAAAAATTTTAAATTTAGTTTCAACAAAAAGAGACCTAAGAATAGGTCTCTTTTAATTTATATGAGAATTAATTATTCTTCTATAAGTTTGACTAAAATTGTTTTTTGTAGTCTTCATATGAAATAGTGCCATCGTTTGCTAATTCAATAGCTTTATAATAATCAGAATCGGTGTCTATATCAAATTCCTCAGGAGAATTGTAATAATCTGAAACGTATTCTTTAAACTCAGACTTTGATAGCATTTCACCCGAAAGATCCATTAATAACTTTGCATGTTTTTTCTTACCTTTACCTTCAGTGAGATATGAATTTGCCAATTTTGTTTCATTACTAATAATTTCCTTATCTAAAACATCAAGTGCTTCAGATAATTCAGCAGTTTTTCCGTATGAATTAATAGCAGATGTAATTTCGCCTTTCTTTTCTTCTAAAAATGTAAGTTTATCATTAATTTCAGAAATTACATTTTCCTGTATTGCTTTTTGATTATTTTCAGAAACAAGTTGTTTGTTAAAAAGTGAACTCATATCATAATTCATAAAATCTTTAACAATCTTGACAGCAGCAGTTGCAGTTTCAACCTTAATCATTTCGTTTAGTTGCATACTTGGATTTACTTTATTAATAAAGATATTTTCTTCAATAGAAATAACAGTCAAGTAAAGGTCTAAAAACTTATTAGACTGTAAAGTTACGAAGTTATCCATTTCGCACAAAGAATCTACGCTTTCAAAAAATCTGCAAATTGTATCGTTCTTCCACATATCCCTATGTCCACTAAAGTTTGTAGCAACTAAAGTTTCTTTAAGTTCAATGATACTCGCATTAGTTAAATCTGATTTGCCATATGTTAGTGTACCTTCTGACATGCAATATTCAAGTGTTTTACCGTTTTCACCAAACGTTACAATTTTATCACCTTCTATTTTAAAATGTTTTAATCCTTCAAGAACATTGTAAAATCTAGTATCATTAACTGTACTTTCAATAATTTTATTATTTTTGTAAGTATATGTTTTACCGTGAAGGTTGAAAGTAAATTCATTAGTATCAGACTCTATAATAGGAGAAATTGTCTTGATTACTTTTGCACTAGACGAATCAACTAATCTAGATTCTTCAATTTTTAATTCGTTGCTAATTGCTTTACATTCACTCGACCAAGGATTCTTTAATGCTATTGTTTGAAACTTTTGCTTAGCAAAATCATTATTTTCTGTGAGCAATGAAGTCAATGTCTCTGTTAAGGATTCAAACATACTTCCTCTTTTGTAACTAAGCGATTGGACCGATTCGCTTACTCTAAATAAAAATTTATTATTAGTATATGCAGTTGAAATCCATTCTCTGAGATGTTCTACAGGTTTTACCCACGATGCCACCGATAATTGCTTATGAATTGTTGAGGCAATGAAAAATTTAAGAGAAGGGTTAACTGTGTTTTCAACTTCTTCACTAACTATAGAAGTAACGCCACCTTTAAATCTCATAGGGAATTTTTGAAGACTTTCTTCTAAAATATTCAAAGCAGATTGTGTAGTGTAAGAAATTCTTGATCTGTCTGTTTTTATTTCTTTTAATTGCGAAATAGTCAGGTTTACTTGCTCGTAAAGACTTGATAAAGTAAAATTCATTTTATTATGGTTTTTTTGATTTTCTTGCATTGCAACTGAAGGTTCTGTCATCATAATAGCAGTTTCTGCCATTTTTTGGTGAATACCCATGCCTACTAAAATAGCCAACAATTGAGCAGGTGTTTTCTTCGTACCTGTTTTTAAACCTTTAATTATGTCTAATAATTGTTGTGGAGGCTGTTGTAAATATGGCGAAGAGTTAACTCCGTATTGAGGTTCAATCCCACCGTTCATATAAACTTGTGTTTGGCCTTCATTTATTTTTTTCATATTATATTTTTGTTTTGTTTTATATATATCAAAGTTTTTATTTATCATTTCTGAACTTCTTACTTTTTATAGTATAGAAAATCTTTCATAGTTGGGTGAAACTTAAAACCAAACTTCTTGTATAAGTTAATTAAATCATCATCTGAAATAACATCAAGTTCTAAGTCAGCATCAGGATATAAAAGTATTCCTAAATTATGTTTATCAGCAATGTTTTTTAATCCATTTATCGTCTTTTTAAATAAACCTTTATTTCTATGATTTTTAGAAATTACAATTTGGTCTAAGTAAATTGTATCATCATCGTACATTTGTACGTCTAAATATACTTTTTTATCTATCTTTAAAGTATTATAAATATTCTTAATGATATTATCATCTTTGAAATCCTCAAAAAGTTTTATATACTTATTCATCATTTCTGAATTTTTTGCTTTCTTCGGATTCAGTATCAGGTTTAGCTGACGTTACATCATCGCTTAATAATTTATCACCTGTTTTGTTATTATAAGACTGATTGCTGAGTATATCATCGGAAGGTACTTTACTTATATCATCAATGTTATAATTAATATCCTGCAAAACACCACCGAAATAAAGTCTACCATTCCTAAATAAACCAATGCCTTTATTATTTGGGTTTGTTGTACTATTTCGTGTAAGTTGTTGTATATCAGATAAAAGAAACCCATCCTGAAACACTGGCATAAAGGTTCTAACGTTCAAGCTTAACTGTACTTGAAATTCTTTTTTATCGTTTAATGTAAACTCAAAAAGCTTATTCTGTGAATAATCGTCCGGGACTTGAAACACTCCTGGTATTTTAAACATACCTAAATCTACTTGGAAAAGAATTTCTTTGTATAGTTTAGACATTATAGATTCTGTTGCTTTTAACATTTCTAAGTTATTTGAGCAAATTACAGTAGCAGTAAATCCTAAGTCTAATGGTAAATATGCAGTTTCAAGGGAATATGTTTTTAATTTCCCCCCATACTCTCTTACAAATTCAGATCTTACAAACTTGTTAGTTTGCCTAGAAGAATCTATTGAAACTGAATCCAATTCTATAATACCTCTTGGCACAACTTCATAATCACCTATTGCGTAGTTTTCATCTATAGGTTTATATAAAAAATTATCGGATAAAAATCTCTCCCCTCCGGTTACTGAGTAATAAAAAGGTATATTTATTTTTGATAGATTATCTTTATCTATTTGATTGTAAAAATACACTTTTTCTTTTAATTCTGCTAATAAAGAAACAATTATGTATCTTAGTACGGTGTTATCTTTATTAAATTCCTGGTTATAAGTAGACATTTAACTAATCGTTATTTTTTGCATATATATTATATATTTATACAATAGTCTGTATATTTATTTCACTGAATCCAGAAGCTTTTGATATTTCTAGTTTTTTATCAAAGTATTCACTGGGCAAAACTGTATGATTAATTACAAACGTATTTAAACCTAGTTCTCTGATTGTATTGTGTAAAATGTGTATGATGTGATATACACCATCCGGGTCAATTGAAGAAAATATTTCGTCAAGAAATAAAATGTTAAGAGAAGGGAATCTTACCTTTATCATATTAATAAGTGCGAGAATAACAACAAAGTCAACCTTTTTTCTTTCTCCAGTAGAAAGAGTTTTAGGGCTAATAGAAGAGCCTAGGTGTAAGATATCGCAATTGAACTTTTCGTCAAACTTTATAATAAAAGGAATCCCCATTTCTTTTGACATTAGGAGAATTTGTTTATTGAACGAAGGTATTATTGTTCGTAACGCCATATTCTTCAAACCGTCTTCCCCTAAAATATTACTAAGCACGGAATAGTAATAATCATCGCCTTCCATGCCGAGGCGTTTACTATCCTTTACTTCTTTCTTTTTTGAGAAATCAGTTATTAATTCTTTTAAGTTAGTCGACTCACTACTCTTGTTACTTTCGCACAAATTTGTAATATCAGCTTTAAGCCTTTTCATCTGAGTTTCATGTTCACCAATCTTAAAAAAGATTTGCTGCGATTGCCCTCTCAATTTATGTAAAAGAGATTCGTGAGTAATTAAAGATGTTTCGACATCAGATAGTTTAGATTTAAAAGATTCAAGCTCTTCTTGTGTTTCTTTTTTAATATGAACATGAAACTCAGAATCAAGAGACCCTTTACATGTTGGGCAAGTTTTATTATCGTAAAGTTTTAAAGCTTTCTTTCTACTTCTTATTTTAGTATTTAATTCAGATTTTTTAGAAGTATTTTCTGAAACTATACAATTAGAATCAATCGCTTTAACTTTTATCTTTTCATTTACTTCTTTTAATTTTATCCTATCTTTATTTAATGATAAAAGGTTTTTCTTAAACTCATTTATTTTTGATTTGTTTTTCTTGTTGTTTATTTTATTAAGGTCTTCAATTTTTTTTGTTATTTCAGTAATAGATTCATCGAGAGTTCGGATCTCGTCTTCGAACGTTCTTATGTCTGACTCGATCTCCTTTCTTTTTGATTTAACAATTTCACGCATCTTATTAATTACAGAAAAACCAAAGATCCTATCGACAATTTGTTTCTTGTCGTACGGGCTCATTGTTATAAAAGATTTAAAATCGTTTACTGACAAAATTATAACATTTTTAAAAACATGATATGGGATTTCGTATATTTCCGTTTCTAAAAATTCTTGAACATTTGACTTCCCTGCAACATCATAAGGTTCACCGTTTAATTCAACAGTGAAAATACCAGGACTTATTCCTCGCTCTATTACTATCTTATTGCCTTTACTTTCGATCCATATCTTTCCCCAAAGCCCCTTATTCACTCTATTTGGTAAATCTTTTAAATTTGCGCCTTCAACTTTCCCATAAGATAAATATGTTATAACTTTTGCTACTGTGCTTTTGCCTGCGCCAGTACTGCCTAAAATTAAATATAAGTTACTGTTTTCGTCAAACTCAATAGTTTGTAATCTATTGCCGTAAGACGCAAAATTTTTCCACTGCACTTTAACTATCTTCATATGTTGGTGTGTTTACTTCCCTGTAAAGAGAAAGGATACTCTTTTTTAGTTTTTCCTTTAAGTCTTCTTCTAAATTAAGATTATTAATATAGTCATTTGATATGTGTATCAAGTTGAGTTCCCCTGAAAAATCTGATGTTTTTATACCTTCATTAAAATCCAATTCAGTTTCGTCATCATAAATTTTAGGCTCTAATCTTCGAGCAATGCCATCCAAACAGTCCATAAACTTATTGATGTTATACTTGCCTAATATATTAGAAGGTATGTATACATCTACAAAATTATCTGCTATTTCATCTATTAGCTCAAACATTTTTCTTTCTAAAATGTTTTTTATATAGTAACGAATAAAGATTGGCGAGTGCGTATTTTCTATAAACTTATAAGTATCTTTTTTTAAGTCTAAAATATAAATACCTTTTTGGTTGCCTCTGTCAGATCTTGTCATTTGGTAAGGGTTCCCTACTAGGATAAAATTACCTTTTTCTTGTCTAAAGTGAATATGGCCAGAAAATACTTTGTCAAATCTTTCAAATGTACTTAGGTCATTGCCATTTTCATGCAAATATCTTTTAGAAGGACTGGTTTGTACGCCTTGTGTTTCAGTGTGACAAAATAAATAATTAATCTTTTCGTCATAAGTTTTAAGCGTTTCTATTTCATGTTCAGAATTTTTTCGCCATGGCATAAGTAAACACTTAATGCCCCCATAAGTTATAAGTTTTGGTTTTTTATGAACTGTGATATTGGGTATGTATTTAATGCAATCAACAGAAGAAATTTCATTTGAATGTTTTTTCATAATATCGTGATTACCTACAATAATATGAACTTTATCAAAAATCTTGCCTAGTCTTTCAAAAACCTTTATAGCTACATGCTGAGCTGCTAAATTTAAACTTTGTCTATTATCAAACACATCTCCTAAGTGGTATAGCACGTCGCCGTCTTTATATTCCTTTTCTGCTAATGGTATAAAAAAATTAAAAAAATAATCTTCAATAAGATCTAACCACATTACAGAATTTGACCTGCAACCTAGATGCGTGTCAGAAATCATCCATATTCGTTTAGCCATATTAAAATAGTTTATTAATATTTCGTTTTCTCAATATTCCATATTTATCGTCAAGTTCTTTGATAAGTTCGTCTTTATATTTGTTACTTAACGAATTATAGAATTTTTTAGGAAATACATCAAAATAATCTGAAATCACTCCAAATAAGTCAACTCTAGTATACGATTCGCCTATGTTATTTATCACAAATGAAAATACACGATTAATTTGCACCTTATTCAATTTTTTAATTACACCAGTTGGAGTTACTTTATTCAAATGTTCGAACTCGCTCCCAGTGATTAAAGTATCTAGTTTTTCAAAAAGTAAATTATAATGTATCTTGTCATCAATATCACGTGTATCTTCATATCTCGTAGATACTGTAAAATTTATTTTATTTTCAGAAAGATCGTGATTGCCAAATTCATTATCAAAGATCTTATCCCTTTTTATTATTTTTTTTTTGTACATTTTTTTGTTTTTATGTTATTGAATGATATCACCTGTTTCAGTAATTCTCATATAATTATAATTTATATCAAATCTACAGCGAGACCCTTTCCCTTGTCCATCTCTAATTTTTAATATTTTTAACCAATATTCCTTATTTACATGCATCATGCTATCTTGAATAATTGCATAAATTACATCAGCAGTATGTGCAAGTCCAGCAGACTCAGCAATATTCTCCATCTTAATTTCTGTTGCATCCCAAGCACCTCTGTTAATTTGTGTAGCAGAAATAACTAAAAGATTTCTTTTAACTGCTAATGCCCGAAGGTCTTCAGCAATTTGCTTAATTTTCATGTAAGTGTTTTCAGTGTTAGGATTTCTATAATTAGAAAGAATGTTTATATAATCAACTACTAAAACATGAACCTTTTGATCCTGTACTTCCTCAAGTTCTTTAAGATAAGCTTCAATATCAAGAACAGACGCTAGGGATGTTGGGTATTCTTTTATAAAAAGACTGCCAGGCTTCATCAAATAGTTCTTTTTAACTTTACCCAGCTTTCTTTTTATAAAATCTCTATTTTTTGATTTTTCTTCATATTCAGTCATTGATATATTAAGCAAATTGCTCCCTATTCTTTTTACTACTTTTTCTGCAGCCATTTCAGCAGTAACAAAAACAACGTTATTTCCCATGCGAACAAAATTTGCAGCGTCATTAGCTAACCAAATAGATTTACCTACGTTCTGTTCACCTGCGTAAACGATAAGAGATTTTGGATCGTACCCACCTCCGAGAGAATTGATAAAGTCCCAACCAGTTTGCAACTTATCTGATGTGTTTTGGGTGTGGTGGGCAGGATTAAAAAAGTCTAAGCCTACATCAGTATCAAAACTAACAGACCCTTCTGTGGATATCATACCTATTGCGCGTTGCACTACTTCTTCAACATTACTTGGCGATACGTCTTGAGTTTTCACATACTCAATTGTCTTAATAAGCTGCTTATCAAAATGTTTCCATTTAACCCAAGCTTCTGCAGTTCTCTTAACCCAGTCTGCATCATAGTTTCGTATTTCTATTTCGTAGACCGATTTAACAATATCAGCAGGTACTTCTTCTTCTTTACTATTTACTAAAGCTTTCATCTGAGCTTCTGACGGTGCTTCGCCAAATTCCAAATAAAAGTTTTTTGCATAGCTCGAAATCAAATTAAGATCTTGATTTTTAAAAAAACCTGGTCTTATGCTTTTAAGATACGTTGGCTTTGATAAAAAATAGTTAAAAAATATTTTCTCGTGATCTATATTAGTATTCATGCAAATGGATTTTTAATTATTTTGTAAGTAGTATACGCAGAGTTGCTATGAACTTCTTCTAACAAATCCCAACCTTTTAATTGGTCAATAAACATTGAAGTTTCATTTTCAGATAAACTGTATTTTGATTGAATTGAAGAATCAGTAAATTTTAATTCATTGTATATGCGACCGCAAAAATCAATTATAATTTCATACAGAATATCTTCAGTAGTTGGGTAATTTTTTAAAGAAGTGTAATTACCTAAAACATATTTAACCTTTAACTTGCGTATATCAATTGTCTTTTTCATCTTGCAGTATTTCTTCTAATGTCCCTATTTCTAATTCGTCTACCCCATATCTAAATTTTTTATTGACAATAGGCTCTAATTTCTTTAGAACATCCTCAGTTATAACTTCAGATGTATATAATCTGTTTAGACTTACTGCTTCTTTTAAGTGCTCGACGCAAATCTTTCTTGCTTTATCGCTGGGCTGAAAGAAAACTATTTTTTCTTTATCGGTACCAGCATCAATTAGCATAGGCCTACAGTTTTCTTTATCGCTTTCACTGAGTTTGTCAAGAGCTGCTGCTGTTATAAATTTACCTCGGCCTATACCGCACGCGTCCCAACTAATATATTCTTCTAGACCTATATACGGATTCATGCCTTTTGAAAAAGAAATGTGAAACTTAATATTAGTAGGTTTAGCAAACCGGTTTTTATTAGGTTTAGCTGTTACAATTATACCTGTCTGTTCAGTCCCGTCTTTTAATTTCGCTTTAGCAAGAAATAATATAATAGACGCAGCGTACTCTGGGCCTGTACCGCCCCCGCCTATTTGTCTAGAAAATAAGTCCTGTGTCATATATGTATGATTAGTAAATATAAAAGGAATTTTACAAATACCAAACTTTGTCATCAAAATACGAAATGTTGACTTTAATAATTTTGCCCTTGTCATATCTGCTTTGCTACTTCCACTTTTTGCATCATCGATTTCTTTTTGTGTGGCGAGATTTCCTGCAGAATCTAAAGCAATAAGAATTTTAGGAAGTTCGATACCTTTCTTCTTTTGCTCAATTAAAATGTCAGTTATAGCAGTCACGGAACTTCTGAATTCTTGTACCGTGTTACAAGGTTCGTAACGAAACCTCGTAGGGTCTATTCCAAATTTCTCAATAAGGGATAGGTCAACTGCGTTTTCTGAATCATAAAATATAATATCATATCCGTCTCTCTGCGATTCCCTTATAGCATTAAGTAAAAGAAACGTTTTACCTGTACCAGAAGGACCAGCCAGTGCTACAGCCCTGTTGTTTGGGTACCCTCCCCAAAAAGAACCAGTTAAACATGCGTTAAGATTAAAATTTCCTGAAGAAATGTAATGATCTATTTCACTGATTGAAGATTTGTCCATAGTTTCTCCATAAGTAGAAAATTTTGACATTTCTTTATTTAAGTCTTTAAATGAAAATGTTTTTGCCATACTTTTTATTATTATATAATTTTTTTATGATTTGTTTAAAACAACGAATTAGTATAAATTAAATTTCGGTCGAATCCTTTAAACCCCATTGCTGTGATTACTCGATTGATAGGGCTTAAAATTGTCTTTTCAAATTGCGTATCATAATCTATCTGAGGCGCAAATTCGTAAGGATAATCTCCCGGTTCATATGCAAACACATCACAGTTAGCGTCGGTTGAATGATATATTTTTAATTTATTCCCATTGCCTACAATTTGGTATTTGCCTTTTAAATCAGAATTGTTAAGAAGATAATTGTGATAGCCTGCCGCACGTACGCCTATCGGGCAGCGGAGAGCAAACTCAAATTCTGATGTATCATTTAAAATATATTTTTGATAATTATTAACGTTTTTAGAAAAACATATCTTATCTATATCTGTAACTTTAAATTTTCGTTTTACATCTTTTAATAGGTTTGCAAATTCTTTCATATTTAATTCAGAAACAGAAAAAATGTAAGTAATGAGCTCTTTAAGCTGTTCTCTTGCAAAAATTGGTGTAGACGCTTGTATAATCTCAAATCCTTTAGAACTAATTTTAGTTAGGTCATCAAAATGAATATCGGGATCTTGCCATACAATGTTTTGCATGTACTTTTTCTTAGAAAGCCATATTGCATTTTTTGCAATTGATTCTAATTCAAAAAATAAAAAGTTATCTGCATTATTATCAGCTGCGTATTTTTGAAGGATTTTTTCGATATAAGAGTTTAGTCTTGTGTGATATAGTTTTAAGATAAACTCCTTTGACGTCCCCTCCCAATTAGATTTTTTTATAATTTCATCAAATTTCACATAAATCGAATCTGTATCGATGTATATCCCTACAGGTTTTTCAATTCTACCTGTTACCTCAATACCCATTTTAGCATGAGCCTCTTTGTCGTTATGCCAAAAATCTTTAAAGTATTTATTAAGGAGTACTTCTGTATAAAGAATTGCATCTTTGCCTTGTAAAGTTATAGTTTCAGCAATATCTACGTTGAAAAAGTAAAAGTACGGATTACCAAATGCGCCATAAATTGAATTTAGCATTAATTTTACAGCCTGTTCGTAATTATAATACTTACTTGCTAAACTATTAATTTTTTTTAATTCTTCTGACATTTTTATTTTTTAAAAAAGGATCTACGCTATGTAGATCCTTTTAAGATATTATAATAAATTTACATTAGTTTAATCTGTTTCATCTTCTATTACTGCAACTGCTACGGTTAAACTTGTTTCAGTGTCAAGCGAATGAAACACAACTTTATTTTGGCAAACTGTCACTTTATAAGATTCCTTATCTAATAGATTAATATATTTTTTGTAAATTACAACCTTATCACCTACTTGGCCACCTTCTCTAGATTGGCACAATGAAGCATTATACGATTCGCCTTTCACGTTTACGCCTTTATCAGTTATTTCCAATGTAAAAAGGTCATCCTCTTTTTCTAAGGAAAATAAAGATTTCATTTTTTCAATATGAGGAGTCAGTAATTCAAATGAAAACATATTATCGTCTGTCCCAAATGCACGTCGTGTTTCATCTTCTGACATTTCCATAAAAGAAAGAGAAGGGTCGGCACATGCAAGATTTATTTCAAGATTATCATTTCTTAAAGTAAAATCACTAGCCATCAGTTCGCCTCCTATCTGTTCATATTTAATTACCCCTGTAACAGTACTACCGTTAAAATGCGAAAGGGCATCAATAACTTTACTCCCGTTATAAAAGGAAACCTTTACAGGATCACTAATTGACCCATCAAACATATCGGGGGTTTCAACATTTACTAATTTAACAGCATCTCGCTCAGGGAAATATACTGATGATGTGGTGTTACTGTTATTTATTTTCATAAATATAAATTTATCAATAGGTAACAATTTTTTGATAAAAGTTTTTAGTTCGTAAGAATCAATTTTTTCTAATGTAAGTTCCATATTTTTTTAATTTTTATTATTATATTTAAATTACTGAATTTGTTTTATATTTTGGTTTGTTTTTTAATTCTTTTTCTGCAAATGTAATTTTTTGTGACATGTTATTTTGCATAATAAATTGGTGCCCGCTATCTCTAAGTTCTCCGTTCACGAATTTAACCACCTGCTCAGTATAAGATTTCGCAGTTGTTACTGGTACATTTTGGGCAATATGATTAAATATTTCGTTTCCTTCTGCAAAATCAAAATCGTGCGGGAGGCCCATTAAATGCATACATTCTCGCATATTCAAAAACCTATCTTCGACAGGGTGAACTATTGTTGTCATATTTTTACCAATTATAGCATTTGTGTAAGAATGTACAAAAAACGGCGAACTGTCCCAAAACCCTAAGCCAAGTTCTTGCTTCTTTTTAATGTGTTCTAGTTTTCTTCTTTCCTCACCTTCATAATTTGGATAGTTTTTATCAAACCAAACAATAGCCTCCTCAACTAAACCTTTATTACTCACGTAATGATAAAGGGCACCTATATAACTTGACCTAAATTCCAAATCTGTTTTCCCAGTCTTCTCTAACACAAATTCATATAATTTCCAGTCTGTCACTGGCTTGTGTGAATTTTTAGTAAAATAAGATTCTTGATATTTTGCAGTTTTAGGCACTTCTTTAAGATACTCGATTAAATCTTTTGCATTAGAATCACGTTCGACCCATTCTAGCAGTGGGGCATTTTTACTTTTCCAAAAGAAATAAAAAGTACGTTTTCGGTGCTGCGGTATACCGTGCAAATAAGTATCAGTCTTAACAATTGAGAACGAATACCCGTATCTTGCTCCAATTTCGCGAAGTCGGTCCCTGACACCTTTACCTAAAGAAGTATATAGACCAGGCGCGTTCTCGCCCCATAATACTTTAGGTTCAAGATTTTCTAAAACCCATTCAGAGGATTTGTACATCCAATCATTCTGTACAGCATTGCTCCCTCGCGCATGTGCTGAAGTGGCACTATTTGAATTGTTAAGCATACTTAAACCTGCACAGGGGCATACACTACTAACAAAGTCAATCTTTCCTTTGTGTTGTTTTAAATTGTCAGTGACTGACTTCTGATCTTCTTTTAGTTCAGCATCTATAACATGATACGGTACAGTTTTTAAATGATTGACTATATGAGAATCGTTTTTTTGAAAAGGTTCCCAAGAAACAATAAATTCCGGATCTTTATTTGTTGCTAATTTATTTGCTATTGTCATTCCTCCTATTAGTGGAATAATATTACAATATTTTAATTCATTTTTCTTCATAAGATAATTTTTGTTTTTTTATTTGCTCGTCAATCCAAGCATAAGTTTTCCTCATACCTTCAATGAGAGGAGTTGATACTTCCCAACCTATTTTTTCTCTGTATAGTCTATTATCGCTATTCCGCCCTCTTACACCTACTGGACAAGAAAATCCATATGTTGCTTCAAAATCCGTTCCACTTATATTATAAATATAAGTTTGGTATGAACCTGAAATGTCAATTGCCATTTGGGCAAGATCATTAATTTTCACCATTTCCTCAGATCCAATATTAACAGGTCCCAAGAATTCATCCTGTCGCATAAATCTTAAAACTGCCTCAACACAATCATCGATATAAAGAAATGAACGTGTTTGTTGTCCATCGCCCCATACTTCTAAGAGCCTATTAGGATTGTTTTTGTCTGCCGACTCTGCAGCTTTGCGACACATTGCAGCTGGTGCTTTTTCTTTACCACCTTCCCAAGTACCTTGCGGGCCAAATATATTATGAAATCTTGCAACTCTTACATCCAAATTATAATTACGATTAAACGCAAAAAACATTCTTTCACTGAAGAGTTTTTCCCAACCATACTCAGAATCAGGATTTGCAGGATACGCTGAACTTTCTTCACAGTTTGGATTATCCGGATCTAATTGATTGTGTTCAGGGTACATGCATGCAGAAGAACTGTAAAATACTCGCTTAACATTTTTCTTTGAGCATTCGTGTGCAACATTTAAATTAATCAATGCAGAATTATGCATAACGTTTGCATCATTATCACCTGTAAAAATATAACCTGCGCCTCCCATATCTGCAGCCAACTGATAAACTTCATCGACGCCTTCATATATAACATTTTCGACTAATTTAGGATCTCGCAAATCACCAGAAACATAAATGTCACAGATTTCATTAACATCAAAAAACTCGTGCTTTGGTTTTATATCCACGACAGTTACATAAAAGCCTTCGTTTAGTAACCTTTTTGCCAGGTGACCACCTATGAACCCTCCGCCACCTAAAACTACTGCTGTCTTTTTTTTCACTTTCATTTTTTAAATTTATTTTTTTATTAAACATTTACTACTTCAAATTGTTTTTTATATAGATTCCAGAATTTTATAGTTTCAGAAGGTAGGAACCGTTCAAAATCTTCCAATTCAGCATTAATAAAATCAAGAGTATGTCGATACCCAATAACTTCATTTTCAAGATTTGTAACAAGGTCTTGTAAATTTCTATCTTGGTATACTGTTGCTTTATCGAAAATAATTGCGTCGTCTGGGAAAACTTTTTGAAGTATATATGCGCCCCATATATCGTCCATCCTACCAACAAAAGGTAAAACTGAATAGTAAGGAATAGCTTCTCTTGCTATGAATGTATTTTGACTATTGAAAGGGCAAGGTTGAAATGAAGTATAAGGTTTTTCAATATCATACTTAACAAGAGGTTTGTGGGTAAGCCTTGCCATTGCGTCAATATCCGGATCGCCGTCCCAAAGATTTGCTTGCACAAGACATTTCCGAATTGTCTTTCCTAAGTATGTTACTCTATGCCTTGTTTGTAAATGCTGTATAGGATAACCTCTATGCCATACATAATTATCTTTTGTTACTGAAAGTGGATCAAAGTAACCATTTTCTGATTCGTACAAGTCACATGTCACATATTCTCCAACATGAATAGTTTCGCCCCAGTTATCATACGGTATGTTATCATCATCTACTGTTGCCAATACGTCGCAGCCTTTACTGTATGCGTATACAAACCCAATATTTCTTCGCTGGATTGTTTTCCAACCGATTGTTTCACTAAGCTCTGGGTAATAATGATCTTGCATTGTAGGGGTTAGGTAAATTACTCGAGAAAATCTTTCAGCTAATGAAATGTATTCTTCGTGTGGTGTTTTGGTATCGCCTACTATAATAAATTCAAAGTTTTTATTTCTTTGGACAATTTCACAGAATTTAAGTGTAGCTTCTGTTGGGCTGTTTATTGTTGTTGTAACAATTGAAACTTTTTTCATAATTAAAAAGGTTATTGGTATTAAAATAATTTTTTGCTCTCTATATATATTTTATTGTTTAGCTCGTATTTTGTTTCATAACAAAATCCATATTTCCATTCGATTCTTGGTAAAAACTCTTTAAGAAATTGCGTTTTCTTTTTACCTACTGCATAATGTAAGATTTTTGGCGTTTTTAAATATAGGTGTCTTTGGGGGTGTTTTTTTCCGACAGTTTGAATTAGCCTTACATCATTAGCGTTAAATAATTCAACACCTCTTTTTTCTTCTTTTAGTCTATGAAGATTAAAATGTTGAAATCTTTGCTCTATCGTCCATGAAATATACCCTTTATGATTAAAATACATATCATGAACAACATCAGATGTTAAAAAGTTGTAAAAATACAAATGCATATTATCGTCTCTACTACTTAATATATTTCCTGCGTTCAACGATAGAGAATCCATATGATCTACAGAGAAATTAGTATTAAAAATTTTATTAAAACCGTTTAAGATTTTATATTTCTTTGAAGTCTTAAAAGTAAATAAAGTGTCCTTTTTAAAAGCAAACTCTTTGTATGTATTAAATATAGGACTTAAGTCCTTAAAAATAAATACATCATCATCAGATGTTAAAACTTTCGCACAGCCAAAAGTGTCAATTAGATATATTGGGGCATATAATTTAAAAATACAACCGTGATCGTGTAACATATACTTCGCCTTCCCTGAAATATTATATAGGTCTGCGTAATGTTTGTTTAAGATTTTTATATCTAAAAGTGTTGCGTTATTCCATATTTTTATATTATGAGAATTTATTAGTTTTTTAATATCATTTATTTTAATCTTACTTGAATCTACAAAAATATAAATGTCGAAATCTTCATCTAATTCTCTTGGATAGTAACTCAAAAGAATGTTAATATACTCAAAAGAAGATACACCTATTGCTAGAGCATTTGTTTTCATATTAAAATAATCCTATGTTTTTAGTTTTTTGTATCTTTTTTGTTTTCTTAGGAAAAAATGCAGAGTCGCTATCAGATAATTTCATGTCAAGCCCCTCTTCTCCAAAAGAACGATTTAATAAATCAATCATAAACTTGCCAGTATACGCATCACTAATTAAAATATCTTGAAGGTACCTTACCATTTTTATTCTTTTATCTGGAAACTTATCAAAGTATTCCATTTTTGAATAAAAGTCATTAGCATCCTTAACTCGCATCGGATGATCTTTAGGTACTATGTGATATTGTGTATCATAGTCAGGATGCAAAAATGGAAGAACTCCCAATTGTAACATTTCAGCATATTTACTTGTAACCCAACCTGCAGCAGTAGGAAGAACTAATGTATACCTTGTTTCTGCAAAAGTTTTGTCCAAATCTTCAGTTGCAATGTAACCTTTAAATTGAGGATTGTCTTTTTTGAAAAAGTCTGACCATTTTCCAAAAATTCTTGCTTTTTGTTCAGGATCTCTATCTAATATATACTCTTTAAGAATATCAAACCTTAGATCTTTTTGTGATGCATTAGGAGTTAATTGCATTGATACTGTTGTAAACTTGTGAGGCTTATCAACACTAGGATCAAGTACTCCGCCGTCAATGAGATTCATTTTTTCAATACCGCTATACCTTGAAACTAAATCTCTTAACATATAGTCATCGTTTTCAACTGATGCATCAGGGTTTAGTTCTTTGAGAGAAAACCACTTAATATCAAAATCTTGTTGACCTAATATCTTTCTTGGTAAATTTATAATATCACGATTCCTCATTGAAGGTTTTACATAACGAGGATCTGTTGCTAACAACCACCAAGGCATCATTGATTTGTTAAGATACCAAATAATTTCAGAAGCATAAAAAAGTGTCATGTCTAAACATTTAACCTTTTCAAATACGCCTTCCTTGTTTGGTTTAAGTTGATTCAAAAACCCAGGCAATGCGTTTGTACCCCAACCTTGTGAAATAAACCCAACACCAAAATCAGCAGAAAGATTATACTTTTGCATCACTCGATAAAACTCTTGATAGTATAATCTTCGCTCAACGATTGTTCCAGGCTTATTTCTTTTTCCTAATTCAGGACAATTTGTGAAAGGGTCAAATATTTTTCCTTCAGGATCAAACTTTCTTCTGTCAGTTACACTTAATCTATTCCAATCGCTTTTAGATAATAAAAGAATTCTTTTAATATTAGGGTTTTTAAGCAAAAGACGAATTAAGCTATAATATTCAGATGAACCATCAGATCTTAAAAGTTTCTTTTTAGTAAACTTTATAGCTGACCCGACAGCAAAAAACGCAACAGTTAAATCTTTTTTCATAAATTTTTTTATTTTATATATGCATTACAAATATTATACAAAAAAGATAAAAATTGTTTTAAGTTTACATGTTGTTTTTAGTTTCTTGTACTATTACTCTCAACTCCTGTGCTAAATTTTTTATCTCTTGCATTGCTTTACGAACTCTTACCGCGGCTGCTTTATTACCTTTATCAAAAAATTTATCAACATCAATACTTGCGTGTTCCATTAATTCTTTAATTTTATCAAATTTTTCCATGTTTTATATTTTTATATTTCCCCCTTTCTATTCCTGTGATATACTGTTAATTCAGGAACATATAGGTATTGTAAATTATTCTTTTTGAGGTGTTCTCCCATTCTTTTAAACATATCAATATCGCCAGGCTGAGTATTTTTTCTAAGAGGATCGGTTGTTTTTTGCTCGCATGCATCTCTATAAAAAAATTCACCAGTAATAGAAGGATTCCATGAAACTGAAGAATGCGCAGTTGAACCCGAAATATAAAAACAGTTATTTAAAAATCTTCTTACTTTCCTGTCAGGCATTATTAAATATTCTTTAGATGAGTTATGTGATGTTATTTTTTTTCTACCTTGAGTAAATACAAATGCTAAATTAGGATATTGTGTATATGCAGCACAAAGACTTGATAAGTGGTCAGAAGTCCAAGTATCATCATGATCCATTCTTGCAATAACATCTATTCCTTCATCTACACATAATTGTAAACCTTTATTCATAGCAGCAATTCCACCAGTAAAACGCAATTCTTTTTTAGTAAAGCCTCTTTCTCGTTCTCCAGGTTTGTCTAAATTATAAAATGTATATTGATCACTATCCAATAAACCTGCCAAATGATCTTTTATTTTTTTTTCGTTTTTAAAATGATCACCTACAATGTAAATTTTCCAATTCTTATAGACCTGGTTCTTAATTGAAGTTATTGTTTCTGTTAATAGAGAATATGTATCAACATAATTAGCTCGAGCGTCATTGACACCTGAGTTTTTTGTAATTTCATAAGTTGCTATAACAATTCCAAATTTCATAATTATAATTTTTAGCGTGCAGGTATACCTTTTACTGTCGTGTAATCTGGAACATCATTTGTTACAACTGCGCCTGCGCCTACTTTACAATTATTACCTACATTGACCATAGGGAGAATAACTGCATTTGTTCCTATTGAAGTTTCTTGTCCAACTGAACAACCACCTAGTAGTTTTGCGCCTGGACATATTTCGCTATAATCTCCAACTACTGCGTCGTGGTGAATTTGTGCGCCATAATTAACAAGTACGTATGAACCTACCGTTGCATACGATTCTAACAATGAATTTCCTAAAAAGATACAACCTATACCTATATTTGTATTTGACTGTAAGTCAAACGAATCAGCATATAAGTTTATAGCCCCAATCCTTTTATTTTTGTCCATGATTGTATGAAAATGTTTTCTCCATTTAGGATTTCCTATAAGAATAGCATAATAAGAAAGGGTATCAAGTTGATCTTTTAAGCTATCATCATTCAAAGTTTTCAATCCAAATTTATAATCAGGTTCTATGGAGTTGGAATATAAAAACCTTTTCCCGTACCGTAAACGATCTAAGCTTCTTATTATTTGAATACATTGCTTAGCAAGACCACCTGCCCCTATTAGTAAAGTATTGCTCATTATCTATTTGCTTTGGTATATACATCAAATTTACTTAAATCAGGATAAGGCAATTCTTGTGGTTTATTTATAACCTTCGTGCCATCAGTGTTCCAAAATTGCTCAATGAGTAAAAGACCTCTCGCTGCTAATTCCGGCATCATATAAAAGTTCCAACCTAACATATCAAAATTATCATCATGATAAGAACACGCCCTTCTGCCGCTATACCTTGCACGTTTAAACCATAAATAAGCGCTATAATCATCTGTTAATATACAACCGCCTTTACTTAACTTAAAAGTTTTATACGGGCCGGTGAATGAGCAACACATGTGCGTACCAGGTTTATACATATGAGCAGAAAATAGCAAAGCGCTATCCCATACCTTTGTAGGTTTTAATTGATATGTACCTTTTAAGGTTAACCCTTTCACATTTTCAAAATTTACCTTTGCACCTGCATGTATAATTTCACAAGGTACACTTGGATACGTTCTAGCTGGAATTGAGATTTCCATGCCTTTGACGTTTTCGTACATTAACGCAAGAAAGAGGGCATTGCTTTGGTTATCAACAGTCACGCAATACTTTGCCCCCGTGTATTCACATATTTTTTGTTCAAATTCTTCTGTTACTTTATAAACTCCACTTGCCATTTTAAATGTTTTGAGGGTTATTGTATTATTTTTTTATATATTAGCCGTCACAGCTCAAGCAATCTTTCATTGCATTAGCAGCAATATCGCCTCTAAGAACTGATTCAGTTCTCATATAATAAAGAGTCTTTATTCCTCGCCTCCATGCTTCTAAATGAACTTCAGTTAACCACTTAGGCGTTGCTTCTTTGGGAAATGCAAGGTTTAACGAAACTGCTTGATCTATGTACTGCTGTCTGATCCCTGCTTGTTTAACTAACTCCATTTGATTTACTTCTTTAAATGTCTTAAACACATCTTTTACTTTATCGTATTCAATATTTGAGTAAAGTCCATCTGTAGGTAAATTATTTATACGTGTTAACTTTCCGTTATAATAACACCAATTATCTAATTCATCTATATCTTGAACTGAACCACCGTCGGCAAGTATCTTATCCCATGTTTCTTTATTGTCTATTTGTATTTCTTTAAATATTTCAACAAGAACTGGGTTCTTTCTTATAAATGTACCTTTAGCACTTTGCTCAGTGTAAACGTTAGCAGGGATAGGTTCAATGCCTGCGGAAATGCCTCCACTTAATTTTGAATTTGAAACGGTTGGTGCAATTGCTCTAAGATGTGTATTTCTAAACCCTGTGTCTCTGCACCAAAGAGGTTCTCCAAATGTTTCTGCGAGATAACGACTAGCTCTTTCACTTTCTATTTTAATTTGAGAAAAGATATTTCTTGTCTCAAACTGGGCTTGTAAGGAATCAAACGGGATCCCTTTTCTTTGTAAATATGTATGCCAACCTAACACACCTAAGCCTATTGCTCTACCCTTTTCGGCTGTTCTTACACTATTTTCAAACCCTCGCATACATTTTGCCTTTTGTATAAATTCTTCAAGGACACCGTCGAGAAATATAGTTGCATCATATATAATATTAGTCCCTTTCCATTCATTATATTTTGATAAGTTTAAAGAAGAAAGGCAGCAGACAAATGAATGAGATTCGTCAGAATGTAACGTAATTTCAGTACAGATATTTGTCATAAATACCTTTAAGCCATTTTTCTTATAAGCTTCAGGGTTGTGTTTATTTATATTGCCTTTATACATTATATAAGGTTGACCCGTTGATCTTCGTTTTTTTAGCACGGCGCCATATCTTAACCTAGATTCTTTATCGCCGTCTATTAATTTTCTCATAAACTTATCGCCTATAACACAACACTGATTCATGTTTAAACATTGCCTGTTAATATCACCTTTAGGCTCTCTTACCTCTAACCATTCCCAAAAATCACTATGCTCAATATTAAGATTTGAACTTGCTGCGCCTCTTCTAACTGCACCTTGGTTTGTTGCAAGTATAGTAGAGTCATTAATCTTAACAAAAGGAACAACGCCATCGCTTGTCCCGTTATCAGTAATAGAGGAGCCTGCTCCTCTGATTTGATTATGACATATACCAACACCACCGCCGTGTTTAGCTAGTAGCATTAACTCTAGGTTCTTTTGGCCTATGTCATGTATCGAATCAGCAACATCAATCCCAAAACAGGAAATAGGCAGACCTCTCTCCGTTCCAGTGTTTGAGAGGACAGGGCTGGCGAGGCAAAGCCACCCCTGCCAAATATAATTCATATATGTTTTTGCCATCTCTGGCATCTTTAGTCTATTTGCAACTGTTGTACATACTCGCCAATATGCATCCTTTGGAGTTTCATTAGGTAAACAGTATCCTCTTGATATTGTTTTAAGGTATACTTCAGTATGCCCCCATGCGGGATAATCAACTCCACACTCCCAACCTAATCCGTTTGCGAATTCATCTACACTCATTATAAATATTTTTTTTTAGTTTTTACCAAATATCGTCCCAATTATCATCTTCTCCAGGTTTTGCATAGTCTGTAGGCCTTAATGCAAAAAAGTCAGTATGCGTTACTCCGCCTGCGAGATGGTAAAACCAATCAAGGTTACTTGCGGATTCTTCATCATATTCAAAACAGAAGCCTTCCCCTGGCGTAACATTGTAACCCAATTCTGCAAGCTTTTCATTTGTTCTTTTGATTATAAAATTTTTAAGGTCTCTTGAAGAAAGGTTTTCAAGATCACCCATTTCAAATATTTTATCAATATACTTATGCTCCATTTGAATAATCATAGCAGCTGCAGCTTTCACATCGTCTTTAACATCTTCTAAAAGTTTAGGATATTCTTGGCACATGTGACGGAACAATTGACACCCCATTTTAGAATGTAGAGATTCATCTCTTACACTCCATTTCATCTGCTGCCCTATCCCGGTAAGCATATTTCTTAGCTGAAAACTGTATAAGACTGCAAACGAAGAATAAAGACTTACACCTTCAGCAAATGCAGAAAATATTGCCAATGAACGAGCAACTTCATTTCTTGCTTCTGATTTTACCTGAAGATCAGTTTCATCATAATCTGCGCTCGTTGACATAAGAAGATTAAATCTTTCTGCAATTGCAGGTTCATGCAAAAAGGCTTCAAAATCATCAAGCCCTAATGTTTCGTTAAGATACGAATAGGCAGTTGCGTGTATTGTCTCTTGTGACCCAAACATCATTGCCATTTGTTTAATTTCGTGCTTAGGGAACCATTTTGTAACCATTCCTGTCCAGTAATCACTTACTGCGCACTCCGTTTGCGCAAATCCTAAAAGTATATTCCCAACAAGATTTTTTTCTGATTCTGTTAAGTTTTCCTTCCAATCTTTAACATCCCCCTGCATTGGTATTTCTGTGTGTAACCAAAAAGCTTGAGCCTGCTTGAGCCAACCTTCGTTATAATAAATAGGATATTCAAAAGGCTTGTATGCTATTCTGTTGGTAAATAAATTACGCTTATTCATGTTTTTGTCTTTTAATATTTATCAAGTTCCTTTTTCATTTCATATGCTTCTTGCTGGTATTTAAAAGAAAGTTTTTTATAGTCCTTCCTCTGCGAGTATAAACTACTTAATACATCCTTTAAGGTTGACCGTTCAGTATCGTAAACAGCACCAGTAATAGCGACGATCCTGTCATCTCTTTCTTCTGCCTTTCTTTTTTCAGGGGCTACTTTTAAAATAAAGGATTCCGGACTAACATTCCATTGTTGCATAATATTAGGGTATAGCGAAGCAAAGTCAAATGCAGCGACAGCGTTGTGCATACCTGTGATAGGTTCTTTAACAAATGCGCCTTCAAACTGTTCTCTTTTAGGAGGTTTTGCTCTTGGGTCAATTGCCATTACTTTATTTTTTTTCAGAAATTCTCTTGCAAGTAATGCTTCTGTAATAGCAACAGGTGAACCTGCTTTAAATATACTAATCTGGCTCATGTGCGAAATTGTAAGAGCAATATTCATTGTTTTTATCCTTTGGTGTATAAGATAAACTAGTGCGGTGTCAATTACATTATAAAAAATATATTTGGGATAATCATTTTCATAAAGGTGTTGTATAGTACCATCATATTTAACCTTTTTTATACCGACAACCTGTTCGCCTACAGTGTCAAGTTTAAAATTTTCTTTAATATCAACTGTCTTATCCCATTTTTTATAAATATCAAGATAATCCATTACACCTACATGCTTTGGGAATTTGTGTTTACCAAAGGTTTCACCAACAGGCGAACATATGTTAATATCAATACCTAAACGTTTTGCTCTGTTTACTATATACTGCCAATCAAATTTTATGAAATTCCACCCTGTCATCATCGAGAACTTCTTTACAAATGAATCTAAGAAGGTATATAATAAATCATATTCCGTTTCAAAATTTTTAAAAATAAAGGAGAATTTGTCTTCGATATCTTTAAAGTGATTGTCTATTTGATCCTGTATTTTATTCTGGGTTTTTGTGTCTAATGGTTTTGTAGCAAGCACAATACATTGTCTTTCAGGTGTAACAACACAAATTGCAGTTATTTCATTTGCTGCTAAACTAGGCTCTGGGAATGAATCTGTAACCTCAACTTCAATATCTATAAAATATGTTCTAGGGAATGAATATTCAAAAATAGTTTCTTTATGAAACTCTGGTAAATTCTGAATAAATTCAATTACTCTATATTTATTTAAATACTTAGTCTTAACTTTTTTTACCTTTTTATTATCCCAATTTCTTATTAGTTTATCGGCATTTTTATCGCTATCGCCGCAGATATGCCAGTTGAACATTTCTTCTTTCTTTAAGTCGAAGAGTTTAAATTTTGTTCTACCTTCTTTATCGTAATATGAAACACGTAAGTGTTTAGCTTCTTGTGATATGTCTAATAGCATTTTTTATTTTTATAAAGGTTTACTAATAATTGTTTTTTTGTCTATTCCAATTTTCTTCGTTCTTACTTATATAGTAATTATAAAATTCTTCAGGTGTAACACCAATAGCTAAGCCTGCGTTAAATACAAAATGCATAACATCAACCCATTCCATTTTTAATTCCTTTAAATCAGAAGGGCTTAAATCTGTTAATTTTTGTTTTCTTACTTTGGAATTTGAGGATTTCCAAGGTTTCCATGCAGCGTTACCTACACCGTCTTCAATTCCACCAATAGCGTCCATCATTTCATGAAGTTCATCTACAATTGCGTGTGAATTCATTAAGAGAAAATCAACAATATTACCAATGTTCATTTCATCAAATCTTTTTCTACCTTGCTTGTCTTGGTACATTTGTTGCGTCTTCGCTTGAAGATTATACAAATCTGCCAATGAACAGTTCCCTTTATCAAAACCCAGTTTCTTATAATAATTTTTGACTTCTAGGTCTTTGCATTTGTTATCTTTATTCGCCATTTTATTTTTTATTTTTATATAATGAATTCTGTAATTGTTTTAATTTTACAAACTAAAAAAGAGAGTCCTTGCTCTCTTTTTCGTTATTTAATGTATCGTTGTTATTCTTCCTCGTCTTCGTCTTCTGAATTTAAATCGAAAGGTATATCACCACTGCCTACGTTATCGCCTTCAGGAAATTTAGTATCACCCATACCTTGGATATTCATGTTAGGATTTAATTGTACATCTTCGATCATTAATGCTTTAAGTATTTTATTAGCATATGGGGACAGCTTGTATGAAGATACACCACCTTCTTCACTTATATTAAACAACTTTTTATTTCTTGATAACCACCTGTTGTTTGCCCCTACTTCTTTAAGTATTGTTTTTAACTCATCTGAAGTTATAATGCCATCCTTTATTGCATCTAAAACTACACTACGCACTTTTGCATTCGATGAAATTGTTTTAGAAGGGTACTTTTCAGTGTATCTTCTTTTAATCTGTATTTTTTTTTCAGTTATAAACTGCTCAAATAATTTAACATGTTTCATAGTTATGATATATATTTTATTCTAAATGACATGTTCCTACCGTCGTTTTCCCAACCTGTAACTAATATATTGTCTTTATTAGAATTAAAGAAAGTTGAGAAGTTTTTGTTATACACTATCAGTCCAATATTTTTAGGTATATTGCCTTTCCTATTAAAAAATATTACATTAGCAATCTTTTCAGCTTTCATATACCCCCACAATTGAAGGGCCCCTAGATACTGCCTGAATAATTTTAAATCATTTGCTTTTAAAACTTTTGCAGTGACATCATCAACTTTTTTATCATATGACTTTTCAAAAGTCAAAAATGACTTAGCAAACTTTCCATAATCTAAAACAGTAGCAGCGGTGGCATCTAAAAGTATTTTACCTAAACTTATCCCTTTGCCTTTTGTGCCCGCATTAAAAGACAACTTGATATCATAATTAAAGTTAGGTGAAGCAGTATTCAGTAACTTTATAGCTTCTCTTGCAGATTTACCTTGTGAGCCTACTCTAAACCCGCTATCCTTATTACCATTGTCTTTAACTTCGTATATAGTTCCATCTTTGCTTTGAAGGTCTTTTGATTTAGCAGACTCTAGTTCACTAAAAAACAATAACATAAATTCGCCTTTACCAATTGCTGCGCTTCCAGGTTTACCGTAAATATTAAAAATGTCCAAAATAAATTCTAATGGTAATCCCCCAAATGAAGAAGAGATTTCGTTAAGCCAATCCTTTGAATTAATCAAATCATTAATAGGTATTTGCCCACTCTTTAGTGTGTTAATTAAAACATCAGTTTGGAACGGTGATGGTAAATTTTGATATGCTTGTACTATTCTGGATTCTGCAAAACTTAGTTCACTCCCAGACAATTTTTTTCCTAATAGATAACTAGGTAAAAAAGTCTCAAGTGCTATTGATGAAACTGAGCTTTTTAATCTTGTCATAAATTTATTAAAACCTATTGTTTTAGAATTATCCACATTACCGATAACTTCGTCGCCTACCTTTACTGTTAATATTTTTTCTGTCACTAAAGATTCAAAATCTTTAAAATTTCTTAAATGCTTCATTATCTTTTAAAATTTTATTTTGTCAATACTTAAAAATTCTGATATATTTATTTTTTTTTCTTCTATAATCAATTCCTCTATATCAGAACAACGTAGAGATTCATTTACACTAGGTGAAATGAAGTCTAAAAAGGTTTTAAACTCTGCAGGCTTTTCGTTTACGCCATCTTCTATCTCCTTTACTAATTCATTAAATTCAGATATAACAATAGTAGACATTACATTGCTTTTATTTTTAACGTTCCTGTACTTTCGTAACGACCCTAACATAATTTTAAAAAGACTTTTGTGTGCCTTTGATTTATTTATGTTTTCTTTTGTCTCTTTATTTTTGATAAAGTCAGTGTTTAAATCGAAGGCAGGGCCTTTGGCAAATTTTGCCTCATCTATGTGTATGTGCTCTATATCGTTTTTACTATTCACATAATCATTAAAAATTTTAGAAACTAATTCAATATATCTTTCATTTTTTTCTGAAGAAATTAGTTGATTTATCAAAAGACCTCTTTCGTTTATAAAACTTAGTATATCAACTAATAAAACTTCGTTAATGTCTACATTAAAATTTTTATGATTTGTTTTTCTTTTCTTTATAGATTGAACAGTATACGGGTCTAGCAGTTTTGTCTTTACTTGTTCTGTACCTTCGCCTAAAAAAGAAAAAACTATCCCGTCTATAGGTTTACTTAAATCAGATTGTAAAAATGAAGATACTGTATTTGAATTGAAAACTTTAAAAATTGAAGAAGCAAAAGACGATCTCTCAAACATATTTAGTCTTTCTCTATCGTCATATGAAACTGATAAGTAATCCTTTAAAAATTTCTTATGATCAGCAGTCATATACCCTTCATATATTGGTTCTATGAAAGATACATCTAATTTTTTTGACCAAGTATTAAGTGAAGTATAATCACTCTTAATACCTGATACTTTTCCATTTTTCATTTCAAGTATATGCGTCAACACTAACTTGTTTTTTGGTAAATTGTCGTATCTTATTATACCTGGTTTATTATTAACAAAATATTGGAAACAGAACCTTAAGCTATCACAGTTGCCACTCAAGTTTTCATTAACATTTTTAATGTGGGAAATCGCAGATTCGTAGTAATTAATCAACGTTCTGTCAACTAAATCTATTTCTTTGTTACCTTTATAAAAAACCAACCCGCCTTCTTTTATTTGAAACGATAAAGAAGATCCGGATAATTTTTCAGTTATCACAACATAGTTATCAAAAAGAGAATTAATTGAATCTATTGATATAGACTTATAAATATTAGAAAGTTCTTGCATCGTTTTATCTTTAGTATTATATTATATATTTATCTTACTATTAACTTTAGTTTTCCTTTTTAGGACTATCGTTATTCAAATGCTTCACACCCATAATAGTACCTACTATCGAGAACGCATTTGTTAAAAGTATGCCAGTTAAATTACTCCAAGTACTTCCTATTATTTGCGTTTCTTTGTCTGTTAAAATTGCTAAAATATACATTAGTGTTGTAACAATGCCTACGCCTGCTATGATGTATAATGCGTATCTAACTATTCTGCTTGTCAGTTCAGTTTGCTTTCGTTTTTGTAAAACATCCAAATCGTCAAGTGCGGATTTTTTAGCACCTTCTGCTTCCCTATGTGCACCTTTAACTTCCTCTAATAAAAGTTGATTTTCTTTATTCTTTTGCCTATATTCCTTTACTTGCACTTGCAAGTCTTTGTAAATGCTTACTCTTTTTACTTGTTTTTCTTTAAATTTTTCTGATGAAGTTTCAAGATAATCTTTCCACTCTGGACTTATAGAGTCATCTAAAAGTTTTAATAAATTACCTTCTATCCAAACATTCTTTTGTGCCGAAAGTGCAATTAATTTATCACAGTCTTCTTTTGATAATTTAATTTTAAGCATTTTAATTGTAAATTTTAAATGGCGATGTTCTATTTAAGTACCCTTCATAGTCTATTCTAAAACTTTCAAGTCGAGGTTCAATTTCATCGCATTTAACTATCCAAAATTGCGCACCTGCGTGTATAGCTCTGGACTGTTCTTCAGTTTCGTCCGAACTTGATATAATGCCTATCACTACATTATTTCCATATTCAAAATTTATCTTCCTAATAAGCTCTATCCCATCAAAGGTCGAACCTATAATATTTAAGTCTACAAAAACACACTCTGGTTTTGTTTTTGAATTTTCATACATGTCTTTAAACATGTCAGCGGCATGGTCTGCTGAATTAACGCACTCCAACGATAACGATATGTCTAACAATGAGCATGCATCCTCAAAAACTAAATGGAATAAATTTTCGTCATCTACTAAAAGTATTGATTCAATCATTTTATAAGTTTAATTTATATTTTATATATATTTTTGTGCCTGTATTTGTTTTGTTATTTAAAAGTTTAGAACTCATCTCAAATCCATGCTCTTTCATTATAGCAATACATATATTAAGGCCTAACCCGCTACCCGATTCTTTATTTTTGTAATTTCTAACATAAGGTTTAGAGTATTCTTCAAATTGCAAAGGGGTCATGCCTCTGCCGTTATCTTCTATAATTATAAAATTATTTTCGCTGTATATCTTAACCTGTTTTCTTTTACTGTCATTATATTTTAGCCCATTTCTTATTAAATTGTCAATACCAGTACAAAAAAGCCATTGGTTTACTTCTAAATCAGGCATATCATCAATCAGTATCATATCTCTATAATACAGAGGTCTTAGAAATTCTTTTAGTATCTCAGAAATATTACATACTTCAACGTTTAATGTAGAATTAGGTTTTACTAAATTCGTAAATTCGTAAACACCTTTGTAAACCTTTTGCGTATGCGCCAAACCTTCACTTATCATTTTAATGGGAGAATCAAGCTTATACTTTTTTATTTGCTCAGGTGTAATTCTTCTCAATAACGATTTTAAACCTCTAGGTATATACGTATTAATCCCGCTGTGCATATCGTGTCTAAGAATCTTTGCAGCATGTTCAAGATAAGTATTTTTAGTTTCTATTTCCTGTATCATTTTAATTGTTTCAGTGTTATCTTGGGCTATTTTTAAAACTTTATAAACATCGCCGTGTTTGTTTTTAAGAGGTACGTATGTGCCAATGATATACACGTCCTCACCTTTAATGTTTATTCTATGAAATTCGTCAAATTTATGTTTACCTTTGCGCAAGTCTTCCCAAAAATTTTTATATTTTTTAGACCTTGCAATAAAATCTGGAACTAAAATTTGGTGGGGCTTGCCGATAATAGATTCAGTGTAACCGAAAATATCTGTAAATTTTTGGTTAAACGAAATTATATTTGAATTTGGGGAAAATTCTATTATTGCGTTTGTATCGTTTATTGCCTTTAGTTTTAACGAGATTTCTTCTGACTGTTGTCTTAATTCATTTTCGTTTTTATCCCTCGACTTAAATAATTTATTGAGAAAGGCTGCTAGTGAACCTACCATTACAAAAAAAGAAATGCATTCAAGACTATTGAGTAAATCCGAAAACTTCAAAACATTAAACAATATTAAAACCTTGGCACTAATAAAAATACAAAAAGAAAATACAAAGGTAGTAAAGTATATATATGAAATTTTACAAAGTACAAAAAACCCGCTAGGCATGCATAAATTTATTTTTTAAATCTGTTAAACTCCTCAAAAAGTTTTACGTATTTTAGAACAGATGACTTTTTAGATTCAATTAATTGAGGATACTCTAATTCTACTTCACTTGGAATAGGAACCTTTGTTCTTTTGATTTGAAGAATAAATTCTTTTAACATTTTATCAAATTTATTCTTGTATATAAAGGTAGGTGAGGTAAATTGATTCCAAGTATCTTCAAATGTCATAATATCAGAAGGAAGTACATTTGGACCAAACGCAATAGATGCAACTTCTTCTGGTGTATTTGTAATAAATTTATCTTGATCTTTTAAAAGTTTAGGATTTTTCAATAATCCCTTTTTACCTTTAAAACTTTTTGTTACTTTAACAACACCTTGGTTAAGTCGCACTACATAAGATTGGTATTCTTCAGTTTCTCCAGTGTCTGTTAATTTAGTTGCTTTTCTATCTGCATTTGATATAATCTTCATTAACAAAATGTTTCTATAAAGACCTTTATACTTTGATTCAAATTTTGAAAAGTCAGGCGAATGATACATAAAATCAGACCACTTTAACGAATCAGTAAACATGAAGTCAATCTGACCTATGCCCAATTTTGGATCACCATTTATTGGTACACCAAAAGAAACTTGATTAAACCCTCTTACCTTTGAGGTTTCATAACCTTTCTTTTTTAATTCATCATCAACAAAATTAAGAACAGATTCTACTGAAATGCCATTTACACCAGCTAATTGGTCAATACCTATTGCAATATCAATATCACCTGAAGTCTGATCACTTTTCTTTTTCCCAAACGATCCTATAGGTCTTGCATCAATCTTATCAGATATTTTAAATATAGGAAATATATTTTTTATAACCCAATCGTAAGTTTTTCTAGTCTCATCTTGAGTCATAGGTCTTGCTTCTATTGCATTGCCACCTTCAAAAATTTTATTCATTATAAGTACTTTTTTAATTCGTTGTAATACTTGTGAAGATATTTAGGGACCATTTCTTTAAAAGCAGCCTCGTCTCCACTTGTTATTGCATTTCTTGTTTTAGTTCCACTTGGCCCACCTGGTACTCTTGCATCAACCATTTGCAATTCAAAATCAGGACTTACAATTGTATCAGTTCTATCACTCTTGATGTATTTTATTTGCGGTGTGTATGCCTTTATCCTGTCACTACCTGAACCTACACCAACCGTTTCATATCCGTTATCTCTTAGAAATCTAACAAAGAAAGGTATAACTGTCTTACCGTATGTGCTTGGGTATATGAAGAAATCCTGAATCTCTTTTTCGTTTTTTGCAACATCCTTTCCAATATTCTGAAGTAATTCATCAGGAAATGGCGACTTTTTGTTTTTTGATAAAATTTGTAAAGCAACAACTGGTTTACCAAAAACCTTAGAAGCATTTTTAAGTGCAGCAATATGGCCGTTGTGAAAAGGTTGAAACCTTCCTGGCATAACCACAACTTCTTTACCTACAATAGGTTTTGTGTTGTCAACTGCTTCATTTATGAACTGTTCAAATAGTTTTATGTGTTTCATTTTTATTTATTTCTATTATAGTCATGGTGATTAGATTTAATCATATAATCTATACCATCTTTATACTCATTATAAAATGGAGATATTAATTTATGATTTAAAAAGGTTTTAATATCTGATTTGTCAGATTTGCGTTTTATACCTAATGCATCAAATACGTCTTCAACTGAATAATCTTCATCCATAAACTTATGCAAAAGTGCTATGGCAACTTCATTAGGATTTGTTGATAGTTTATTAAGAATATTGTCTGGTGTCAAGAATCCTGGTTTAAAACCATATTTCTTTAAATTATTATCTAATTCTTTAATGTACTTTTCAAAATTCTTTACACCAAAAATTTGAGTGTCTTCTATGTAGCCAAACCCATCATCAACTGCATCTAAGATATCCTCAATATCTTCAACAGATTCAGATGAAATAAATTCACCAGTCTCAGTATCAAAAAATCTAGGTTTCATATCATCTGACATTACTGTAATGTAATTAGGATTTTTTGTATGTACACCTGGTGGGTTAACACCGGTAAAACCTTGCCTCAAAACAACTATTTCGCTCAAGTCATCTAAAATAATATAACCTGATGATAGTTTTGAAGTAACTTTAATATTTTTTCTACCTTTTATAATACCATTTTTAAGAATCATGTATTCACCATTTGGAGATATAAATTCTTTCACAAGAGCTTGTTTACCTAGTGGGATATATTCATTATCTTTCAAATACTCAAATACATCAATTATTTCGCCATCAACTTCAACCTCTAATTCTTCACCCTCTTTTAAAACTAAACCATTTTTAAAACGAATAGGTTTTGATTTTGGGTATATTTCACTAGATTCGTTCAGTGATTCAAATTTCTTAAACTGTTCAAAAAGTTTTATGTGTTTCATTTCTTCTATCTTTTATATGCTAACATTGAGCGTATTTGGTGGATAGGTGCAAAGATTCCTGTAAACTTATACATTTTACCTTTATATAAAAATGTAATACCTTCAGTAGGAACAATACTTTCAAGACCACCGGCTGCAGCGATCCTACTTAATTCATGTTCAAGTTTTTCTATTTCCTGAGGCCCGCCTTCCTTTTTAATCTTTGCTATAACACTATCAATCTCCTTTCTCATTTCATCTGCAGCTTTAGTTGGATTTGCAGAAAGAAACGAACTCATATTCTTCATAAACTCCGTGCCTAATTCAATAAAGAGATTTTCTAAAGGGGCATATATCTGCCTCTTTAACACCTTTCCTTTTTTCTTTTCCAACTCATCGTACCATGTATATGATTCAGGAGATAGATCTTTTTTAATTTGTCTTTTGTTATAAGACTTGCTTATATTTGCAATACGATCAGCCAAGCCTCCCAGTGATGTTTCGGGTATTTCTGCACCAGCTTTATCTGCTTCTTCAGTTAAAAGTATTTTTGCTCTGCTCTTTGCGTATTCTCCAACAGTTGAAGACATAAGTAAACTGTTATCCTTAATTATTTTATCTAACTGTTTTTTGTAATATGCTCCTCGTTTTTTAGAATTAGGAAGAGGTTTAATTTTCATATCCTGTGGACCTCTTACATAAAAAGTTTTTTGAACATCAGCATTGATGTCTTTTACAAGCTTTCCTAATTCAATGCCTGCCTTTTTATCATCACCTAACGGTTTTCCTGTTTCATCATATTCGACAACACCATGGAATACTAACATATTTAAACCGTAAGGAACTGTGTTTTGTGTGATTGGTGTAATTACTTCAATAGATGCAAACTTTTTGCCATTCTCAAAATATTTTTCTTTTACATTGTCAGGGAGAGCCCCTATTGCTTTTGACATATCAGCCATAGCAGCATTATAGGCAATTTCTATTTCACCTCTTCCTTTGAACATATCAGCAACACCTTGTATTGATAAAGCATTTTCACCGCTGTTTTTTAATTGTCCTTTATTTCTAGCTGCAACTAGTTGCCCATCCTTCCAAGAAACTGATAATTGCTGACCGTCTGTCTTTTCTTGAACAAAATTATCTGGGCTAAACCCGCCATCTATTGTGGCTCTAATCATGTCCATTACATCAGTCATAGTCAAATCTATATCTTCAAATGGGTGATTAAGATGCCCGTATGCGCCGCCTTCAAGTAAAGCAGTATTTGTTTCTTTTTTAGAACCAAATGAGTGGCGATTATCAGCCACCCATTGTTCAAATAACTTTATGTGTTTCATTAATTTATTTTTTCTTTACAAGTTCAACCGCTGATGCAAGTGTTTTTATCTTTTTACCGTTAAGCAAAGCCGTTAGTTCTTGGTCAGGCACTGCCCCTTTTTTGTCAAGAACTGATAATACTTCCATATAATTTCTTTTCAATTTATTCTTCCCAGGTGGAGGAGGGAATATAACAATATCACCAACTTCATAGTTATTATAAGAAGGAATAAACATACTAAAATTTTCATTAACTTTTGATAAATCCGAAAGCAATTTCATTAATAGTTTATCGTTTTTCTGTTTAGCCAATTTAGCGATATTCTTTAGGTTTTTCTTATTAAGATCTTTTCCAAAATGCCCAACTAAATCTGAATACGATTTCATCCATCTATCCTTTTTATTATAATCAATGAGGTCTTTGTAATTGTCTTGTATATGTTTTTTAATTTGTTTTTGTATAATATCAATAGCTTCCATCTCAGCCCAAGATATTTCATTTATTTTTTTTACTGATTCACCTACGAATTTCTTAGCGTTTTCTTCATCTTCTTTATCAACATCTTCTAATGGGTATGTTTTACCGTCAACTTCAAATTCTTTATCGCCATTTGCAATTGCCTCTGCTCTAGCAGCAGTAAAAGCGTTACCTTCTTCTACATCTTTGGATTTTGGTTCTTCGTGACCATATCCTTTATCTTTTAATTCTAAATGCTTCTCATGAGTATCAGCCATTACCTTTTTATCGTCTTTATACATAAAATGAGGTTTGAACTTTTCACTAACAAACTCTTCAGCGTTTTCTTCATCTTCTTTATCAACATCTTCTAACGGATAAGTTTTACCATCAACTTCAAATTCTTTATCACCATTTGCAATTGCCTTTGCCCTAGCAGCAGTAAAAGCGTTGCCTTCTCCAACTGAATGTTTTTCTAATACTTTGCTAAGTATATATTTTTTAGCTTCGTTAAGCTTCGCGGTTGCAAAATCGTCAAACGACATTACCTTATTAGAAGTTTTTTTACTATCTTTATTGTCCGCTGCTTTGTCTATTTCTTTGTCTAGCGTTTCTTCATCTGAATCAGAATCAGACTTTTTGACAGAATCATCGATTTCATCAGAATCATCTTCACTTACTTCTGATGATTTTTTATCAATCTCCTTTATTAAAGATTCTAATTTTGAAATTAGCGCTTTCTGGTTTTTTATTTCACTCATGTCAGAGAACCCTAACTTTTTAAGCAAGTCCTCCTTTACACCTTCGTTTAAATCTTTACTTAAAAGACTAGAAAACTTTTTAATTTTTTTCATTTTAGCAATTTTATTTTATATATTAAAATTTTATTTTCTGTATTTCAAAAGGAAACTTTTCTTCTTTATAAATTTTTATTCTTTCCCTACCGTGTCTATGTATATAGTTTTCCCAATTAAGTTTTTCTTCTACATTTTTATATCTCAGATCATCAACAAAATCATAAATCTTAACAGTATCTTTCGTATTATGTTTACGAAGACCTCTGCCTATACTCTGTCTAATAATAACCTCTGACTTAAACGATTCAGTAAAAAATATAGAATGTATATTTTTAATTGATATCCCTGTAGAAAATGTACCGTACGATGCAACTATTATTACGTCATGATTCTTTTCCATGCGAGATTTGTATTCTTCTCTTAACGAAGTTTTAGTTGAACCGTCAACATAATAAACTTTTTTATTAGTAATTTGTTTTAACTTTTTAAAAAGTTTTTCACCATAATTAATTTTATGAAAAAGTACAAGTGAGTTATCGTCAGTTTTCTTCACAACTTTGCAAACAAAATCCAATCTGTTATCATGTACATTTATAAAATTCTGTTCAAGTGAAAATAACCTTTTACGATCAAATGACGACCCTTTTGATAATTCAGCAAAAGCTTTCTTTTGAGTTTCTGTTGCGTAATCCATCTGTATTTGTAAAACTTTACATTTAGATATAAACCCTTGTTCTAAAAGATCGTTTGCTTTTACTTGAATTACAAGAGGACCCATCGCAGACATTAAAGTTAGTCTATTAACGGTACCTCTTTTAGGAATAGTGCCGCTTAAACCGAAGCGGTAATCACAGTGCCAACATTTATCCATAATTGTCTGAATAGATTTTGCCTTTGCTTTGTGAGTTTCATCAACAAAAACTACATCAAATTGTTTAAAATATTCTGCATCTTTCTTTACAAGACTTTGGTAAGTACCTATGACAACATTTGAGCTTTTCTTAAGTTTTACACCTGAATATATTTGTTGTATTTTTAATTGAACTTTTTGTGAGTTATATTCTTCAAAGTCGCCTGTTGCTTGAAGTACTAAACTGACGTTCGGTACTATCATCAAAACCTTTCTCTTTTTGAGTTTTTCTAAAAGGTAAGCCACGATCATAAATGATATTAAAGTTTTACCTGCAGATGTTGCGAGTTCAGCCAAACATCTCCTATACTTTAAAATTTTAATTGCAGCATCAATTTGATATTCTCTTGGTTTTATTTTGGAGTGTTGAAAAAAATCATTAGACCAATCTAAAAAATCGCTTTCACTTATCTTAGTGTCAAATATATCTGTAATGTTATTGAGTGTAAACTCAAAATCGTATTCTTTACAAATATCAACTACTTCTTTCCACAGTCCTGCAGGAATTTTATTTCTTTTTAAGAAAGAAATATTGCCGTCCCAAACCTTCCGTTTCACTAGTGGGTGAAATCTATAACCTTCAATCTTTTTAGTTAAAGATATTTTTAATTGATCATATTCAAGCTCAGAACATTCATTTATTATTATAAATTTTTTACTATCATCTAAAGTCAAGATCATATTTCATCATCATTTAATCTTATGCGATTCCTAATTGCAAAAGCCATGTTATCGAGCGTTTTAACGCACTCTAAGTAATAATCAATATGCCCTTGTAGTATATTTATCTGTGTTCGTAAAGATGATAATTCAGCCTTTATAAAAGAATTCTTTTCTCCAGATGTTAGCTTAACATCATAATTGATAGTATACTCTCTGTATTTTGATCGGTAATACCTATCAAGAGATGCGTTTCTTTTATAAATTATTGTTTTAAATTCTGCAAGCTTATCAAGTATTATTTGTCTATATGATAACATTTGAACTTGGCACTCTGATAATTCAGATACGTTTTTTATTTTCTTTACTAAAACTGTAATTTTATCTCTCCATTCTTTACGATCTGAATTTATTCGTTTTTCCAGTTCTTCGTTTGCTGCTTGTATAGATTCTTCGTTATACGCCATTAAAATACACTTTTAGAGTTATCAATTTTTATATACGCTTTAACTTTAGGTTTAAAAATAGCTTTTATTTTTGGCTTAGGTATAGTAATTTCATTAGTTTTAAAGTCAAGCGCTGAAGACTTAAGTTTAACTAAAAGTTTTAATCTTTTCTTACTGCACTCGTAATCTTCAAAAAAATCATCAATCTCCTTTGACACGTTTAAAAAATTATTTTCAGTTCTAATCATAAATACATTATGTCTAGAGGGTTATTTGTAAAATATTTATCAAGATCATCGAGACAGTTTAATCTATTCTTAAATTCAAATATCACGAGATCGTTAAGATCTTTTACTGTACTTTTACCATACGATGGTATATTATAATCCTTACAAAACTTTGACCACATAAAAACATACTGTTCGTTTTTTAACTTATCAATCATTTTATGCTTACCATCTTTGTCATTATCAAAAAAGTAACGAGAAGTAGGTACATTATCAAAATCTAAAACGGCCTTTTTTACTCCAGTCAAACCAATAGAATTTCTCATAAATAAACTATCCAACGGTCCTTCAAATATATTAAAGGATGAAGACATGTTTACTTGAAGAATTCCGAATAACATAGAAATCTTGTTTAAATTATCAACATCCTCATCGGCTACGTTTAAATTTAAACCTAATTTATTGTAAATTCGTTCTAGGTTCCAAGTCTTATAACGAGGCCCAATACCTTCAAGGTTTCGTATTTGAAACCCTACAATTTTTCCACTTTTTGTTAAATTAAAAATATAAAGTTCCTTTTTTCGAGGGTCGTATGCAAAATTTTCCAATTTTCTATGTAATAATCTACTCTTTAAATACGGGTAAGCTCTGTACGTACGTTCATTAATTCTATAAATGTTAAACGCTAAAGAAAGTTCGTCAAATGGTAAAGAAAGTTCATCCATTTTTTCAAAAAGATGAAAACTTAAAGTTTCGCCAAACGAAATATTTTTGCGGTTGTCTTTTATAAAATTAAGTACCGTTACTCGTTCTTCACCTTCAAAATTTTCTCCAAATTCTTTAAGAAAGTTATCTAAAGAAGTATGCATAGAGCAATTGTAACAGTGAAAAAATAGATCGTTCCAATATATATTTCCTCTTTTCTTTCTATTGTTTTCTACTGAATCACCACAATATGGGCAAGCAAAATTTAGCCTACCTTTGCTCTCCAATAGCTTTTGTTTTTCAGGGTGAGAATGATTTTTATAAAGAACCCGAATTATTTTATCAATAATCCGGGTCTTAAGATCAGTATTTATATCAGTCATTTACTAAAGATCTAAACCATTAATAAAATCGTCAAGATCGCCTCCGGTTTCGAGTGGAGCAACTGGGTTAGTTGACGAATCGGGTGCTGCATCTGCAGATTTAGGTTTAGTTGAAGATTTTGGTTTTGGCTTAGGTTTTTCGACGTTTGGTCGAGTAACACTTTTTACAGATTCACCCGGAGAAGTATACATTGAAAGAACATTTAACACGCGCTCTCTAGTTTCATCATCCCAAGGTGTGTACTCGAAATTAGTCAAATCTGGACCAGCCTCTAAATACTCAATAATTTGTTTTCTACCTGAGTCTGTACTGGGGGGAGATGAACCATCAATTTCCATTGCTGATGTTCTGCTCTGAAACTTACACCCGTCGTAACTTGGCCAGGTACCTTGTTTAGAAATTGAAATTTGAAAGTTTTTGCCTTCGTATGGGTCAAAGACCTGTACAGGCTCATCATATTTTGGATTCATTTCCTCATCAATTCTTTGCTTGATTTTATAACCAAACTTATAAACTTTGATTTGACCTTCTAAATCTTTGTCATTTTCATCGTCTATAATTTGAACTAACCCATAATAAACTTCTCTCCTTTTAAAGAGTTCGCTATTTTTCTTATCAATTGCTGATTCACTATTTCGCAATTTAAAGAATGCGTCCTGTACTGGACATTTTTCACCAATTGTACTGGGAGAATCTACGGCAAAACCGTTCCCTTCAGAGTCCTCTAACCAATATGTATATTTTCGTATATAAGGTTTTCGGGGATTTTTAATATTAGGTAAAAACCTAATCAGGGATTCATATATTCCACCCTTTCCATTATCTGGTTTTGGTTTGTATAATACGCTCCCCGATGGGCGAGCCAATCCTTGTGTTTCTAAATCATTTACGCTAAGACTAAAGATGTCGAATTCATTGCCTGTTTGTGCCATTTTAATTTTTTAATTTTTTAATAATTTTAAACTTCTGCCTAATTAAAATCAATAGTTTTTCATTGATTTGTTTATTATATATTCTTTCTTTAGTTTGTTTTATGATATTTCAATTTTTGTTGAACAAATAACTGAAGTAACATCAATGTCTCTTATTGATAAAAATTTTGAAGTTCCTAACAATATTTCAACACCAGCGACATCATGGAATGTTATACGTGAGCCAATTTTAAAATCAGCATCGTTAACTCTAGGTCCCATACACACTATAGTACCAACATAAGGAGGGGCGTGTAATACATCCTTCTTAGGCACCCAGATAGAACCTTCCATTTCATTTGGCTTGTCTTTAATTAATATTATTCTATTTCCTACTGCTTTCATAAAAAGTTTTTTAAAAAATGTGAAACAAATTTGGGTATTCCATATATAAAATTCAATATAGTTTAGAAAGAAAAGTACTATTAATTAAGCTATTAAGTATCTTTAAAGCAATTAAGTATAAAGTAACTATCAACAATATCATCTATTGGTTTAGGTATCTTTTTAGAGTAATCTTTATCCTTTATCCAATTCCATAGTTTTGTATCCCTTAACTCTTTATCATTCAACACATCTTCTTGAAATGCTTTAATCATATAGAACTTATTTGCGTTTCCTTTTCCTGCTAATTTTTTAACGTGAGAAGGCTGGAAAAAACTTATCTTATTAATATCAAATTCTTCAAGTAACTTATGTCTCAAAAATGTATTATACTGTATCATGTCAATAAACGAGTTTCCCTTTGAACCATAGGAAAATCCTTCTAAAGATATGTGGTAATTTTCCGAAACAATTTCATTTTTAAGTATATCAATTATTAACTCACTAATGAAGTTAGCATCTGTTAACTTTTCCCTTTCTCTAAAAAGAAACTCTTTACTTTTAACATTTCTATTGTATGGGTGGATACTTATACATTCTTGTTCTTTAAGTTCTTTATGAATAGAAAAGGCTTTTTGCATTTTACCATCTTTAAACCTTTCCCAAAAGTTATCTTTACTATAATTAAAAAGAGAATAGAATTTATATTCGGTTTCCTTTTTAATTGCAATCCCAGGGCTATTTAGTGAAAAATCAATTCCGACTTTCATAATTACTTTTTACTGTCTTAGATTTAGGTTTACGTTTAAAAAATTATATGCAAAGTTAAGAGTAAACGTTTGAAACTCTATAGTATTAGATGAAAAATTTAAATCGAGTTCACTCACACCAGTTAAAATCATTTCTTTAAATTTTACATTTACCCAAGAAAACCCTTCTAAGTCAAGTAATTCAACACCTACACCTTCTGGTACATACTGAGGTTTTGTACTTCTTTTATAATAATACTCAAAAAGGTCAATTGCCATCCAATAGTTCACCCACCCGTCAAACGCTTGAAATGTAACTGTTAAGTTTTTATCAAATAGTTCTTGTTCTGGGAATGAACTTCTATAACTCCTAGTTAAACCTGGATTGTCATTTTGTTGCACAAGGTCAAATGAAGGCCCTGGTATGTTTAACGATTGTATACCATAATTAAAAAAGTCAATAGGTTCATTTATCATATTACCAGGCATCTTTTGAATGAATGGTTTATATTTATCTACAATCTCCTTAGGTATAAACATTTTTGGAAATTGGAATCTAAACTGATTATTTTTTGCACTTAATTTCATTTATTAAAAGTATTTCTGTAAACGATCTGCTGATAATTTTGTTTTAGCTTTACTTGTAGAAATTTCACTTAAAATACTGGATTGATTTCTTTCAGTTTTTTGCTTATCTGCTAAGGATTGAGCATCTTTAGATTCTTTTAAAGCTTTATTTATTGACTCCGAACTTAATTCTTTTGATATTTGACTTAATTCATTGCCAAGATGTTCATTGCTATTTCGTAAGGCCTGTACAGTTAGATTGGACTGTGTTAATTTTGACTTTAAGTCATTAAGTTGTTTTTTAAGTTTTATGTTTTCATCTAAAAGTTTTGCTGTTTCATTTGTGTACTGTAAAGTTATGTCTTCTATTTGTGAAGTTAAACTCTTTGTTGCGCCATCGCCAATAGATAAAAATTTGCCAGTATAAATAACAGATTCATCAGATTCTGCACCGTCAACTGAAATCATTTGAGTTGATATGTAAAAGTTTTTATTATCTAAATTTAATATTTTTTTACCTTCGTCTTTACTTATACGAAAAAGTACTTCCCCTTGTGAAAGATTTGAAGTTTGAGTATTAGTATAATATGGAATTTTTATCTCGCTAGTTTCACCTATAAAAGAAATAAAAATAGTACCAACATTACTTAAATCTATAGGAGTATTTTGACTGTCGACTTCTTCGTAAAAAGTAAATATGTAATAATCATCAAATGGCGATATTCTTATAGTACCATCACCCTGCGGTAAAGGTTCTTCATTTATTGACAGACTTTTAAACTTTTTATAAACTTGTGATTCTGTTTCCGAAACTGGTATATTTGTATTAATTGACATCGTTTATATTTTGAATTTTTGCAGGTGAAATTGCAGCTTTTATATTTAATCTATCTCTAAACGATGTAACATATTGCGTTCTCACTACTAATTTATCGTCTATCTGATCTGAAGTTTGACCTGCAACCCCTTCACTATTAATAGAGATATTTTGACCATTATCATTAGTGATTTTATTATATATATTAGCAACAGTAGGCACGGTCCCTAAATTAATTTTCATCAATCTCCTTCCATACTTTTTAGTTTCAAACGTAACAAGTCTTGCGTTCTTTATAATTTGTGTATTGTCTACTCTATTATAAAGTCTTAATACATAATTTATAGCAAAAGAAACAGCTACTGAACTATTAAGAATAATAGGTCTTAATAAAATAGGTTCATCGAAGCTCGTTGTTTGTGTAAACATTTGTGAACTTGTCTGAATAAAGCTTGTTCCTATTTGTTCAGAAATTGTTATCTCGTGAAACACCATGTAGTCGCCTCCGCTTGAATTTAATTGAGCTATAAAATTAGCAAGTGTAGAACCTTCAACTTCCCCACTCAATTCAAAATAATCCCCTCCCGTGGATTCAATTACCTGTGCAAATAAAAGATCGTAAATATCTCTATTTAAAATAGAAGCAGAATTTATGTTCTCAACGTCATACAAGTTATAACCATTTTCAACTGTAGTCTTACTTATACCTACTGCCTTTATATTGATTGGCGGGGTCCCAATAAACCCTTGACCTTCAGTTAACCTATAACCTAAGCCATTTGATACGCTTGACGAGAACTGATTATTCATAAAGAATAAAGAAGGCACCTTCCACTCTATGTAACTAGAATAAAGTTTGTCTGCTAATAAAAATGGGTCAGCATTAAAAACTGGAGTATCTGACTTTAAGAAATTTATTGATGATAAATTTATCTCAACGCCATCTCGCCTGGGAACAGTTACTTCAAAAATTATCCCATCGAAATTTTCAAAAGAAAACCCTGCTACAAAATGAATCTTTATTCTGTCGTAAACTATATCAAGATTTGGCGAAAACGTTTGTGGTAGTAGCGAGGTGTTAGTTAGATTTGTATCAAAGTCGTTATATGGTACACCAACATCTGTGTCTAGGTACGCGTATTTTGTACGATTTTTGTTTATAGCTGCTACCGATATATCTCGATAGTTGCCCATTGTTGCCGAGACACTATCACTATTGAAAAGGTAAGATCCGCTAGTATAAGTATCTCTCATTATTTCAATAGGGAATGCAGAAGTATTATACGTAGTAGGGCTTGCCTGATCTGTATAAATATACTCTACAAGAATTTGAGGTGTTAATTGTATGAATCTTGAAGACTCCATTTAAATATCTTATTTATAATTATTTAGGGTCAATTGACATATAATCTGAATCTCTAATTTCAAGATTATTATCTCCAATTGATGGGTCGTATGCCCCAAATATAGTATCTGCACTTGAAGCTATTGGGGAATTCATTATTCCAGTTTTATCTATCTTTTTTGATAGTTTTCTTCCGTTAACACTATCTTTAAAACCAACATTTATTACAAATTCGCCGTACTTAGAATAACATATAAATAGTTCGCCTGTTCTGTCTATATTTTTGTTTAATCCATTAATATCGTCGGCTCTCCATTCCCCAGAAAAATTAGCAGTAACATAAGTAACTGAGTTTAAAGTCTTATCCCCTTTTTTAACTTGGTCCAATATAATTTTAGTCAAGTCCTGTTGTACAAATATATCCCAAGTCTCATTTACTTCTTTCAAAGTTTCTGATATATCGCCATCATACTTTATCTTTTCGATCTTCTTTTTAAAGGCTTGCATCACTTTGCCTACTAAACCTTTAGCTCCATACATACCTGTCAGTCTATAAACCTTTTCATTTACAAATTGTTCAAATAATTTAATGTGTTTCATATTTTATCTATTTTTATTATATACTTACTTTTTAAGTCTTTACTTGTATTTTTACCAATGCGCAAAACTGTATCAAAAAAAGTAAGATCCATTTATTTAAATATCTTATTTAAAATTAGCTTCTTGTAAAAGTTTTTTAATAACTCCAGAAAAATCGCCTTTTGGTACAACTCTTAATTTTTTACCTTCTGCTTTAATATTTTTATTTAACCATTTAAAATGTTCTTTATCAAATAAAAATTTTGCAGCTTCTTTGGAAACTTTATCAATGTCTTCGCCTGGGAAAAACTTAAAATTCTTTCCATAAGTACTTGCACTTTGTCGCTTGAGATTATTTATAAGACCAATCTTAAGATAACATACTTTTTTAGAATCTGGTGTTTTCATTAGGCCACCTGTCTTCCCTTCTGAATACTCTAAAAATACAACATCCTGTTCATAAGGATCATTTCCTTTTTCCATATCTATAAAGTAATCCGAATGAACTCTCCACGTATTACCTCTATCTCCGTATTGATAATATCCCCAAATTGAACCAGCTTTTTCAAAATCACCCGGTTCTAATGTTAAAGGTATTGCTCTTGCCTCATTAATAAATTGTTCGTAAAGTTTAATGTGTTTCATTTTTTAATGTTTCTTTTTAATATATGTTTCTTTTTTGAAATCCTAAATAGATCTCTGCATCAATTGTATCTCCATCAACTACATTTGTACATTTTGCTTTATATGTATATAACTTATCCTTCATTAACAATCACAGCAAGAACAATCACAGGTTTTTTTGCATCCGCAAGTTTGACAATTACATTTTCCGTTTTTCATAATTTTAATTTTTTAACATGTTTTCTAATTTTTTTACCATTGTAGGAATTTTGGACTATATTGAACGCCTATACCAACATAAGGTAAGAATGTATTGTTTAATGGACTATACCCATATCCTAAATGTATTCCTATACCAAAACTTTTTCTATTCTGAAAATTAAATTTTCTGAACTGTTTTGATTTATTATTTATCAAGATCCCTTTCGTATTATTAAACGTAATACCAGGATAATCTGTTTTTAACTCAACAAAAACTTCTTTGGTCTTTTTATCTTTATAAATACCTGCGCTTAACCAAATATTTTGTTTTAAATTTATTGTGGCTTTTCCGAATAGTATTGAAGTATCAATCTTAAACGGTAACGAAACATCAATATCTCTGCTGCTCTTTCCAAAAGTATCGCTCACAACAATTGTGGCAGACGAATCAAACTTTATGGTATCACCTTTAACTATTTCAAGAACTGTCGTATCTCTTACATATACTGGAACTTCTACCAGTTTTTCAACAACTTTGGTTTCATACCTAATTATAGTAATTGGTGGCCTCGAGTTTTTTATCTCAAGAGAATCGTTTTCTTTCTTTAATTCATCAATTGTAAGAGTAAGGCCTTTTACCTTACCTACTGTATTTCCCCACTGATCTTTGTAGTATTTTATTGTATCTTGCTTAGCTTTTCTATTATTGTTTAACCTTGTTATTTCTTCTTTTGAATTTGCGTTACTTTGACACTGACCTATTAAAAGAAATATAAGTATGACAATCGAAGTTAATAAAATTATATGTTGACCTACTGAGCTTTTTATGAAATTTAAAAATATTATCATTCTAAGTATTTTAAAAGTTTATTGGGGGTTACTTCATTAGCACCGTATTTTTTAATGAGTCTATTCATTAAATCTTTTTCTTTTTTTTGCATTTCTTCTGCTTCTTCAAATAACTTATCCCTTTTCTCTACAAGACTCTCTATACTCAGTTGCATCAAATCATACTGAGAATACATTTCTCTATATGTTTTTACAATATGTTGCATTTCTGTTATTTCTTTAATAGTCATTTTATTATTTTTATATTTTAAAACATCCCAACGGTGTAACTGAATTGGAAATTAATAGTACCGGATTTAACTATTCTAACTTGCTGCGTGGCACCAGTACCTACGTTTAATGTTGTTAATGAGCTCGAGGCGGGAATAGGGCTGCCAGTGGCTTGGTTTTGAAAGAAGCAGAATTTCTGTATGTTTAAATTATCAACAACTACATGAACAGGATACATGTTTGCGCCATCGTTCCAAACACCTTGACCAAATAAACTTGTGACAGGCAGTGTACTTCCGGAGACACCGACAGTACCATCATTTAATTTAAATGGCAAATCTATTGTAGGATCTACACCTCCAAGAATAACCCTGCCACTGACGTGAATTACTCCTCCAACTTTAATATAATTTAAAGTTATTTCATTAGTTAGCACTGTTGTTTTATAAGAATGGCTAATTAAAGCAAAATCTTTAGCATCAGTTACACCAACAGCCGTTGCTGAACTTTGTGCTGGCCCAAAATACCCCTTTATTTTTATACCTGGCGCGTTAAGATTCGTGATGTTTGACTGGAGTTTGTCCGACGCAATTTCCAAACTATTGCTAGCTGAAGTATTTTTGATATTGATAAAACTGCTTGAAGTTAATCCAATAGTGCCCGCAGCAGTCAAAGCAGTTTGTCCTGTAGAATTTAATAAAATATCTGTTCCATTTTGGGTTAAGTTGCCTGTTGCGGTTATAGTTGTATTGAGCGTGGAAACTGTTGTAATATCTCCTGTTGCCGACTGTGTAATACTACCTAGAGCAACCATAGCTATATCTCCAGCCGAGTTAACTAATTGGATGCTGCCGCCACCATTTTGCGTAATATTTATCCCGCCTGTGCCATTGTTTATTATATTTGTGCTTGAAGTTGAGTTAGTGTTTATGCTGCTCGTTTTGCTTCTAATATTTATTGCGCCTTGTGCGCCTATATTACTGGTTAAGCTTGAATAAATAAAAGAATCGCCAGTTTCTAAATAAAACTTACCTGTTCGTGTAGGTGTATAAGAAGCAATAGGCGAAGCTGTTATACCACCACCTAATTGTAAAATGGAATTGTATCCCGATGGTCTTAGGCCTATTTCAAACTTTGCAGGGTTTGACGAATTAGATTCTCCAATATCTATTAAAAAATCGCTATCTTCACCAGCAAAGCCTGTTGAGACTGTGCTAAGTCCAGTTGAAAGCTTAATATTTTTACCTGATTCATATTTTTGAGATTTCTCAAATGTTTCTACTTTAAATCCTATTAAATCTGCAGTTGCAGTTACTGGTGTGGTAGGGGCTTTTGGTATGTTTATAACCAAGCAATCGTCTTCACGTAATAATATATTGGACAATTTTGCAATGTCTGTTTGTTCAAATTTATCTGCAGAAATACTACCACCTCCATGAAATTTTATTGAAGAAGTGCTTGAATCCTTCTGGTGAATAAATAAAGATACTGTGTCACTTTGTATTGTTTTTGCTAATACATCGTCAATTTTGTATGCAGACGTAAAACCTACAGGGTCAGGCGTTGTGTTGCTAACAACGCCGCCTACCATTATTGCGCTCACCCCCTCATTACTTGTAGTTGCACCTGTAGCAACTTCTAATGGACCGAGGTATGCAGCTCTTTTTCCTATCAATGCCCCACTACCACCATTAAAAAATTCAAACCCACTACCCGACCCCTGTGGGCCCTGTGGTCCAATGAGATTTACTTGCGTCAAACTCCAAGTCGTACCGTCATATTCCCAAACTGCGCCATTGCTTTGCAAATAAGAATCCCCATCTAATAAACCGGAAAATGATAATGTGTTTGGGTTAGTCCCAGGTGAAGTTGCAGGATCCTCGAACCAAATAGTCCCTCTCAACCCCCGCCCACCAACTGGCCCGGTTGGCCCAGTTGGTCCAATACTACCAGGAGGCCCTCCACCGTTCAATAGTAATTGGTCGAAATTTAAGTTTATTTTGTCTACAGCCTGTGATATTGTATCTGCTGCTAACAGTTCTAAGATGGTGATTGGCATTTAATTTATTTTTTTATTAGTCTTACACTAAAGCCGAATGATTCAGAAAATCCTGTTCTTTTATTATATATTAGTTTTAAATCAAATGGGTTATTGTTTAATACAATTGACGAAAACGCTTCAGATATTTTTAAACCTTCAATAGTTTTATTAATATTAGTTAGTTTTGCTGTATCATAATTATTAGATTGGTTTAATCTATCAGATTTAACATAAAAATCAACATTTTCTATTTTGTATAATTTAAGTATATTTAATTTTATGTACTGACTTACGTCATCATCTAATATTTCTTCATTCCCAAACCCAAATAAAGGATTAATATATTTTTTAAAAGTTTCTTTAATAGGTATAAACAAAAATTCAACTAATTTTTTTTCATTAAACAAGTAAAATTCAATGTTTGATGCATTATCTAAGTGCATAAACGTCCCGTCTATTAGGCTTGGCTGTTTTATGGCAGATTTGACATATTCCGAAGGAGTAAAAGATTCAAGTATTATCTCCTGTGGGACTTTCAAATATTTAGAACCAAAGAAAGATTTTTTTTCTTTCATTGAGCGCGTGCCTGTTACATCTGATATAGCTGTCTTATCAATGCTTTTTGTAAAATACGAAGGTTCCCAGTTAGAAGAAAACGTGTAATAATCTTTTGACGATATTCCTACTTCATTAATTAATGGGTATAGACTTAAAAATGCACTATCAGCAGAAAGCTCTAGAATCGTGGATGGATCTTCTTGATTTACTTTATGAAAAAATAAATTATTAAGAATGCCAAACGTTAGGTCTGAACTGTGAAATTGGGTATTTTTATATCTACACAGTTCTAAGACTTTAAGTTTATAATTTTCATCAGTTATAACTTGGCTAAAATCGACATCTAAATAAGGGTCCCTGTATTTGAATATGGGGGTAGAGATAGGTTCATAATTCCCACTGTGTCTACATATAGGAGTAAGCCTAGGCCTAGTTTGTATTGATAGGTTATATCCTATAACATCAGTTAAGTTAAACGATGTAGGTTTATCTTGGTCTGGTAACGCGCCGACATAAACGGATTTAAGTATATCGTCCTGTGATCTCAATTCTATAGAAAATGTTTGTGCTAAGCTACCGTTAGCATTTAAAACTCTATCACCATCTTCTTTAATTGTTTCGTATACGACATCAGGGTTTCCTTGATTTACATTTTTAAATATAGAGGCAAATCCTACTTCACCTAGTCTACTAGAAAATTGGTTAAAGCCTCCGCCTTCAGTTTTGTATTCTGCCTCCTTCAATGCAATAGTCGTAGGATTTGCTTTAGGTAAGTTTATAGCTGATCCATTTTTAGTTACAGTTTTTGCCAAAAGTCTGTCATTACTTAATATTCTACTTATATCTGAAATTTTATATACATCACTACCTTCGTTTATAATAATAGGCGTATAATTTCCGTCAGGTCTTATCTGAATGTCACGTGTAAACACTGTAGGATTTCCATTAATATCAGGAATACCTACTACACGATAAGAAGATAAATTGCTATCCCAATCGGTTGACGTAAATGAAATTGCGCCATCCATATTACCGTTATTGTATTCATAATTTCCTGCAGCATTTAAAATTGGTGCGCATGCGGAGTTAGAAAGAAAATTACTTTGTATCGAATACAATGATGTTCTATCTATTTTATGTGTTGACCCAACTAGACAAGAATCATCGATCGTAACAAAAATTAACATTGTAACCGTTTTCCACTTCTCGTTTTTAATAAACTTTATTTGAGTTTCTGGTTTTCCACTATTATTTGGGATGAGCATGGCAGAAAACTTATAATCATTAAAATTACCATTTCTTACATAATTTAACTTTCTTGCATTAAAGTTTGCTTTCTGTGAGCCTAATGCTTTAGGTTTAGCAATAACTCTCACACCTCTTAAAAAAGTTTCAGAAAAGTTTTCGCTATCGCCACCATTAAATCTACTATATCTTAGTTGGCGATCAATTAAAGTAATGCCAATGCCACTAGTTATAAATTTATCTGCTATAAAATATTCATCAAAAAGATTTTTGTCAATTCTTTGAAACGTACCTGGGGTGTATACTGCTGATGTTAATGGGTTATTTTCTATTGTGTCTTCTGGTGAAGTATCAATATAACTCCAAGAACTTTTAATAGCATCTTGTGAAAAATAACTAGGAAATTCGCAAAGGTAATACCATTCATGAGTAAACCCTTCAGGATTTTGGCCCAGTGTCCATTTTGAAGGCGCAAGGTTGTTTCTTCCAAAAGATTCACTTAGGTTTAATTTATATGGAAGATTTCTCACATTCTTACCATCGTTCATGTAACCCCATTTATTTATATACGGTATTACTCTAGACGCAACTGCCTGCTGCTTCAAATAATTTTCCTCAAGCCTATCATACTCTGAATTTATTACTTTATCGGTATTAGTAGAATCTTCTGACACACCTCTAAGCAAACCTATAAGTTCAACAAAGCTCCCATTCGTATAGAATTCTCTTATGTCAGGGTTTGAACTTACGCCTGTATAAGTTGGCGGTTCGGTGTTTGGTGTTGCTTGATTATAATAAGTTTTTTCAAACACAAGTTCTCCTAAGTCTGAATACATTGTGCTATAAAAATCAAAGTCAAAATCTCTAACAGGAAATATTGAAAACCTACCAAAGCTTGGCTTATAATCTGAATACAATGCAACTTGCCCGTTTTTTGTAGTTTTTATTTGATTATCATTTAACGTTATTATTACAAAATTATCTACTGATGTATATCCTATTATAGCTCCAACGGAATTATAAATAGGTTCTTCTAAGTAAGGTACCCAGTCGTTTATTGTAGCATAACCACCTTTTGTTTGTACAAAATTGTCCTTTATAAATCTTTCTTGTGTGCCTATCGGTACTTTAAGCAAGCTATTCTTAAAATTATTACCGCCTACAAAATTTTGCTGTAATGTTGTTTCAGAAGTTTCAGGGTAGGTTTGTGTATTAAGATCAGGGTATTCGTCCCAGTTTAATTTAAAACTTAACCTATTAAACCTGTCACCACCAAATCTTGATTGTAAATAAACAGTATCTTTATTATATGTTGGGTTAAAAAATCTTTTACTTTCTGAAATACCTGCACGAATAGCGTTAGTTATTGATATTGCTATTTCATCAGGAGTTCCAGTAGGATTAAAAAACTGAAAATGATTGGTGCCTGGACCATTAGTTAGTAATTTATTTGCTGCAATCTCCCCAGTCTCGTCAGAACCATCAAAGAACGTGATTTTAGCACCATCAGGTATTTCGCCTAGTACTTTTATAAATGCTGTAGATTTTCCTTTTTCTTTTAAAACTGTTGCAGTAGTAAAAGTGTCAGGTTTTTTGAATCCAGTGAGAACTGAAATATCTATTTTCTTATCAAAAAGTCTAAGTTGGTCTACACCCCATCGTGAACCTTTTTTAACCGTATGAAAGGTGTCAGTTTTATCTTTCACATAGAAAATACTTTCAACTTCATCTACTCTTTGTGGCGTTGGGAGAGCCGTGGTTGTAGTAGTCCGCGTAGGGTCTATATAAATAAGAATACCATTTTGATTTGTTAATTCCAATGGTTTGTTAAGTTTTTCTGATATCTGATTTATAGAAGTAATCTTAGGGAATTGAGTTTTTTCTAAATTCCTATAAAACCCGTCACCTGAAATATCAAATTTACCTTCTTCTACCTCGTTTACATAAAGTCCAAAATATCTATTTATTGAATAGTCCGGTGCATTTTCATCAGTAAATAAAAATTCGAGATTTAAAAGGTTTGCGCACAATATACCGTTTCGTTCAAATCCTTGAGTAAAAAAGAATTCATTTTGTATAATAGTCGTATCTTTTGCAACAATATCATCGTACACGAAATTACCACTACTTGCAAAGCCACCGCTTTTGTACGATATGCCATTCCATAAAAACGGTTCGTCTCTCCTCCATGTTGTCGTGAGTGGTGCTATAGGAAACGATTCCTGGTTTTTATAATTTCTTATATACTTTCCAAGAGGCGCAGATTCTCTAAGATCGAAGGTTTTAATAGCAGTGCAATTTTCTAATACATGTTCTTTAAACTTTATTGAAGTTTGTGCGATGCCCCCACTTGCGTTTGGTGAAGTTGCGTTTAAATTGTTTATAGCTGCTGGGTCGTCTAACCTAAAAATAACAAAATATTTAGGCATTATATCATCAAGCCAAATCGGAGCAAGCATACCTAGATCCTCAGAGTAAGATTCTGAAGATATTGATCTAGTGCCTGAACTATAAAACATTTCAAATTGGTTTCCATATGAGTTTAAAACACTTATGTCAGTAAACTCCTGAAACACTTCGTATGCTAAATCTTTTGGAAATTTCCCATTTTGAAAAAAATTAAAGACATCCTTATCGTAGGTTGAATTTTCATCAACTTTAAATGATTTAAATGCTGAAGATGAAAGTCGTTCATTTGCACTAAATGATTCTAAGTAAATATCAGTTCCATTACTTACAACCTTTACATTCCCTGTAAGCTTTGGGTTAGTTCGAACTAATCCATAAGAAGTTTTGTCAAGAAGTTTCTCTACCATTTATAAATTTATTTATTTTATTTATTTATTCATAGTAAAGAAACTTTTGTGAATTCTTCAATAAGAATTACTTATTATGTGGCCCTCTTGGTCCAAAATCGCCTGCCACAAAGGTATTACTACCTATTGAGAGTTCAGGTATTTCTGTGATACCTGTAGCGATAACCTTTATATCTTTCAAGTTTGGCATATCGAATAAGAAATCAGGTAACGAAGTAAGATTTTTATTACCGCTCAAGTCTAGTAGTTCTAATTTACTTAGTGTCCTAGTATTATTAGGTATTTCGGATATATTATTAGACTTAAGAGCTAGTGTTTTTAGTTTAGTAAACCCAAAAACAAAATTAGGAATTTTAGTTAGCCCCATAAAGGTTAAAGATAATCCTTGTAATTTTTTTAAATTCCCAACTGATCTAGGAATCGACTTAAGCGAAGGCAACTGTATACCTAAGAAAGAAAGATTTTTTAACTCATCAAATAAAAATTCAGGTAATTCGCTTATATTTCTTAGTCCATCTTGACTTGAGCTAACCCCAGTGTTTGGGTTAGATATAGATAAGCTTTTTATTCTACCTATATTTTTCTCATCAAACTTTTTACCTGTGCGAGAATGGAAACTGAAAAGGTTTGCAAATTCTACAGCTGTGTATTTCTCTAAACCTTCAGCAATAGCAAGCTTAAATGCTTTCTGTATATTTACATCTTGGAATGTATTTAATAATCTGTAAATTTCCTCTTTAGCGTTTAGGCTATCGCTATACGCCTCAAATAGTTTAATGTATTTCATGATTTATTTATTTGTTTATTTGTTTATATATCAAAAACTAAAACCTTAAGAAATGGTTTTACTGGTTTATTTGTCCACCTGTTTTTACAATTTGATTAACTTTTGTTTCTGTTACACTTGGGTTAAGCTGTCCTATAACTTTTTCCAAATCACCAAGCCCTTGCGATACTGTAGCCGATGGGAATACATCGAGATTTAGGTTATCTGATCTGTATTTTGCAAAGATTTCAATATCAAATTGAAACACATCATTTAGTGTTGGGTAAATATCTACACCTATCTTCTTAGCATAAGTAACGTTAACTGTTGAGCCAGTAGAATCCCCTGCTATACTACCCAATCCACCTGATGACCCGTCACCATCTCCAAAGTAATCAGTCATCCTATATTGAAATACTATTGGAATATTTAGAGAATTTTGTGTACCGAATGATATTAATTTTGTACTTTGTACAGAATCCCCACTCACTTGTAAATTTTCATGATCGGCTGCTGCCATAAATAAATACGAACCACATGATTTTTTGCCTAATAGGTATTGGTCAAAGGTATCAAATGAATTTTTGGCGTTTCTTGAGTAATTAACAAATGATCCGTCACTTTCATTACTAAGTGCATCTATATACCTAAGTGTTGGACTAGCCTGCAACAGTTGTGAGTTATCGAAAGTTAACCCTTTAGCTATTCCAAGTTTTCTTAAATCATTAGGATTTTCATTTAAATATATGGCTTGTTGTTTTCCTCTCACCGCGTCTGATTTTAATGGCGCAAACTTAGACTGTCTGAAAAGAACACCTGCTGTGCCATTACTCACGTTGGGTATATTTCTAGTACAGTCTACACTTGAAACAGTATTTATATCGGGCAGTGTGTTTGTGTCCCCGGTGAAATTTTCGTATGCAGACTTGTACGCGTTATATGTTACAACTGTTGGGTGAGTGACATGTACTTCTACAGTATTATCGTCAGTGTTTGCGTAGGTTTGTGCCGTAAATGGGTTACCATCGCCATCAAAACCACCACCCCATATGAATCCATTAGTACCAGACGATAATGCATTTCTACCATAATGGTTTTCGACACTATCAAGATTAATGCTATAATTTTGCTCTGGGTTAATGTATGAATAGAACACATCCTCTGAACTTACATCTTTAAATCTACAGTAAATGTACTGGTTTTTGTTTTGTGTAGATTGTAGCGGTCCTATTGATTTAATTTGACCGTATTTTTTCCCGTCTAGTGTAGTAGGATTTGATAATGATATAGGACTTAAGTCGTATTTTTTTAGTAAATTATAGTCTGAATCATTAGTTGTGTACGTGCTCCTGCCGTCGCTCTGACTAATTCTATTATTATCAAGCCAAGAATACGTGGCAGGGTAAATTACCTCGCCTGACGCAATTTCAGTGTTTGTTGCTGATGGGGATTCAGATTGCTTTACCATTCTTCCGCGGTTCCCAGCAATTCTTGCTATTAGCTGTAACCCGGTTTGCTCTGCATTTGCAAGATTTAAAAAGAAAGTTTTTGAAATTATTGCCCCCCTAGGGTCGTCAAGATCTTGTACTTCTTGTGAATAGAAACCAGCAAAAATCTTTGTTACTGATTCTTTATTTAATTTTATAGGATTTCCTAATTCATCAATCATAGATACAACAAGTTCACCACTTGCTTTTCTTAGAATTTCTGAAAACTCTTTTAATTGAGAATCTATTTGAGTCAATTTGGTGAAAAGATCAATAGGTGTTTGGTTTTCAGATAAAAATCCAGAAGATATAACATTTGTTGTGTGAGCAAAGTATTTTTCATTTGATATAAAAGCACTACTTAAATGAGTATCTATACCTTTAGCATTTAAGTCTTCTTCGAGACTAACTTTTGCTAAATCTTCCATGTTTTGTTGAAGAACAGAATCTATTGAATTATCAGAACTTAAGTCTGATGGGAATGATACTATAACAGGTATTGAAAATGGACTTTCTAATGGATTGGCAGGATACCCTGCTTCACTTATTGATTTTATCTCAATTTCGACCTTTTCACCTTTTCTTATTGGGATGTCTAATTGATTTATGTTTATACTATCTGCATTGCTATCATCTATAGCTGCCCACTGGTATTGACCTGTAATATTATTTTTTTCTCTAGGTCGAACTACAGTTTCTACTATTCTATAATTTGAAAAAGATCCTTGACTTTCACCGTCGCCATCAGTAAATTTAAATTGGTTAACTGGATTTGCTGCACCGTCTTCTGATAAATACCTATATCTTATTTTAAATTTTATTATGCTTTGTGTACCGGTTTCTTCTGTAGATTTCTCTTCAGGCATTGGGAAAAACCCTCTTACTCTATATTTAGGGACAATGCTCGCAACTGAGCTATCCTTTCCTCTCGAGTCTATCTCCTTTACAACTGAGCTATAAAGCTCCGATTGCGTAGACCTATCAGTAATAAGCCCTCGCAAACCGTTCTTATCGGCATCTCTTTCAATTTCAGTTGCATAATTCGTAGTCTGTAGTTTTGTTCTTTTCTTTGCAATAGCAGTATCTAACTCTTTAAGATTGGCCTGTAAAGAAACTTTTTGATTATTTAAATCTTGTAATTCAACTATAGCATTAGAATTACTGACTTGCCCATTTACAAGAGTTACTTTAAAATCATTAGCATTTAAAATTGGTGTATTAGGCGTCACACCTTCTTTACTTGTTGGTATTTTATCTTCAGCAAAAGACAACAGGTATCTACCAAAATCAACCGCCGTTGTTTGGTAAAAATTAGATAAACTTTGTTGATTCCCATTTGAATCAACTGTCAGTAAATCATTTGTATAAAATGAACTACCGGGTGACCAGTTTACTGCAGGTATTTTTGAGTTTGGGTCTATTGGCTTAATAAAAGTAACACATCTTTCGTCAAACCCAACAGTTACATCAACGTTTAAACTACTGTTAAGATTGGATCCTATCTTTAGTACATCAGCTCCTATGAGTATTGATTTTCCACCTTCAACTAATTCAAGAACTACCGAATTGGTGCTAGTGTCGACCTGTTTTACTATGTATCGAGTGTCAATCGGATCAGACATAACTTCTAAACTATCACCAATCTTTAAACCAATAGTGTCAGGGAAGTCTGCTTGGCTGTCTGTATAATCAAGTTTATTTAATTTGTAAAGTTTTCTTTTGCCTGTGACTTGTACACCGTTTACTTCTTCTGTAAAATCTATTTCACTTATTCTTATAACACTGAATTTTCCACTATAACGTTTTACTCTAGGTGGGAGATCTACAACCGCTTCATCAAGAACATACCCAATATTTTTTTCAACTATTTCTTGCAAAAATGTATTAAAATCAATATCACTCCTACCATTGTATTCAGATTCATAAAAATTAACTTGACTTTGTGATACTGTATCAAGAATATATCTTCTGACAATTGCTCTCTCTGTATCAATAGGTGCTTGGCCTGTGATATCGAAGCTCACAAATAGGAGAGGGTTGATTAATTCTTCAAAAAACCAGTTTGGCTTAATTTTAAACTGATTAATAGAATTAAGTTCAGTTAAGTCATCTGCTTCAGTAGGGAGTTTTGCAAGTACTAATTTGCGAAATGTACCATCTGAAAGTCTTATTGAACTGTCTCCCCCACTTAGGTTGGTTATTGTGTTTATGTTTCGGTCTAATCTATCTACAGAATTTTTAAGAAATCCAAAACTAGGGACAGTGATTCTTGTTATAGTTCCATTTTCGTTTTGTAAATTTACTGTAACAGATTCTCTATCTGATGTTATAGCTTGGTTAACCTTTTCAAAATTTTCTAATGAATTGTTAAAAAGTCTTAAAAGCTGTGGTAATAACGTAGATATTGAATTATTTTCGGCCATTTATGCTTTGTTTTTATTTTTATTTATTTTTTAGACAGTTAATACGTTGTATGTCAGAATCATTATTAAAGATAGTACTTATACTATCGTTTAAAATTTCGCATGTCTTTATCAATTCTTCTGTACTAAATTCTTCTAGATTGAACCACTCTCTACTTTCAGAACAAAATTTATATCTTGAATGTAAAGCAACTTCCAATTTAGAATCCCAGCGAGTTTCAAAAAAACATCTTAATGAAAGATTAGGAAACTGAAATTGCTTCAATCTTTCATTGGGGTGTTTTCGAGTTCTACCAATCTTAGTTCTACCGGTATCGTCATCTATAAAATACACGTACCCCATTATTTGTCTAGACGACTAATATAATAGCCAAAGTAACATATAGCACAACCACACATAACACCTCCAGCGAATAATGAAATTGGCAGACACGCCATCGTTAATAAAGTAAATGTAAGTGGCAAACAGAGGTCGTGTTTTACAACCGTTAATAACCAAGCTTTAATTTTTTTAAACGTATCTTTAATTTTTTTTAACATATCTTTCATTTTTCTTTTTATTTAAATGGCAAATATTATTGACCTTTTACTGTATTTTATCAATAATACTTGCTGTTTTTATTATTTTATAATATCATAAACAAATTCAAGAACACCTTGTTCTTTACAAATTAATTCAATAATAGGTTTTTGTGATATTTCAGCGTTTGGTATAGTTGCAACCAGCTTACCGTATATTCCACTATTTAGTCTATTTGTAGAATCACTATATATTTTAATATTTCTACTGCCTATAGCCAAAGTAGAATCAAATGTTATTCGTATAGTTTGACCTGTCTTAAACTGAATTGACTCGTCGTCAATGTAAATTAAAAGATCACCACCTGCAGTATTTATTGTATTTATCCTAAGCATATTTGTAAATCTTAAAAGTTCAGCATACACGCTTGGGCTTGATACATTTAAATTTAATGGATTTAAAGCATTTATTTCTATACCATTTAAATCTTGTGTAGACATAAACGCATATTCTTGCGTAATTTGGTCAATTCTAATTTTATTAGGCGTTTGTGTATTGATAAATATCCCATTTCCACTTTTAACAACATTAGTGTTATATTGTAAAGTTTGTGTAACTTCGCCATTTGCTAATGCTTGAATTTCATCGGCATTTTTTGCAATCAAATCAAGAAGAGCAGTGCTGTTTGAAAACGCAAGACTTGCGTTTTCAACTTGAGTTTTAAGACTTGTTATTTGTCCCTGTAGTGATGCAATTGTACTAACTGAATCATTAACGTTTTCTAATCCTTCAACTCTTACTTCTAACTCTGATAACTCAATTTGTTGTCTTTGGAATATTTTTGCAGATTCTTGTAATTGAGCAACTGCATCTGCAAATAAACCCATTGAAAATGTATTATAATCATTCACAATAGTATCAATACCAGCTGTCCCGGGAGATGCATCAAATCTTAAATTTAGTTTAAAACCATAGCTGTTACCATTCTGCCCTGTGACTCTGTTTGGCTTATATTTTGGAAACCTTTGTATGAACCCGCCACCAGCTGTTCCAGCTTTTGGTGTTATGTTATCTAGTAATAGAATCCCATATAAATTAGTTGTATTATTATCTTGGTTACTTAAGTCAACCATGTCATAATATAATAGTATAGCATTAAATTCAAAAGTTTTAGATTCAGGTATACCATTAAATTCTTGAATAGTTGCAATAGTAGGGTTACTTGATATCTGCTGATAATCAGTAGGCGTAAAATCTAAAGAAATTCCATCTAATTGATTTCTTCTATATGCAACAGCGCTAAAACCAACAGGGTTATCATAATCGCTTGCCTGTTTTTGAATATCGGCGTTTCCTACATTTGTAAATGTTGTAGGTTCTGTAAAATAAGTATCAGTTGTAGTAGGTGGTGTTGGCTCATCCATCCAATTTGCATCGCTGTCACTATAACCACCACTACCTGAACCTGTTAATGGTTGGTCATAATCATAAAATGCAGATTTGCTTAACCCTTGCGGGTGTACTGTTGCACCGTTTCTTCCAACTATAAATTCATCAGCACCTTTTATTTTTAATCCTGCTTTGTAGTTTGTATCTGAGATAGAGTCAAAGAGGACTGTAGGAGTGCTACCTACTTCAGTTGGCACATTCATATACAATTCAGTGTATGCTTCACCGGCCTTATCTACATTGTTTACAATGTCTATTTCTCCTAAATATTTTACAACTCGTCTGTACTGTACTAATCCTGAAGTTACTTCATCCTCTTCGACAAAAAGCGGTCGAGTCACTCCTTGATTTTTTTCAAGATTTGTCGCGGATCTAAATCGCATTGCGCCTGTCTCTTTCAGCCATTTAAAAAACACCCTTTCAGACACCGAGCGATTTGTAGTATTATCGTAGTTAGTATTACTTAAAATTAATTCTTCTAAATTAAGTGCATAATTTTGCAACGATTCTGTGAAATTTATATTAGGGTCACTTTTTAAACCGCCGTTAGCAATCATCCCATCAATTGTATCAAATTGCATGAAATTTTGAAAGTTGCTAAATGTATTAACATCTAACCTATCAAAATCTGGGAGATTAATGCAAGCAAATTTAGAAAACACTAGTCTGAGATTTTCGTTATTTAGTGTTTTAGACAAATCTCTTGCTGCTGACGAGAATGTATAAAATGTTCCGCCGTCAACTTGTGGGGTTTTAATTAAAGGCGTAGTTGCCATGTATTATTATTTTTTAAGTTTATCTTTTAAGAAATCCAAAATAACTTTTTTATCATCTATTTCAATTTCCTCTATATTAATAATTAATATATTATTCGTAGAACTGTAATCCATGAACCAATCAACATCATTGCTATCTAAGAACCCTTGTATATTAATGATGTCCTTTTTATTCATTTCACTTGTATCTATTTCAGTGTATTTACTTTTGCTTTCGTCTATCTTTTTAATTAGATCGTCTCTCCCTAATTGCTTATAAACTTCTTTCCTTGTTTTCTCCATCTTCTCTGCATAATCAGGATTCTTTTTACGATTAAATACAATTTGTTGAGTTAGAGATCCACTTATTTTCTTTATGTCCTTCTTCCTTGTTTTAATCAACCAAGCAGCTAATTTTTTAGGACTTAAATCTTTAAACCTTCCTTCTGCATCAGGCGCATCACTATCATGCCAATCAGGAGCCCCTTTTGGTTTCTTTTCATTAAGGAATTGTTCAAAAAGTTTAATATGTTTCATTGTTTATTTTTTTATCCAAATACATCTTCCATATACTTTCTATAAATTAAACATATATCACCAACAAGAGTACCAGTTGAACCAAAATAAGTATTTATTATTTCAAGAGGTACATCATATCCATTATAAGGATAATTGCCGGATTCGTAAATTGTCAGTTCTTTAATATCTTCCATAACATCATAAGTATATGTATAGTTTACCTGATCCGCATTGCTGTATTGTACGGTGAGATCGGTATTATTTTCATCTATTTCTCCACTTACACCAACTACAGTAATAGGCTCATTTATTACAAATTTCATAGCTGCTTTCTTTTCATCCTTATTACTATAGGGACTAGATACTCGTACACCCCAAGATGTCTTAGCTTCATTTAAGTAATTCTCAAAAAGTTTAATGTGTTTCATATTATTTTTATTTATTGTAAAGCATTAATTATGACACTATAATTAATGACATCTTTATTCTCGATATACTCTAGATTTAGTTTTTTAGCTAACTTCACGACATCATTAAAACTGAAGTCCAAAGCATCTCTAAATACTATAATTACTTCATTGTCATTTCCGCCTAATTTTTTAACAGCTTTATCCACTGAAGATACATACCCATTAATATTTCTATAATCATCATAATACGACCAATCTTCGTCTTTCCAAATCTTTTCTTTATTTAAAGTCTCAATAAATTTTTTTGTTTTTGGTCCAGCTAATATTTGAGGTAGCTTTTCATTGATGTATTGTTCAAAAAGTTTAACGTGTTTCATTATTTTATTTTTATTTTTATGTTATTGCATATCCGTCCCCACCTACAATAAACCAATCACCATTACCTGTACCATCGTCTATACAAAGAAAGTGTGCAGTTTCGCCTTTTGCATTTAGCGTGACAGTAGGTGTGGCACCTGCACCCGGTAAAACTAAAGGGTTACTCCCCCCACCGACAATTGCAACTGCACCTGTTTGTGCTTCGGAATATACAAAAAATATTTCTTGACCAATCGACCCTTCAAAAAGACTAATCGTTAAAGGTGCTGATGCACTATTTCCAACCTTTTCAATAGTGAACGACGGCACTGCGGTGCTTGTCCCTACATCTAAAGTTAGTCCTGCACCTGATAATGTATTATTTAAAACAGTAGGGTCGACGTCGTCTCTTAGTAAGCCACCACCGTCTAACCTAAGGTTACCAGTTGCTCTTATATTTGTTAAAACATCAAATGTACTTGAATTAATATCAAGTAAAATTGTACTTAAACCTACTCTTAAGGATTCAGTTTTTACATCCTGTAAACCTGTGATAGTCCCTGCGCTAGGATTGAAGTAAACTTCAATCGCATTAATTTCGCTAGCAAGTATGTTGAAATTATCGTTAATTACAATTCTTGAACCACTTAATGAATCAGTTCCTAGAATTTCAGTTACGCTTATAGCCATGATTATTTTTAATTTTTATTTATTTATTACTTTATTACTATTATGTTTCTTGATTTTTTATATTTATTACCATTAGAGTCAGTAAGTTCTAAAGAAATTTCATATTTCCCTTTTTTCTTAAAAAGATATGTTAAATATTTACTCTCAAAATATATATCAGGAAATGTAGGGTCTGTTGTATTTCTTATTTTCCATCGAGGCGAGTCCTTTCCAGGGATTTTGCATTTATCATAAACAAACATTAACCAAGTCATCATAGGAAGAACCTTTCCATCATTTATAAATTTTGAAGTGTTCCATGTAGGGTTGCTTGAAAAGTGATCTGCAGACCTTGTGATTACACTGTCGCAGCCTCCTCCGCTGCGACAAACGCTAGTCCCAGTAGTATCAACAACATCAACATCTTTAAAATCGCCATAAACGCCGAAATATTTTGAAACAGCTTGTATGAATACTTCGCTTGATGTTGCATCTAATACTAGATTATAAACATACTTACTTACAATAGGATCTAAGCTTGAATTTAATTGTGTTTTTGCTTTAGCCAAAGTATTAGTACTAGCATCAAAATAGTGAAGTGCAACATTGCCTTTAAGATCTGTTATTTTTAAATAAGTGTTAGGCACAACTTCTCTAAATTCAAAAAACGACGGGGTCTCGCCTGTGGTGCTAGTCATATCCCACCATAGGTGATAAGTATCCTTCCACCCTCCCTCTGTTAAATTGTCCCATGTATATGGTCCACTAAAACTTGCTTTACCATCATCTTGAAAGTTTAATATTTGAAAGTCAGGAGATGTCCCTAATCCAAAATTATTTAAGATTGCATTTGCGCGATCAAGCGATTCATATAAACTTGGTGTTTCTTCTTCCCAATTCACCTCAGGTGTTATTGGTAAATTCCAATAAGACCCATAATCATTCCAAATATGAGTACCATCTACACTCCATGTATACGTTTCCTTTCTTGCCTGATACCATCCCGAATACTCGACCTCATAACCTTCTACACAAATCTCATCTAATTTTACTTTTGATGAGATGTTATTATATAAATCAAAAAGTTTAATCTCAACAGTATAAAGCCCAATATAAGGTAATACTAGTGGTAAATTTTCATAATCGTTTATGTCCCCTCTTATTTGATAATAAAATCCTGGCTGCTCGTCTTCTTCTTTAAATACAGTCCATTCAATTTCTGTAAAATTACCTCTCAATACAGAATCCCAAGTGTACAATTTAGCGTCAGTTTGCTGTTCTTTTTTAAATTTAGGATCAGTTAGTGAACTAGCTGCTGTCGTTGAAGTTACTAGTCTTTCAACGCTATCACCAAAAATTCTTATCACTGGACCTGTAGTCGTTGTTTGTGGTGTTATGTCATAGAAAAGCCAAGGGCTAGTAAAACTTGACCTAAAAGCAGTAAGATCACTTAATAAAGCATCCCTGACGGTTGTAGCAGTATCACCTGTTACTGCAATGTGACTTGCAACTGTACCGGTAACTGGATCAGTTAAAGTGAAGGTATCACCTACTGATGGGTTATCGGGTTCAAAATCAAAAGTGTAATATTTATTTGCATTACTTAGTTGCTCCCATGTAGAATCAATTGTATCCCAAACAAGATTACCAAAACTTGCGTTTTGTAAAACAATAGGGGCTCCTGCTGTTATGCCTGGTTTGTCTGGCAATCTTTTTGAAGTTTTACCATCAATCCATTTTAAAGTATCAATGCCCGGGGCAAACCTACTAAAATAACCAAGATAATATTCAGCAAGGTCAGATACAGAAAAATCATTACCGTCTACAGGTAAGCCTAGTACACTATTAGGGTCTGGTCCAAGAGGCGGTACTGGGATCTGTTCCCCACTACCATAAGGGCCTAAGACAAGATTCTGGCTAGGATCTCCTATAACAAGTTTAGATAAATACCGCAAATCTCTCAAATCTTCAATAATTCTACAACCTTTAGGCGTAAAAGTAAAGTCCGCGTCAATACCTGCTACAATAGTATTTCTGTCATTTCTACTTATAGTGTTTGTTAATTCAAGTAAACTAAAAAAATCTGCTTCACCTGTTATATCTACTATTTTAGCACTTAACGGTAAAAAATCCCGTTCTAACTTTCTTTTTAAACCAAAAAGTTTTATTATTGCTTCTTCTATTGTATAATCAAACACTTCCTTTGTTATTGGCAAGTCTTCATCTGTAAATTTACCTGGATTAATTTTATTAATTTTATAAATAATGCTAAATAAACTTGTCTTTTTAAAATTCTTATTAGGTAAAGTTATACTTCTATCGTTGATATTTAAAACTGGACTAAGTATACTTATAGGGTTACTTTGTATGTACTTACCGTAACGAGGGGATGATTTGTTTATATTTTTCCAAAATTCCTTTATCTCTAAGTTTGAATAGCCAAAGAACTTAATTGCATTAATTAAACCTTTGTATGAACCAATAAATGGGTATATGTTATGCCCTTCTAACATTATTTCCTTTCTTTTTAAATTTACCTCAGTTAAATCTGGTAAAGCTTCTTTAATATTAGTTTCTTTAAAAATTAAACTATCCTGAGAAATGATATTATATCCAAAGTTTTGAGTCAATATTTTTAGGCGTTCATCTTCGCCTACAGTTTCTCCGTATATTACAAATTCAGCAACAACAGTATTCGAACATTTATCCTTAATTACCAGTGTTCGTTTGTAGGTGTCTTCGTCCTCTGCGTTAATGGCTAAATTAATTTGCAATACTTCAGATCTGATATTATTTGTAACAACATACCCTTCGTTATTGACTGTTTGTGCCGAGTCATAATCTAAAGTAATGTCAATTTTATCATATTTTTTAATAGTAGGACCATCGTCAACTGTCAAGTCTAATGATGTATCTGTACCTGTTACAAAATCTAAGTCAAATTGAAAAAGCAAAAAGACATCGGGGTCAGGTGTTTTCCATTCGACTTCCCACGAACAGTCACCACTTGCTGTAGTTTCTAATGTATGAGGAAACCCATATTTAAACGCACCTGAATTACTATGTACTAATTTCTCAAGTACAAATATTTGTGCTACTTCAAAAAGATTAGTTGAAACTTGGGGGAGGTATATTTCGCCTGTCCATATGTCAGATGCAGTATCATAATCAAAGTCATAATACTTGCCATTCTTATCAAAGAAATTTAAATGTTGCCAACGGTTTGCCATTTTAATTTATTTTATCGTAATCTTTTGGTACTGCAAAATTGAAAAAGATCCTCAAGTACTTAACTCTATTTATATAAAAGGTCATAATAGGGTTAAGATAATTATCTAAAAAATTTCTTAAAGTAGGATTTTTGAAAAGATAACCTGATAAACTATTTCTTAATAAAGTATCAGTATAATCATATCCTAAATTTTTCAATTCCCATCCTTCTTCATATGTTGCTTTATACAAGCTTGGGAACCCAGTTCTATCTTTTTTACTTTCCATATTATTATTATTTAAAACTATACACTAAATCTGCACTTTTACCTGTAGTATCAGCGTAAAATTTTATATCAGAATCATCATCAAACTTAATCTCTATTTCATCGAGTTCTTTGCTATCAATATTAGATATAGTTTTACCTTTCATCGTGCTCAAATTTTTATCACCTTCAACTAGTACATACGCCTCCTCGTCTTGTGGGTATGCTTCTGCAAATATTATTAAAGATTTGTTCGACTTAAAAAGTATATTTACATAATCCTGATTGCCTGACGTGAGAAATTTAACGCCTTTAATAGTTTCACCTATTGCTTTTTCAATGTCTTGACTCCTCAAATTAGCTTTCATAGCTTCATTTGCAAATTGCTCAAATAATTTAATGTGTTTCATATTCTTTTTATTGTTTTTTTGGTGTTTCGGTTGTTAGCCTACCGGTATTAGAACCTCTTGCGTTGTTTCCTGTTGCAATAGTTGTTCCTTTATCTCTTTTTAATTTGTTAAACCTTTCTTGCTGTGTTTTATTGTAAAGGTTATTGCTTATTGATTCTTTAAAGAATACGTTAAGAGAGCATAATGTGTTTGGTGTTGGTACTGCTTCATAAAAATTATTATTCCTATCGTTCCACCCCCCTCTTATAATTGCAAGATCATTATTTTCAATTATTATATCGCCAAATGAATCTAAACCTAATTTAGGATCTTCGCCTGCAGCTAAGACTATTTTTTTATTTTCTATTAATGTTCTTTTATTTGTAGCAGGATCAATCCCAAAAACAGGTACATTGTAAAATCCAGCACGTATTGCCTTTTCATTTTCTTCTGATATAAAAAACACATTAACACTATCAATGCCTTCTACGTTCTCTATAATTGAAATTAAATCAGAGCGAGGGACACGGTCTCTTCTATTTACATTTAAAAAATATTCATCTAAATTTTTTCTTATTTCTGTGGAAATTGCGTCTTTGTCATAATCTTCAAAATATCTGAGAACTATATTCAACGCATATCTTTTAATAATAGGATCCTGTATTCTTACTTCAGCAGTGACAATCTGTCTACCACTCTGTTCTAAAATATCAAATACTTGTTCTTTTTCATCTGATGTTAGCACAAATTCATTTTCAGGTACATTGAAATAATCAACATCAGAAGTTATTTTTTTATTGACATCAGGTATAAGAAAGAGATAAACAATATTATCATCATCTACATATTTGTCGTCCTTTGTATTATACGCATCAATAAAAGAAAAGAAATTATACTTACTTAAGTAATAGATGTAGTTGTTAGGGTTTGCTAAAACAAACGACCTACTAGAAAACGGCGCTATAAGACGAGTAAAATTGGGGTCTTCAGAATTACTTCCAAAATTAGGAGATCTGACTATGTTAATCGAGAGAATTTCATTTAAATCGACCCTTTCACCACTTTGGTCAGTACCTGCATCTTTAAAATCAAATTGTATGCCTTTACCACCAATATTACCACCAGACCCTCTAGTTTTAACATAGCTAATTATGATAGTTGAACCAACAGGAGGCATGGTGCCAAATTGCCCGTTTCCAAAAAAAACTGTAAGGCCACCTGTTATGCTAGTTTTTACTAAACACGCTTTAGAGTTTGCGTTCATGTCGTATAGTGAATCAACGATCTCGTAGCTCTCACCGTCAACTTTCACTGTAACAAGATTATGATCAGTCCCTTCCTTTGTTGTTAGATTGTAACTCTGTAATGCAGCACCAGACCCTGAAAAGTTTTGTGTTTCAACTTCACCTTGTACTAATTCAACATTAACAAACCCTCTATTGGTTTTTTCAAGTCTTATAAAATCACTATCGAAATTTAAGAAGTAGGGGAATCCGTTATTTTTAATTTGTAATTGTGTGCCTTTTAGAATTTGTACATATTGCCCATTTACACTTGCTGATGATTTGGTGTTTAACCTAAGACCGATAATTCCTCTCGCAGATATACCTCTCGTAGGGTCATGGCCTGTTAATCTACTCAAGCCATAAATTGATTCAATGTTTCTTGCTCTTGCTATATTTAATTCTGTTGCTACTGCTTCTATGTAAAATAAAATAAGTTCACCTAAGTTTGCGACAACTGTAAGTATTTGCCCAAACGGGGATGAAGGAGTAAAAACATCAAGTGCCTGGTCATATGTTTTCTGTAGGAAATCAAATGAATCTTGAAATAACTGTAACGCAGTTATTCTTGTTTTACTGAAAAATGACATGTATTATTTTATTTTTAAAAGAAAGCACCAATTACCCTCCTTTCGTTTACAAAGATATCTACTAGTGCCCCATTGGTACCATTTGAATTGAAAAATTTAACTCTTGTATCAACATTAAACGATTGGTCGTTGTTCAAACAATATGCTTGTATTTGACTATTTACCTTAGCTTGTATCACTGCTTCATTTATGACTAGTGAAAATATTAAATCTTCTAAGTTACAACCAAAACCAGGAACACCTAAAACATCACCCTTTCTTGTAAATAAGACATTCTCAATCTTAAGTATAAGTTGAGATAACTTATCACTTACTTCCAAACGATTTTCATTATACTTAGGCGCATCGGTATCTCTACTGTAAATATCCTTAATAGGCATACTGTATTTTATTTTATATTATATTAAATTTACTCTCTGCCCATTTCTTGTACCATGACGGTAGTTCACTCCACATCTTTCCTTTAAACTTACCAACAGGCCAAGGCTCTGTTTTACTTACCGTTTTCTTGGTTGTACTACTAAAACTTTTTTTACTACCGCCGCCAAATATTGCTTCTCTTTCGTATTTTGTCAATTTACGCCCAAGATACTGTTCTACTTCACCACTACTTGGTCGAGGACCGAGCGCTGACTTTATGTCTCTGGCAAAATCATACATGTCTTCATTTACTGATTCGCCTAGTATATTATTTTTTATTGCTAATATATCCGAAGCATCATCCTTCAACACAGTAAATGTATAATGCCTTGATCCGGCCCAACCCACTATATTCGCAGATTTTAGCATTCCTTTACCAAATTCATCATTTATTGCGTTTTCAAAATCTACAACAGAATTCATTGGTATTGATATTTTAAATTTGCTTTCGTTTAAAGAGTTTTTAAATTGCTCAAAAAGTTTAACGTGTTTCATTTTATTTTTATTTTTATTTATCCAGTAAAGAAATAATCTGTGCCTTCGTCTGACTTTATTTCTTCTACTATCGCTGCAACATCTTCTTGTCCTTCTGATCGTATTAAATCATAATTCAAAGTTATATTACCAGGTAAGTTATAATTAAATGTACCTAGTATTCTTGACAGTGATATTTTTGCTTGCGCGACACAATATCTTAAAAACATTTCATCTTGAAATAAATCACAATCTAAGATTTTTACGCCGACGTGAAAGACTACAGAATTAGTTGGCAATTCGCCCATAAATCTGAAATTATGAGTAAGTCTATTATATTTATAAGATATTTGTTGCTGCAGAACCTGTCTTGCACTATCTAGAAAAAGTTCGTTTACTACATAGTACATAAGATTTTCTGAACCTAAACCTGCGCCATAACTATCGCTATATATAAATTTATCAATTGAAAAATCACTATCACCTGACGAAAATCCTCTTGTGCCAAAGCCACCGTCTTCGCCGCTAAACCTAGTCATCTCAAAAACATTATATACTGAAAACACTCTATTTGGCATTTTTATTATACCTCTTGTTGAGTTCAAATTAGTAACTGTTAATTGCTCTGCAGCAGTATTAATCCCTTCTTTAAAGGTACTTTTAGAAAAAGAACTTTTAGGTAAAGCAATGTACATCTCTTCGATTGAATCCTCATATATTTTATAAAAATATTTTTTTGCTTTAACAACTATGCGAGCAATTTCCTTTTTAGGTACCGTGAAAGGTATTTGGCACGCAATAGTTAACTCTTCATTTATTTCTTTAATGAGGGCGTCGAGGCATTCTCTTTGATCTTCTTGACCTGGTGCGCAGTAGTCCATAAATTAAATTTTTTGTATTTTTACAACTTCAGTATTATCAAATCTTGCAAACTTTGTAGTTTTGCCTTCTTTGAATATCCCGCCTTTCATTTCACCGCTAAATATAGTTAAAGGCCCTTCTACAAAAGAATCTTTTAAAAATGTATTTCTACTTAAGTACGAATTGTTTATTACGCAAGATTCTGTTTCTGTTTGGTTAAATAAGTTACATTCATTTAAATCTGAATTTTTTAACTTACAATTAAAAAGATCACAATTTGATATATTACCTTGGATCTCTGATTCTACAATGTCAAACCCTTTGAGCTCAAAGCATTTTAAAAGTTTGGCGTCTTTTATCTGAATTTTACTTATATCTGAATCATAATTTATCAGACCGCTTGTCATACCGCCTAATGTCAAGATAGAAAAAAGTCTATCGCGAATTTTAGGATAGTACATTTCAACGATTTGCTCTGAAGTTTGTAAATTAACTAAAAGTTTAACATTAGGAAATACCTTTTTAAAGTCTTTAAAACTTTTATAAGATCTTAAAACATCTTTATTTTCTGTTAAAACTTCATCTAATTTTTTAAAATCATTTTTATTATATACTGGATTTTCTAACGCGCCATACAAGCTTAGTATAAAATACTCTGTCATTTCTATAACGTTATCATACTTCAAATGATAATCAGCACCTCCTAGATATCTGAATTCTAAAAAGTTATCTTTTGTGCTTGCGAAATTTATACCATAATATTTTTCGTTTACATACTTATAGTTTTTCCAATTAATTTTTTCTGTTGATTGCATCAGCCCATTGATTGGGAATATGAATTTTATAGATTTCGCATAAACTGAATTTTTTCTAGTTGGAAAAGATTCATAAACTCTGTCCTCGTCGAAGTTAAGTACAAATTTTCCAATGTCCAAATTCATAACGTTTCCAACTGGTCCTACTTTATTTTTATCAAAAGAAACATTTACGTGAATTGCACAGTTTTCATTAGTTGAACCGTTTTCTCTTATCCACTTAAAAACTTTGCTTATTATAAGTTTTGATTCAACAAAAGGCAAAGGGCCAGTAACAAGTTCAAACATTTTTCTACCTCCTTTTAAGTCAGGTTTTAACTTAAAAATACTAGATGTAGGTTGTAACTTGTTATAGGCCCTCCCCGAGAAATAAATTTTCTTATGTAAAAACTCAGACAATTGTTTTCTTGTATCTTCAATATTATAGTTAGAAAAAAATTCAATTTCTAAACCTATCTCTGAACCATAAATTGTATTGAGCTCTTTTTGTGTATACATACATAACTTGATTTTTTTATATATTTAAACCAAGCAATCGTATTTAAATTAAACTTAATGAAATTTTCCTGTCTTTAATATTAACATGTTTAATTTTAACCATGACACGATCGCCTCTACTTAATTCTTTATTATAAGTTGACTTGTGTATGAGGCCACTTATGCCTTTTTCTAATTCAATAAAAGCACCGTATCTCGTAACCTTTCTAACTTTACCTTCTACAATTTGCATAGGAATATACCTAAGATTGGCGTTATCCCACAAATCCACCTTTGGGCCTTTTTGTGTTAATATAATTTTTCTTTTGGACATTATATCTTTTACCCAGAAATCAATAGCGTATCCAGGCTTTATACTTCTATTATTAAAATCATCTAGTGTCCCTTCATCCAGTTCATTTAAAGGTATAAGCCCCGTGAGACATTTTTCAAACTCAACAAAAACTCCAAATCTAGTAGCGCCTGTAACGAAACCTTTTCGTTTTTCTTTGATAGTCTCTTTAGTTTCCTCTATAGTATCATTTACTAAAGTATTTAAGTATTCTCGATGAGAAACGACTATCGAATCTTTTTGTCTTGAATATAGGATTGGCATTACAATTAACTCCTTTCCTAAGATTATTTCAAAATCATATAATTTATTTAAACCTGCAAGTGACCCAGGCATAAAACACCTTACTCCTGAAATATTCACCCAGTATCCGCCATGTATTAATTCTTCAACTTTGCATTTAAACGCAGTATTTCTATCTCCTATTGCTTCAAGTATTTCTGAAATCTTAACTTCAGTTATCGCATCATTTATAGAAGCTATAATTTCGCCTTTACTATTTCTTTTTGTTTTGACATCAACTTGCATACCTTCTGAAAGTTGTTCTACTATTTCGTTAGGTTCTTTATTTAAGTAACAATTTGCAGTATACTTTGAATTTATTTTAATTAAAGCCTCAACTGGCAAATCTCCTACTTTTAGAATTTTTTCAACTATACCAGTTGACGTTATTTCTTCTTCAATTTTTTCGTCACTTGTATTTGTATCAATTTCGTGTTGCATGTAAGTTTTCAACATTTCTTTGGTGTATGGTTTATCGGACAACAATTTAACACCTCGCGGTACAAGTATTTTAACTTTCTTTGTATCGAATGGATCTTCACTTAATTGAATTACTACTTCTTGTTCTGACATTTTTTTTTATTAAAAGGTTAAATAATTTATTTATATATTCTAAGTCAAACCTGTCCAACTAACAGAAAGAGGAGGCGGTGGGGCGCCAGGTGCTGTTCCAACCCATAATCCGTTTATAGTAGATAAATGTTTAACAAAAGCTTCATTTAGTTTAAGTGCAGAATCTATTCCAGTATCCTGCTCAAACGCTGTTTTTAAATCGGCTGCAAGGCTTATAGCCAAGCCTGCTGAAATTACTGTATTAGATATTCCTGCTAGGCCACCTGGCGGTAAAGTTAAATTAAAAGAAGTACCTGTCCAAAAGGTAATAATTGAATTTGCAGCAGGCAGCCACACATCTACTGTTAACTTACCATCATTTAACGATTTGGCAATATTAAATGATTCATTGAACCCTTGCTGTATAACTGCAGGTTGTTTTAAGTTATTTGGTGTAGCGGCGAAAAATGTTTGGGATGCTACTGCAGACGTTAAATAGGTATCGGCAATAGTCTGAGCCGTTTCATTTTCTAATTTATCTGCTAATGAAAAAAACCAAGTACTTGTACTGTTAATGAATGACGTGCTATTCCATGGCATCAGTCGGTAGTGTTTTGTGTACTTAAATAAGAATTAGTTATACTAGGTGGTGTCGGCGGACCGCTTGGCCCAACGCCAGTAGGGTGTATGTGAGAATCGAAGATTTGCTTAAAAGTATCGCCTTTTATTACTGATTCTACTGCGGCCTCACCTAGCTTAATTCTAGGAGAATTTAAATGAGCTTCTTCACTTGCTATTATGTTTGCATTTTGACAATTTACGTTTACATCGCCTTGCAAATCAATTAAAAAATTACCTGAATGCGTCATTGTAATATTACCGTCGTTTTCCATTAAAATCTTATCTCCATTTGGGTTTGTGATTTCAATAGAGTTATTATTTTTTATATTTATTACTGATGAACCTTCTGTAGTAGCATAATCAAAAACTAAACCGTTTTCCTCTGTGAAATAAATCTTTACCCATTCACCATCCCTTTCGTTTGTATAATCATTACCGTTTTTCGTAACACCAAACCCAGTATCATACAGTAGTGCATGCGCATTGTTATACGAACCTTCAATCTGTGCTTTAAGTTCACCAGAAGGGTATATGTTTTCGTGATATGTTGGTGTATATATGTTGCCATTATCGAATGTTATCTTCACAAACGAACCTAATTTAGGGACACTGAATTGCCCTGAACCTGATGTACTACCACCTGAAGTATAGCCTGTCGGTCTTGCCCAAGGTAATTTATCTGTTGGGATAATGTAATCGTTATCAGCATTATTGTCAACCTTCAAATCAAACTTACCAAAAACACGAACGCGACACCTACCTTCAAATATAGTGTCCACGTTGTCTTCGACGACACCAACCCACTGCGTACCTGTTAAGTTATCTATTTTAAAATCTTTTGAATTTATTTTCATTTTCCAAATATATTACTTGCATTTAATGTTGGCCCTGGTGGCAATGTGTTAAATAATTTACTAGTAGGTAAAGAATTATTTGGTTGTATCCCTGTGCCTAATACGTTACTGCCAAGAGAATCGCCAAATACTGTGTTTTCTTGTACAGCAGCACCTGCAACTGCGCCTAACAGAGTTTGCGCGTTTCCTAGTGTACCAATTATTTGGTTTCTTAGACCATACACATTTCCTAGTTTTAAATTTCCACCGATCACAGAAACACCTCTTTGTGCTAAGTTTATTGCACTATCGGCTAAATTGTTAAGTTGATCTTTTGCAAATTTTTTAACAGTATTTTTTAACTGGTCGTCTATACTTAAACCATCTTGGCTTGGTGTTAATTTATGACCGTCTGCTAATTTAGAGTCAAAACCAGAAAATTGAGAATCCATTTCAATTTTAGAAAACGAAAATTTCATAGACGATACAGCAAATTGATTATCGCCTGCATTAGTTATCCCGTCAAACACCTTTCCACTTTCACCTGCGTCCCAAATGCAATCGTTAAATCTGAATGTTATTTGTGATGTATTTTCGTTCACAAAATCCTTTGTCTGTGCTTCTGTTGATTGTGTTATCCCTGCTCTCAAAAAATTTCTAAATGTTTGAAATTTTCTAATTTCTTGCACATCGATGTAAATGTTAAAATACATTAAGTTTTTAGGGAGAACATGTCTTTTATATTTTACATCATAACATGCTAATTTGTATAATGTAAATAGCGCAGATATTTTTAAGTCGATTGCTTCTAAACACCCTATAGTAATCCCTTCACCTTCGGCGCTACCGCTAAAAGGATCTGCGACATTGAATGTTTTATTATATGCGTCACCTAAACCTTCTATAGTCTGCCAATAATAAGGTCTTTCTTCATTTATTGATTTTAAGCCTCTAAAAAAACCTTTTAAATAATCAGCCCTTGTATTTTGGCCAATTGCTTCTAAATATGAAACTGCACTCTCCGATCCAACCGAACCATCTATGCCATTAAATAATGGTGAAGATATATCGAATCTCAAAGAAAATCCCAGATATGTTGGGTCGTCTAAACTCGTTATACCATTACCAAATTTTGATGTTGTTTTGTCGGGAATTATAAATTTTTTTCCAAATTCATATGCGCTTGGGTAGGTTGCGCCTGGTCCTCTTTTTCTAGCCTCTTCACCAAATGGTCCAGCTAATTGTTCAAATCCCAGTTGCCCTGCAGAACTTGCTAAATCTAATAATGGCATTTTTTTATTTTATATATTTACCTATTAATAATTTATAAAAATTTTATAAGAATTAATTTTTCTGCTGCTGCGTATAAGGAAAGAACGCCGTCTATTGTATTAATATTTTCCACCCCTACAATGCCACCTAGCCATGTATAATCTGTAAGTATGTTATCAATTCCTGTACTGTTATAAATAATTAAAATACTTTTTAAATATTCTACAGATTGGTCATAATATTTAGTAATTTTTGGTGGTATTGATGTTAATGGAACAATAATTATTTCATTTAATGGTATATCGCCTCTCGTGTACTGATTAGACACTTCACGATACGCGTTTAGAATATCTTCTGTTATAATCCCGTTATTAAAAGCTGCAGTCAAATTTTTTTCTGAATAATAATTTCCCAATATAATAGAAGAAATATTTAGATCACTTTGATTAATGATATAATCACCAATATAAATATTAGAATTAGATATGTTCTGTGGTGTCCCTACTGTTAAATTGTACATTATATTAATATTTTTAAAATCGCGTAGAATTGGTATCAGCTGCTACTATGCTGGGAATATTTAATGTTTCAAATTTTAAATAATCCGCGTCACCGGAATTAATGCATATTCTTCCTAAAAAATTATCTGTATTATTTTGAAAATACATCCAATCATCCACGACCTGCTTTCTATAAAACCAAGAGTTGACTGTGCTTAGGCAAAAATCCGCAGAAAATGCAACACCTTCTGTTGGGATAGTTGTCACGACACTAGTACTGCCTGCAACTACTTCAATTGACCAATTATTTGAAAGAGTAGGCGAGCTCCCGCCATTATGATAAAATTTACAAAATTTATTTCTAATGAAACCAAAAAATACAGGAAATCCATTTACTGTGCCAAATGGTACGTGACCTATTAAAGCGTTTGTGCTTGGAAAATTGGTAAAGTTAAAAGTAGTATTAGTTGAAATAGCATCTATTGCGTCTGTACTTGGAGCCACCCAGCCAGCTAATTCTTCAAATGTCCAATTACCCCAATCCCATACATCTGATAAAGCTTTGGCAGTAGGTCCAGTGTATTTGAGTCTAACGAACCCTCGAGTGTTACCAGCGCTTCTAACGATAGTCATATAGTGCCACCCGTCTCCACCATTTAAAATATTTACAAATGTGACACCCTTTATATACGCAGGTAAAGACGCTTCATTATGAGTATATTTTTTACTTGATGTGTTAGCTAGACTGGTATTTGTATTTGATGCTAGCGCTTTAGTGTACGCTGGGGTTGCATACGTTCCTTCATTAATCACTATGCCAATAGTATTCTGTCTAGTGTAAAGCAAAGGTCTACCGTTCACTCTTACATCCTCCATGATGGCAGGTATAATATACGGCGCAGTTATAACGTCGCCTGAAATTGAAACTGCGCACGTGCCTTGTGCAGTGATAGTAGGATATTTTGCCCGGGTCCTAACGTCACTAGTGCCAGTACCATAACTTGACTCGTCGGAAGGAGCACCAAGATTAGTAAAACCAATTTGTCTAGTAATTCCTGTGCTTGGGCTGGTCCTAAACACAGTCTGATGGTATAACACTGGGTATCCGCTATTTAGTGGATCCGACACATCAACTACACAATTTCCCATAGGAAGGCCAGGTTGTCCAGTTCCACTTATTGCTAATGGCCGTACTGTTCTAAACCAGTCATTTATTGAATTGTGTCTATTATAAACACTTAAGGTTTTATTAAACGCGTTAAAAGGCCTAATCCTACTACTACCGATAGCTTCTGTTTCATTACTAAATACACCATTCCAAATATAGTCAAATCCTCCAGTTTTTTGTATAAATATACTACCAGGCTTGTCGCAACCCAGCTTTAAATATTTTTCAGTATCACTTAATACTGTGCCTTGTGGCGTATTTACGTCAGGTCTCAAGGTTAACGTTGTTGAGTTTGTATTTTGTCTTTGCAGATTCGGCACTGCTCTAATAGTATTTTTTTGAGCTATTGTGGCAGGCTTTCTATTCAAAAATTCTATTTTGAATGAGTAATCTAATGCATAACTATTTTTAAATACTACGCTATTATTTGCAGTGTCAACTTCGTTAGTTGTGAAATCGCCTTTTAAAAAATTAAATAAAAATGTACTATTTAAATTGGCATTGATATAATTCTCAAAACCAGTAGACCCAACCGTTCCGCTTACCCATGAATCCCAGTTGGAGTCAGATTTAATTTTGTTGGCAGAATTAGGAATTGGCGTTGCAGCAGTTATATTAAAGGTCGCTACGCCTATGTCTAAAACCGAGTTATCAATTTGTCTAACGCCTTCAGCTGTAATTTTTACATGCCCTACATAATTTGAAATTGTGTCAAGTTTTCCTTTATGGATCATAAAGCACGATTGTACTACACCAGTCGAATTTTGTTCGTTTTGCATATAGAAATCTCCCGAAGTATGAATTGTGGCAGTAGACGTTTGTTTAAGTTCTAATGAATTTTTATTAATAGTTGGTTTTATTATTAGCATTATTTATGGTTTTATCGCTTCTAAATTTACAACAAGTCCTAAAGGCGTAGACCCGCTAGACGAGGAAGTAACTATTCGTATTATATCATTTGTTGCTAATGTCACAGGTGTTATACTTACTGTTGCATTTTGCGTCGAAGCGGTAACGGCGGTTGTGCCGATAGAAACACCATTTCTTTCTAATGAAATAGTGAATGTGCCAGTATCAACGCTAAAAACAGACCATGCAAATGCGCTTAAAGTATACCCGTTTAACGCGGATGGTATAGAAAGAAAAGAATCACCGCCTCTATCTATTATAGGTTCTGAGGCTAAAAATTCTTGTATTTCTATTAGTTTATTGCCACCGCCAATTACATTTTTTAAGTTTAAGAATGTAATACTACTAGTTATACCTGATTTAACTACAGGAAATAACGATGCGTTGTCAGGTGTAGTGATTAAAGGTAATTGTGAAATTTTTTTATTTGCCATTTATTATTTTTTGTTATATTATTCCATTTTCTACTATTTGCTCAAAGCAGTTTAAAATAGTATCCGAGTAATACCGCCTTTGTCGAAACCCGTCAGGCGAGTGAAACCACAAAATTATTGATTTATCATTTGCATTGATAAAACTATTTAACATCGCTGCTGTAATCGAAAACAAGTCTATTCTATCTTCTACAGTTAAAAGATATCCTATATTTAATTTGGCATATTCTACTCGAAAGTTTCTGCATTTTATTGATTCGTCTGCATGTAAGATAAAATTATTTTCGTCTTCTATTTCAGTATATACTTGAACTCGCAAACTTTTATTATCTATTATCATTCTTTTTGATAAACACAGCTTTTCATTAAGCGTGCATGTTTGCCACTTTTCATCTTCTGTCTCACCTTCTCTTTCTTCAAATAATATAGACATCTCCTTTGTTGCTCTGACGTAGTCGGCAGCATAACTTCCATACAGATTATTGTTTATGATACCGTCTTCTGTAGATATATCAATCCACCCGTCTAAAAGTTCGTCGCTGTATTTGTATGGATACACGCCGCTTATTGTCTCGTTAATAAAAGGGACCCCTATGTCTTTTCTATATAAGTTCATATAATTCAATTCTTATGGTTTTTCTGCATCTATTGATTTCCACTTTTGTTCTACAGCATCATACTGTACAACAACAGCACTATACTTTTTATTGTTGTTAGTACTTCTTTCAATAGGATAGAGCCTATTTTCTGCTAAACTACTAGCATTATTAAATAGAAAGCTCATAGTGAAAGCAGATTCGTTTCTTATGATCTTATAATCTCCATGATATGTCTTTAAAAATCCTGTAAAGAATTGATTAGCTGTAGGTGTTACTTTTATCACCTTTGCATTGTACCATCCCGTAGGATTATAATTGTGTGTAGTTACTGCTGCAGGCGTATCTGTTATAACAGTATACATCTGCCCATACAAGGTATATGTAGTGTCAAATACTCCGTTATCTTGGTCTTTTGCTGATATGCTACCCGCTTGCAATAGTGTTTCTAGCTCTGTGTTTTCTTGCACATCACTCAATGCAAAATTACCATTTGCAGCATCAAACATATCTACATCTACTGCGCCACTAGCTAATACAAAATCATCTAAACTTGCAATAGTTATTGGCGCTCCTGATAAATTACTAATTTTAAACTGTGTTAAATTTATCATACTTTTGTTATTATTATATTAGCTTCAAAAATACGTGCAGTCCCACTTCCCTCGTTAGTTAATTTTATTTTAATTACTCTTGAGCCTGCAGCTAATGTTATTTTTTTTCTAAGTGAAACGTAAAACCTTTCACTACTATGATTTGGTTGTTTTTTATACGACTGACTAAATACAGCGCTACCGTCTATATCTGTACTTACAACTACACGCCCACTACTGGAAGTATTTAAACATATAAAATTTATTTCGTATAAATAATCACCCCCTGTAACTGTTATAGAATTTGATATTTGCGTGCCATTTTGGACAAAGGTAAAATATTCTAAATCCGTAGCAGTTGCGTTATTGATTGTTTCAATTCTTTGTAAAGTAAAAGTTTCAGACCCACCACCGCCTAAAAAATCACTAACGTTTACTTTCTTTAAAGTTCCTGCATCATTAACTAAAGCCTCCATTCCAGAAGCTGCAGTAATTAAAGATTTATTACTTATTGCAGTGCTACCAACAGTTAATGCACCACTGCCTGTAACTTCTCCAGTATGTGTAGCATTTGTTACTTTTGCTGTATTTAAAACAATAGCAGCATTTTTGTCACCTTCAAGAACAGTGCCTGAAGTAACGCCAAAGTTTTTATTAAATGCAGTATTTTTGGAAAATGCAGTTTCCCCACCTAAATTACTCAATGAAGTAGCAGCGTTTGCGACATCGGTCAAATTATTGGCAGCAAGTAAATCGCCACTTGCTGCTGACGAATTTATAGTTATTTCATCTACAGTAGCTGATAACGTAATGTTAGTCCCGCCTACAAAAGTCTTAAACTCTAAATCTTTAGCTACTTTTTGTTTAAATACCTCGGTACCTCCGCCTACATTTGACGCAGTATTTATTTCGCCCGAACCGCCTGCCGTTGTTGATGTTAAATACGTTATAGCATCTGAGGTGCTGAGTAAAATATTATCTACAAAAAAAAGTAAATTAGAAGTATTAAGACCATCTTTAATAGTTTGTGCATTACTAAGAACAGGCCATGAATACTGTGTCAGACTTACTGTTTCTGCCGGAGATACTTGTACACCTAACTCTTTGATGAGAAACGTTGATGTAGGTAAAATATTTTTTACTTTATAGTCTATCATAATTAATTTATATATCACGTACTAGGTGTAAACTCTCTTCGCTGCAAATAAAGTTTCATACGTACACCGCCTGGGTTTGTTAGGATGTATTCCAAACCACTTATAACATAATACCCACTTAAAAATTCATTAACAATTCCGCCTCCATTTTCATCTGCATCTGTTTCAGTTGGTACTTCTCTTTCTTGTTGGTTGGGGTTATTTTCTAAACCACTATCGCTGGGCGACAATAAGACTTCTTTTACTGCCGGGTCGTATTCTAAAATATGACAGTAGATCCTAGAATACCTCAATAGCGCAGGGTTTGCAGTGTCTAGCTCAATCACCATACCTAATTTAGTTACTTCTACAAGATTTTGGTAATTGAGTATTACTGAGTACATGTATTCGTCATGTACATTTTCGCTTTGCATGCCTAAATATTTATATCTTATCTGTTCATTTCTAGGACCTTCAACTTCGCCATCCAATAGCCTTCCTTTAGTTGCAGGCAATGTAGTTTCAGAATCAGTTATAAGAGGGTCTACAAATTCAGATATAAAATTCTTATTAGGTAAGTCCCAGTGCTGCGAATACCTTTTATAGCCATTGTTTTTTGTTACACTCCCGCTATTGTTTATTAACTGGTGTTTTGATATGTACCTTGACTTACCTTGCAACTGTAGTATATTGCTTAAAATGTTAGGAAAATCGTCCGACTCGCCACTTGCGCCTTCTATACCTGCAGTGTCAGGTTGATTCTGAAAAAATTCCTTACTTATTTCAATTTCACCGTCCTGTCCAAAAAATTTATTAACGTCTACAAATGTTAAATAGTAATACGGGTCAATGTACGCGGTAAAAAAAGATTCGTCATCAAGATAACTGTTAGCAACAGTGTCCTTTATAAATTTTTCTGTAGTGTCGTTAGGATTAATCCAAACCATAGAATCGGAAGTTTCATCGACGTTTGAGGCATACCCTAGACCTAACCGTTCCGCAACACTCAATAGAGTGTTGAAGCTAGTGTCAGAATATACTTCATTAGTTTCTGTGAAAAGATTAGGGACATTCATTTGCCCTTCAACTATAAACCTGTTGGCAGAAACGCCACCCCCGCCACCACCGGGTGAAATTGATGTTATGATAAAATCAATTCTTATAGGTTTAAATGTGGTCTCATCGCCTTGTGATCTAATGTTTAATTGAATCAAATCGCCATCCTTTGGAAAATTTCTAGATAAAAAAAACGAGTCAACATCGTCAAATATAATTCTACAGGTAGGATAGAATCCAGTGTTCCTTAATTTAAAACTAATTAATCTATCAGTTTGGATTTCATACCTATTAATTTGTATCATTGGAGTAATACTAGAAAATTTAGAAGGTTTTTCTTTCATACTTAAACCTTCAGAATTAGCAGATCCACTTTCCACATCAGGCATGGCTAATTCGTCTAATTCTATTGTAGGCTCGACTATTGTCAATATATTTCTTTCTATCTCTGACATAGGTTATGCGTTATTCTTTGTATTTAAATTAGAGCCTAATATAATTTTTCCATTTTTAAAAGTTTTACCAGATTGCCCAGGTTGCAGTACATTAGGCGGCAATGGCGTTGATACTCCTGACTTTTTTGTTTTTGCTTTTTGTATTAATCGTTGAACTCTGCTTTGATCCTTTTCACTTTGTATATTCGTATTTATGAATTTAGACTGTATCGTGTTTGGTCTAGAAAATGTATTTGGTCTACGATAAACTTCACTTTCTATTGAAAGATTAGGTATAAACAAAACATCACCTTCGTTTAAACTAAATGGATTAAATATATTATTAGTTGCACATATCGCATCAATATTTTCGCCTGTGCCATAATATAATTCTGCTATTTTATCAACTCTTCCAATCTGATCCTGTGTTACGTAATGTATTGCCTTAACTCCTAATTCTGCTTTATACTTAAACGAGGGAGCCGTTAAGTCAAAATAATTTTCACCTGTACTTTCGTCAATCAATTTATTTTTTAAGGTTAGAGACTTGATATTCATCTTTAATTTATTTTAAGAGTTGATCATAAGATCAACTAAGTTTTTAGTATACGATGCTGGCACCGATGACGGCGTTGTTTTAACCTTTGTGTTAGTTGCAGTTAAATCACTAGCAGGAACTCCATTTGTAGATTGGGTTTTACTTAAACTCTCAGTCCCGCCACTCGGAACTGCCCCGTATATTCCTACGTCAGATCCAGCTAAATTAAGGATGTCTTCTTCGCCTGCAGCTGATGCGTAAATTCTGCCCCTACCGGCGTTAAACATATTTTCAATATCACCTTTGTCTCGAGGCTTCCCATGCTTAAGATCTATTTCAAATTTAACTTCCATTGGAAAATCGTCATACCCTAATTCATTTGAAAACGTCATAGAAGCATTATCACATATCATGTTTCCCATCATAACAATAGGGTTTAGTGGATTTCCAACAGTAACATGCCAATTTCCAGTAGGTTCGCCGCTTATAAACGCAGGTTGTGCACCTATGCCTGAAACGCTGCCAAATGTATCACTCAGAAAACCTCCTAGTATATTGCCTAACGCGCCTTTTGCAGCCTTAAAACCACCCTTTGCAATACTCATAGGATCAAAACCGCCACTCCCATCGCCAAACATATTACTAAATCCTTGTTGAACATCTCTAACTAAAGTGCCAGTATATCCAGCAAAATCACCATTTCTTAACTTGGATATATCTCCAAATTGACTACCAACAAATCCTGCGCTACCATAATATCTATGCGCACCACCAAAAAACTGACCATTATTTGTTGTCATTGTTAACATGTTACTTATTATATCAATCATTGCGATTTTAGGGTTTACAAAATCCAATGACTTTAATTCATACTCGAAATTGAGTTTTATATCATTACTGAAGTTTAATCCAGTATTTCTAATATATGTTTTGTCAATTACATTGATTGGACCGATGACAAAATTAGCATAAGTGCTGTTTAACCTATCACTAGTAGGGTCATTTTGACGCCTAAATCTGTCCCCCGGGCTAACGCCTTGTGACGCATCAATTGCGCCTTGCCCAAGCGCACCTAACCCCCGCTGCGCCTTTCCTGATTTACCTTTTTTATCTTTACCAAATCCTCCTACTTTATTGTAAAAAGGCTGGCTAGTATACCCGCTATCGCCGGTGCTAATAGATGTTATTTCACTTTTCAATTCTTTCCAATTCATACCAAACGAAAAGTTTAATAAACTTTCGATAGTGTTACCTGCAGTTTCACCAAGATAGGTTATAGCAGTAACTCCTGCAACCTGTGTCACGTCTTCTATTTTGTTAGGTTCTCCTTCAGTTGACATACTTAAATCAAATATGTTATCTTGTGCTGGCATTGGGAATCTTCTTAAAGTTAATAAATGATTAACTGGTATTTTTTTGTAATACTTGTGATATAAGAAGTCTTGTGCTTTATAACTTATCTTGGGATATACTTCGTCAAAGAAATTTATAAGTTTTGCTACTGATACGTTTTTAGCAGGATCACCTCCCATTAGATAATTTGCACCATCGCCGTCTCTGTATTTAGAAAAAGGCAATGAACCTGTGAGCCCGCCATACATGCCTCTATAATTAAATAGTGCATATTGATTAAAAATTGAACGAGGGATACCGTCAACCATACCGCGTGGGACAGTTATGCCGTCTGCTTCTGCTCTTTGTGAGTAAAACGATTTTGCGTATAGTTTATCAATATCTGATGCTAATTGATTAGCCGAGCCACCAAATGCGCTTAATCTGTTTGAAGATTGAGAGCTTTGGTTTGCGGGTAAGGCACCGTTTATATTAGAGAAAAAATTGTTTAAATTGAATGACATCCATCTTATCTGTTTTTGTATATATTATGTGAGAGATTTTAAATACTTTCCAATAGACATAGGTTCTTTAAATTTGTCACCCCATCCTTTTTTAAATCTCATTTCCCATTCTTTAGTGCTACTAACAGATAACGAACCTCGAAAAAAACTTCTTGCACTTAAACTTTTTATTTCTTGTAATTTTCTAGATATGATAAAATCTTGTACTTTAGTAAATAGCTCAGATAATTCAAGTTTTGTCTTTGTGCACATTACGCTTTCTACTATTACATAGTATCTTTCTCTATTGTCGCTATTTATAAATTCTTCTAAAGCATTCACCTTTCGCAATTCATCAGGTTTGATGAACATAGATCTTGCACGTTTATCAAATTCATACTTAAAGTGCATATTTAAAAAATACTTTTTTAAAAAATATAAAGTATCAAAAAATTTATCAATACGTAGCTTGTATAAAGGATTAACTGGATCCCACTTAACGTCAACGATGTTAGCCCTAACAGGTATCAAAACATTAGGTTCTTGTCTTGAAGATAATAATGCATGAATCCTGTCCCCTTTGTTAAAAATTCTATGTTTTTTCATTAAAATATAAAACTACTGCTAAATAATTCACGAGCCCCATTTAAATATATTGAAGACGGGTGGTATATATTAAATATTATTTTATGATTAGATAAAGAAGATATAAATTTTTGTATCTTAGATAACGTTCGACTATCAACTGTGCTTACTACATAATAAATCTCTAAAACATTTTTTGCTAAATGGTTATTCAATTGCTTGATAAGGTATGACGATATGACACTGTCGCTAGGGTTACATTGGTAAAAATCATTCTTAGAAAGTTTACTGTATATTTCTAAATAATTTATGTATTCTGAATCAGCAGGTATATTTTGTAAAAAATCTTTGATAACCGATTCATCCTCAGAATACACGAAATTAATCTTCACTATATGTTTATCTGAGTCTTCCATTATTCTTTTAAATTTTTTAAAAAAACATCAAACTTTTCTTTAAAATCTCTAACAAGTATTACATCATTTACTTGCTCTGTTATAAATAATTCAAGAGCAGCGTCAAATTCGCCACGGCCAAATGTAGATGATATCAAATCAGAAACATTCTTTTTTGGTATGTTTACATTTACTTCTATCAATATCCTGTGCGTATCAAAATCTTCTATTTTTCTTAAGAGGGCCAATACTGGAGAATCTCGGCTAACTGCTAAGTTTTGTGTATTAGGCGTACTTGAACCACTAGTTTTTAGAGACAAACTAGTGGTGCTTTGTTGAACATGCTCTGACACAAAACTTAAAGGAGTTCCTTCTACTGGTATTAAGTATTCGCCCAATAGTGAGGTGTCAACTCTATTTCCAGATTCGAACACCGTCCACTTGCCATCTGATCCTTTTATTGTTTCAACCTGACCTATCTTTTCGCTTTTTGCCCATTGAAGTTTTTTTGGATTCAATTTTATTTCTTCACTCATTATATTATGTTTTAAAAATTTAAGAATCTGAACAACTTAGTGCCCAATTAACTGTTAAGTAATCTGTACTACTATCATTAAATCCAGCTAAACCAAATCCTACTAACAAAAAATCCCCGGCAGATAAGTTTTGTGTCAGGGTATGTTCAACAGTTGTGTTATATATGTAAAGCGTACCGCTATTTGTTGTAGAATTAAATTTGTCTGACTCTAACATTTTAATAGTAGTTGTATTGCTCCCAGCAGTAAGAAACCCAGATTTATCTAAATATATTATAGCTTGCTTAAACCTACCTGCAGTACCTGTCCCTTTCACCAATCGTGTTACAGCCGATAGCTTTATTTTCTGACCTATAATTAGATCATAAGGTATAGGTATAAGTTTACTGAATCCGTTAGAATCAATTGTACTAGTAGCTGACGAAGAATTTAAAATAGAAACGTTATAAGAATTTGACCAATCGGAATTATTCCAACCTCCCGGGGATGTGATAGGGTTACCTGTGTCATATCCGCCACCTATACTAAATGTAGTAGGGGCGGCTGTCCATAAGTCGCTTGCAAAAGAAGTACCACTTATTACTTTAAATTGCGAACTCGCAAGAATTGACTTAAACGAATTTACACCTAACGAAGATGGGGCAATTGGCACAAATGTCGAACCATTCCACTGAAGTACATCGTTGCTAACTACGCCTGACCCGTAACTTACATCGCTTAACTCGTCAGCCGTAGGTGCACCTCCAGTCAATTCGCTCAACTGTATAAGCGAAGAGTTAAAATTATGTACAATGTTATTTGTTGATGCATCTGTGGAAATAGTCAATGAATTAGCTAATCCTGTGTTTGTTGATGAAAACCCTTTAAATTTAAGGTTAGCACTTAACATACCATCATAAACGTTTTCGTGCGTGCCAGTACCTATATTAAGACCATTATTTATTTCACCAAGAGCCCCGGTATTTATGAATTTTAAGGTGTTTGTTGTTACATCATGCTGTAGCTGAATCCCATTACCTGCTATATAGTTCACTGAGGCGTTGGGCGTAGCTGCATCAAGGGTTACGTCCACTCCTGACTGAAATGTGCCAGTTGACCCAGTATAATTAACAACTATTTTACCAAACCCATCAGAGTCACCTACAGTTAAATCCCCTACACCAAAGCCGCCGATGATATCCCACTCAGATAAAATAAAAACACCTCGAGTAGTTCTTTTATTTGCCCTCCACCATGCAAGTCTTTGACCATCCCCAGATGCAGGCGTGCCTGTTGCGTCTTCTTTTAATATTGCACCGATGTCAGTGTCATTGCTAACAGTAACAGGGTGATATATGACATGCCCTTCTTCATAAGTCCTGCCGATGACCCAGGGATTTGCAACCATTTTGAAGTTAGTATCTACTTCAGCATTAAAAAGCTCCCTGTTAACCTCTGTTCTAAAAAGAATGTATTCTTTTAAATTGAACGCCATTTTAGTATTTATTTATTTATTTCGCCTATAAGTTAGGCGGTTTCTTTTGTATGTTAGTATTCGTGTATGGGAATTCTGCGGAACTCTTCGAGGAAATAAATGCATCCTTTAACGATCTAATTAACCATGTATTTTCAGACCACCCAGGTTCAGCATAACATGGCGAATAAATCCCTGTGACGTAAATTCTTTTTATTTCATTAAAAAACGCTAAATAATCTTTAACTGCTTGATTTATTAAATTAAGTTGCCTTTGCTTAATATTACCTCTCTGGATATCACGCTGCGCGTCAAACGGTGTATCTTGTATTATTCTTAAATTACCTGTAACATCGATAACTTTATAAGATATATCAAAATTAAAAGTATTACTATCGCATAAAAAAAATTGTATCGCCCCAAGGTCACCTAGAAAACAATTATTTATAGGCGTGTAATTTTCAGTAAAATATGAAAGCATTTCGTCAACAGTCGTAAAATCAATAAATTCATGTCTAACTCTATCGAAGAAGTCTATTTTAATATTTTTTGCTATTACCCTATTCTTTTTAAGGTAAACAAAAAAATCTGTTGCTAATTTAAAACTTATTGCTTCTAAAATCAATGTTATCTCCTTTTTTGTATATATTAATTTATATATTAGAGTCTCATTCTGATCGTATGGTCAAGTAGTCTTCTTTAAGTTTTTCAACATCACCATATTTAATGGAACGTATATCGAAGAAATTTAAATGACCCGTTTCTCTGTACTCTTCGATAAAGTATACGTATTTAAACCCTGCATTTATTAGTACTTTAGTACACATTTTACAAGGCGATAGTGTCAACAATACAATATAATTTTCTGGGTCATGTTCTTTGAACTTTGCAATCATATTAATTTCAGCGTGAATAAATCCACTATACCCAGGTTCTAGACTATCTTCTTCACAACCTGTACTTTCTTTGGTACTATCACCGCCAAATGACCCATTATACCCAAACGATGCAATTTTACTAAAATCTTTTTTAACAGCAATACAACCAACTTTTTTGGTTTTAGATACACTTAATTCTTTTATTGAATTAAGTATACTTGAAAAAGTATCAATCTTTAAGCCTATTCTTCTAGCAGTTCTATCTTGCATCTAATTTATAAAGTTTATACGTGTTAATTATATTTTCTATTTTTTTAGTGTAACAATACCCTCCTTTATAGCAACTTGTAGCATATACAAAATTACCTCTACTTACAAATTTTTTGCTCATTCTTTCAGTTGTTGCGCCACATAACGCAATCAGCCAATTATTAAGAGTTGGTTTTTTGTTTTTAATTCTTTTGTAGTATTTTGAAACTAGGAGTCTTGAATGTGCCCTAAGCGAAAACCACTTACTCTTATACTTTGTAAATTTATCAGACGGACTGTCGTCTGCAGCAATTATAAACATATCTTTGTCTTTGCCTCGGTACTTGTGTCCAAATAAATTATTTGCTTCGTGTGCCAATCTCGATAAACCATAATTGGATTCGAGAATAACCTGTGCAACAATAAGAGATGGTGGTATTTTTTTGTATACACTTGATTCTTTAACAGCTTCAAGAGATATCCAATTTACAAAATTTAGAATGTATCGTCGTTTCCATGCTTTGAATAATTTTAAAGTATCCCCACTTGTATGCCTTCCCTTCCATTCTCTAGCAGTTAGCCATTTTCTTTTTGTAGGTAAACCTATTTCATTGTATCTTCTTTTACCCTTAGACGTTCGCCCCGCGTATAAATCGTATTCATCTAATATGGAATCGCATTTATCCCACACTATTGCGTTTTCAGTATGTTTCTCGATGCATAAAGTATCGGAATTTATTTTTGGCATTTCTTCGACTTTGTCATTTGTACACTGTACTATTATTAACATAGCTGGTATTAAAATTAAGTTTTTCATAGTGTTTATTTAGATACGTAATAAAAAAGAACTGCTTAGCAGTTCTTTTAATTTATATTATATATCCCACCAAGTTTTTCTCCG
>TARA_R110001592_G_scaffold360818_2_pt1 | contig 108321 bp, 91 predicted proteins | sample TARA_R110001592 | Tara Oceans TARA_R110001592 (sample SAMEA4398387) | marine metagenome | biome: Polar Biome; feature: [SRF] surface water layer (ENVO:00010504); material: water (ENVO:00002006), including particulate matter (ENVO:01000060) such as... | depth 5 m
TGTTGAATTGGAAAATGGTCATGTTGTAACCGCTCATATTTCTGGGAAAATGCGCAAAAATTACATCCGTATTTTAACTGGCGATAAAGTCACTGTTGAACTAACACCATATGACTTATCTAAAGGTCGCATTATCTTCCGTGCTAGATAAAAATTAATTAATTCAGTTATGAATACGCTTTAGGTTTATGTAAATAAAGCGTTTTTTTATCATCAAAATTTAGTTAATTCCAATTTGATATAACAAAAAACCGAGCTTGCTCGGTTTTTTTATTTTCTATACAATATCAATGATATTAGCCGCTAATGTTCAACTAACTCTTTTTTTGATTCGTAATTTATCACCAATTTATCTTTCTTCACAGCAACCCGAGCGACACCACCTTGGGTTAGTTCACCAAAAAGTAGCTCATTAGCTAAGGGTTTTTTCAATTGCTCTTGAATCAACCTCGCCATCGGACGCGCTCCCATCGACTTGTCATAGCCATTAGTTGCCATCCATTTTTTAGCATCTTTGGTAATTTCTAAAGAAACAGCTTTTTCATCAAGTTGAACTTGTAACTCAACAATAAACTTGTCGACGACTTGTTGAATAATTTCATCACTTAAATGATTAAACCAAACAATGTTATCTAAGCGATTGCGAAACTCAGGTGAAAATACTTTATTAATTTCCTCCATGGCATCAATGCTATTGTCTTGTTGTTTAAAGCCAATAGATTGCTTCACCGTGTGCGCAATGCCCGCATTAGTTGTTAGCACTAATATAATGTTTCTAAAGTCAGCTTTACGGCCATTGTTGTCTGTTAACGTGCCATGATCCATAACCTGTAGGAGAATGTTGTAAACATCTTCGTGGGCTTTTTCTATTTCATCTAGCAAGACAACAGCGTGTGGATTTTTAATCACAGCATCAGTAAGTAAACCGCCTTGCTCATAGCCAACATAACCAGGAGGCGCACCAATTAAACGGCTAACAGCGTGTTTCTCCATGTATTCAGACATGTCATAACGTAATAGTTCAACACCCAGTACTTTAGCAAGCTGTTGAGTAACTTCTGTTTTACCTACTCCTGTTGGTCCAGCAAAGATAAATGATCCAATAGGTTTATTTTCATTGCCTAAACCTGCTCGTGATAAGCGAATAACAGACGATAGCTCATCAATGGCATGATCTTGGCCAAAAACAACCAGTTTTAAATTGCGATCAAGTGTTTTCAGACTATCAACCTCTGACGATGATACTGACTTTTCAGGAATACGAGCCATTTTAGCGACAATGTTTTCAATATCAGTATTGCTGATCACTTTTTTACGTTTAGACGCCGCTACTAACTGCTGACGTGCACCCGCTTCATCAATAACATCAATGGCTTTATCGGGTAAAAAGCGCTCATTAATATATTTAGCCGAAAGTTGTGCTGCGGCTCTTAACGCTTTGTTTGAATAACGTACACCATGATGCGCTTCATATTTATCTTTCAAACCATGTAAAATTTTTGTTGTGTCGTCAACGCTGGGCTCAATAACATCAATTTTTTGAAAACGACGAGCTAAAGCACGATCTTTTTCAAAAATACTTTGGTACTCTTGATAAGTTGTAGAGCCAATACAACGTAACTTTCCTGACGAAAGTAACGGTTTGATCAGATTCGACGCATCTAACATACCGCCAGAGGCTGCACCAGCTCCTATAATGGTGTGTATCTCATCAATAAAGAGTATCGCATTGCCATCTTGCTCAAGCTCTTTTAACAAGGCTTTAAAGCGCTTCTCAAAATCACCACGATATTTAGTCCCCGCCAACAACGCGCCCATATCTAAAGAGTATATTGTCGCGTCTGCCAGAAACTCAGGCACTTTATCTGAAATTAATAAATTGGCTAAACCTTCAGCTATGGCGGTTTTACCTACGCCGGCTTCACCGACGTATAACGGATTATTTTTACGACGACGACTTAACACTTGCAGCGTGCGCTCTAGCTCACTATCACGACCAATAAGCGGATCAATATTGCCTTTCAAAGCCTCTTCATTGAGGTTTGTAGAAAAGTTATCAATGGTACGAGGCTCTTCTTCACCTGCCGGTGCTTGTGCTGCATTAGTGTTAGCTTCTTGATCAATTTTAGCGATACCATGTGAGATATAATTAACAATATCGAGGCGACTGATATCAGATTTCTTTAAAAAATAAGCCGCTTGTGATTCTTGTTCGCTAAATATTGCCACTAAGACATTAGCGCCATTGACTTCACTTTTACCCGAAGATTGAACATGAAAAACAGCACGTTGTAACACGCGTTGAAAACCCAGTGTCGGTTGGGTTTCTCTTTCCTCTTCACCTGTGGGGATAACAGGCGTCGTATCGGCAATAAAGGCTAATAGTTCTTTTCTTAGATTGGTCATATTAGCACCACAAGCATTTAAAGCATCAATAGACGAAGGGTTATCTAACAACGCCAACAATAAATGTTCAACCGTCATAAATTCATGGCGAGACTCTTTAGCCTGACGAAAAGCCATATTTAACGATACTTCTAAATCTTTATTTAGCATAGGTTACTCCAATTTGCATCTTGCGTTATTACGCCTTTTCCATAGTACATTTAAGCGGATGTTCATTGCTTGTTGCGTAACTCAACACCTGATCAACCTTTGTTTCTGCCACTTCAGCAGTAAAGGTACCACAACGCCCTTTCCCTTTATAATGAATAGCTAGCATGACTTCTGTTGCTTGTTCTGAATTCATGTTAAAAAATTTGCACAATACATCAATGACAAAATCCATTGGAGTATAGTCATCATTCAATAGCACTACAGTATACATTGGGGGTTTCTGAAATTTTTCAATAACCTCCTCGTCAAGAACGCTTTGATCATCTATTAACTCTTTCCATTTACTCATAATTCTATATTAGTCTGTCAGTTAAATTTTTGCTTTAAGATTTGAAAAAATAATAACTAAAAAACATCAAAAAATATAATATTACACTTGACTATTTCTAATTATTATCTACGATTTATCTTGGTGGTTATTTTTTATCCACTTGAAATGAATATATGATGCTTTCAGGAAAGCATACCTAATTACCGATGATTTTAGAAGGATGTTGAAGTATGGCTCACGGTACAGTTAAATGGTTTAATAATGCAAAAGGTTTCGGTTTTATACGTCCAGAGGATGGTGGTGAAGATATTTTTGCTCATTATTCAACGATTCAAATGGAAGGATACCGTACATTAAAAGCGGGTCAGGATGTAAATTACGAATTAAACGCAGGGCCAAAAGGTCATCATGCGGCGAGTATTACACCATCAGAATTAGAATCAGATAATTAATATAAAAAATAAGGTTCGATTAAAAACAAAAAACACAGCATTTTGGCTGTGTTTTTTTATGGCTAATAACTTACATTATCGTACTGAGTATTATACCAAGTTTATTAAGATTGTTCCCACTCAGAGCTTAGTAGAATGGGTATTACATATGGTCAATAATACAATCACCAAACTCAGAACAAGTAACCAAAGTAGCATCATCCATTAAGCGCTCAAAATCATAAGTTACTGTTTTTGCGTTAATGGCCCCAGACATGCCTTTTAAAAGTAAATTAGCAGCTTCAGCCCAGCCCATATGACGTAACATCATTTCAGCTGATAAAATTACTGAGCCCGGGTTGACCTTATTCAAGCCTGCATATTTAGGCGCTGTACCATGCGTTGCTTCAAAAATAGCAATATCATCATTTAAGTTAGCCCCAGGCGCTATACCGATACCACCCACTTGTGCCGCTAAAGCATCCGACAAATAATCACCATTTAAGTTTAATGTCGCAATAACACTGTATTCAGCCGGACGTAGCAATATTTGCTGTAACATAGCATCGGCAATAACATCTTTAATGATAATTTCTTTGCCTGTTTTAGGGTTTGTTAAGCTACACCAAGGACCACCGTTAAGTAAATCAGCACCAAATTCTTCACGGGCTAATTCATAGCCCCAATCTTTAAATGCCCCTTCAGTGAATTTCATGATGTTACCTTTATGAACTAAAGTAACCGACTCTCTGTCGTTGTCAATGGCGTATTGAATAGCTTGTCGAACAAGCCTTTGCGTGCCTTCTTTAGATACCGGTTTGATACCGATACCACAATTTTCTTGAAAACGAATTTTGGTGACACCCATTTCTTCGGTCAAAAATTTTATCATTTTCTTCGCTTGCTCAGTACCGGCTTGATATTCAATACCAGCATAAATATCCTCTGAGTTTTCACGGAAAATAACCATATCAACTTCACCTGGTTTTTTAACCGGACTCGGTACCCCCGTAAACCACTGCACTGGTCGTTGACAAACATATAAATCAAGTATTTGTCGCAAAGCAACATTCAAAGAACGCATACCTCCGCCAACCGGTGTTGTTAGTGGACCTTTAATGCCGACTTTATACTCTTTGAACATCGCTAATGTTTCATCCGGCAACCAAGTCTCTGAATCATAAATTTGTGTTGCTTTTTCACCGGCATAGACTTCCATCCAATGAATTTTTTTATCTCCGCCATAAGCTTTTTGTACAGCAGCATCGACAACTTTCATCATAGGCGGCGTAACGTCTACACCAATACCATCACCTTCAATGAAAGGAATAATGGGGTTGTTAGGTACCTTTAATATACCTTGTTCTGAAGTTATTTTAGTGCCAGCACTAGGAATATTTACATGGTTCGACATATGAACTCTCCCAAATTTACTAATAAAAATAGCCGTTTGCTAATTTCTTTCCCCTTAAACTAATAGAAAAAGAGCAATGAAACTAATACTTAAATCATGATAGTCAATATCACTACTATGAATAATTAAAACGCTTGTTTAAATTAATTGCAAATTTTTTATCAGAAATAATGTCCTCAATTATCAATTCATTCACACGTATATAGCGTAGTGTACTAAATTTTAAGTAAAAAAAAGCTAGGCAACAGCCTAGCTTTTTATAATTATTATACCTATGCGCTTAAAGTAAGCTCGACAAAATTGTATTTAATGTCGCACTTGGGCGCATCGCTTTTTCTGCTAAATCAGCATCAGCAAAATAATAACCGTTAATGTCAATACTTGGTCCTTGAGCAGCATTTAATTCTGCAACAATTTTTGCTTCTTGTTTAGTTAATGCTTGGGCAACAGCAACAAAACTTGATTTTAAGCTTTCATCACTCGTTTGCTCTGCAAGCGCTTGTGCCCAGTACATTGCTAAATAAAAGTGAGAGCCACGGTTATCTAGCTCACCAACACGACGTGATGGTGATTTATTTTCTTGTAAAAACTTCGCGGTAGCTTGATCAAGTGTGTCAGCTAAAACTTGTGCCTTGGCATTACCCGTAGTGACACTTAAGTGTTCAAGTGAAGCGGCTAATGCAAGAAATTCACCTAAAGAATCCCAACGTAAGTGGTTTTCTTTTTCGAACTGTTGTACATGCTTAGGCGCTGAACCACCAGCACCGGTTTCAAATAAGCCGCCACCATTCATCAATGGTACAATTGACAGCATTTTTGCACTAGTACCGAGCTCTAGAATTGGAAATAAGTCAGTGAGGTAGTCACGTAAAACGTTACCTGTTACAGAGATAGTGTCTTCACCTTTAGCAACACGTGCTAAAGTAAATTCACAGGCTCTAATCGGCTCCATAATTTGAATATCTAAACCCGTCGTATCATGATCGGCAAGATAAGTATTAACTTTCTTAATCATTTGCGCATCATGACCACGATTTTCATCTAACCAAAATACTGCAGGTGTGTTGCTCGCTTTAGCACGAGTTACCGCTAATTTAACCCAATCTTGAATGGGTGCGTCTTTAGCTTGACACATTCTCCAGATATCACCTTCAGCAACCAAATGCTCAATCAGTGTTTCGCCTTGATCATTAACAACACGTACACTACCTGCATCTGTCATTATAAAGGTTTTATCATGTGAACCATACTCTTCAGCTTTTTGCGCCATTAAACCAACATTAGGTACGGTACCCATAGTTGTTGGATTAAAAGCACCGTTTTCACGACAAAAATCTACAACAGCAGAAAAAACACCTGCGTAGTTACGATCAGGGATCATAAACTTAGTTTCTTTTTGTGTGCCATCTGGTGCCCACATCATACCTGAAGCACGTAATGCCGCAGGCATTGATGCATCGATAATCACATCACTAGGTACATGTAAATTGGTAATACCTTTATCAGAATCTACCATAGCTAATTCAGGGCGTGTTACATATACAGCTTGAATATCGGCTTCAATTTCAGCTTTTTTCTCAGCTGACAAACGACCAATTTTAGCGTAAACATCACCAATACCGTTATCGGCATCAACACCAAGTTGATCAAAGGTAGCACCATGCTTAGCAAAAACATCTTTATAAAACACTTTAACAGCATAACCAAACATCACTGGATCAGAGACTTTCATCATAGTTGCTTTAAGGTGTAACGATAATAAAACGTTTTCAGATTTAGCTTTTTCAGTTTCAGTAGCAAAAAAGTCAACCAGTGCCGCTTTACTCATAACAGATGCATCAATAATTTCTTGATCTAATAACGCTAAATGCTCTTTTAGTAACGTGACATCGCCATTTTCGGCGATATATTCAATTTTAACGTTGGTTGCACCGTTAATGGTGACTGATTTTTCACTACCGTAAAAATCACCTGATTGCATATGTGCAACATGAGATTTCGTTGTTGGAGACCATGCGCCCATTGAATGCGGGTTAGTTCGCGCATATTGCTTAACAGAACCTGGTGCACGACGATCTGAATTACCTTCACGTAATACTGGGTTTACCGCTGAGCCTAACACTTTTGCATAAGTCAATTTAATTGACTCTTCCGCTTCATTTTGTGGTTCTTCTGGGTAATTTGGTAAATTATAACCTTTTGCTTGTAACTCTTTAATTACCGCTTGTAACTGCGGAATAGATGCAGAAATGTTAGGTAACTTAATGATGTTAGCTTCAGGAGTTTTGGCTAATTCGCCTAACTCAGCCAAAGCATCATCCATTCTTTGCTCTGCAGTAAGATATTTCGGAAAATTAGCGATGATTCGACCAGCCAATGAAATATCGCGTGTTTCAACATCAATAGCAGAAGATGCTGTGAACGCTTTAACAATGGGTAAAAAAGAATGCGTAGCTAAAGCTGGCGCTTCATCGGTAATAGTATAAATAATTTTTGATGTATCTGTGGTCATTTAAAATCCTTTGCTGATTTGCCATTAATCGATAAAATGAATAATCATTCATTATATCAATCGGACTAATGCATTGCACATTTAGCAAGCTCAAAGCTTTAGTAACAAATTATTGATGATGAGAATAATGAATCCCCTATCAAAAATATAACGCTGCATAGACTTTGTAAACTTGCTATTTAACACCTTATTCGTCATATAAACAATCGCACTAAATGTATGAAAATATAGCTTACATTTACTCAATTATTGACCCGCTAACCAGGCGCTAAGTTATACAATTAATCAATTCGTTTGATATAGTGTAAATAACTATTCATTTTATCGATAAAAAAAATTTTCGCGCGCATAGTATCGGAATTCAAAGCGTATTAAAATAGGTGAATTAATGCTAGCTCATTTTCCACAAGGCAAAAATCAGTGACAATTAAACAAAATCAATTATTTACAGGTAAAAACAGGCATAAAGCCTCAAAGGTACGACCAGTTAATTTCAAAGCAGAAATAGTACTTTTTAATAAACCCTTTGATGTTTTAAGCCAATTTACTGATGATCAAAATCGACAAACCTTAAAAGATTTTATTGATATAAAAGACGTTTATGCTGCCGGACGCTTAGACCGAGATAGTGAAGGACTCTTACTATTAACTAATGATGGTAAACTACAACATAAATTGGCTAACCCAAGTCAAAAAACCGATAAAACCTATTGGGCACAAGTTGAAGGTACCGCCACCGATATCGCTATTAATGCACTTTGCCAAGGGGTGGAATTAAAAGATGGTTTGACCAAGCCAGCAACAGTTCGCATTATTGATGAACCTAAAGTATGGCCGCGTACTCCACCTATCCGTGAACGTGCAGCAATTCCCACAACTTGGTTAGAAATTACAATTCAAGAAGGCAGAAATCGACAAGTTAGGCGTATGACCGCACATGTTGGACTTCCAACGCTTAGGTTAATTCGTTACCGTATCGGAAAATGGACTATCGATGGAATAGATAATGGTGACTATAAACGGTTAAGTCATGTCTAAAATAACAATTAAACCAAATAACAACATTTCACGAGTATATGATGAAACCCCAACTGAACCACACGGGAGTGAGCAATTCAAACCCAATACCACCGTGGCCGCTATTGTCTGTTATCAAGATAAGTTTTTATTAGTCGAAGAGTTGGAACATGGTGCTACTGTCTATAACCAACCTGCGGGTCATTTAGAAAGCAATGAAAATTTAGTCCATGCAATAGAACGAGAGCTAAAAGAAGAAACTGGGCTCTCGTTATCACCAGAGTATCTCTGCGGCATTTACTATTATTATCGAGCATCAATAAACCTCTACTATTTAAGATTTTGTTTCGTTATTGAACTTGATGACTTTTTACCAACACAACCACAAGATGAGGAAATTATCGCTTGTCACTGGTTAACCTTGGCTGAAATTAAAGCAAAGTCAGTACAATTGCGTAGTCCATTGGTATTAGAATGTATAGAAGATTACCTTAGTGGAAAAAAAATCCCGTTAAGTCACCTAAAATCTAATCTTTAATCTATCATCACGCTAAATGACCATGCTATAATTTCGCGCCTTTTTCCATTGAAATGTAGTTGTAATGACCTCGAGCGAACATGTAAATTTAAACTCAATAGAGCCAAACGAAAAATTACCACAAGATACGAAAGTGATTGTTGGTATGTCGGGTGGTGTTGATTCTTCTGTTTCTGCCTATTTATTACAAGAGCAAGGCTATCAAGTCGAAGGCTTGTTCATGAAAAATTGGGAAGAAGATGACAATGATGAGTACTGTGCCGCAGCTGAAGACTTAGCTGATGCGCAAAATGTTTGTGACAAATTGGGCATTACACTCCATACCATCAACTTTGCCACTGAATACTGGGATAATGTCTTTGAATACTTTCTTGCTGAGTACAAAGCTGGCAGAACACCTAATCCTGATATTATGTGTAATAAGGAAATTAAATTTAAAGCTTTTCTAGAATTTGCTTGTGAAGACTTAGGTGCTGATTACATTGCCACCGGTCATTATGTACAACGTAAGTTTGCCGATGGTAAATGGCAAATGCACCGAGGCTTAGACAGTAATAAAGATCAAAGCTACTTTCTTTATACCCTAAGTCATGAACAAGTGGGTAAAACACTTTTTCCGGTTGGTGATATTGAAAAACCAGCAGTCAGAGCAATTGCTGAAAAAGCCGACTTAGTTACTCATAACAAAAAAGATAGTACCGGTATTTGTTTTATTGGCGAACGCAAATTTAAAGACTTTCTGGGGAAGTATTTACCAGCACAACCGGGCGTTATTGAAACCCCAGAAGGTGAAGCCATTGGTGAACATGATGGTTTGATGTACCACACCTTAGGTCAACGCAAAGGCTTGCGTATTGGTGGCCTTGCTAATGCCGGTGAAGCGCCATGGTATGTGGTTGACAAAGACCTGACGCGTAACGTGTTAATTGTTGGTCAAGGCCATGACCATCCTCGCTTATTTTCTAAGGGTTTAGTAGCAAATCAATTACATTTAGTTGCTCGAGTTGAGCTTACAAGCCCAATAGCTTGTACGGTTAAAACCCGTTATCGACAAGAAGATGTCACTTGTAATTTATCACCCATGGCCAACGGTGAATATTTAGTGATGTTCACCGAGCCGCAAAGCTCAGTTACGCCCGGACAATCAGTGGTGTTTTATCAAGATAATATTTGCCTAGGTGGCGGTATTATCAATTCCCTTATTCGCTAACATAAGGCATACATGAATAATTTAGAAAAACAAACCATTACCATGGCTGCGGTTTGTCAAGCTGCAGCTTTAGTACAAAAAATTGCCCGTACGGGCTCAATAGATGAGTCCGATCTTGCTGTGATGCTAAAGAGTATTATGGTCACTTCGCCTGAGAGTATTTTAGAGGTTTATAGCAATGAACTTGCGCATCTAAAGTTAGGGTTGGAAGCGTTAATCGAACAATTAGGCAGTCAAACCAAAGCAAAAGATCCAGAATTAACCCGTTATGTGGTTAGTTTATTGGGTCTTGAACGTCGCTTAGCGAGTAAGAAAAACCAATTATCACAATTAGGTGAGCGTATTGAACAAAGCCAACGCCAGCTTGCCCATTACGATATTACCAGTGACACCCTTATTGCTAGCTTGGCAAGCATTTACAGTGACTTACTCAGCCCTATTGGCACGCCTATCCAAGTTGCCGGTGAACCGGCTTTACTTAAGCAGCAAGGTAATCAACATAAAATTCGTGCTTTGCTATTAGCCGGTATTCGTTCAAGCGTACTATGGCGACAAGTTGGCGGCAAACGTAGAAATATTTTATTTGGACGCGCAAAAATAGTCGCGTGTGCTCAACAATTACTTAAAGAAATTTAAATATAACTTCAGGAAATTACTATGGAACTTTCAGCATTAACTGCAATATCGCCGGTTGACGGCCGTTACGGCAGTAAAGTTAAATCATTGCGCCCTATTTTCAGCGAATTTGGCTTAATTAAATACCGTGTAACGGTTGAAGTACGTTGGTTACAAAAATTAGCCGCCACTGCCGAAATTAACGAAGTTCCAGCGTTTTCTTCGCAAGCTAATGTTTTATTAGATGCGATAGTTGCTGATTTTTCTGAAGCTGATGCACAAGCAATTAAAGATATTGAAGCAACAACTAACCATGATGTTAAAGCCGTTGAGTACTTTCTAAAGAAAAAAATTGCTGATAATGCCGAGTTAAATGCTATTACCGAGTTCATTCATTTTGCTTGTACCTCTGAAGACATTAACAACCTTTCTCACGGCTTAATGTTATCTGATTGTCGTGAAAAAGTGCTTATGCCAATGATTGATGACATTCTGAACGACATTAAAGCCTTAGCCGTTGAATATCAAAATATCCCTATGATGTGTCGTACTCATGGCCAACCGGCTTCTCCAAGTACGCTTGGTAAAGAAATGGCGAATGTATACATTCGTTTAAAACGTCAACGTGAGCAAATTGCACAAGTTGAAATGTTGGGTAAAATCAATGGCGCTGTTGGTAACTACAATGCACATTTATCTGCATATCCTGAAGTTGACTGGCACAATTTTGCGAATGAGTTCGTCAACTCATTAGGTTTAAGCTTTAACGCATTTACCACGCAAATTGAACCACATGATTATATTGCTGAACTATTTGATGCCATTGCGCGTTTCAACACCATTTTAATTGATTTTGATCGTGATGTTTGGGGCTATATTGCTCTAGGTCACTTTAAACAAAAAACCATTGCTGGTGAAATTGGCTCTTCTACTATGCCACATAAAGTTAACCCAATTGATTTTGAAAATTCTGAAGGTAACTTAGGTATTGCTAATGCCCTATTCACGCATTTAGCACAAAAACTACCTATTTCTCGCTGGCAGCGTGATTTGACTGACTCTACGGTTTTACGTAACTTAGGTGTTGGCTTTGCTCACGCTATGATAGCTTACCAAGCAACACGTAAAGGTATCAGCAAGTTACAAGTTAACGAAGCTAACTTAGCTGCTGAGCTTGACTCAAACTGGGAAGTGCTTGCTGAGCCTATTCAAACCGTTATGCGTCGTTACGGTATCGAGAAGCCATACGAAAAATTAAAAGAGCTAACACGTGGCAAACGTGTTAATGGCGACTCAATGCGTGAGTTCATCATGACTTTGGAATTACCAGAAGCCGCAAAAACGCAACTTTGTGAAATGACACCCGCTTCTTATATTGGTCGCGCGGTATCATTCATTAATGAACTAGACTAGTTATTGGTTAGCAGCTCAGTTTTATAATGCTTAAAAAGGGATCCGTAATGGCTCCCTTTTTTGCTTTTTAACTAAGCGCTAGCTGAATTATAATCACCAACTATTAGTCGTATCGCCAACAAACAAGTTGCCACACGACAAGGCAAAAATATGAATATAGCAACATTAAATTGGGGTGACTTAAGCCCTGAAAAATTTCTTGCACAATATTGGCAAAAAAAACCACTATTAATTAAGCAAGCCTTTAAGAACTTCAAAGATACCATTCCCGCTGACGAGCTTGCAGGTTTAGCGATGGAAGCAGAAATAGAGTCACGTATTGTTAGCGTAAATAACCATGGCAATTGGCAAGTAGATCATGGACCCTTTGAGGATTTTTCTCAATATGGTGAAGCAAACTGGACTTTACTGGTACAAGCAGTAAATAACTGGTCGCGCCCTACTAATGCTTTGTTAACACCATTTGCCTTTATTCCCCGTTGGCGCATTGATGATGTTATGGTGAGCTTTTCAACGCCTAATGGCGGGGTTGGTGCACATTTAGATCAATACGATGTATTTATTATTCAAGGCAGTGGCAAAAGAAGATGGCAGGTTGGCGCACCTAATAATGACTTATCAACCTTACTACCACACCCAGATCTAAAGCAGGTATCGGCATTTGAACCTTTGATTGATGAAATCACGGAAGCGGGTGATTTACTTTATATTCCACCCAATCATCCACACAATGGTGTATCACTAGAGAACTCAGTTAATTTTTCAATTGGTTTTCAAGCACCTTCAAGCCAAGAGTTATGGTCAAGCTTTGCTGATAAGTTGATTGATAATAACCTAGGTGAGCAACGCTTCGGTGACGCTACACGTAAAGTAGCAAGCTCGAGCACATTAATTAGTAATAGCGATCAACAGCAATTAAAAATCTTTATGCTAGAGCAACTAGAAAATACTGAATTGTTTGAGCAGTTTATTGGACAATATCTAACACAAAGTCATCATGCGTTAGAATTGCTGATGCCGGTCAACGATATCGATGAAGAAAAACTTGCTGATATTTTATCTGAACCAGAAATACTCTTTATGCCAGTTTCAGGCCTAAAAGCAGCCATTATTACCGAGTCACAAACAACATTATTCCTAAATGGTGATAGTTTTCCTATAGATAATCAAAGCTTACCTTTAGCTCAGTTGTTAGCCGGGCAAACGCCTTTGACTACAAGCCAAGTAAAAAGTTTCAATAGTTGTTTGAAAAACACGCAATTATTGACTAGTGTTTTAAATAAGGGTTATTGGTATATTGAATAAAATAGATGTCTTACACGGTCAGTCGAGTAAAATGGGAGCAAGCAGCTCCCTTACTTAAAAATATCAGAGAACAGGTTTTTATTTGTGAATGGCGCATTCCAAAGCATATTGAGTTTGATCGAAAAGATCACTTTGCTTGTCATGTTTTAGCTTGTCATGATAAAACACAAGAGCCAATAGGTACTGGCCGCATTCTCTCTAGTGGTGAAATTAGCCGTATAGCGGTGCTAAAGTTTTGCCGTAAAGATCAGGTAGATAAAGCTATCTTACAAGCGCTTCTTAAAATAGCACGCGAAATGGCTTTAAAAGAAATTTTTATTTATAGCCCTTTAGAAGCTATTGAGTATTTTCGAAAGTTTAATTTTAATAGCTCTGGTGCGGTCTTTATGGAAGCGGGCATGCCAAAACAAAAAATGACTTGCCCGTTAAATGAAGCCGGTGTGGCAAAGTATTATTTAAGCCACTAAATAACCCAATTCAAATTAAATGCTTTTACTTAGCCTCTTGCCAAAGTTCATCTTTATCATAAAGCTGATAAAGACCATCTGCTCGACCAATTAAAAACTCAGCAAACTGCTTTTGTTCTTTATCATCTAAACGCAAAAGATTTTCTGCTTGTAGCTGCCATTTAAAAGAAAAGTGCCTAACCACATCGCGTGCTGACTCGCCTTTGTCTAAAGCAATATGATCTGTTGGTAAGTCACCCGATACCACCCAAACCTTAGTTTTATCCAACAAGTTTATTTTCCATAAAGCCATAACTGGTACTAAATAGCGACTTTCCGTTTCAGCAACACTCTCTGTGACTAAGCCTTTCTCCGCGAGGTATTTAGTTGCTTTGAGGTACTGCTCGCGTATCCATATTTGTTTTTGTTCTTCCGTCATTTCTAGTTTATCAGTCATATTTATGGTCTTTTTGTTAATGATTGTAATGGGATGTTAACAATGGAAAGTTTGTATGAATTAATTCACAGCAAAATTCAAATTTATTTATAGCTTCACTAGCGAAGCCCTGACCTAAATGGTATTGTGCGCAGCGAATTATTACAACCTTAGTTCAAGAATAATTTATCATTGAACTAATTCTAAAATCATTGGAGATTACGATAGTGTCCGTTTTCGATTTAGTAGATTTTGACAACCACGAGCAAGTTGTTTATTGCAGTGACGATGCTTCAGGGCTAAAAGCCATCATCGCGGTGCACAGCACAGCATTAGGTCCAGCAGCTGGCGGATGTCGCTTTTGGGATTATGTAAGTGATGAAGCAGCTTTAAAAGATGTTTTACGTTTATCAAAAGGCATGACTTACAAAAATGCCATGGCGGGTTTAAAGCTAGGTGGTGGTAAAGGCGTAATTATTGGCGATCCTAAAAAGCTAAAATCAGAAGTGCTATTTAAAGCTTTTGGTCAGGCTGTTAATAATTTAAATGGTCGCTATTACACCGCAGAAGATGTCAATATCACCACAGCAGATATGGCCATTGTTAATCAAAGCACAGCCTTTGTTTCTGGTCTTGAAGGAAAAAGTGGCAACCCTGGACCATTTACTGCGTTAGGTACGTTTCTAGGTATTAAAGCTGCTGTTAAATTTAAGCTAAAGAAAGATGACTTATCAGGTATTAAAGTTGCTGTGCAAGGTCTAGGTAGTGTGGGTTATTCTCTTTGTGAAAAACTTCATGCTGCTGGCGCTGAGTTATTCGTCACAGATATTAACCAAGCTACGTTGGATAAAGCCGCAGCTGAGCTTAATGCAACGGTAGTAGGTTTAGACGAAATATATGCTCAAGATGTAGATGTATTCTCACCATGTGCCCTAGGTGCAGCGATTAATGATGATACAATTCCTCAATTAAAAGCAACTATTGTTGCCGGTTGTGCAAATAATCAATTAGCGGAAGCTCGACATGATAAAGTGCTATTAGAAAAAGGCATATTATACGCGCCAGACTACGTAATTAACGCCGGTGGCATTATTAACGTCGCGTTAGAGATTTATCCAGAACCTTATTGTGCTGAAAGTGCAACTAAGCTGGTCGAAAATATCTACAATACCTTAATCACTGTTTTTGAAACAGCCGCAGCTAATAATATGCCTACTGGTTTTATTGCTGACGAAATGGCACGTAATATTATCGCTAAAGGTGCTTAAGCATACGCTTAATGTAACATCACTGACACTTAAGTGATGATATTACCTAATAAAAAAGCACCTAAGGTGCTTTTTTATTATTAACAATTATCTCTGCACAATTTTTAATCGTATGCCATCAACTATATCGCGTTCAATAACGCTTGAACTGGATGTAGGGTTACTTTGTTATCTAAGCGTTTAATTTGGCTTCGACAAGAATAGCCAGTAACCAATATTTGCTCTGTTGCTAAATTAGCCACTTTATCTTGCCAGCTCATTTGATAAAGTGCTTTAGAATTATCTAAATTAACTTTTTCATGACCATACGTGCCCGCCATCCCACAACAACCAACAGCGACACATGATAGCGATAATCCAAAGTGTTGGAATATACGTTGCCACTGTCCTTCACTACCCGCTAAAGCTGTTTTTTCCGTGCAATGGGCAAAGAGTTTATAATCAATAATATTTTCGCGTTTAGCCGCGTTAGCAACCGTGCTGTTATTTTGATGATCGATAATCGTTATCAACCATTCATGCGCTAACTGCACTTCAAATTCGCCACGATTATCGCCTAGCACTTGCTTATATTCGTCTCTAAAGCATAACGCCAGTGATGCATCTAAACCCACCATAGGCATATTTAATTGATATACTTGATTCAAAAAATCAGCCGTTGACTTCGCGGTTTTAGCAAATTTAGCTAAAAAACCCTTCACATGCTGAGGCTTACCATTGGGCTTAAAAGGTAACAATATAGGTTGAAATCCAAGCTTGCTGACTAATAGCATAAAATCTTCAACCACTTTTGCGTCATAAAATGAAGTAAATGGGTCTTGAACAATTAGCAGTGATTTGGCACGTTCATCACTAGGCATAGCTTTCAGTTGAGATAAATCAAATGTAGAAAATTGATGTACAGTTGTTCTCTGTTCTAATGTCGGAATAGATAATAGCGGTGTATCGACATAACCAATACTTGCCCGTGATAATTTATCGTAGATATTTGATGATAAAACGCCATTAACTATTTTCGGTGCTTTTGCCATGATAGGTGTCATCGACTCAACATTTGCCACCAAGTGATCTTTTAACGGTCTAAAATATCGTGAGTGATAAAGGTTAATAAAACGCGCTCTAAAATCTGGTACATCGACTTTAATCGGGCATTGACTTGCACAAGCTTTACAGGCTAAACAACCTTGCATTGCTTCCATGACTTCATGAGAAAAGTCATCATCTTGCTTAACATTAAATTGACTGTTAAAACGGTTTTTTACTTTATCTAATAAACGTTTAACTGACCAATTTTGTATGTTTTGCTCGAGCGCTAATACATCAACACCTTTAGCCTCTACTAAGCGCAACCACTCGCGCATCAAGCCAGCTCGACCTTTCGGCGAATGTCGGCGGTCACGCGTAACCTTGCTTGAGGGACACATAGGACTGTTTACATCATAATTAAAACATAAACCATTGCCGTTACAATCAAGTGCAGAGTTAAAAGATTTTTTTACCGTTATTGGAATTTGTCGATCATAAAAACCGCGTTTTTTATCATCAACAGAAACTAACTTTTCAGTCGAATGATAAGGTGTACATATTTTTCCAGGATTCATTTTATTAAGAGGGTCAAAAGCGGCTTTAATCTTTCTTAATTCAGTAAATAACGTCGCACCAAAAAATTCTGGGCCATATTCACTGCGATAACCTTTACCGTGTTCCCCCCACATTAAACCGCCATATTTTGCCGTTAGTGCCACCACCTTATCTGAAATTTTTCTTAGCAAAATTTCCTGCTCAGGATCGCACATATCTAATGCTGGGCGAACATGTAAGACACCTGCATCAACATGACCAAACATACCGTAATGCAAACCATGCCCATCAAGTAATGCTCTAAACTCAACAATAAAATCGGCTAAGTTTTCTGGTGGTACTGCCGTATCTTCAGCAAATGCTAACGGCTTTTGACTGCCCTTAGTATTACCCAGTAAACCTACCGCTTTTTTACGCATAGTATACAACTTGCCGATACTCGCTAAATCAGAGGTAACTTGATAACCAATGACGCCGGTTTTATTGGCAATATCTTTATCAAGCTCGGCACATAACGCTGTTACTTGTTTTGCAACACTTGCAACACTATCACCGTTGTATTCCACCATATTGATACCATCCATGGTGGCACCATCAACGTCTTGCAACATATCGCTAACTAATTGCCAAACAATATCTTGCTTGGCTAAATTTAAAACTTTGCTGTCAATGGTTTCAACTGATGTTGCTTTAGCTTCGACTAAACGCGGTGAGTGTCGCAGTGCGGAATCAAAACTGTCATATTTAATATTAATCAGGGTTTTAGCATTAGCAATTGCGGTTAAATTTAACTTTGCTTCACAAACAAAGGCCAATGAGCCCTCAGAGCCAGTAATTATACGGCTTAAGTCAACAATAGATAAATCATCATTAAAAACGTTTTCTAAGTCATAACCAGTCAAAAAGCGATTTAAACGCGGAAATTTTTCCAAGATCAGTGCTCGATTATCATGACAAGAACTTAACACTTGCTGCATTAATTTTGCAACGGTTGTTGTTTGTTTTGCTAATTCTTGTGCTGCCGCCATTGGCATAGGCGATGTTGCGAGTAACTCACCATTTGCTAAGACACTTTCAAGCCCTAAAACATGATCAGAGGTTTTGCCATAAACTAAAGAGCCTTGCCCAGATGCATCGGTGTTGATCATGCCACCTATGGTAGCGCGGTTACTTGTTGATAAATCAGGTGAAAAGAAAAAACCATAAGGCTTTAAATAATCGTTTAATTGATCCTTTATTACCCCTGCTTCAACTCGAACCCAATTTTCTGCAACATTTATCTCTAAGATACGATTCATGTATTTTGATAAATCAACCACAATGCCGGGGGTCAAACTTTGGCCATTAGTACCGGTACCGCCACCTCGCGCGCTAAACTTTATTTCGTTAAATTGCGCTTCACTACCTAAAGTGCTAATAATTTGAATATCTTGTTTACTACGAGGATGCAGCACTAATTGTGGTAGCTGCTGGTAAATACTATTGTCAGTTGCATGTGCTAAACGCGCACCATATTGGAAATTAATATCACCGGTAAAACTTTTTGTCGCCAAAATTTTGGCAAACTCTTGATATAAAGGAGAAACTAACTCTTGAGGGCTTAAGCGAGGTAACATGAATAACAATTCTTTAACAACATAATGTGAGCAATATTATATACCCAAACTACTCCAAGATGCGAGTTTCAGTACGCTTAAGCAAGCATAAATTAACGCTTATTTTTATCCGCTGTTATGCAATTAACATAAAAGCTTTTTACTCAGATATGGTCAATAGAACCCGCTTAGATGACACTTGGCAAAAAATAGACCTAGATTATGTGTTGGGCATAAAAAAGCCTAGGTCGTTTATATCGTTTTGATAATAAAGTCCTAGGCTGCTTTGTTGTTGCAACTAATCTAAATTAGAAATTAATTTTTACCGTGTTGCTCGGCTAAATATAACCACGTTGGTAATACGGTATCAGGATTAAGTGACAGGCTTTCAATGCCCTTCTCAACTAACCATGCGGCAAAATCGGCATGATCAGATGGGCCTTGACCACAAATACCGACATATTTTCCACGCGCTTTACAGGCTTTAATCGCCATTTCTAGTAATATTTTAATCGCTGGGTCACGTTCATCAAATAAATGTGCAACTAAGCCCGAATCACGATCTAAACCTAAGGTTAATTGTGTTAAGTCATTAGAGCCAATTGAAAAACCATCAAAATAGTCAAGGAACTGATCGGCTAATAAAGCATTTGATGGAAGCTCACACATCATAATAACACGCAAGCCATTCTCACCACGTTTCAAGCCATTTTCAGCCAGAATATCAATAACCTGAGATGCTTCATCAAGTGTACGAACAAATGGGATCATGATTTCAACATGGGTCATACCCATATCATTACGCACGCGTTTAATTGCTTCACATTCAAGGGCAAAACAATCTCTGAAATCTTTAGAGATATAGCGTGATGCACCACGATAGCCAATCATTGGGTTTTCTTCTTCCGGCTCAAAGTGTTCACCCCCCACTAAATTGGCATATTCGTTTGATTTGAAATCAGACATACGCACAATAACTTTTTCTGGAGCATAAGCTGCCGCTAATGTAGAAATACCTTCGGTGAGCTTGGCAATATAAAACTCAACTGGACTGTCATAACCGGCAATAATATCGCGAATTTCATCTTGAAGATCAGCGGATTGCTCAGCAAAATTTAATAATGCTTTCGGATGAACGCCGATCATTTTGTTAATAATAAACTCAAGGCGTGCTAAACCAATCCCCGCATGCGGTAAACGCGCAAAAGCAAAGGCGCGATCAGGATTACCGACATTCATCATTATTTTTAAAGGTAAATCAGGCATTGAAGATACCTCAGAAGTCGTAACCGTAAAATCTAGTTTGCCTTGATAGATAAAACCAGTATCACCTTCGGCACAAGAAACAGTCACTTCATCACCGGTGGCAATTTTACTGGTAGCATCACCACAACCAACAACGGCAGGAATACCCATTTCACGGGCAATAATAGCGGCATGACATGTACGGCCACCACGATTAGTAACAATGGCTGATGCACGCTTCATGATAGGCTCCCAATCAGGGTCTGTCATGTCAGTCACTAAGACATCACCGGGTAAAATCTTATCCATTTCCGCTAAGGATGATAAAACTTTTGCTTCACCACTACCAATTTTATGACCAATTGAGCGACCTTCACAAATAACATCGGCTGTTGTTTGTAATTGAAATTGCTCCATCACATTGGCATTTTCACGACTTTTAACTGTTTCTGGGCGTGCTTGAACGATGTAAAGTTTGCCATCTAGGCCATCTTTAGCCCATTCAATGTCCATCGCACGGCCGTAGTGTTTTTCAATCACAACTGCTTGCTTTGCTAACTCTTCCACTTCTTTATCGGTAAGCGAGAAAGTATCAGACTGTGCTTGTTCAATATCGACAATTTCAACTTGCTTACCATGCTCTTGCGTATCGGCGTAAATCATTTTAATGGCTTTACTGCCAATATTTCGACGTACAACCGCAGGTTTGCCACTTGCCAAGGTTGGCTTGTGTACATAGAATTCATCTGGGTTTACCGCACCCTGTACGACCATTTCACCTAAACCATAACTAGAGGTAATAAAAACAACATCTTCAAAGCCTGATTCTGTATCAATAGAGAACATCACACCACTAGCAGAAATATCACTACGAACCATACGTTGTATGCCTGCTGAGAGCGCGACGCCACGATGGTCATAACCTTGATGGACGCGATAAGAAATAGCTCGGTCGTTAAATAATGAAGCAAAAACATGCTTAATCGCGATCATCACCGCGTCTAAACCACGGACATTAAGGAAGGTTTCTTGTTGACCAGCAAAAGAAGCGTCTGGCATATCTTCTGCCGTTGCAGATGAACGAACAGCAAATGAAGCGTCATCAGCAAAGCCGCCTGCAAGTTTTGCGTAAGCTTGCTCAATATCTTTTTGCATGTCAGGCAAGAATGGCGTATCAATAACCCACTGACGAATTTTACTACCGCATTCAGCTAAGGCATTAACATCACTAACATCTAAGTTATCTAATAACTGATAAATTTTATCGTTCAGACCACTTTGCTCTAGAAATTCATTAAAAGCAAATGAGGTAGTTGCAAAGCCACCTGGTACTTGCACACCGACATTTGAAAGGTTTGAAATCATTTCACCCAATGATGCATTTTTACCGCCTACGCGATCAACATCATTCATTCCTAAATCTTCATACCAAAGTACGTATTCTTGCACGACAACATCTCCACTGGACACAATAAAATTTAAGAAAACTATTTCAATATTAGTCGCCTAAAGCGAACTAAAAAATATCTTTCTTAAGGCTTTTATCAGACAAGTTTCATTAAACAGTGTATTTCATGCTACAGACATTTTACACTGCTAACTTTGAAACTAAAGCACTATTTATAAGTTTTCATTCAACTACAAAATAAAATAATAGGTTTATCATGCGAGCAGCTTTTTATATTTCTGATGGTACAGCGATCACTTCTGAAGTTTTTGGTCATGCATTATTATCACTTTTCCCGATAGAATTTGAACACGATACGATCTCCTTTGTCGAAACCAAAGAAAAAGCTCTTGAAGCATGTGCGCGCATTAATAAAGCCGCAAAACGCACGGGGGTACCACCGCTAGTGTTTCATACCTTCGTCAATCCTGATATTCGAGAAATCATTGATAGTTGTGACGGTATTATTTATAACTTTCTTGAGCATTTTGTTGCACCGCTTGAAGAAAAACTCGGTATTGAAGCTAAACCTAAAGCCCATAGAACCCACAGTATTCATGAAAATAGCTATGATTACCGAATTGACGCAGTTAATTACTCATTAGCCAATGATGATGGTTCTAATGTCACTAACTATGAACATGCCGATGTAATACTTGTTGGCGTATCACGCTCAGGTAAAACCCCAACATCACTTTATTTAGCACTACAATACGGTATAAAGGCGGCCAATTACCCTTTTACAGATGACGATATGGATGAACTTAAGTTACCGTCATTTTTAAGAATGCATAAAAAGAAAATATTTGGTCTCACCATTGATGCTGAGCGCTTAGTTGATATACGTGACGGTAGAATGGCTAATACAAAATACTCTTCTGCTCGACAATGTCGCATGGAAGTACGGGAAGTTGAAAAGTTATATAAACAAGAGAAAATTCCTTTTCTCAATACCACTAAGCTTTCTGTTGAAGAAATAACCGCAAAAATACTATCGGAAACCGGTCTTCAGCGCTATAAATATTAACTTATAACAAATAAGTTACATAAAAACTTAGAAAGCGGTTCACTTAACTGGCTATATTCGTTATGTTAGCGCGATATTATTATTGCGCTGCACTTAGATATGCAGGCTAACAAGTATTTGATAGCACATGACCATAAAAACTGATGAATTTAGAACCACGTTAATTGAAAACTTAGTTTCTCCTGCTGAACTTGCCCAGCAAATTCCACTTGATGATAAAACCGCTAATTTTATTATCCAAAGCCGCAAAGATATTGAAGCCATTATTAAAGGCGATGATAAACGCTTACTGGTTATTATCGGCCCTTGCTCTATCCATGATACCGAAGCAGCAATTGATTACGCCAAAAAACTAAAAACTTTGCATGAAAAATATGCAGATGAGCTATTGATCGTGATGCGTGTTTACTTTGAAAAGCCACGTACAACCGTCGGTTGGAAAGGCTTAATAAGTGATCCTGATTTAGATAAATCATTCCGTGTGGCTAAGGGATTAAACTTAGCGCGTAACTTGTTGATGGAAATAAATAAATTAGGTTTAGCTGCCGGTACTGAGTTTTTAGATATGGTGACTGGACAATATATTTCTGATTTGATCAGCTGGGGTGCAATTGGTGCTCGTACCACTGAAAGCCAAGTGCACAGAGAGCTTGCTTCAGCCCTTTCATGCCCGGTTGGCTTTAAAAATGGTACCGATGGTAATGTTCAAATCGCGGTTGATGCGATTAAAGCTTCTAGTGTGCCTCATGTGCTTTACTCTCCCGATAAAAGTGGTCAAATGTGTATCTATCAAACACATGGTAACCCTTTTGCTCACGTTATTTTACGTGGCGGGAAAGAGCCAAATTACCACGAAGACGATATAACTGCTACCGGTAAAACCTTAACTAAAGCTGGTATAGCTGAAAAGATTATGATCGACTGCAGTCACGGCAATAGTTATAAAGATCATAATAAACAAATTGACGTTGCTCGTTCACTTGCTGAGCAAATTCAACAAGGTAATCAATCTGTCTTTGGTGTCATGGTTGAAAGTTTTCTGGTCGATGGCAATCAGAAAGTTGTTGAAAAACAACCTTTAGTATACGGCCAAAGTATTACTGATGCTTGTATTAACTTAGATACCAGTGAAGAGATATTAGCTGTTTTAGCGAACGCCGTTAAAACAAGAATCTCATAGTTTATACAAGATAGTAGACTGAACATAATAAGCGTTAAGGCAAAAGAAAAGCCGGTTATCAATTTGATAACCGGCTTTTTAATATCAACTTTTTGAGTTATTGCTTAATAGAAGTTAGCTTTAAACTCAACACCCCAGAAACGAGGTTCGTTAACAAAACCCGTTAAATTGTTAAAGTCGATTGCACCGGTAAGTTGTTCTTCATCGGTAATATTACGACCAAACAATGCCACTTCGTATTCTGCACCATCGGTATACCATTCGTAACCAACACGAACACCACCTTCTAATAATGCATCGCCTTTAAACTCGACAGATTCATATAAGAAAAAGTTAACTTCGCTGCGATAAGACCAATCAGTATATACATACAATTCACCATCACCGATTTCTTTAGTCCAGCGTGCACTGATGTTGCTGATCCACTCAGGTGATTGTGGTAAAGAATTACCATCAATAAGCGCTAAACCATCTGAATTTAATGGGTCAGTTACTGTACAGCCACCGCCACAACCTGGCACAGCAACAGTACTATCTTTTAACTCTGTATGGTTATAACTTACGCTAGCTGCAACAACAAAGTCAGCGGTAACAAAATACTCCGAATCAAGCTCAAAACCATAACCAACAGATTTATCTGCGTTAATTAAACTTGCAACATTACCTGCACCGCCAACCGCCGTTAATTGTTGATCACTGACTTTAAAGTAATAAACTGAGCCATCTATTCGTGCAGTGTTGTCAGCAAATACCGATTTAAAACCCGTTTCAATAGAGTCAACTGTTTCCGAATCTGCTGTAGTAGAACTTTCAGAGAATAATAAACTACGGCCCTGAATACTCGGCGAACGATAACCACGAGCAATACGCGCATAGATGTTTGTTTCATCGTTAAGAACGTATGACACACTAAAATCACCACTCACCTGTGAATCTTCAACATCATTACTTTCTTTAAAGCTAGGAGCACCAAACGGAGATTGAACTAATTCACCGTCCCATTGACGCTCGTCGTCTGAATAACGTAAACCACCGTTAATACTTAACTTTTCTGATATTTCATAGTCAAGTGAAGCAAAAATTGCCCACGCTGTCGTTTCCATTTTTTGAATGGCCATACCATTGGGAGCGCCATTAGCTAACGTATCGAAACTTAAGTTATTAATGGTTAAGTCTTCATCAAACAAGAAAAAACCAAATTGGTAATCAAAAGCGCCTAAATCGTTACTTGCAATGCGAATCTCTTGTGTTGATTGCGCATGATCAGGCATTCTAGCGCCAGTTTCAGATGTAAAAGGTATAAACCCTGGGCCCATACTTGTTGGATCACAACCTGAAATAGCAGTCACACCACAACCATAACCACCATCGATATCACCTACTGAGAACATTTCAGCTGACTCATGGCCGGTAATAGACGTTAAGGTATAGTCACCAAAATTATATTCAATTTTCAGGCTTGCCCCTTTCATATCAACCGTTTGGTTGTTACGAGAAGCAGCATCATGATAAATAGTTTCACGATCAAAATCGGCAACTAAATCATTAGTGCCTGGCTTGATAATATTAGCTCTAAATACTCGGGCATCGGCTTCGGCATCTCTAAAATGGTAATTAAATAACGCTGAAAAATCGTCATTTGGTTCCCACAATAATTGCAAACGACCCGCTGTTTCGCTGTAGCCGCCTAATTGATCTTTCTGTTCAAAACCCGGGGCTTTGTTGTCAATCCAATCATCACGGTCTTGTTGTAATAAGGCAACTCGCGCTGATACGGTATCAGTTAAACCACCGCCAACAGCAAGACGAAAATCAGTTGAACCAAAACTACCATATGAACCAGAAATGCTGGCATCATAGTCTTGTGTTGGTTTTTTCGATTGTACTTTAACAATACCTGCAGGGGTATTACGACCAAATAATGTCCCTTGAGGGCCACGTAAAACTTCTACGCGTTCTATATCAAACATTGGCATACCTTTAGTTAAGGCATTTTCTAAAACTACATCATCATAGATAAGTGAAACAGGCTGTGATGCTAGTAGATCAAAATCGGTATTACCTAAACCACGAATATAAAAACGTGGAAATGTTCGACCAAAAGAAGATTCAATCAATAGACTTGGAACTTTTGCAGATAAAGACCTTACATCCATACCTGATGAACCTAATACTTCTAATTTTTTCGGTGTTAATGCAGAAACTGAAATAGGCACATCTTTGACATTCTCTGTACGTTTCCGTGCAGTAACTTCGATAACTTCAATGCCAACCACTTTATCAGCATTTTCTTCTGCCATTACTGAGCCTGAAATGCCAGCAATAGAGGCAAAAATTGCCGCATTAACACTAAGTGCAAGCGACGTTTTTTTAAAAACATTCATTAAGTACTCTCCCAAGAACTGTTTATGTTTTGTGTTGAAACTGTTTAACTTCATTAAATTAATGCACATTTATGCCTTACATTAATTTGTTGGTTGTTTTTCTCTTTATAGGTCAAGATCTTTAAGGAAGCTGGTGCCGTAAGGCATTTTTTCCAGTTCAAATAAATCTGCAATAGTTTGACCGATATCTGCGAAGGTATTTCGTTCGCCAATATTAACAGAACGCGCCTGTTTATGAAACGCAACAACGGGTACATATTCTCTTGTATGATCATTACCATGCCAAGTTGGATCACAGCCATGATCAGCGGTTAAGAACAAAACGTCATCGTCATTCATTGCGGCAACAACTTCAGGTAAGCGTTGGTCGAAATTCTCTAATGCTAATGCATAGCCCACCGGGTCACGACGATGTCCGTAATCTTGGTCAAAGTTCACCAAGTTAGTAAATATAAGACTATTATCTTGTGCGCTATTAATATGTGAAATCGTTGCATCCAATAACGCATCTATGCCCGTCGCTTTGGTTTTCTCATTGATACCTTGATGCGCATAGATGTCAGCAATTTTACCGACACTAATGACATGACCGCCCGCTTGCGTAAAAAAGTCTAATACTGTTGGTGCTGGAGGTAAAATAGAATAGTCACGACGATTGCCAGTACGGGTAAAGTCTTCAGGACTTTCACCAATAAAAGGTCTTGCAATAACCCGACCGATATTCATGTCGCCAAGCAATTCTCGTACAGTTTCACAATATTTATAAAGATTATCTAAGCCGAAATGTTCTTCATGAGCAGCAACCTGAAAAACACTATCAGCAGAGGTATAACAAATAGGTAAACCGGTTTTAATGTGCTCTTGGCCAAGCTTATTGATAATATCCGTACCTGAGGCATGGCAATTACCGAGAATACCGTCGAAGCCTGTTGCTTGATTAATTTTTTCAATCAACGACGCTGGGAAAGCATTACCCTGTTTTGGAAAGTAGCCCCAATCAAAAAGTACCGGTACGCCCATCATTTCCCAATGGCCACTTGGTGTATCTTTACCTGTGCTAATTTCAGCAGCATAGCCATAGGCACCTTGCTCTGGTGCTTGATTTACAATCGGAAAACTTGCCTTACCCGCTTCAAATGCCGCTTGTACTAAGCCCATTTTCGCCAAATTAGTTAAATTAATTTCACGTTTTTCATGCTGATAGAAATGTTTTGCCAAATTAGCAAAAGTATTGGCACTGATATCGCCAAAGTCTGCTGCATCAGGTGCGTGGCCAATGCCAAAACCGTCAATTACTAAAACTATTACTCTTGCCATTTTTATATCCTGTATTTATATCAATGCATTTTAACAAATTTTTCAAATTTATCCTCGTTTATAATGATAAATTTCATGACCAAATGGTCAACATGTGGTACTTTACCAAGCAATTAATTATAGACAACTGATATTTTGTAAATATTTAAGGTAGATAAAGTCATTTTGTCTAAATTTTAATGAATTTCAGATTAATTAGTCCATAATATGAGCGCGATAATGTCGCTATAATAATTATCTAACCCTTTTGTTAATCATATTTTTAAGGCTCTCTGTTTTGCAAACCAATAAACCGACGATTATTGCGGTAACCGGTGCTTCTGCATCGGGCAAATCACTTTTTGCGCAAACTATTTATGACGAACTGCTACCTGAACTTGGGGCAAGCGGTATTGTCATTATCAAAGAAGATTCATACTACAAGAGTCAATCCCATCTATCGATGGAAGAACGCATTAAAACCAATTACGATCACCCGAGTGCATTTGAACATAGTTTGTTATCAGAGCATTTAACGCAATTAAGCGCGGGTAATGAAGTCGACATTCCCACTTACTGTTACAAAACCCATACCCGTTTGAATGAGACCCAACATTTATCACCGACACCGATAATTTTGGTTGAAGGCATTCTATTATTTTCGAATAAAGAATTACGCGATAAATTCGATATTAAAATTTATATCGATACTCCGCTCGATATTTGCCTTGTCCGCAGAATTAATCGCGACACAATAGAGCGCTCTCGTAGCGTCGAGTCAATTACCGAACAATATTTAACTACCGTTAGACCTATGTATCACCAATACATTGAACCCAATAAAGCATTCGCTGATATTGTAGTAACGCGTGGTGGTAAGAACAGAATGGCCATTGAGATGTTAAAAGCAAAAATTCGTCAACTAATGCACAGACGTGTTTAGTGCTAATCAAAAATAGAGCTAAATATATAACTAAATCAAGATAATAAAAATAATAACGATAACAAGTAAATTATGAGGTAAATATGGAATTAGGTGCACTTCGAGGTGTCATTGGCATTTTCGCGCTATTAGCATTGGCGTTCTTTCTATCAAAAGATCGCAAAGCAATAAATTGGCGAACCGTAGGGTTTGCATTTTCACTACAAATTTTACTGGGTGCATTTGTACTTTATGTGCCTTTTGGTAAAGATGTATTGGGCTCAGTAACCAATGGTGTTCAACAGGTTATTGACAGTGCACAAGCTGGTATTAACTTCTTATTTGGTGGTTTAGGTACTGATGCCATGTTTGAAAATGGTGTGGGTTTCGTTTTTGCTATCCGAGTTTTACCGGTGATTATTTTCTTTTCATCCCTTATTGCTGTGCTTTATTATTTAGGCATAATGCAGTGGGTTGTGAGGATTATTGGTGGTGGCTTACAAAAGTTATTAAAAACCTCAAAACCTGAGTCCCTATCAGCAACGGCTAATATCTTTGTTGGTCAAACAGAAGCTCCGTTAGTTATTCGTCCTTATATTGCAAAAATGAGTCAATCTGAACTTTTTGCCATTATGGTGGGTGGCTTAGCATCCGTAGCAGGTTCAATACTTGCCGGCTATGCAGGTTTAGGTGTGAAACTTGAGTACTTAATTGCCGCATCATTTATGGCTGCACCAGGTGGCTTGTTAATGGCAAAGTTACTACTACCTGAAACTGAAACAATTAATGATGACTACACTGATGTAGAAATGGAGCAAGGTGACAAGCCTGCTAATGTGATTGACGCTGCCGCTACAGGTGCTGCATCAGGTTTAAAATTGGCAGTTAATGTGGGTGCTATGCTACTCGCTTTTATCGCCATTATCGCTTTACTCAATTCGATGGTGTCCGGCGTGGGTAATTTATTGGGCTATGAAGGCATCACTATCGAATGGATGCTTGGCTACATTTTTGCTCCTTTTGCCTTTCTTATTGGCGTACCTTTTGAAGAAATGTTGCAAGCCGGCAGCTTTATTGGCCAAAAAATTGTCGTCAATGAATTCTTTGCCTATGTCAACTTTGTTGAAATAAAAGATACCTTATCTCCTGCGACACAAGCTATTATCACCTTTGCTTTGTGTGGTTTTGCTAACTTATCTTCAATAGCAATTTTACTGGGCGGTATCGGCTCAATGGCCCCTAATCGTCGCCCTGATATTGCACGTTTGGGTATGAAAGCTATGATGGCTGCAACTATGGCCAACTTAATGAGTGCCGCTATTGCTGGCGTATTTGTTAGCTTGTAACGCAAAGCTCATTCTAACTATCTAAAAGCCTAGTCATCCGCACTGGGCTATTTTTTAAATTTTTTTAAATAGCATTTTTAAATTTACGAGGCATATCATGAGTACCTTAGAAAACTACGCACAACGTGCACTTCATATGATGGACTTAACCAGCTTAACCGACACTGAAAGTGCCGAAGACATCATTCAACTGTGCTCAAATGCTAAATCACCTTGCGGTAATACCGCTGCTATCTGTATTTTTCCGCGTTTCGTACCGCTAGCGAAAAAAACCTTGGCTGCACAAGGTACGCCTGAGATAAAGATTGCTACCGTCACAAACTTTCCTCACGGTAACGATGACATCGATATTGCCGTTGCCGAAACCAAAGCGGCTGTTGCTTACGGCGCTGATGAAGTTGATGTGGTATTCCCTTATAAAGCCTTAATCAATGGTAATGAAGAAGTTGGCTTTGAATTAGTAAAGGCCTGCAAACAAGCCTGTGGAAATAGCGTACAACTAAAAGTTATTATTGAAACGGGTGAACTTAAAACTGATCAACTGATCACCCAAGCCAGTGAAATTTGTATTGCCGCAGGTGCAGATTTCATCAAAACCTCAACCGGTAAAGTGGCGGTAAATGCAACGCCAAAATCTGCTGAATTAATGTTGAAAGTTATTAAAGATAAAAACACTAATATTGGTTTTAAACCCGCTGGTGGTGTTAAAAACGCTGAAGACGCCAAGGTTTATCTTGATTTAGCAAGTGATATCTTAGGCATTGATTGGGCGACTAAAGCCAATTTTAGATTTGGTGCCAGTAGCCTACTAACAAACTTATTAAACACCTTAGGTGCAACAAATAAAACCGCAGATCCAACAAGCTATTAATCAAAATCAACGGTTTCCAGTAACTATAACTAGGGTATAAAATTAGCGATGGCACAATTATATTTTTATTATTCCACCATGAATGCCGGTAAATCGACCCATTTATTACAGTCTTCATATAACTATCGTGAACGCGGTTTAGAAACGTTGTTGTTTACCGCACATATTGACGATAGGTTTGCTAAAGGTAAAGTATCATCCCGATTGGGTATCGATGCTGATGCACACCTATTTGACGACAACACCAATATTTTTAATGAAGTAACACAACAAGTTAAAGACGGAAAAATCGCTTGTATACTGATTGACGAAGCTCAGTTTTTAACTAAAGAGCAAGTTAGGCAGTTAACTGATATTGTCGATGAATTAAAAATTCCCGTACTGGCTTATGGTATTAGAACAGATTTTCTCGGTGAAACCTTTGGTGGTAGTGCTGCCCTGCTCGCTTGGGCCGATAAATTAGTCGAATTAAAAACCATTTGTCATTGTGGCAAAAAAGCCAACTTTGTTATGCGCTGTGATGAGCATGGCAATGCCGTTAAAGGTGGCGAACAAATCGAAGTCGGCGGTAACGAGCGTTATGAGTCATTATGCCGCAAGCACTTTAAAGCGCTGGTTTGGAATTAGCACTAAATAAATTTAAGTACAACGAGTGAATTTTTAATAACGTGTGATAAATAAAAAAGGAATACTATAATATTCCTTTTTTTGTATCGTACTGTTCACGCCTAGTTATTAAAACCTAAGCTGAAATGGTTTGATAAATAACTGGCGGCTCTTCACTTTGTTGTTCACTAATTGCAAGTGCGCTAAGGTATTGTTGACCGGCATTTAATGCCGAAGTTTTGTCTCTAGCATGGACACGTGCCACAATATCACCACGATTAACCCGGGTGCCTGTTGGTAAAATGCGATCGAAACCAACACTGTGATCTATTTGTTGACCATTAGCAGTTCGTCCACCTTTTAAGCCGACAACGGCCATACCAATATCACGGGTTTGCATACCGTTAATATAGCCATGCTCTTGTGCAAGGACATCAACGATAACATCGCCACGCTGCATTGAACGCCATGGATCTTCCATAAAATCACTTGGCCCACCTAGCGCATGGATCATCTTACCAAAAAGCTCTGCTGCAGCGCCTGAAGTTAAAACGTTATTGATTTTTTTCAATGCTTCATCTTCATTTGCCGCGACTTTTGCACTCACCAGCATAGCTTTAGCGAGTGAAACCACAACCGCATGTAAACGAGGTTCTCGCAAGCTGCCATTTAAATACTTAACCGTTTCAGCCATCTCTAAGGCATTACCTGCTGTAGCGCCAAGCACTTGGTTCATATCTGTAATAATGGCTTGTGTCGGTACACCGGCACCATTTGCAACACTAACGATGCTTTGTGCTAATGCCCTAGCATCATCAATATTTGACATCATAGCGCCATTACCCACTTTGACATCCATAACTAATGAATCAAGTCCTGCGGCTAATTTTTTAGACAAAATAGACGCGGTGATCAACGGAATAGATTCAACCGTTGCGGTAATGTCGCGAATACCATAAAGGCGTTTATCTGCGGGGGCTAAGTTATCGGTTTGAGAAATAATCGCCATACCTAAATCTTTCACGATACGCTTAAATTCACCAATACTGGGTTGCACATTAAAGCCAGCGATACTTTCTAACTTATCAGATGTACCACCGGTATGGCCTAAACCACGACCTGAGATCATAGGTACATAAGCACCACAGGCTGAAACAATGGCTGCTAACATAAAGCTAACTTTGTCACCAACTCCACCCGTTGAATGTTTATCAACCACTGGGCCGTCTAATTCTGGCCAAGATAGCACATCACCTGAATTTTTCATCGCCATGGTAAAATCAATAATTTCACGCGTTTCCATGCCTTTTAGAAAAATAGCCATTGCCATCGAACCTGCTTGAGCATCATTAAAATTTAATGTTACTAAACCATCAACAAAATATTGTATTTGTTCTTGGGAGAGTGAACCACCATTGCGTTTGGTGCGAATTATTTCTTGTGGTAATAACATTAATTTTAATCCTTATTTTTCAAGTAAATCTTTTGGCGTAAAAGCATCAGGTAATAATTCATTAACTGTCCATTGCTTTCTATCGTTGTTATGGTTAACGGCCATCACCAATGCCTCAGGTGCTAAAAACTCAACAATAACTTGTCGACAAGCACCACAAGGCGGTGTTAGCTTTTCTTGATTGGTATAAATAACTATCGCAGAAAACGCTTGCTCGCCTGAAATCACACCTTGTGCTAAACAGTTGCGTTCGGCACAAACTGTTAAACCATAGGAGGCATTTTCAACATTACAGCCTTTGACAATGTTGCCATTAACGGTTAACGCAGCGGCACCAACATGAAAATTACTGTAAGGTGCATATGCTTTTGTGAAACCATCTTTTGCGGCAGTAATAAGCGCTGAGATTTCGTTATCTTCAATATTTGACATTATCAAACCCTTTAACTGACCAAGTGGTCAACTTATTTCTTATCCTAATAAAATAGTCTGTAAAAAGCAACTTAAGAATGATGATTTTCAATACTTTTATTCGGGTAACACTTCAACAAAATGGATGTTACGCATTGAATTTAGAGTAAAAAAAACCGCACTATAAAGTGCGGTTTTAAAAAAGTGTCAGTTTAGATCACTAATTAATCATCTTTGATTAGAAAGTGTATCTAACACCTACTTTAATGTACCAAACTGAATCTTCGCCTTCAATATCATATGAGCTATTATCTGAACCAATTGGTCCAATACTGCTACGACTGTTCGGGCTATAAACGATTTGGCCATCATCATTCCACTCAGCGTTAGCAAATTCTTTATTGAAATCGCCATCTGTTGGGCTATAGACATGACCCCAGTCTTTATTGATTAAGTTAGCTAAGTTTTGTACAGTAAAAGTTAACGTACCTTTATGTCCCTTCATTAAGCCTGGAATATCTTGTTGAATTGATAAATCCATGGTCGTTAACCAAGGACGTTTTGATGAGTTTTTATCAACAAAACCACCAGCATAACCAGCCAAACCTGCAGGGTTCACATAATCAGCCATAAGATCAGCATAAGTCATACCATTCTTATAAGCTACGTTTGGATCATCAGCACCTGATGGGATATAAGGCGTTTTAGCGTTATACTTAGATAAGTAATCTTGATCACCCAAATCACCGTTTCTATATGTGCCTAATACCCAACCAAAAGGTCGACCTGAACGACGTTCAAAGAATAAGTTAACACGGGTATTATAGCCTTCGAAGAATTCTTTCGTATAACCTAAAGTTATTTTTAAACTATGCTCTATTTCATAGTTACCTGTACCTAAAGCATCAACATTACGGCCTTCACTATAAACATTATACTTATAGTTAGAAGCTGCTTGTGAACTCGTACCGGTATTACCATCAACAACATCTTGATTAGTATAAGAAATATTCATATCCAAACCGTTTTCCCAACTTTTGTACAAGCTAGTTGAAATAACATTCGAATAACCATCTCTATCAGCATTAGTTAACAAGATATCGTAATTATCTGGGCTAGTTGCATCGAATGGTTCATAAATAATACGACCATCTTTAGTTACTTCACCACTTGGCTGACGATTTAAGTCACGCCATGCTAATGAGTCTTGCTTATCAACATAAATGTATTCACCTGACCAAGTCCAGTTATCACCTAAAAGTTCACTATCGAAGTTATAATCGAAACCAATACTATAACGCCACTCAGATGGTGTTTCAAAGTCAGAATCAATAACGTTAGTTTCACCATCAGGGGTAACATTAGCTAATGAGTCCTTGATATCTTGAGGCACAGCAAGTGAAGTTAAATCGGTATAATCTTGAGTATTCGTTACGTAATTAATACCTGTTTTACTGTAAGAGTTAGATATCCATACATTTGGCTTACCGCCACTGAATAGACCAAAGCCACCACGAACCGTTAGATCATCACTTGCATACCAGGTCATGCCAACACGTGGTAACCAGATATCTGTACCATCAAGATTTTCTTGGTTGCCATAACCGTAACGATCATAGAACTTTGCGTTAAACGAAGGTGTGTCGTCAGAAAAAATTCTTTCGTAACGTAAACCAAATGATACGTCAATATCGGAATTAAATGCCCAGTCATCTTGCACATAAAACGAGTAAGTACCCATCACTAATGACGCAGCAGTATCAGCTTGATTATTAGTCGGTGCATTACCGTAATAAAGCTCAGCGTTACCGGCAGCAAAATCATCAATACTATCAAAAGTCCATGTACCTAGGGTCGCTTCAGCAAACATGTTGAAAATGTCATTTCTTTCATATTGAACACCAAAACCCAATTTATGATCGCCAACTAAGTATTCGGCATCAAAGTTTGCACGCCAAGTTTTAGTTTCTAACGCATTAGCATGACGGTAGTTATCTGGACCAAAATCAATTGCTCTATCAATGCTAACTTTACCATAATCACGTGTTGCCACGCCTGAGATAGATTCAACATCTTTATAAGATACAGCAAATTCTGTCGTTAAATCAGAATTCCAATCAGAATAAAGGTGTAAAGCATAAGAATTCATATTCTGCTGATAGTCATACCAGTTAGTCGAAGTATTTAGCGTACTACTTCCATCAGTAACATTACGAATACTGTTGCTTTCATCTTGATTGAATGTAAACGCAGCACGATGATCATCATTAATATTCCAATCTAGTTTGATTAGAATTTTATCATCGACTTCTTTTGGGTTACCTTCCCAACCACCAATATCAGCAATACCGTATCTTTCACTAGCGATTGCAGCAATTTGATTATATTCATCCAACGTTAAATTGGTTGAAAGTGGTTTACCACTACCTTCTGGACCATAGTCAGAAACAGTAGGTTTTTCAAAACTTTCATAGTTAGCAAAGAAGAACAATTTATCTTCAATCAGTGCTCCACCTAAGTGAGCACCCCAAGTGTCACTTTTAACACCTTCAACTTCATTACCTTTTGAATTGTTGGTATCGTAATCGCCAGCCCAACTATCTGATGTTTTCTCATAGAAAACACCACCATGTAATTCATTAGTACCTGATTTAGTTACTGCATTGATACGCGCACCACTAAAACCACCAAACTTTGCATTATAAGGATTAGTGTCAATTGAAATTTGCTCGATAGCATCTAATGAAATAGGAGAACGTTGAGTAGGATAGCCATTACCATTCAAACCAAAGTCATCATTAAGGCCTACACCATCGACATTTAAGCTATTAAAGCGAGGGTTAGAGCCCGCAACTGAAAAACCATTGTCATTACCACCTAAAGAAGTAGCTAATGGGTTTTGTCTTAAAATGTCTTTTAAATCACGGTTAAATGAAGGTGAGTTTTCAATAGCATCTGAACCAAAGAAACTTGAGCTACCCGCATTACTAGTAAATGATGTTTGACTACCAGTAACCGTAATTGTTTCAATATTTTGTGCTGCGTTTAATTGTTCATTCAAACGCAGAGTTTGTCCTAACAGAAGAAAAATATCGTTTTTGGCCACATCTTGAAACTTATCTGAATCGATAACAATCTGATATGGACCACCAACGCGTAAGCCACCTGCATTGAAGGCACCTGTTTCGTTTGTAACAACTTCAGTAACCGTACCTGAAGGCTGATGGATAAGCATAATCTTAGTGTTAGGCGCAGCTTGACCGTTAGGCCCTACTATTGTACCCCTTACAGAAGACGTAGTATCAGCAGCCATAGCTGATGTTGACAATCCTAGTGCAAGTACAACTGCGCCAGTAATACGTGAGAGACGATGATTTTTCATCATATTATTCCTTGGTAATAGTTAAATTTTGTTATGTAAAATGTTTAATTAATTTTCACTTAGCTAATTTTTAATCTATTTATTATTTTTTTAAGTGTATTTCGGGTGAAATTAAAACAGAGTTTTCTTACATTTTCATTACAAAAATTTACAAAGCTGTTTTCAATTATTAATATTTTTTAAAAAAAATATTAAACAAAACAGAGTAAAGACAATTAATAACATAATTAACAATGAGTTACACATAAGATTTAAACGTAAATCAAAAACACTTATAACGTTAATTATATAAAAGCAAAAAACATATAACAAAAAATCATAAAAACAAACCATCTGGTCAAGATAAAATAAAGTATGATTTTAATGAAGTTTACAAAGGGCTGCGTTAATAAAAATAAATTAACCATCAGAACAGATCATTTATAAATATCGTATTTGCACTATTTATATAGTAGAAAACGTATTAAAACAGTGTCTTAAACAATAAATCAAATTAAACTAGCTAATTTCTAGCAAAAATCCATTGATTTAATGTCGTAACCGCTAGTGTTAACTTGTAAGATCACTTGAAATTTTCAATATGTAAAAGCGCTTTTTTATCATAATGAAATAAGTCCAGTAAAATGTAACATCAATGTAATAGACTAGCGTTAATTAAAGTAGCTAATATAAATAGAAAGGTTATTCATGTGAGCAACAATACCACAAATGAAAAGCAAGGAAGCATTCGGGCAAGAAGTGAAGCTATTATTTTAGCTTCGGCCCAAAAAGAGTTTATCTTGCAAGGATATAAAGGCGCAACAGTTCAATCTATTGCCGACACCGCAGGTCTACCGAAAGCAAATGTACTGTACTACTTCAAAAATAAAGAAAACATTTATCATGCGGTATTACAATTAACCCTAGATACTTGGGATCAAGGTATTGGTGATATAGATAGTAGCGATGGTCCGGTTGTGGCTATTGAAAAATTTATTGCTGCAAAAGTAAAAATGTCTTTTGAGCATCCCCAAGCTTCAAAAATCTATGCCATGGAAATTATTCAAGGTGCACTGCATTTGAAGGAGTTTGCCCGTACTTATTTGCGTCAATGGGTACGAGAAAAAGCAAAATTATTCCAAGTGTGGATTGATAATGGTGAAATGGTCAATGTAGATCCCGTAAAATTGATTTTTCTAATTTGGTCTTCAACGCAACATTATGCTGACTTTGAACAACAAATATTAACCATAATGAATCGTGCTGATTATGAAGAAGACGATATTACCCAAGTTACCGAATTTTTGACGGATTTTATATTGCGCGGTTGCGGTTTAAAATAAGGATTCACCTGTATGAAAATTATAACAAATATATTAACAACAACGTTGTTAATATATTCGGGGATGGTCATGTCAGAAACAAGCGAGCAATCTTCATCAAAGCTACGTATTGCCACTTTTAATGTCAGTATGGAAGCCTTAAATTACTTACCATCAACACCAGATAAAACAGTCGATGTTAAAGGTAATGAACTTGCCTTGGCTCTTGCTCAAGATCATCAGCAAATAAGAAATATTGCTGAAATTATTCAGCGTGTTAATCCCGATATTATTTTATTGAATGAATTCGATGGTAATGATGCAAAGCATCAATCATTAAAACTTTTCTTATCGCAATACTTAGCCAAGAGCCAACAAGGTAACGCCGCGGTAAACTACCCTTATTTTTATCAAGGGCCGGTTAATACTGGTGTTGCTACGGGATATGATTTAAATAACGATGGTAAAATAGGTAAATTGCCTGGCGATGCCTACGGTTATGGTCATTTTTCAGGCCATTTTTCGATGGCACTGTTATCCAAGTATCCGATTGATGTTGATAAAATTAGAACATTTCAATTATTTAAATGGCGTGATATGCCTAACGCGTTGATGCCTGTAGAGCAAAAAACTCAGCGACCTTGGTATAGCGCGCAAGCATGGAATAATTTTCGCTTGTCATCAAAATCTCACTGGGATATTCCGCTTAACGTTAATGGCAATGAGCTACACATATTAGCAAGTCACCCTACTCCGCCAGTTTTCGACGGGCCTGAAGATAGAAACGGCAAAAGAAATTTTGATGAAATACGGTTTTGGACTGATTACTTGACTCCTAGCGCTGCTAGTTATATTTATGACGATAATAATAACTTTGGTGGTTTAGCTAAAGACAAAGCCTTCGTTATTCTAGGTGATTTAAATGCTGATGCTATCGATGGTAATGCGATAAAAACAGGTATCCAGCGTTTAACACATCACCCTCGCATTATCGATCCTAAACCAAGTAGCGACGGTGGTAAAATGCATCGAAAAGACAACCCAAATGCGCAACATCATACCGCATTTTGGGGCATGCGCGCCGACTACGTTTTACCGGCTAAAGCGCAATTGAACGTACTCGACGCGGGTATTTTTTGGCCGCAAGTCAACGAGCCAGAATTTCGCTTAGTTAAAGACCGTGCAGCATCGTCTGATCACCGACTTGTGTGGGTAGATCTGACATTTAAAAATTCACCTAGCAAATAGCAACTTAAGCTTAAGCTTAAAACGAAGCTGAGCGGTTATATTTATCTCAAACATTTAGTGGAAAAAAGATGAAAAAATTCATTCCAACATTATTAACTAGCCTATTGGTCATGTCATGTAGCCAATTACAAGCTGACACGAGTTCTCAAGCAAGTGCTGTTATTGCAGATGCCGCAGCCGTTAATGCGCCAAAAAATATTATTATGATTGTTGGTGACGGTATGGGACCTGCTTATACCAGTGCCTATCGCTATTTTCATGATGACCCTAACACCGATACTATCGAAGAAACGGTATTTGATCGTCACCTCGTTGGCAGTAGCAGCACATACCCTGCGCGTATTTCTGGCTACGTAACTGATTCAGCAGCCGGTGCAACCGCACTTGCTACGGCAACAAAATCTTATAATGGTGCCATTGCTGTCGATGTAAATAAAAACCCTGTTGAATCTGTGCTTGTTTGGGCAAAAAAACAAGGTAAGAAAACTGGCATGGTGGTTACATCACAAATCAACCATGCTACGCCAGCGTCTTATTTGGCACATAACGAAAGTCGTAATAATTACAATGAAATAGCAGACAGCTTCTTAGAATCCGCTGACAATATTGATGTCATGTTAGGTGGTGGCTGGCAGTATTTCCTTCGCAAGGATGTCAACCTTGTCGATGGTTTTAAAAATAAAGGTTTCCAATATATTGATAACTACGGGCAACTCAACCAATTAACACCACAAAAGAAAGTATTGGGCTTATTTGCTGATAAAGGCTTGCCATGGGCGCTTGATGACAGCAATAAACACCGTTTGTCAGCAATGACTAAAGCGGCCATTTCACAGTTAGAAAATGAGCAAGGTTATTTCATGCTCGTTGAAGCAAGCCAAGTTGATTGGGGCGGTCATAGCAATGATATTGCTTCTGCGATGGCTGAAATGGATGATTTAGCAAAAACACTCGAATATTTAGAAGCTTATATTGCGAAAAACCCAAATACTTTAGTGGTGCTAACCGCAGATCACAGTACCGGTGGTTTCACTATTGGTAAAGATGGCGATTACTTATGGCAGCCAGACGTATTGCGCAGCATGATCATGTCGGCAGAGACGATTGGTAAAATCTTAGCAAAAGAGCAAATAATTAAAGCTAACGTTAGTAAAATGCTTAACTTCACCATTACCGATGCTGAATTTCAGGCGCTAAAAGCAGCAAAAGCTAACGCTAAAAAATCGCTTGCTGACTATAATAATGCTAGTGCTGCCGTAAAAAAACAGACCCGTAAGCCAACGATTAAACGTGCCATGCACTTAAGTGTTAACAACCTTATAGATCAACGTTCTATAACAGGTTGGACAACGTTTGGTCACACGGGTGTTGATGTGCCAGTATTTGCGATGGGCAAACAAAAAGAGCTTTTCCAAGGTTTAAGCGATAATACAGAAATTGCAAGTAAGATATTTCAGTTATTAGGCAAAAAATAGACGATAACACGCTCTCTTTTGCCAACTAAACAAAAACGCCGAGTAAGTACATTTACTCGGCGTTTTTATTGATACTTTATAACCCGCTACTTTTCATTATTATCTTGTTCAAGCACCTGATTAAAGCGGGCAAAACCTTGTTCGAGATCGTTAATCAGATCATCAACATTTTCTAAGCCGACATGTAAACGGATCAGCGGAAATTGATATGGCCATTTCGTTGCGCTACGCATATTTTTAACGCTGGAAATGCCTAAAATTAAACTTTCAAACCCGCCCCACGAATAACCCATTTTAAAATGTTCCATACCATCTAATAAGGCAGTTAGCGCGGCTTGGTTACCTTGGTTTAAAACAAAAGAAAACAAACCGTTCGAGCCAGTAAAGTCACGCTTAAAAAATTCATGACCTGGGCACGATGGTAAAGCGGGATGTAAAATCGTTTCAACCTCAGCACGCGTTGCTAGCCAATCGGCTATTTTAAGTGCACTGGTTTGATGTTGCTGCAAACGCACGCTCAAGGTTCTAATACCGCGCATGGCTAAATATAAATCATCCGGCGAAGTACATTGCCCCATAATATAACTACTTTCGCGTAACTGAGGCCAATGTTCTGCGGTTGCCGTTGCTGTGCCTAACATGACGTCTGAATGGCCAACAATATATTTTGTTGCCGCTTGAATTGAGACATCAACACCGTAATCAAACGGTTGAAAATTCACTCCTGCTGACCAAGTATTATCTAACATCACGATACAATCATGACGATGAGCAACCTCAGCAATCGTCGGCACGTCTTGCACTTCCATGGTAATAGAGCCAGGTGATTCTAGAAAAACCAGTCGTGTATTCGGTTTAATGAGTGCTTCAATACCTTTACCGATAAGGGGATCATAGTAAGTTGTTTCAATGCCCAATTTAACCAGTATTTTATCGCAATAATCACGCGTCGGTTCATAGGCGGTATCTACCATTAAAATATGATCGCCTGTTTTAACGAAAGCTAAGATGGCATTGGTTATTGCTGCAGTACCTGATGGATAGAGCGCACAACCTGCTCCGCCCTCAAGCTCGGTCATAGCATCGCTAAAAGCAAACGAAGTGGACGTTCCTCGTCGACCGTAAAACAATACCTGATTAGTTTTATTTGCTGTGGCATGTTTCATTTCTTTGACAGAATTAAAGACTACCGTCGAGGCACGCTCTACCGGTGGATTAACCACACCACGTGTCCATTGGCTTTTACGGCCGGCATTAATGAGTTTCGTTTCTTTTTTCATGTCTAGGTTACATCCCACAGTAAATATTAAATCATGGCTATCTAGCCATCTATAATATATATAACGTGAATTACCTTAAGAAGCACGATTTATTTTGACATATCATAGTCATGATATTTATTGATGGCTAAATTGATGGAAAAATAAGGGAATAATACTGGACATCAAACGTTAGCGATCAAATAAACTCATTTGACTATTGGTGATTTCATCAAAGCTGGTATTAATAAAAGGTAGAATGGCATCGGCAACTGCCATTAACTGTCGGTCGATATACAATTGATAATCTAATGCCGCGCTTTGACAACCTCTAGCTTGCGGGCCATTAATCGTCATCACATATTCAATCCAGCCTTTATTTTGATACTTAAGCGGCTTACCTTGCTGCTGATATATCTCATCAGCTAACCTCGCCGCTCTGACATGGGGTGGAACATTCTTAACGTACAGGTCGAGCTTACGACGTAAACGTTTACGATAATACAGCAAATCATCGTGCTTGCCCGCTAATGTGTCAGCAACCATTTGTTTAATATATTCGGCGACAGGTTGGCGATTAAATACTTTTAAATACAAAGCGCGTTGAAATTGTTTCGCCAGTTCAGTCCAATCGGTACGAACACTCTCTAAACCCTTAAATATCAACTGCTGTTCATCACCTTTTTGCACCAACCCCGCATAACGTTTCTTCGTGCCGACGTCTTGCCCGCGAATGGTCGGCATCAAAAATTGGCTAAAATGAGTTTCAAATTCAATTTCAAGTTCACTAGCGATGGCAAATTGTTCAGTCAAACGTTGTTGCCACATGACGTTAATATCATCTTGTAAGCTTTTGCCAAGTGCCCTACTGTCAGCCGCACTTTTATCATTACCGACATGAACAAATATCGAATCGGTATCGCCATAAATCACTTGATAACCTTTGTCTTGGATCCAAGACTTGGTAATTTTTAATATGCTATGACTTCTTTTGGTGATTGACCCAGATAAACGCGGATCAAAGAAACGACAGCCAGTTGAACCTAAAACGCCGTAAAACGAGTTCATAATAATTTTTATCGCCTGTGATAACGCGGCGTTTTGATCTTGTTTGGCAATGTCGCGCTCTTTCCACAAGCCATTAATAATATCCGGCAGAAAGTGCTGCTCTCTAGAGAAATAAGCACCATCAAAGCCCTCTATCGCTGTTTCTGGCGACTTTAAACCTTCTATCAAGCCCATAGGGTCAATATTAAAACTACGGATAATACTGGGGTATAGGCTTTTAAAATCTAACACTAAAACATTTTGATAAAGTCCCGGTGTTGAATCCATGACAAAACCACCGGGCGATTCAAAACCTTGATCGCCATCGCCCATGTTTGGCGCAACATAACCACTTCTATGCAGCTTTGGCAGATATAAATTAGTAAAGGCGGCCACTGAGCCACCGACGCGATCGATGGCTAAACCGGTTAATTGCGCGCGCAGCATGGCAAATTCTAATAATTGCGTATGCTGAAAAATTAATAACACTAAGCGGCAATCTTCTAAGTTATAAGTGGCGAGCGCAGTTTTATCATGATGAAAATTATCGGTAATTTCTTGCACACGATTATCAACATCAATAACTTTTTTTCCTATACCTAATAAGGTATTAGCGACATTGTCGAGTGAAAAGCTCGGAAAGTTGTAAGTAGCGGTTTTAAGTAAATCGATACCATCAAGCACCACACGGCCTGCTATTTCGATAAACTGTTGTTCGCTAGCTTTATTTTTACGCCAATAAGGCGTTGTACCGTCACGACCAAGCGTAAACTTAACACCATGTAAATCATAGCGTTTTTGTAATAAATCAAAGTCAAAGTTAATAACATTCCAACCGATAATAATATCGGGGTCATGGTCGCTGAACCAAAGTAATAAGTTGGTTAATAATTGTTTTTCATCTGCTTGCCAAACAATGTCGATATCGGTAGTTTTTGCTTGTTCGCGGGTAATTTCTTGTTGATCAGCAATCATCAATACTTGCTGACAATGCTCGCTATATAACCCGATAGAATACAACTCGCCTGACATTGAGCATTCGATATCTAGCGAGACCGTTGTTAAGGTAATATCTTTTTGCAAAGCTTTATCAACGCGTTTACATTTAGCCTGTTCAAAACGACGATATTGATGGCTACCCGTTAAGAGGACGTTAGCTTTTTGGCCGGCAAAGGTAATATCAGCGGTAATAAAACGTTCCATTAAAAAACGATCATCTGGCCTAATATCATCTTCATAACACTTGATGCCCCATTGTTTTAAGACCTCTCGCGCTTGATAAAACTCACGTAAAGTTGAAAAATATAATGCCACTACACTCACTTGATTAAATGCCTTTAAAGCCACCGGCTTTATTTCATCAAGGTAAATGGCTTCTTGGTTTAAAGCGCTTTCAGCTTGTGGCGCCGCCGTTTGTTCAACAAAAAATACCGCGCGTTCATTACTGACAATAAGTTGTACCGGCCCTGCGGGTGTTTTCAACCATAAGCAAACTTCAATATGATTATTGCGGTCTCTAGTACTTCGGGTCAGCAAAAATCCCCGCATGGCAGCAGGCAATTGTTTAGCTTCGGTTAATTGTTGCGGAGAAATTTGCATTAAGGGTTCTAATTGTTGGCGGTAAACTGTTAATATATACAGCAGTGTAAATCATCTATTGTCGATAGGAAACTACAGCGCCGATGTTAAGCGATAAAATTAAGCAAGTTATTAGAAGCTCCTATAAAGCCATAGGTGAAAACCTGACTAACTTTAACCCACGCAAGCAGCAAACATTTTTGATTGCCGAAATCGCTAAAACCCTCGCCGGTGACTACGACAAAGTACGTAAAATTATTACCATTGAAGCCGGCACAGGTACCGGTAAATCATTAGCTTATGCTCTGGGTTCTATTCCATTAGCCTTAAGCCGAAACAAAAAAGTCTGTATCGCTACCGCAACCGTAGCACTGCAAGAGCAACTGGTTGATAAAGATTTACCGTTTTTGAAAAAGCACAGTGGTTTAGATTTTAATTTTACCTTAGCAAAAGGTCGACAACGCTATGTTTGTCGCCAAAAGCTCGCGCTTGCTGTTGCCAATGACGATAGCCCACAAGCCGGTTTTACTTTTGCAGAAAAGCCCCAAGCTAGTGATATTCGCACCTTAAATAATATGCACAAAGCGCTCAATGATAACACTTGGCCAGGCGATATTGATGCTTGGCCAGAGCCGGTAAATCATCATATTTGGCAACAAATACAAGCGGACAAACATAGCTGTTTAAAGCACTTATCAGATCACAGTCATTGCCCTTTTCATAAGGCAAGAGAGACCATGGAAGCGGCTGATGTACTGGTGGTAAATCACAGTTTATTACTGGCTGATTTAGAGCTTGGCGGCGGGAAAATTTTACCGTCTCCAGAAGACACTTTTTACATAATTGATGAAGCTCATCACCTACCAAAGGTAACGCGTGACCACTCTAGCGCCAACTTAACCATTAAGGGAGCCATTGACTGGCTTGGAAAGTTACAAGAAACCGGTGATAAAATCGCAAAATTGGTTAAATCTAATAGTGCAATATCGCCGTCAATAAAACTGGCCGACGATTGCCAAGATATTTTGCTCGATATGCAAAAAGTATTGAGCTTAATCGACAATAATCGCAGCCTATATTTCAATCAATCGGCGAACAGTCATAGTCAATTCCAAGGGCAAAATCAAACCCTACAATACCGTTTTGAAAACGGCATTATTCCTCAAACATTGAAAAATTTAGCTGAAGATTTAACCGATAGTTCAAAGAAGTGTTTAGCGCATTTAAACAAGCTTTATAATTTATTGATGGAGTCGGTTAAAGACGGCGATACCCAGATGTATTTAGCTGAGCCATTATTAGCTGAATCCGGTTTTATGATCCAACGTTTAGAAAATTTTAATGCCTTATGGCAGATGTACGCTAAAACCGATAACGAAAAAGGCGCACCTATGGCGCGTTGGTTAGAGCAAATTGAAGGTAAACGTAGCGACTATCTTATTAGCGGCTCGCCTATCGAAGTGGGCTTTACCTTAGAGGATATGCTGTGGTCTAAATGTGAAGGCGCGGTGTTATGCTCTGCCACCATTTTAGCGCTTAACTCTTTTGATCATTTTCGCCGCCAAGCAGGTTTAAGAAACGATGACGGCAGCCAATATCAAAAAGTCGATTCTCCTTTTGATTACCAAAACAATGCTCAACTGGTTGTGCCGAAAATGCAATATGAACCCAGTGCAGATCAGTTTACCGATGAATTGATTGCCAAATTACCTGAGCAAATTAAACGCGGTAAAGCGACATTGGTGCTTTTTTCGTCCTATTGGCAAATGGATAAAGTGGTTACTGCCCTGCGCGAGAAAACTAAACTCAGTATTTTGGTGCAAGGTGAGCAATCGCGACAAAAAATTATCGAAACCCATAAAGCGCTCTGTGACAAAAAACAAGACAGCATTATTTTTGGTACGCAAAGCTTTTCTGAAGGGCTAGATTTACCCGGTGACTATCTCACCAACGTAATAATCACTAAATTACCTTTTTCAGTGCCATCTTCACCTGTCGAAGAAGCACAAGCTGAATATATTACGGCAAAAGGTGGTAATCCGTTTATGTCTATTTCAGTGCCTGAAACCTCTAAAAAACTCATTCAAGCCACCGGACGTTTACTCAGAAATGAAAAAGATTACGGGGTTATCATCTTAATGGACCGACGTGTGGTCAATAAACGTTACGGCAAAGACCTATTAAACTCCTTGCCGCCATTTAAACGCGTCATTGAATAATTTATAAATCATAGCGAGATAAACATAAACAAATAGCTTTTTGGCCTATTTGCTTAAGATTTTAGAAACCTTAGTGACAGTGCTGACTCGTACTTCTCCTGTTTCATTGCCCGTAAAATTACTATTTGGTGATCAACCATATGGCGTGTAATACCCCGGGAACAAAAAATAACAAAGATAAAATAATATTAATGACTAAATCTTTTCCTACGCCAGACTTGATGAAAACAGCAACAGGTGGCAGTAATATCGCGATAATAATATGGACTAATTTGTTCATCGTTGCTCCCTACATTAATTATTTTTCTTGTCCTTAATTATTAGCACAACGGATAGGGTTTGCTTATTAAAATAATACTTGAGTCTTTATTTATTAAAATGAAGAATTGGGCTGTTGCAGAAAACTATCTTCATCGGCAGTTGATGAACGGCCCAATATTTTATTACGATGCGGGTATCGTCCAAATTTTTTGATGATCTCTAAGTGTTTTATCTCAAACGCCAAACTATTCGCGTTGCCAAGCTTTTCATACAAAGCTAACGCTTGCTGGTGAATAACCATTGATTCACTATGCATAAAAGGTAAGTAAAATAAGCTCCGTTGATTTTCTGCCACTTTCATATCCATGCCTAACGCTATAGCTTCTTGCGCTAACACTAATGCCAATGAATCGCTGGCGAATGATTTAGCCGTATCGCGGTAGATATTACGCGAGAATTGGTCAAGTACAATAATCTCCGCCAAGCGCCCTTTAGGCGTATCTCGCCAGGTAAAAAGTTCGGCTTTATTCGCTGCATTATGCAAGTTGATAAAACGATGCTTAATTTCTTGGTCAAAGGTTAAATCTTTAAGCCACCACTTTTCAGGTAATATTTCATTAAACCAAAAATGCAGTACCTGGTGCGCGGTGATCATAGACATTTTTTCCTTATCATTAAAAGATGAGATAAAGTCAGTGTAGCATTAAGCTCTGCTACACCAGAGCAATTAGACTTTTTAAGACAGTAAATAACCTGAATTCGAGATAAGTAAAACAAAGCAATGGGCAAAGGTATTAGGGGCTGTTGAGCTTTCGAGATTATTTTTGCAGCAAAGATCCCCCTTGCTAAAACAAGAAAAGCCAAGGTGGGAGGCCTTGGCTTTATTAAGCTTTTTTTATCAACGTTATGTTATTTCAATAGCAAGCAATAGCGGTTGGGGACGCCTGCAGCTGGTTAGTTCACCTCCTTACTTTATTAAAACTCGTTAAATAAATAGAAAACCTTATTAACCCAATAGGCTTAAAAACCTAGTAACACGTCTATAAATTAATAATTTTGTGCTGTTTGCGCATTTTCTGACTTAGTTTTATTTGTTGCTACAGCAGTATTTTTTAGTTTAATAACCACTCGACGATCATAAAAGCTGATTTCTTTATCTACCGAGGCAACAACCGGTTGCTGCTCGCCATAAGCAAATAAATTAATTTGCTCTGCCATTACCCCTTGGTCAATCAGTGCGTTTTTAACGGCATTAATACGTGCTAATGAAAGCGCTTGGTTTAACGCTTCACTACCTTGCTTATCGGTATAGCCAGAAAGGTCTAACACTAAATGCGGTGATTGCTTAACAATGCGCGCTAAACTGATAATTTGATCTTGATAATGTGCTTTAATTTCGCTTGAGCCGGTTGAAAACTGTAAGCTCATTAATAAATTTTGTGCTTGCAATAAGCTCGCTGTTTGATAATTCTGCTCTAACGCAAGCAACTCAGCTTGGTAACGCTGCTCTGATGCTGCTATTTCTTCTTTATAACGGGCCAAAGCCATTGTATTGCTTTGCTTTTCTAATAAGTAAGCGGTCGATATGCTTTCAACTTCATCTTCTGCGTTCATATTCTTGGCAATAAGGTTACCCGCTACTCCTGTAACAAATGCGCCAATTGGCCCACCAAAAATGGCCCCAATAACCATACCTGTGCCTAAGCCAATTTCTTCTTTCAGCTGTGCTGCATCTTCTTGCTGAGTTTTTAATTTTGTTGCGCTTTCATAATCATTAGCGAAAACAGGGCTTATGGTTAAGCTTGAAATTAAAGCGGCGCTAATTAACGTTTTTTTCGAAAGATTTTTAACAACATTGTGAGTTGCTTGTGTATTTTTTGCTGTCATTGAATAAGTCATCATCTGAGTACCTCGAGTTAATAATGTGAGTGATATATCTTTACTAACTAATCACTTAATTAGCTTGTTTGTTTTGATGATGCTATTAAACCTTAACAAAACGACCACTTAAGGCCGCAAAAGTGACAATTCGCTGAGCAAATGTGGCAACATTATGGCAATTGCAATAATTAGCAGCTTAAATAGGATTAATTCGATATTATCAAGCTCATATCACCCCCCAAAGGATCAGCAATAATCATGTTAAAACGCATCGCTATCGTCGAAGATGATGCCGCAATCAGAGAAAACTATGCGGACGTTCTACGTTTACAGGGCTACCAAGTGCAAACTTATGCTGATAAAACATCTGCCATGCAAGCTTTTAACCTTCGCTTGCCTAATTTAGCGATTTTAGATATTGGCTTAGCACACGAATACGACGCCGGTTTTGAGCTATGCCAATGGCTACGATCTATGTCGACAACGCTACCGATTATATTTTTAACTGCACGCGATAGTGAAGTTGATACAGTATCTGGCCTGCGCATTGGTGCTGATGATTACCTCACCAAAGATATTAGCTTGCCGCACCTTGCTGCACGTATTGCTGCCCTTTTTCGACGCCAAGATGCACTCGGCAAACCCCAACAAGCTGATCATATGCTCACTATCGGACCATTAACCGTTGATAGTCAACGTATGAGCATTGAATGGCAAGGTCAAAGTGTAGATTTGACCATTACCGAGTTTTGGATGCTATACGCACTGGCTAAGCATCCCGGCCATGTAAAAAATCGTAGCCAATTAATGCAAGATTCCAAAATATATGTTGATGACTCCACCATTACCTCGCATATCAAACGGATACGAAAAAAATTCAGCCATATAGATAGCGAGTTTAATTGTATTGAAACGGTATATGGCATGGGCTATCGCTGGAACCAAAGCCCGGCAGCAATCACACAAGGTCGCTAAGTACAGATGAAAATGAAGTGGCGTTTTGGCTTAAGAAGTAAATTATTTCTATTATCCGGTTTTCTCTTTACCATTCCATGGTTTGGCTATCAGTACGTTTGGGAAATGGAAAAATACCTCAGATATGGCCAAGAACAGACTATTATCGGCACCGCTAGAGCCCTTGCCACTGCGATGCACGAACGTGCTAACTTGTTTAATAACCAAGCGAGCTTTTTACCTAGTGTCGAAAAAGGTAAAGACTTATACAGTTATGGTTTATCTGCCCCCATTCAGCTTGATGGTTTGAATAATGATTGGCCAGATTTCGCCAATAAAGCCCATTTTTATCAGCAAAATAATCAACTTTATCAAAAGCTATCACCCGAGCAATTATCAGTAAACTTCACCGCAGCGGTCGGCACCTATGGTAAGTATTTGTATTTATATTTCGCGGTGATCGACGACAAGGTGATTTATCGTGATAATAATGCCCGTAGTATTACCAATAATGACCATTTAGAATTAGCATTTATTAACCCTGAAGGCATTTTTAGCCGCTTTATTATCAGTAATAAAAATACCGGTTGGATTGACGCCTATCGTATTACTAACCTTGAAAATAACATTCCGGTACCGGCACGACAAATTCAGGGTCATTGGCGTGATACAACACAAGGTTACAATGTAGAAGTACGGGTACCACTGATTGAATTCAACGATAACATCGCCTTTGCTGTTCATGATGTTGATAGTCCATTAGGCACTATTCAAGCTTCTATAGGTTCGGCAGATCCAAGTTCAGCTGAAACCTTAGGGACAATATTAGTGCCCTCACCCGAAATAGAGCGCATTGTTAAAGGCATGAGCTATACCAACTCTAGTATCTGGGTGGTTGATCAACATCACCGGGTATTGGCGACAACAGGCAATATAAAACAGGCTAGCGGTGTTTGGGATAAACGTGTCAACCTCAACAATGAGCGTAGCGACAATGACGATGATAATGTTATTTATAAGGCTTGGCATATCATTGAAAGCAACGTGCTTAAACCGCTTTATGACCGAATGATCAGCCAGCCACCGCGTAATTTTATCGATCAACTCTATGATTCAGAAAACCTTACCGGTAAACATATCGAAAGCGCTTTGACAGGTAAGCCCATGTCACAATGGCGCTTAAGTACCGATCAACAAGCCGTAGTATTATCAGCAGCTTATCCAATATTTATTGATGAACATGTTAAAGGAGCGGTGATTGTTGAAGAAACAACCAATGGTATTCGCACCTTAAGAAATCAAGCACTAGAAAAACTCTTCAGTTCCATTTTGGCCATCATGCTTTTAGGGGCCTTAGCCTTTTTCTTATTTGCTTCACGTATTTCGAACCGCATCAGAACCTTAAGCAATCAAGCAGAAATGGCCATTGATGAACACGGTCGTATTAATGGCAATGTCGACACATCAAATACTAATGATGAAATTGGCGACTTATCACGAAGCTTTTCCACTGCAGTTAACCGCCTTGGTCAATATAATCATTACTTAGAGAATATGTCATCACGCTTATCACATGAATTACGCACTCCAATTGCTGTGGTGCGAACATCACTAGAAACACTCGCGATGCAACAACAAAGTATCAGTAAATTATCCCCAAATGATGACAATTTGACATCGATGATAAATCAGGAACTAACCAATGAAAACCCGTACCTGTCACGTGCTCAGCAAGGTATTGAGCGTTTAAGCTTGATCTTAACCAATATGAACGAAGCCACTCGCATAGAACAAATTCTACAAAACACAGATAAAAGTACATTCGATATTGGCTTAGTGATCAATGGTTGCATGCAGGGCTATCACCTCATTTATCCAGAGATTAATTTTGCTTTTAATGAGATAGCACTCAAAAAGCATTATGTGCTGGGTTCACCAGAGCATATAGCGCAACTATTAGATAAAGTTGTCGCCAATGCGATAGAATTTTCTGAAGATGATAACGTAGTCATTAATTTTGCTCGTGACAGTCAGCAACTTACATTAACTATCAGTAACAATGGTGAACTATTACCCGAACAAATGAATGAACAACTTTTTGACTCTATGGTATCAATCAGGCAAAAGCATAATAACGAGCAGCCTCATCTAGGTTTAGGTTTATATATTGCGCGCTTAATTTGTCAGTTCCATGGTGGGACAATAAAAGCAGTGAACAAGCTAAGCCAACAAGGTGTCGATGTGATAATCAAACTACCTTTGAGTAAATAGAGTTTATCTGGGTCAATTTAAAAAGTGCAATACTAAGATTATTTTTTTACTTTATTTATATTTAAATCAATTAGATGAGTAGCTAAGCACAAATAAACTGAACGATCGTTCAAAAACTAACTTGAACGATCGTTCATACCGCCTTATAGTACACTCATTAGTAAGGGAGTTTTCTCCTTTGCACACATATATAAAGCACTATCAGCTAAGTAAAGCTGGATTAACTATTATTGATTGGAGTAGATAAAATGAAAGAATTTAAATTACATAGCGTCGAGTCAGCACCTGAAAAAAGTAAAGCAATGTTAGCCGGCGCGGTAAAGCAAATGGGCGTTATTCCAAGTTTGTATGCGGTAATGGCTGAATCTCCAGAAATCTTGAAAGCCTACCAAGAGTTACATCAATTATTTACCGCGACTTCTTTCAATGCTGAAGAGCTAACCGTTGTATGGCAAACCATTAATGTTGAACATGAATGTCATTACTGCGTACCAGCACATACCGGTATTGCACATTCGATGAAAGTTGACCCTGCGATAACCGAAGCATTACGTAACCAAGAACCAATGCCAACGGCTAAGTTACAAGCACTTCATGACTTTACTTTGGCGATGGTGCGTGACCGTGGTGCTGTTTCACAAGAGCAAATGATGGCATTTTTTAACGCGGGTTACAGTCAAAAACAAGTATTGGAAGTCATTCTTGGCTTATCTCAAAAAGTCATTAGTAACTATGTCAACCATGTAGCAGATACACCTGTTGACTCAATGTTCAAAGAATTTGTTTGGACAAAGTAATATAAAACGTTAAGGAGTAAATAGTTATTGCCCCACTATTAATACTCATAAGGTAACAACATCATGATGATTTCACTGCTTGGTTTTATGCTGTTGAATATTGCATTAGTCCACTACTTTTATAAGCTAAAGAAGAATCAAACACCTAAGAAGGCTATTTTTCTTATATTTTCGATGCTTATCGGCTCTTTATTGTCGTTATCGGCAATAGCAACAGCATTTACCGAACCGGTATCAAACTTAAACCTCATCGTCGTGGTTATTTTAGCTTTGTTGATATGGTCTACATCGGCAATTTTTAGCTTTTTCCTCGCAACTAAAGCAACGCCAATTGGTGAAATAAAGGTTTCAGTAGGTGAACAAATTTTACCCTTTACAACAGCTAATTTTGATTATGCATCCTTGATGGGAAAAGGTATATTATTGAAGTTTTATCGCGGCTCATGGTGCCCCTATTGCTCAGCAGAATTAATCATGTTTGAACAACTAAAACCCAAACTCGCTGAGTATAATATTGAAATTTTTGCTATCTCAAATGACAGTACGGCTCAACAACAAGCCCATTGTTTACGAGATAATATTTCACATACCTTAATATCAGATGAAGATTTAGCGGTTATTCGTCAATATGGCGTTGAACATCATAAAGCACTTGCTGCCACTGCTGATGACACTATTAATATATTGGGTATTGCAATGCCTTTGCCTTGGAAAATGAAATATCGACCTATGGCTATCCCAACATCTTTGCTTATTGACGAGACAGGAAACATAATTTGGATTGATCAATCAGCAGACTATAGATTACGTGCTAGCGAAGCGGCGCTAATGTCTGCTGTTAAAAACAATTTTTCAATGAAATAATTAAGAGAATAATTTATGAATAATAAAATTAAATTAGACATCATTTCAGATGTTGTCTGCCCTTGGTGTATTGTCGGTTATAACCATTTATCGGCAGCAATTATAGAATTAGGCTTGCAAGATAAAGTGGAAATTGAATGGCAACCATTTGAGCTAAATCCAGATATGCCACCTGAAGGAGAAGAGCTTCGCGCCCATGTGGCAAGAAAGTATGGCTCATCAAAGGCCGATAGTGATCGCGCAAGAGAAAATATCACACAAGCAGGCGCGCAATATGGTTTTAAGTTCAATTATGTCGACGGCATGAAAATAGTTAATACTCTAGATGCTCATATTTTATTGGATTATGCTCACCAATTAGGTTTGCAAACAGCGCTTAAAATGCGCCTTTTCTCAGCCTTCTTTACCGAAAATAAAGATGTATCCGATCGAAACATACTTATTCAAGAAGCGGAAACAGTCGGCATTAGTGCGCAACAATCACAAACCGCATTTGCCGATGAGGAAAACAAAAGTCGAATTAAAGCGAGAATAGCACAGTGGCAAAAAATGGGGGTGAGTGGCGTGCCAACCGTGGTATTCAATCAAACCAGTGCGCTTACAGGTGCTCAACCTCAAGCAACTTTCAAGCAAGTGTTATTGGAACTTGCCGAATCTTTACCTAAATAACTGTACTTCTGAGCCATTCCGCTAACCTGCTTCACTAGATATATTAGCTAAACATGTTAGCCCATAATTGTTCGGGGTCACTGTTCATCCTTGCAAAAATAAGATCTCTAAACGCTACCACACGTGAAGAGATCATTTTTCTATCTGTCCAAACCAGATAAGCCGTCCCTTTTTGACATTCAAGGTCAGGTAAAACAGGTAAAAGTTTAGCTTGCTGAGTTAAATGTTCTAGCGCTACTTTAGGTAACACGCAAATGCCAGCATCAGCTATAGCTGCGCGAATATTAAGCCGTAAGCTATTGATAGTGTATTTCGCTTTAATAGGCACTTTTATCAATTCACCCGCTTCTTTTAATGACCAGTAAGATAAGTTGTTACTTGCCAATAAATGATGATTTATTAATTCTTTAGCATTTCTGGGCTCGCCATAACGCGCTAAATAGCTTGGTGAAGCCGCTAAAGCAAGCTCAGTTTCAAACAAGCGTCTTTGCACTAAATGGGCAGTTCTTGTTGGCACGGTTGCAATAGCTAAATCAATTTTTTCATTAATAAATTCGTCAGTATCTAAAGCAAACTGCACATGAATATTAACCTTTGGATGGGTATTCATAAACTCAATAGCAAGTGGCTGCAAAAAGAAATCGGCAAATGGCTCTGGACAAGAAATTTGAATATCACCGGTCAACTCTCCTTGGCTATTAGATAAACTCGTCCATTGTTGATCAAGCTCGGCAAAAACATGCGCAAACTTGCGATAAACTTCCTCACCAGCATTGGTTAATTGAAAGTTTTTAGCATCACGATGAAGCAGTTTTTCATTTAATTGTGTTTCTAAATGAGCAACCGATCGGGAGACCGTCGGCGCAGATATTCTGGCTTTAATACTAGCAGCAGAAAAACCGCCACATTCAACGGAAAGACAAAACCAATAAAGGTTTGTTATATGCTTGGTATTTATCAATATTATCTCTCTTAATAACTCAGCAAACAGTTTGTTTAATCATACATATTTGTATCTTTAAAGTTCATTATTATCTATTTTTGAATTCAATGCGAACATTTATAATAGCTTCAATAAATAGCCTAAACGGCTTAATTACTGCACGGAGATACAAATGAAAAAATTTCCAAGAAAATTTCAATATCCCCTCATGGTATCTATGGTACTTCCAACTATGTTGTTCGGTATGTCGGGCATTATGGCTTATCGTAACTTACCTGAAGGGGCTAACTTTTTTAGTGCTTGGGGCACTGCTATTGAACAAATAGTGCCATCTGCTTTGCTATTGTTAGCTGTTGTAGCGCCAACGGTAAGGTTATTCGTGACAAAAGTCTTATTACAACCAGATAAAGCCTAAACAGAATTTTACTTTCATGGCTTGTAAAATTTCAATTAAGAATAACGTTTAAGTACATGGTATGACTAAAAGACTTCATGATAACAAGGTACGCTATTGGCTTTGTAGTGATAGTTTTCAGTTAATTTTTCACTCTATTAATACCAAGTTTATGAAGTTTGTTCTCACTCAGAGCTTAGTAAAATTGGTATAAGATATCTAAGAATTAGCATCTAATAACGCTTATGGTATTTACAATAAAATAAAATGAGACATGAAAAATAGACAAATTGATTGATTGATTGATTGATTGATTGATTGATTGATTGATTGGAAGATTATGACTTATCTGCGATTAAACGCATGCTTTTTAAGATAAAACCACTATTTAAAGTGGCTTTATTAATAAACTAACAACACGCTAATAAAACACTAGAGCGCCTTGTTTAGCTGTAAAGAACGGTATTCAACGATATCTTCAATGCTCAAAACCACCATGTCATGTTTGATAGCAAATTGGCATATTTCAGGTAACCTTGCCATGGTGCCATCTTCATTGGTCAGTTCGCATAAAATTCCTTTCGAATTTAATCCTGCAAGTTTGATCAAATCTAAGGTTCCTTCTGTATGTCCTCTTCTGCCAAGAACACCTTCAGGGTCTGCAAGTAATGGAAATATATGGCCCGGAGTATTAAGATCATTTGCCGTACTATTTTGATCAGCGGCCGCTTTGACCGTTTGCATTCGATCAGCGGCTGAAACACCGGTGGTAACACCTTCTTTCGCTTCAATTGAAACGGTATAAGCTGTTTTATTACGACTGTTATTCACTGATACCATTTGTGGTAGCTTAAGTCGCTTGACATCATTTCCCTCTAATACTAAACAAACGATACCGCTACATTCACGGATCATCATCGCCATTTGTTGTTGAGTAAGATGCTGGGTTGAAAAAATAAGATCACCTTCATTTTCGCGATCTTCATCGTCTACAAGCAGTAGACCTTTACCCGATTGAAGAGCATGTATTGCAGACTCAACCCTTTGAAAGGCTGTGCCAAATTGACTAAGTAGTGACTGACTCATGGTAAAATTCCTCTTAAATTCTCAATGATAAAATTGAGTTACCAGAATCAGGGCGTAAAGAGATACAAAAAATAAATTTTCTGTGAACAAAACGATCCATTTAATGCTCAATTATATCGCGAAAAACGCATAAACTGAGTACTAAAGTAAAAGCTTGTTTTAAACTCTCTCATCCGGACTATGACCGTCGGCTCTGGAGTTACACCAGATCTGCTGACCTCTTTTTGCTAAATAAAACAATAAGAGCGCTCGCGGGCTATCTTAAAATAAATCGGAACTGACTTATGGTTAAGTTACCGCCGGTGGGGAGTTTCGCCCCGCCCTGAGATTAAAACATTATGTATGCGGTTAAATTTCCGCGAGAGAAGTTTACTGACAAATGTGTCAATACACAATTAAATGAGTAAGTTAACAACAAAAATTTTTGAATGAAGGCCTTCCTAGATGAAAGGCTTTAGTGAGATATCAAAATAAACACTTCAGATAAATAGCACTTTTATTCCGATTAAGATCAGTATTATTCCGCCGAGAAGTTCAGCTTTGCTTTCCAAGTAGCTGCCACTTCTAGCGCCAATAATAACACCGAGCCAACTAAACAGAAAAGTAACACAGCCAATAATAAAACTAGCAATAAAGGCATTAACATTTAAAACCGTTAAACTAAAACCTGCGGCCATTGCATCTATGCTTGTTGCAATCGCTAACATTAACATAACGCGATGAGTGACTTTACTGATGTCTTCCTCAATACCTTCTTGAAAAGACTCATAAATCATTTTTATGCCAATAAGTAGTAACAGTACAAAAGCGATTAAGGGCGCGTATGAATCTATCCAACCTAAAACACCGCGTCCGCCAAGGTAACCGATTAAAGGCATAACCCCTTGAAATATCCCAAAGTAAGCAGCAGACATAAAGCCTAACGATACGGTTTTTTTATTGTGTTTTGCGCCCAGACCTATGGAAACAGCAAAAGCATCCATACTTAATGCTATCGCTAAAATAACAACTTCTATCATGGATTATCCTCAACATTAAGCTCTAAAAATTACTTCATGTAACTTTTAAGAATAGTAATCACCTGTTCTATTTCATTTTGCCGTTGTTCTTGGGTAATATCATCTGCGCCTAAATGCTCCCTTAAATGATCCTCTAACACTTCTTTCATCAAGCCGTTTACAGCTCCTTTTAAAGCGGCTACTTGCTGTAAAACTGCCATGCAATCATTAGCCGCTTCTAATGAACTTTCTACAGCAACCGCCTGTCCTTTTATGCGTCTGATTCGGGCTATTAGTTTCTTTTTTCCTGCCTGAGTATGTGACATTACAATATTTCCACTTCAATTATACTAGGGGGGAGTATATACTAAATGTGTTTTTTTCAAAATAAATATTTTTTACTTAAGGAATAAAAGTAGTGAGTAACTCAAATATAAACTGGGACCACTCCCATAATTTCGGCATAGATAATGAAAAGAATACCAGTAAAGTAAAAATCGTTTTTTGGCTTACTAGCATCATTATGGTGCTTGAGATAAGCGCAGGAACATGGTCTGGCTCTATGGCATTACTTGCTGATGGCTGGCACATGGGCACACATTCAGCAGCATTTCTTATTACCATTTTTGCTTATTCATATGCTAAAAAACATGCTAATAATAAGTCCTTTAGTTTTGGCACCGGAAAGGTTAATTATCTTGGTGGTTTTGCTAGTGCTATAGCATTAGCTATTGTTGCCTTAATGATGGTTTTGGAATCTATACAGCGACTAGTTGAGCCACATAACATACAATTTAACGAAGCTATAATCGTGGCTTTTATTGGCCTTGCGGTAAATGTAATTTCCGCCTTTATTTTGCAAGATGAGCACCACCATCACCACGAAGAAAATTCAGACCATCATCATGACCATAACCTAAAAGCTGCTTATCTTCATGTTTTGGCAGACACCTTAACTTCTGTGCTCGCGATCATTGCATTATTAATCGGTAAGTATATCGGCTTGATTTGGCTTGACCCCATTATAGGAATAGTAGGAGCTGTAGTTATTTTTCATTGGTCATTTGGTCTAATTAAAGAATCAAGTACCGTACTTTTAGATAAATCTGTCGATAGCTCAATACTAGATAAAATATCGCTGGCAATGAAAGAGAAAAACACTATTATTAAAGATATCCATATATGGAAAATAGCAAATTCTCACCAAGCTGCCATTCTTTCTGTGTCATCACACGAAGCGTTAGACTTAGATGAGTACAAGCATATCCTCAAGGGATTTCTCCCCAAACTCTCTCATATTTCTATTGAGGTTGTTGACAAATAACGAGTCGTTCAAGCCTTTTACATCGCAAAATATGAATCAGCTGTATTTATACCTTGCAGCATAAATGCAGTTAATCACTTACAGAATATTGTTATGTCTAGGCTTCATAAGCAAAAAAGTAGCGCTAAATAGTAGTAAAACTTACTGTCATAAGAGCGCTTATTCAATACCAATATATTTATGTACTTGCACGGATAAGCGCCAGTTGTTTTCAATACAGGTGGTAATCGCAAGTTCAGTTGCACGTTGTTTTTGGCTGATGGGCTGTAAATAAATTTGTTTATTTTCAACTTGGTGCTGAGCGAGTAATGCTTTTAAGTCAACTACATGTTGTTCAGTTGCCACCGGGTGTTTGATTTCATTTGCGCGTTGCATCGCACTGGCTAAAATTTCATAACCACCACGCATATTCACTTTCGGTGACACCGTAACCCAACATTGTCTTGATACTCTAATTTCAAAAGTGCCGGAGGTTTCAACTTGGCAACTGTAACCTTGGGCTTCAAAATATAAACACAATTCGGTTAAATCCACCATACAAGGTTCGCCACCAGTAATGACAATATGTTTCGCTTTAAAACCTTGCTGAGCAAAGATTGTGGCAATATCATCAAGTGATAAGTTCGACCATTGCTCGGTTTCTTGCGATTTACTTAATAGTTGCTTACTACTAATTTCTAATTCAGGATGAATATCCCAAGTATGTTTAGTATCGCACCATGAGCAACCGACAGGGCAGCCTTGTAAACGGAGAAAGATTGACGGTTGGCCAGTAAAAGAGCCCTCGCCTTGCAGAGTTTCAAACAGTTCATTTATTTTATAACGTGTGGTCATTACTTTAATGCTTAGATAATTTCGAGTAGAATGCGCAAGTTTTCATTATACCTCAAGAGACCTGTAAATATGAGTAATAAAGTCGTAGTAATTTTTTCCGGTGGCATGGATTCATTCACGGTACTTAACCGCGCATTAAAAGACGGAAAAGAAGTCTATGCTTTAACCTTTGATTATGGCCAAAAGCACGTGAAAGAAATTGCCTGTGCAAGTAAAGTATGCGAACAGTTAGGTGTTGCTCATAAAGTTATTGATATTTCGGCAATTAACCAGTTATTAGCCGGTTCATCTTTAACCGATGATATCGACATTCCTGAGGGGCATTACGAAGCCGAAAGTATGAAATCAACGGTAGTGCCTAATCGTAATATGATTTTATTGTCATTAGCGGTGGGTTATGCCGTGTCGGTAAAAGCGTCACAAGTTTATTATGGCGCTCATTCGGGCGATCATGCTATTTATCCCGATTGTCGACCTGAGTTCGTGATGAAAATGAACGATGTTTGTCAAATTGCCAACTATGAAGCCGTTGAGATTTTCAGCCCATATTTAACCGATACTAAATCTGACATATTAACTGATGGCTTAAAAATGGGCCTGAGTTATGAAAATACTTGGACTTGTTACAATGGTCGAGAAAAGGCCTGTGGAAGATGTGGTGCCTGCCAAGAGCGTTTAGAAGCCTTTGCTGATAACAAAACTACCGATCCTTTAGCTTACGAATAAAGCTAATCACACAATAAAATAACTAGTGAAAAGGCCATCAATATGGCCCTTTTTGCTTTCATTATTTATCTCATAGCCTAGCAGTTATTGCATAAATAGTGTCTCGTGCAAGCGCTCAACAACCTGATTCGCATCAGCCTCTGGTACCAGAAAACACAGGTTATGGTTACTCGCGCCATGACAGATCATACGGATATTAAAGTCATTCACCTTGTCGAAAATACTGCTACCCACACCTTTCGTACCGTGAATTTTATTCCCGATCACCGCAATTAGACTTAAGCCATGTTCGACACTGACTTCACAAAGTTGTTCTAACTCTTCCACAACCGCTTGAGTTAATAAGGCTTGCGTTGAACCGTGTGGATTATCAAAAGTTAGCGCGACACTGATCTCACTAGTGGTAATTAAATCAACACTGAGTTGATGTTTTGCCAAGACAGTAAATACTTTCGCTAAAAAACCACTGGCATGTAGCATTTGTGGACTTTTTACCGTCACTAGCGTCTGCTCACGCCGCAGGGCAATTGAACGATATGTTGGACTAGACTCTACATGACGTTGAATGCGTGTACCACCGGCTTCTGGCTCTTTACTTGAACCAACGAATACCGGAATATCTTGGCGCATAGCAGGAATAAGCGTAGCAGGATGGAGGATTTTAGCGCCAAATGTTGCCATTTCAGCGGCTTCACCAAAGCTTATTTCGTTAATTGAGCGTGCTTGTTCAGTAATACGCGGATCAGTGGTAAAAATACCGACTACATCAGTCCAAATACTTAAGTTGCTGGCTTGCAATGCTTCAGCTAAAAGTGCTGCACTATAATCAGAGCCACCTCGACCTAGCGTGGTGGTGTTGCCCTGTTGATCACTACCAATAAAACCTTGAGTAACGATAATTTGGTCTGCTAATTGTGGTAAAAGCAACGCCTGAGCATTGCTCGCTAGTTGTGTTAAATCAACTTGTGCTTTGCCATAAAGATCATCAGTTTTCATCACTTGACGAACATCAAAATAATGACCATTAACACCAACGGTTTGTAATACTTGTGCAAAGATGCGCGAACTTAATTGTTCGCCAAAACTTAGAATTTGATCACTATTTTGCAAGCTAAAGGCTGTTGCTTGTTTTTCTGCGCAAATTGTTAAAGCCTTTAAAAGTTCGGCAATTTCTAGATCTAAATTTGCTTGGCAAGTTAAATGCTGTGTGATAGCAAACTGAATGTTACCAATAGCGCTAATGATTTCTTCCCGTTCAGTTTCGGCTACATTTTCTTGGCTCAATCGTACTAATTTATTGGTTACACCGGCACTTGCTGAAACAACAACGACACGATTACAGGCATCGTTTTTAATAATATGCGCGCAACGCATCATGGCTTGGTAGTCAGCGACACTGGTGCCACCAAATTTTGCAACGGTTATTTCACCAGTCCTTGCTTTACTAACGACTACTGACATGCAAGTTCTCCATGCGATTGAACATTTGAATAACAGAAATTAGCCAAAAGTATGTGGCTAGATAGATATATCACTAAAGACCGACTAATACGGCTTGTAAGATGAGATGTTAACATAAAAATTCTCCCTAATAGCGAGCTAATACTTGATAGTTGTAAAATAAATCAAATATAAAAAGCTAATAATAAACAGGAAGAGCATGACTGAGTGTAGAGCGAATAAGGTTAAAAAAACCGGAAATTCAGGCGGTACTATTCAGCCAGAAGCTCTCCACCCAAACCTAGAAAAACACTTGTGTTTCTAGCGGTGACAGCCCTAAGGATTCAGCCTTAGTGACCGAATGCGATATGCCCCATATCAACATTCTCGGCAATTGTCCCCCTCAATAACAGTCCAAGGATGGGGTCCTCATGTTACTTACCTGGCAATTGCACCTCTTCTGGTGTGAAAGTTAGTATAATTACTCATAAACATTAGATTTATAATGTTATTATAAAATAGTCGAGTAAAAATTCTAATTTTCAACTCAGCTATTAAACCCTATCTAAATTAAAATATCAACAGACTTTTAGACGTCCAAAGATTAAGTTAATTAGCTGCTGATACCGCCTCACATAATTGCTATGCTTGAACAGAAAACAACTTAAAATCAATTATTGCTTTGGAATGAATAACATGGATTTATTTTTACTGAAAAAGATTATCAGTTTTATGCTGATGCCATTGAGCATTATTTTATTACTTTTATTTATCGCTATAGTTTTTTATCGTCTGAAACCTAAACTCAGTTTTTGGTCATTATTGCTCGCCACCACACTACTATTTTTCAGTAGTTTTCCACCGTTGTCAGACACCTTAATGACACCATTAGAAGATAACTACCCTGCTTTTACTAAAAGCGTAAAGCCGGTTGATTATATTATTATTTTAGGCGGAGCTCATAGCTCTGCAGAAGGTTTACCTGCAACAAGTCAATTAAAGTCTAGTTCGCTTGAAAGATTAGTTGAGGCGGTGCGTATTTATCACTTACACCCTGAGGCACAAATAATAACCTCAGGTTATGCTAGCGATGATGAGAGTTCAAATGCAGAAAAAGTTAAACAAGCTGCCATTATATTAGGTATACCTAAACATAAAATACTGACAGAAAATTTTCCACAAGATACCGAAGAGGAAGCGCAACTTATCGCACCAAGAGTATTAAATAGAAATGTTGTGCTAGTCACTAGTGCCAGTCATTTACCTCGCGCTATGGCGTATTTCAAAAAGTATGGCGTTAACGCAATACCAGCTCCTGCAAGCCCTTCGGTGAAAAACAACGGGCAAGTAGCTTGGCCATATTACCTGCCTCATGTGAAAACACTACAACAAACCACTGGCGCTTGGTATGAAACACTAGGCCGGATCGTGCAATGGTTTAAAAGCTAACCGATATTAAATAACCGATAGCTATCTATGCGGGATTATCAATATCGATAAATTTAGCATCTACTGGCAGATGTTGATTAAAGTAATCTGCCAGTGCTTTTGCCCCGTAACGCTCGGTGGCATGATGACCCGCACAATAAAAATGAATGTCCATTTCGCGGGCAATATGCGTTGTTTGTTCAGACACTTCGCCACTTATAAAGGCATCTATGCCCTGTTCAGCAGCTAATTCAATATAGTTTTGACCACCGCCACTACACCAAGCAACCGTTTTAATTATTTTGTTTGATGGCGGTGCAATGTGCAGACAAGTACGATTAAGCTTGGTGTTAATCCGTTGCTCCAATGCTTGGGCGCTTAGCGCTTGTGAAAACTCTCCGCGCACAGCTACACTGAAGTCGTTACCTGCTTCTAGTGGTTTAACGTTTTCGATAGCAAACAATTTAGCTAATTGTGCGTTGTTACCTAGCGTTGGATGAATATCTAACGGCAAGTGATAGGCAAATAAATTAATATCATGATCTAACAAGGCCTTAATACGCTTATGTTTCATGCCTCGAATGACATAACTTTCATTCTTCCAAAAAAAGCCATGATGTACGACTAACGCATCAGCTTCTTCCACAATCGCTTGTTCAATTAACGCTTGGGTTGCGGTTACACCGGTAATAACTTTGGTTATTTTTTCACGGCCTTGGATCTGTAAGCCATTTGGACAGAAATCTTTGATCTGTTCAGGCTTTAATAAAGTGTTTAAATATTTTTCGAATTCATGAAGATGCATGGCTTAATTTTGACCTTAAATGACACGTTATTATTGAGTAATGCGTAAATATGCTCATTACTTAGTTAATTTGTTTATTTTTCTTGATGAGTTCATCGTTGGTACTTTTACCGGCTCAAAGCGCGGCCTTAGCTGCCATTTCGCTTTAATAGGCGTTAAAGGTAATACCCGCTTTTTCGCAACAATGACATAAACAGAGCCTAAGCTTGGGAAATAACGGTCAGCTAACTTACGCCAATGTTCACTGATAAGCCCAGAGCTGGTTTGTCCGGATAACGATGAGTGTAAGAATCGTCGATCGAGTTGGATTTCAAAGCCCATTAAATGTAGCCAATCTTTCACTCGCATCGGCGAGAAAAACCTTTCATTCCAAGGGCTTTGTTTACGTCGATAAGGCACAAACTTATTTAGCCCAACGAGACTAAAAGGGTTGAAGCCGGTGATCACTAAATAACCATTTGGGATCAATACTCGATTAGCTTCACGCACAACATGATGTGGATCTAATGAAAACTCTAACGCATGTGCCAGTAAACACACATCAACGCTATGCTCTTGTAGTGGTAAGTCATCTATCTCTGCAACAATATCACTGTTTTCATGCTGACTCGTTAACGTTAACTGGTGCTTGATCAGACTTTTCTCACTATCAATACCACCACTTAAGGCGCCAATTTTTAGCATATGATAGCCAAAAAATTTCGGCCACCAAGGCGCTAAGGTTTGATTTATATTAGCAACAATCAATTCACCATTAGGCAAATGTTGCCATGATATAGGATGATAGGGATGCCTAAACGCAAGTGCTGGCTTCATTATATTAAACGTAAGAAAAAATGAGTATAATCATAACTTCAGTATACTCAGGAGCCGCACATGCTGCAAAGTCAAAGCACCACTAATATGAAAGTTTCTATGATAAAGGCCTTTTCAGATAATTATATTTGGGCCATTTCATCAAATTTAGCTAACAGTATGGCCTTAGTGGATCCCGGCGATGCTGATGCTTGCATCGAGTTTATTGAGCAACAACAGCTGCAATTATCGACTATTTTAATCACCCATCATCATGCTGATCACGTTGGCGGCATTAATAAATTAGTCGCTTATTGCCAGAGTAAGCAATGGCCATTAACCATTTATGGCCCTGAAAGTGAAAATATCCCACATTGTGATATTGCGCTCAATGAAAGTCATACCGTGAAATTAGCTGATTTAGACTTTGAATTTGAGGTAATTGATCTTCCAGGGCACACCAGTGGTCATATTGCTTATTTATCACAGGATAATTTATTTTGCGGCGACACTTTGTTTTCTGGCGGTTGTGGTCGACTGTTCGAAGGCACCCCGAACCAAATGCTAAGCTCTTTGGAAAAGCTCAGCGCGCTACCTGAACGTACACACGTTTATTGCGCACATGAATACACTCTAGCCAACTTAAACTTTGCCCTCACCGTCGAGCCTTGTAATAGTGAATTAGTGCATTATTACAACCAAGTGCTGCAAAAACGTGAGCAAGACATTGCCACTATTCCAAGCTCTATTATGCTGGAAAAGAAAATCAATCCATTTTTACGCTGCGATAAAGACAGTTTAATGACCAGCGCCAGTGAATTTAGTGGTGATGAGGTTAATGATAAATTAAAAACCTTTAGCATTATTCGTGCTTGGAAAGATAATTTCTGATGCTTTTTATCGTGCAATTCTTGAATAAGCACACTAAATAAGTGACACTGACGGCAAGTAAATTTAAAAAGACACTGCATGAAGTACCTAACATTATCTATCGCAACCGTTCTACTATTGTCCGGTTGCCAATCAATTTTAAATCAAACTGACTCGAATAACCTTGAAACTAATGCAGAAAATCAAGCACTAGTGGATGTAGCCTCAGCAGCAGAAATCAATCAGGCCTTACTGATGGATGAAGCCATAGATGTTATTCACCCGATTGCTGATGGCAATATTGACCTAGGCAATGATGTTCAAGAAGACTATTTGTCTAATGATGTTTGGCAACGTATTAGAAGTAAACTTGAGTTCAGCATACCTGAAAACCCACGTGTTGCTAGTCAACGAGCCTGGTTTATAAAGCATCCCAGTTATTTAAATCGTGTCGCAAAACGTGCAGAGCCTTTTTTATATTATATAGTAGAAGCATTAGAAGCTAACGATATCCCTGTCGAAATTGCCTTACTGCCTATTGTTGAAAGTGCTTTTGATCCCTTCGCCTACTCGCATGGTCGTGCATCAGGTATGTGGCAGTTTGTACCAGACACAGGCAAACGTTTTGGTATGAAACAGAATTGGTGGTATGACGGACGACGCGATGTTGTTGCCTCAACTCAAGGTGCGATTAAGTATCTAAAGTATTTACATAAATTTTTTGACGGTGATTGGATGCTCGCCCTTGCAGCCTATAATTCTGGTGAAGGCCGTGTACAACGTGCAGTTAGAAGTAACAAAAAGAAAAATCGCCCTACTGACTTTTGGTCTTTAGACTTACCAAAAGAAACCCGTGCCTATGTGCCTAAATTATTAGCCCTAGCCGATATCGTCAAGCGTAGTGATGAATTTAAAATAAAACTGCATAAAATTGATAATAACGCAGTGCTCAGTCAAGTAGATATTGGCTCACAACTGGATTTAGCAAAAGCAGCACAATTAGCACAATTATCATTAACCGAATTGCAACGTCTTAATCCCGGCTTTAATCGTTGGGCGACAGATCCTGACGGGCCACATTACTTACTACTACCAAATCATAAAGTGGCAGCATTTCAACAAGGCTTAGCAAAACTTGCGAAAAAAGACCGTTTAGCTTGGCAACGTTACAAAATAAAAAATGGTGATAGTTTAGGCAAAATAGCACAAAAATTTAATACCGAGATTGCCTTAATAAAACAAGTTAACAATGTTAAAGGTAATCAAATTAGAGCAGGAAAATTTTTATTAATTCCTGTAGCAACAGCTTCTTTAGATAGTTATTTGTTATCACAAGACCAACGTTTAGCAAAAACACAAAATAAAGTACTTGCTGGTGAAAAACGTATTCATATTGTTAAATCCGGCGATACACTGTGGGACATTAGCCGTGCCTATAAGGTTTCAACGCGTAGCATAGCAAAGTGGAATGGTATGGCGCCAAGAGATACCATTAAGCCAGGACAAAAACTGGTTATTTGGCAAAAAGCAAGCGTGAAAAAGTTAGCTTCAAACAGTCAAAGGCCCAGCGAGCAAGCGATAATGCGTAACATTAATTATCGGGTTCGCAAAGGCGACTCTTTTGCCCGTATCGCCGATAAGTTTAATGTTTCCATTACTGATATTGAGCGCTGGAATAGTCTGAATCGTAAGAAGTATTTACAACCGGGACAAATGTTAAAGCTATCGGTAGATGTTACTAATAACATTTAACGCACTAATTATATATTTAATGCTTACCAAATCTTTGTACATTGAGTAATCATTACAAAATTAGAAATGAAAAACGCTAACTTTGTTAGCGTTTTTTTTGTCCTGAATTTGAAATTGCCTACTATTTTGAGGAGTTACCTCATAGCTTTTATTTTCTAGACTAGAACTCCATACGCATACCTAACGTTAAAGAGCGTCCCGCTTGTGGAGCGATATCTTTAATAAAGGAGGTATGATTGATAACTTCATCATCAAGTAAATTAGTTGCTCTTATGAAAAAAGTATAATCGTTGTTTTCTGTCGAAAGTTGATAATTAAAATCGACGTTCACGAGAGTATAACCATCTGTACTGGTTTCAAAATCTGCAATGTCATCTTGTTTCATATATCGAATGATATCGAGATCAATAAACCAATCATTCATTTCATACAGTATGCCTGCGCCAATTCTTAGTGGTGATATTCGCGGTAAGTCGCCTCCATTTGAAAGCTGCCCTTTTACATAATCAGCTTGGCTATGAAAGGTTATCGTCCTTGAAGCAGAATTCGATAATACCCAGTCCAATTCAAATTCCAACCCACTAAAAGTGGCATCCTCTTGAGTGAATTGGAATACTGGCAAGCCGTCTTCTACATTGCCTGTCGATTTTTCATAAATAAATTGATCAAAGCTATTATAAAAAGCGTTCAATGTGAACTTGATATCCCCTTGATGTTTACGTAGAGAAAGGTCAATGTTATTAGCACTTTCTTTTTTAAGATCAATATTTCCCAGCTCAAAAGATTGTGTTGCTAAGTGTGGACCATACGAAAGTAATTCTTCAGCATTAGGTATGCGCTGTGCGCGTGCTAAAGCTAATGAGAGAGAATATGAGGGATGGAATTTCCATAAGCCACCGATTGAAGCACTGAAGGCATTATCTGTTAATGAATTACGTAGATTGTCAGAGTTCAAGGTTTGCTTGTCGCTACGGATCCCAACTTCAACATTTACATTATTGAACGACTTTTCTTCAACTATAAATACACCTAGTGATTCCGTTGTTGATGGTGGTACAAATGCTTCTTCTCCAATCGCTGAAAAATCACGATTATTTACTTGTACCCCTAAAGCGCCCTGCCAGCCATCAAGAGGAATATGCAGCAATTCCAAACGAGCTTCGTCAGCTTTATTGGTAAAAGTTGTACCAATTTCTTCGCCTTCAAGCTCGACATGCTTATAATTATTACGACCATATCTGAACTTGATTTTTTTCACACCAGTAAAAGGTTCGAACAGAGCCCCCTTTATGTCAAATCGATCTTGTTCTACATCTAAGCGCACCAATTCATCAGCATTTTCTTCTGCTGGTAGTCCATAATTATTGTTATATTGCCCAAAAGAAACACCAATAAAGCTTTGATCTTCATTTATCCATGACAACCCTGCTGTTGCACCATCAGCGGAAATATCGCTATTACTTAGCTCATCACCTAAAGCCGAAGGTAAAGTAATATCTTCGGTTTCGCGTTTATAGCCGTCTACATGCCAAGCCCATTGACCAAAACCGCCATCAAGGCGAGCCACTGCTGCTTTTTCCTCTGAGGCAGAAGCATAACGAACTTCAGCTGCCCCCTCTAATCCATTTTCGGGTAATTTTTCTGGGATCCTATTGTCGACAACATTGATCACTCCACCGATGGCTCCACCACCATAAAGTAACGTTACAGGCCCCTTTAATATTTCAATTTGTTCAGCTAAAAGCGGTTCGCTAGATACGGCATGATCAGGGCTGGTAGATGATGCATCCAAAGTACCAAGACCATTTTGCAAAATACTAATCCGGCTTCCACTGATGCCTCGTATCACTGGTCGCCCTGCACCTGAGCCATAAGACGACACTGAAACCCCAGGCTCTTGTGCTAATGTTTCCCCTAAATTAGTACTTCTTTTATTGATTAATTCTTCCCCACTTAAAACAATGACTGGAATAGCCATGTCTAATACGTCTCTGTCACGAACGCTTGCGGTCACTTTTATAGTCTCAATATCTGAACGTTTGACTATAATAAGTGTTGTTTTATCCGAGGCAAAAGAAATATTTTTATGATTAGTGATGTAAGAATCTACTTCAACTTCAGTAGTATAATTAGTTTTATTAACAACATTAAACTGAAAGAATCCACGTTCATCGGTGGTTTTAATAATGTCATCTCCAACAATACGGACTTTTGCATTCGTTACTAGGCTGGCATTTTGAAGGACAATTTGACCTGAAAAAGTATTTACTTGGCCTGATATATTGTTACTGTTTGCTATAAAAGTAGCAAAAAGCATTAAAATAGTGATTATTTTACGCATTTTATGTTTCTCAAATTTTTCTAATTACCGTTAACCACTAAAAATTAAAATGGCATCAACTGACAGACGACTAAATAAAATTATTCTTTCGAATAAAAATAATCAGCTATCGATAAATAAGTACTGCTTTATGGTATTTAGCTGAAACTTTGAGGTGGGCCGCGTAAATAAATAAGGCGATGAGTTATTAACTCATGCAATGAAATGTTGGTAAAGCGGTAGATAAAACTCGCAGTCGTTGAGAAACTGAAGGAATTATCTGGTGCTGTATGTAAATTACTCAGAGAGGAAAGTTTATTACAGACTTTACAAACATGGACTGATTGATGTTCATCGCCATCATACTGATGGCTTAGGTAAGCAAATTGCATAAAAAGAAAACAAATCAATGCAAGCGATAGCACTAAATTTAGGTTCTTTCGAAAGTTAAAAATTTGCTTCATTTAAGTAATAAAATAATAGATATATAAAAAATGCGATATTATCACACCGACAAAAAGTGAGCAATAATCTGATCAGGGTAAAAGTATATAGCATTGCATTTAATAAGTGTTACTGTATGCAATCGTCTTGATTAAACTTCCATAAGACTAGTTAAATGGCCATTAGCTTATACTAATGGCCATACATTACAAAGCCGTGGCGTTCCTATTACTTCATTATAGCTCTGTAACACCTTGAGTTATAATGCTTTTGGTTTGTTTAACAATATCGCTTAATGCTTGTTTATCAAAGGCACTAATTTTAGGGGTATGAATATGACCAACAGGTAAACCAGCATTAAATTTATTTCTGAGCAAGATACTTCTATAGCTGATCTCATTCGACAAATAACCTCCACCAGAGCCACTGACCGAGGTTTGCTTAGTAATATCAGCTAATGCTTGCGCGTTAAAGGCGCCACCCGACAGCGTCGATACGTTGCGGTTATCGTTGACAATATAGTTACCCTCAGCCTTTTGCATTACCATTATAGGTAGGCTAAATTCGACAAATTCTGGCCCAAGTAATGGCATTGACTTTAATTTTGGCACTAACGGATTAGTTTTTGTCGCACCGGTGTGGACATTAAGGTTATCCGGTGCATTAGCGCTGCGTCTTAACGCAGGATAGCGCTCTAAATCAAAATTCTCTCTACCCATGCTAACCGTTAACACCATATCAACCAATTTATCTTGAATATAAGGGGTAAGAAGTTCTTCTATCATGCCTTGAGCAAAGTCGCGAAAGCGTACAGGTACAATTAGTACCTCAATTTCTGCCGTTTGCCCTTCAATGCTCACCACTAAGTCATCCAAAGATAACGCTATCACGCCCGACGGATTACTTTGATCTATATGGCGATCAAGAAAAAATGGGTCAAAATCGGTTAATAATATTTTCTTATTGGCTTTTTTATCGAATTTAATATCCATTTGACCTCGAGACTGTAATTCGAGTGTCCAGAGGAGTTTCTGTTGTTGGCTAGCAAATAATTTGGCAAATGCTGTTGACGAGCGTAATGCTTTACTCATTTGTCAACGCGCCCAATATAACGGCCTGTCGTCATAATCCATTGATTGATTAAAAGATTGTTTTGCATCACGCCATAACCCTGAGGCATGACGGATGGTTAATTGTGTTAACACGGTATAATTATTTGCTTTATTTAGCTGGCTTGAGAATTTTCAACCCTTGTGGTTAATCGCAATGTAACTTTGGGCATTGATTTCTGCGTTTTATCAATACGCGATTCCTCAGCTGTTAATGCCGAAAGCAAAACATCTTGTGCATGAGTAAAGAAACTCAAGCCAAGCGATACAGCGGCCATAAGCATAGTAAGTTTTTTAATTTTAAAGGTCGTTAACATAGCGGACTCTTATCAAGGTAAACGTTGGAGTTATAAAGACATTGTATCTAGTTAGATGGCTGCTAAAAGCAACTGCTCTAAACTATTAATAAATACTTTAATACGCGTATAATGCCATATTAATGTATTCAGTTTTTAAAACTAGCGCTTTATATCGGCGCAACTGGCGTTATATCAATTTACCTAAGTTGCGATAATAAAGCACAACATCCTGATATAACGCGCAGAGAAAGGGTAAATTAACAAAATAAATAATCATTTTGTTCTGCTTGCCCACAAAGTTTTTGTTTATAACTAGCACAAGTGTTGTTTAACTTATTTCGTAATGCAGAGAGAAATCCGCCATTTTGCGTAAACTTATCACTAATAATATCCGGAAGAAGTGCGATGTAAGCAGCTTCAAATACCGATTTCGGCTCTTGAAACATACCTACGTTAACATTACTCAAAGCATTATATAAACTCGTACCTGATTGCTTAGCGAAGAAATTTTGGCATGTGCTGGCACGTTGATTGACGATATTTGTTTTCTTAACTTCAGCTATTTGATCACATTGGTAGGTGTCATAAGCAACAATGGTTTTAGCAAACTTTATTTTTCCCTCTGAGGAGGCGTTAAAAGCGGATAGTCGTTTACTAATAGCTTGCCAGTTAGCAGGATCTAGATTGTTTTTTTGGGTTTTTCCGATCATCATATCGGCAACACATTGAGCTGAAGCTGCTGTAAGTGTAAAAGCATCACTTTGCAAGGCGCCAATATCAATTGTCCCGGAATATAAGGTTTGCGGATTTACGCCATATTCAAGTAATAAATTAACCTTATCTAGGCTGCCAATATAAGCCGCGTGTTGCAAGTAGCGTTGCTCAAAATTAGCACCACTGCTCGGGTGTTGCTTGAAAAAATCGAGTATTTTTTCTAATTTATCTAGTGATAAATAGATTATTCTGTGCTCTAAACGTACGACAAAGTCATCATCGTAAGCATCATTGAAGGTCATTCCACCTTTAACAAACAACGCCATCACCGCGATATCAGCACGCATAATCGCCTTACCAAACTCTTTACCGTTAAATGGTACACCTCGGTTCATTAGCTCTTTACGAGGGTTGAGACTTGTTTCTTGCTTAACATTACCCAGCATCATATTAGTCGTTGCAAGTTTTTCATTCATTGCCGTTAATTGCTTGGCAATGTCTGTATTAATACTTTTTTCAACAACCATTTTAGATTTTTCGTAATCATCTTTGTGTAGACGAACTTTGCTCCAAATAATACAATATTCTAAATCATTCCAAGACTGCTCTATAAAAGCGTTGGCGAGAAAAAGATCGGTTTGACTGTGCATATTGCTGGTAACGGTTTCATTAAGTAAATTTGCTCCTGCTTTACGTGCTAACTCACTATTTTGCAAAAAACTGTATTTTATTTTGGTACTTAACGATGTTGCCAACTCACTTCTTGCATTGATATGACTGGCCTTTCTCGCTTGTATATAGGAGAGGTTTTTAGCTTCAGCAACTCCATAAGCATAATAATATTCCTCTGATTCTGGCACTGGCGTTTGTATCCACGCTGGCGCTATTCCGCTATCCGACAAACTACAGCTTGCTGTTATTGAACTTTTATTACTCTCAGTAGATACACAGCCCAAAGTGATTAATGCTGCAAATAAAATAATTAATTTTTTCATAACTTCCTAATTAGAAATGGTAGACCACACAATAAAACAGCTATCGATATTGGATATTGCGCTATTTAGATAGATAAAATGTTATTGTCAAAACACTAGAATATTGAATTATTTATGGTTTTTATCATTAAAAAAGGTTTATGTCTGCTTTTTAATAATAAATAAATATTTCAATTCTTATCGAATCAAGCGATATAAAAATAATTATCAAGTTATTTTATATTAATAACCTACAGCCTTATTGTAGGTGTAAGGATATATTTAAACTGTCTTATGCTTTGCTGTATCCCCTACCATTTAGCAATGCATAAAACCAAACAATAAAAATTTTTTTCATTTTAAATCAATAACTAATATAACGGTATCAATTTACTTAAAATTTAGAGTAAAAATTCTATTGATTTTTTATCAAATGCTGTCAAAGTGTCTAGACAGCAATTTTGCTGAGCGATACTTTCAAGAAGCCTATTTTCCTGAGATCAGCGCGCATATTTCTCTTGGGTATAACACCTCGGCGTAATAACCACACAATTTGTCATTTTTTAAATATAAAGGGGTAGCACTTCAATGTGTTCGATATTTTGTATATTAGATATTAAAACGGGTGCTGACGCACTACGTCCAAAAGCTTTAGAATATTCACGCTTACTTCGTCATCGTGGTCCAGATTGGTCTGGCATCTACAACAATGAACATGCAATTTTAGTCCATGAACGTCTATCAATCGTCGACACTGAACATGGTGCTCAACCACTATATAGCAGCGATAGAAAACTCGTTTTAGCCGTTAATGGCGAAATATATAATCACAAAATATTGTCGAGCCAACACACACCTGACTATGACTTTCAAACGGCATCAGATTGCGAAATCATTATTCCGATGTATGAAAAATTTGGTCGTGATTTTGTCGATAAACTCCAAGGCATGTTTGCTTTTTGTTTATACAACGAACGCGATAATAGCTACCTAATTGCTCGTGATCACATGGGGATTATTCCGCTATATACCGGTTATGATGATGAAGGTAACTTTTATGTTGCCTCAGAAATGAAAGCCTTAATGCCAATATGCAAAACCGTGGCAGAATTTCCTCCTGGCCATATATTGGATAGTCGAGTTGGCAAGCTTGAAAAGTATTATCAGCGTAACTGGCAAAAATATTCAGCAATTAAAGATAACAACACCAGCAAAGAAAAACTACGTGAAGCATTAGAAGATTCAGTGAAAAGCCATTTAATGACTGACGTGCCTTATGGTGTGTTACTTTCAGGTGGTTTGGACTCTTCATTAATTTCCGCTATCACCCAGAAATTCGCGGCTAGACGTATTGAAGAGAACGATTTGTCTGAAGCGTGGTGGCCAAAAGTGCATTCTTTTGCTTGTGGCTTAGCGGGTTCACCGGATTTAATCGCCGCGCAAACCGTTGCTGATAGCATAGGAACCATACATCACAGTGTCGTATTTACTGAGCAAGAAGGTATTGATGCCTTAAGAGAAGTGATTTATCACTTAGAGACTTATGATGTAACCACCATTCGTGCCTCTACCCCGATGTATTTAATGGCGCGTAAAATTAAAGCCATGGGGATTAAAATGGTGCTTTCTGGTGAAGGTGCGGATGAAATATTCGGCGGATATTTATATTTTCATAAAGCACCAAACTCTCAAGAATTTCATGAAGAGCTACTGCGTAAACTTGAGCGTTTACATAAGTTTGATTGCCTTCGTGCAAACAAATCTATGTCCGCTTGGGGCATTGAAGCACGCGTCCCCTTTTTAGATAAAAACTTTATGGATGTTGCTATGCGCATCAACCCAGAAGATAAAATGTGCGGCAACGGCAAAATGGAAAAAGCCATTTTACGTGAGTCATTTGAAGGTTATTTACCTAAAGAAATATTATGGCGTCAAAAAGAGCAATTTTCTGATGGTGTAGGTTACTCTTGGATTGATGGGTTAAAAAGCTATGTAGAATCACAAGTGAGTGATCAACAACTTGCCAGTGCCAGTTTCAAATTTCCGGTGAATACACCAGATAGTAAAGAAGCTTATTTTTATCGCTGTATTTTTGAAGAGAAGTTCCCATTAGCCACTGCAGCTGATTGTGTTATCGGCGGAAAATCTGTTGCTTGTAGTACGCAGGAAGCATTAGCTTGGGATGAAAGCTTTCAAAACAATGCCGATCCTTCTGGGCGAGCGGTATTAAGTGTTCATAATGAGAGTTACTAGCAGTAGGTAGATAACGTTTGTTAGTAACACAAATAAAAACCGACGAATATGTCGGTTTTTTTGTACATATTTTACTAAATATTATACAGTTACTGGTAACTGTTATTTATACATATTTACTTAGATTAGTTACGGAAATATGTATTCGCCATTGTTAGTAGGACACGCTCTTGTCAAACCGTGAAGAACCTGAAATTCCAACCATTACCATAGATCGAGATCAAGTTAAAACAACTCGAGAATCTTCGATCAAAATACAGAAAAAAGCGGCTCCTCAAGCAGCTGATAATGAAGCGAAGCCGACTTCTTTATTGCGATCACTACTAATACTTATGCCATACCTTGCGTTAGCGGGTACTGGTTGGTATTTTTATCAACAGCAGCAAACGGTCAATCAAGCACTGAGCCACAGTGTTGAAAGAATTCAGCAACTAGAAAACCAGTTGTCTGCTACCGGTGAAGAAATGGGTGAGTCAACCGTAGCGTTAAAAGTGAAACTAGAAGCAGTAAGTGAGAAAACTGAATTATTACTATCAGAAATGGATAAGCTATGGGCTTCAGCATGGCGTAGAAATCAAACTGAAATTAAAGCACTAAATTCACAAAGTCAAAAAATAGTACAGCAACAAACTAAAAACACTGCTGCTGTTAATCAGCAAAGTAACGAAATTAATTTATTGGCAGATAAAGTAACCGCGACAGAGTTTTCAATTAACGCGGTTACTGAACAAATGATTGCGGCAAATAGCTTAAAAGACGATATTAAAAAGCTCTCATCTGCGCTTAACACCTTAGACGCTGATGCCAAAAGTCGCGATAAACAACAAATGTTTACCGCAACTAGCATTAATGAGTTTGATACCAGTTTACGCTTATTGATAGAGCGTATTGAACGTATAGAAGCTAGAATACCTAAGCAACAGGCTTCATCGAGTCCTTAAGTTATATTTAATTCAAGCACTATAATAACCTCGACATTAGCCCATACAAGCTAAACAAGAAGTCACTCTTAGTAGAGTGACTTTTTTATAGCTAAAATAACCATCAGGTTAAAAAGATAAATTTCGCTATAAATAACACCGTCAGAGCCCAGACACCTTTGGATACTTGCTGAGATTTACCCGCGCCAAGCTTAAGTACCGTATAAGTAATAAAACCAAAGGCGATGCCATTAGCAATAGAGAAAGTGAACGCCATCATCACCGTCGTACAAACGGCTGGAGCATATTCCGTTAAATCTTCCCAATCTAAGCCTTTTAAAGAGCTCATCATCAGCATGGCAACATAAATCAGTGCGCCATCAACAGCAAAGCCAGGTAGCATTTGCGCTAACGGCAGAAAAAACATCCCAACAACGAATAGCAAGCCTATAGTAACAGCTGTTAAACCAGTGCGGCCACCAACAGCAACCCCTGCGGCGGACTCAACATATGAAGTTACTGGTGGACAACCAAAGCCGGTGCCAATAACAGAAGCAATAGAGTCTGCTTTCAATGACTTACTTAAGCCTTGAATTTTACCATTTTTATCTTGCAAGTTAGCGCGTTCTGCAACGCCCATTAAGGTGCCTGCGGTATCAAAAATATTCACAAATAAGAAAGTGACAATAACGGGGATCAAAGCGACTTGGAATGCACCGGCAATATCAGCTTGCCATAAAATAGGCGTCAATGCGGAAAAATCTGGTACAGCTAACATGCCATTGTAACTAACAAAGCCAGAAGCAGGTGCAAAAGATTTAGCGGCTTCAGCAACCACAAAAAAGTCAGCCGGTAATAGCCAAGTCATTATAAAAGCAATTAAAGTTGTGATTGCAATACCAATGATAACTGCACCAAAAACTTTCCGATAACTTAAAATAGTGATCAATAAGAAACTCAAAAAGCCCAAGGCTGGCGCTTCTGGGCCAAATGCACCAAAGCCAAAATGGGTTAAATCCGCAATAGCAACAACATTATCAGCATCAGGTATAACAATGCCGGTAAAACGTAAACCAATAAAGCCCAAAAATAACCCCACTCCAGCTGTCATAGCAAGCCTTAGGCTCATGGGTATACTATCAAGCATCCATTCTCTTAGCCGAGTAACGCTCATTAAAACAAAAATAACACCGGACAGAAAAACAGCGCCTAAGGCAATTTCCCAACTATAGCCCATTGCACCGACGACAGAGAAAGTAAAAAATGCATTTAACCCCATACCAGGAGCCAGTCCGACAGGCCAATTAGCATAAAGCCCCATCAGAATAGTAGCGACAGCCGCACCTAAACAAGTCGCCAAAAATAAGCCATCAAACGGCATACCTGTTTTCGACATAATGATAGGATTCAAAAACATAATATAAGACATGGTGACAAAGGTTGTCAGGCCAGCCATAAGCTCGATTTTTATCGTTGTATTATGTGCAGATAATTTAAAGAAACGCTCTAAAAATCCTAAACCCATGATGTTTTCACCTTGATTTTTGCTCGCTTTTTCATCCATTACGGCAGCTCTCTTGTTGTTGATAAATAATATTAATTTATGTTATTTTTGTATTTAACAATTTACTAGTTTAGCACTATAAATGTATAAATATTATCATGCACTTTATTCATTCATTTAATTGCATCTGCTTTATTTTTTGTTCGTTTTTTAAGTTTTTACTTGCTCATATACTTATACTAAACACAGAAAACCTGACAAAAGTGTCAAGTAATTAGTTTTTATTATATAATTACACCTTAGTTCTGTAGCCTGCTATACCGTAGACATGCTAGTAATTTTCTTTTGGCATTTACATAAAAAATGCCCTTAATCAGGTTTCACTTAGGTCGTTATGCTTTCCTTATCACATTTTAATCAACAAACCATTAAGGGCGACATTTTTGGTGCCCTAACATCCACTATTGTTGCTCTGCCTTTTGCTTTAGCTTTCGGTGTAACTTCAGGTGCTGGTGCTAGCGCCGGTATATATTGTGCGATTATAACCGGCTTATTTGCCTCGATATTCGGTGGTACGAATCAACAAATATCAGGTCCTAACACCGGCTTAACTATCGCCATGGTGGCAATATTAACCAGCTTTGTTTCACAAACACCTGAGCATGGCGTAGCACTCGCCTTTACCGTTGTTAGCCTAGCGGGGGTGTTTCAAATGCTGTTTGGTTTTTTTAAGCTAGGTAAATATTTTACGTTAATATCATACCCTGTGATATCGGGCTTTACCTCCGGCATTGGCGTGCTGATCATTTTATCTCAAATTGAGCCATTGTTTGGCGCGACATTGGCCGATTTATCCTTATCGTTTAGCGTAATGAACACAGCAAACACATTCGTTGGGCTAGCCTGTTTACTGGTGCTATTTTTATGGCCACAAAAATATAGCCGAATAGTACCTGCCAGTATTATTGTTGTGCTAGGTGCAACCTTCTTTTATCTATTTTCTGGCGCTGAGATGCCTGTTGTTGGAGCTATTTCGAACGAACTGCCCTCTTTCACGCTTCCAACATGGGATAACAACTTAGCCGGAGAAATAATTCAATCAGCTTTACTTATTGCCACATTAAGTACATTAGATTCCCTGATGACCTCACTTACGGTAGATAGTATTAGCAATGATTTACACGATTCTGATCAAGAGCTTGTTGGTCAAGGTATAGGAAATATCATCGCGGGCTTATTTGGCGCTTTACCGGGTGGTGGTGCAACCATGCGTACTGTGACCAATTTACGGGCCGGGGGCACAACACCTTTATCGGGTATTTTGCATGCCCTTTTTATTCTCGCCATTGTTTTATGGGCAGGCGAATATACTGCCTATATCCCTGTTGCTGTGCTAGCCGCAATACTAACCCATGTAGGACTTAATATTATTGACTGGAATTTTCTTAAACGCGTACATCAAATCCCACTATTTAGTGTCAGCTTAATGCTCACAACAATGGTGATGGCGATTGTGTTTGATTTAATTACCGCTGTATTAGTCGGTACTTTTGTCGCTAATTTAGTCACAATACGACGCCTATCAGAAATTCAATTAGACAATATTAAATGGTTTACCGCCCAAGATGAGCAACATTTATCAAGCATAGAAAGAGACTTACTAACAACGTTGGATGACAAAGTACTGTTACTGAGTATTTCAGGGCCTATCGGATTTGGAGTAGCGCGAGGTTTAAAGCAAAGTGTCTCAAAGGTCGATGAAAACAAAACCCTGTTGATAGATTTAACTGATGCTCGTTTTGTGGGTATTACCAGTACCATCGTCATTGAAGAAATTATCATGAACTATCAAAACCAAGGAAAAAAAGTTCTCTTATCCTGTATTTGTAAACGTGTACGTGATGACTTTAATAAACTTAATTTATTTAACAAAATATCAAGTGAACACGTTTTTGCAACCAGAATTGCAGCGCTAAATTACTTAAAACAAACCTTAGTAAAATAAAATGATAACCAGATAAATTTAATCCGGATTATGCCCAATACGAAGGTCACTAAAAAATATTTAGTGACCTGGTCATGACAAGCAGAGCAGTTGAATAAACCTTAACTAAGTTATTTATGAAAACCTTCATTTTATTAATTTGATAAAACATCGTTAATATCAAAACCTCCCTTCTAACTTATTTAACACGCATAGTTTTCAAACCTGCTAAGGGTATTTTTAGGTAAGCTTTAATTAATCCCCTGTTCTTAAAATAACTGAAGTCAAAATTTACTTGTCATATTTTATGCTTTATCTAGAGCTTGGCTAACATCCGCAATAATATCGTCGATATGTTCGATACCTACCGATATTCTGATCAAATCAGCGCTAACCCCAGCAGAAGCCAATTCTTTAGCATTCAATTGTCGATGTGTGGTCGATGCTGGGTGACAGGCTAATGATTTAGCATCGCCTATATTCACTAAGCGTAAAATCATCTCCAGTGCATCTATAAACTTTGCACAAGCTTCAATGCCACCATCAACACCGAAACTAATAATGCCAGAGGCTTTACCGCTGGTTATTTTTTTACAATTGTTAAAATAAGGACTGTCAGGTAAAGCGGCATAGTTTACCCATTTTACTTTTTCATGTTGTTGCAGATAGGTGGCAAGCTTTTCTGCATTTTCGCAATGGCGGTCCATACGTAAGCCTAGTGTTTCAAGACCTTGTAGAATTTGAAAAGCATTCATTGGCGATAATGCTGCACCGGTATTACGCAAGGGTACAACACGACAGCGGCCTATATAAGCTGCGGCACCTAAAGCTTGTGTATAAATTACATTATGGTATGAAGGGTCTGGTTCATTTAAAACAGCAAAACGTGCTTTATTAGCTATCCAATCAAATTTTCCAGAATCGATAATCACCCCACCAATCGACGTACCATGACCTCCAATATATTTGGTCAACGAATGCACAACAATATCAGCGCCTAATTCAAATGGTCGGCATAAATAAGGCGTTGCAACGGTATTATCAACAATTAACGGTACACCATGTTTATGAGCAATCTCTGCTAAGCGCGCAATATCAACAACATTACCCGCGGGATTACCAATAGACTCACAAAAAACTGCTTTCGTTTTATCATCAATCGCTTGCTCAAAACCTTGATAATCATCATACGAGACCATTCGGGCTTCAACACCTTGCCTTGGTAACGTGTGAGCAAACAAATTATAAGTGCCTCCATATAATTCACTGGTACTCACAATATTATCTCCCACTTCACAGAGGCATTGAATAGCATACGTGATCGCCGCCATACCGGAAGCGACACATAACGCGCCAATGCCCCCTTCCATCGCTGCTAACCGCTTTTCCAATACATCAGTGGTAGGGTTCATAATACGGGTATAAATATTACCTGGGACTTTAAGATCAAATAAATCAGCACCATGCTGAGTATTATCAAAGGTATAGGATGTTGTTTGATAAATTGGCACTGCGGCAGATTTAGTGGTCTCTTCCGACTTGTAACCTTCATGTAAAGCAATTGATTCTAGTTTCATCCGACTTCTCTTCTCAGTAGTAACTTAATGGCAGCCCCCGCAAAAGCGGGTAGCAATCGTTGGCGTAAACAGTTTAAGTTAAAGATAAGCTAATGATGACATTAGAAATAACTCGCTATTTATAACCTAGGGTTAATATATAACTGAAAATTAAATTTTTATAGTGCTTTTTTTTGTTCACTCGTAATTTCGAATGCAAAAAAGATAATAGTGCCTATCAAAAACTGAAAAACAAAAGTTAAAAATGCGATTAAATGTTATCTATCTTTGCACAAATTTCTCTCGTCACAGCTGAAAGAAGCCATGGCTATAAATTAACAGCGATCACTGGCGATTTTGTTTCGACAATAAAACGTTGAGATTATTGTGGTGATGGTTCGGGTATATCGAAGATAAATACTTAGTATTACGAGGTTGAATATAGCGTTGAATAACATGATTTGTTATAAACTGTCGGATAAAATCAACACAAGTGCAGCCAGCTAATATTATTGATAAAACTGGCCATTATGCTTTAACTAGCCTCCAATATGACGACCTTGAGGATCATGGTGAGTCCAATGCACTACACCACCTTTATTATTCCATTCATACTCACCATAAAACTCAATAATATCGCCGGTTGAAATTGAATTAATTTTTGATGCTAAATCAATATGATAAGCGATTAAAATAGTGTTGTTTGAGGCGAGTCTAAGAATGAACTTCTGGTGACGTGAACCTTAATTATCATCTATTAATAGGCGAATAACCCTACCCGAACCTTTAACTTGTACATTGCTTGTGCGACTTTCAATTGCTTGCTTTAGGGATATCGCATTGGCAATGGATGGTCATTGTCATAAAACAGCACCGACGAGCAACATGAAAAATAATTGTTTTTTCATCAGACGAACCTTAGTCCGTTTCGGTTCTCAACAAGACAAATAAGTAGACTAAAAAATGGTTAGTCGACTTATCAAAGGTAAAGTCATGCCATGATTTAAGTTATAAAATCACCAAGACTCAATGGATAACATTGGCCATTTTGCTTGCCAGTCCATCGATTTTTTTTCATAAATCACTCGATTTACCAGGACTTTATTTGGCCTAACCCGTAGCGAAAACATATCTTGAAAGCCATAAGGTGCAATAAATTCTAATCGGCCATTTTTAATTCTCATCGCCATACAAGCACCAATCACTGGCCATGTGGATACCGACTCCTGAACACTAAAGTATTCAGCTTTAGGGATGCCAAAACGCTTTTCATACCATAAGTGTATTCTAGCTATATTCTTGACATCAAATGGAATTTTAGTCGTTGTAAAGGTTTTATTAAGCGCCGTTATGTAGTGGTTTTCAGCTTGCCAAGTTAAATTTTGATCATCCCAATACAAAATATCAATATCTTTTATATAAGTATTTAGCGCAAAGCCATGCATCACATTCCAGACATTTTGAAATATAACACCTGCTCCAAGCCATGCATCAGGTAGCTTACTGATCTCATTTAATATTTGAGGAATATGATCTATTGTCATCACAAACTCTGATAACAATTCAATTTGTTCATTAAGGGATAAGTGTTGCCCCTGTAATAATCGTGTTTGCATACTCAGGTTTACCTACTAATTTAAATCATCATGAGCAGTAAACCTAACAACATATACACTCACTCTTGACCGAATAAGGTAATGATGCACGGCCTTTAACACATTTGCTCTCACGAATGAGCGTTGCTCAGATGAGCTAATGTAATAGCCAAGCATATTCTATAATTTAACGCCTTAAAGGTCATTATGCTCAACAAATTCAGGTTGCTTTGCCAATAAAACTAAAAGCAAAGTCGCTATAGGTCCCATAAACAGAGACAATACAAACCACAGCAAGCCTCTGCGATTTTTACTTTGCGCTAAACCTGCATTAAGTAAAGCCAGCGTTCCGACCCCAACAAAGAATTGTCCGCCTTGAACAATCAACTCACTTCCTGTCATATTTTTTCCTTAATGTCTGCTTTATGTAAATTATTAACTGCTCTATTAAAGCTGTACTATTAAGCAATGAAAGAATAAATCCCCAACATTAATAGCTTAAGGGCTAAGTACGATTGATAGACCAGTATTTTGGTATTAGGTAGATATTAACTTGCCTTTATAATGTGACTAAAATGCGATAAAAAATAGAGAACTCATAAAAATTCAATTACTTACTCTATTTCTTACGCAAAGAAGCATTTAACATCATTGAATTTTGTTCGCTAAAACCAGGTTCTACAAATCTCTCAGGACAAGTACATAACTCTGTTGCCAATGCTGCATTACCTAATGCGGCTAGCACACAAGCTATGGCAAATTGTTCGTCCGGGCATGTTGAAATATTATTCATCGAAGTGTTTAAGGTGTATGAGTCGCCAGACTTAACAAAAATGCTTTTCATACGCCGCGCATCATAACCATATTGCGTTAATATAAGCGCTAGTTCAGCCCATGATTTTTTGCCAAAACCGTAAAAAAAACTCATCATATATCCTAAAATAAAACAGCATAATCAATCGCTAAGCAAAAGCTCTTAAGCACGTGTGCGACGGGAAAGTGCTTTTTTGTATCGATATTCACATAAATACCACATTGACACGCCAAACAGTAACCCTGCTAACAACCAAGTAATAACATGAATGATAGCGGCGGTTAGCGTAAAGCCCGCTGAAAATGGCTTACTGATAAATGCCATAATAATTAGCATAGGTAAGCCATACGACAAAATACCATTGACGAGAAAGAAACGATATTTACCTTTTTCTCGTAGCGCTTTCCAAGCATTAAATTGCTTTGTATTCATCTAAAAATTTCCAACATTGAATATTAATTTAAAGGATTAGTCATAGTTTAATAAAATTTTTACTCAACGCGACTAGATAAAAATTATTGAATACCACAACCTTTGAGAATAATTTTTGTCAGTGAACTCACCACAGCGTCGAAATCATCATCACTCATTGCCTCTTTATCCAATGCAGCGACAACTTGTACGTTAAAGTCAGCATAATGCTGCGTTGAGCTCCAGATTAAAAATAGTAAATGATGAGGGTTAACATCGTCTATCAAACCTTGCTTTATCCAAGTTTCGATAACATTAACTTTACTTTGCAACCAAATTTTAAAATCACTGTGTAGATATTCATTTAATACGGGGGCACCATGAATCAACTCGCTGGCAAATATTCTGGAAGCATCAGGATCGTCTTTAGCATGCATCACTTTTGCCCTAATATAGTCGCTAAGTACTTGTTTAGGTTCTTTATCAGCGGTTAGCGTATCATAATCATCATTCCATACCGCAATGATGCTACTGAGTAATTGCTGATACAAGTCTGTTTTATCTTTAAAATAATAATGAATATTAGCGCGAGCAATATTGGCCCGTTCAGCAATACGTTTAATTGACGCACCTTTGAAGCCATAAGTAACAAACTCTTTCTTTGCCGCATTGAAGATAATTGCTTTATTCTTTTGTCGAATACTCCCTTCAGATACTTTTTCTTTCGCCACAAAAACTCCGATTAAAAGATAAAAATCAAGAAATTAGAATAAAAATTCAAATACCTTTAATTAAATAGATTATTAAATAGCAAAATAGTCATATTTTCAACCATCGACGCTAAGTAAACGACATTTAACTTAACTATTTTTGATCTACTTTCGCTAACCAGCGAGCTAATTGGCCACGCTCTTGTGACGTCATGCCGGTTTTATTCATGAAAGGCATATCTTTAGCGTCAATTACTCGTGCTTTAATGCGTGGAGCCCATTGCTTTATCGTCGCTATATTTGAAAAAACAAGCCCTGTCGGTGCTATGGTGAAAACAGCATCGCTAGGCTTTTCTGAGTGGCAAGAGTTGCAACGTTGTTCAATAATTTGGCTCACCTGTTTATCTGTGACCACTTGCTGTTGCTGTTCTGTCGTTAAGTCAATCGAGCGTGGCGCAATAGCACAGGCCAACACTATGGTGGCTAACACAGAGGCCACTAATATTAACGGTTTTTGTTTACCAAAGTGACGTAAGACAAAGTATTGTCGGACGGCAGCAGTAATTAAAACAATCGCCATTAACACCAACCAATTAGCACTATGATTAAAGGTCATTGGATAATGATTTGAAATCATAATAAACAAAATAGGCAAGGTAGTATAAGTGTTATGCGTTGAGCGTACTTTCGCGTTTAAACCATAGGCAGGATCTGGGGCAGTACCCGCTTCAACAGCTTTAACTAAAGCTCGTTGTGATGGCATAATACCAAAAAAAACATTACCAGCCATTATGGTGCCAATAATCGCGCCCATATGCATGTAAGCGCCACGCGCGCTGAATATTTGCGTTAAACCATAAGATAACGCCGTACCAACTAGCAGTAAAATAATGCCTAAAATAATGCCATGACTTCTCAGTTTAGTGCGCACTAATACTTCATATATACCCACACCAATAACGATTGAACCAATGCCCAATAAAACAGCTTGTAATTGGGTTAAATCAGCAACACGCTTATCAATCAGATAAGTTTCAGCGCCAAGATAAAACATTAACGATAATAATAAAAATCCGGTGATCCACGTTGTATAAGCTTCCCACTTAAACCAGTGTAAAGTGCTAGGTATTTTCGGTGGTGCAAGCTTATATTTTGCCACTTCATAAAAGCCGCCCCCGTGAATCGCCCAAAGATCGCCACCAATCCCCTTTTCGGCTTTTTCTTGTGGTGGCGTTTGTAAATGATTATCTAACCAAACAAAATAGAAAGATGCTCCTATCCATGCAATACCCGTAATAAGGTGAGCAAAGCGAATTACCAAATTTAGCCATTCATTAAGATACGGATCCATAATTTCCCTTAGTATAAAAAATCATTATTTTTATTATGTTTTTTCGTGTTATTGGGTTCAATATTAACTAATCGCACTACCTTTGATTACCCAGTGAGTTTAGAAATGCTGGCTATTCATTTTGCTTCACCAGTGACTCTTTCACCCATAATATGCGTCGCTTTTACATGACGCTCATCACCTAGCATACTTAAAATAAATAATTTTTCTGATAACGTTGTACAGTGCTGCATGCGTCTGGCCATCAAGGGCGTAGCATGATAATCAAGTAAAACAAAATCGGCTTCTGCGCCTCGAACAAAATTACCTATCGTGCCTTCAAGGTCTAACGCACGTGCGCCACCTAATGTTGCTAAATAAAGTGATTGAAATGGGCTGAGTTTTTCTTGGCGTAGTTGTTGTGTTTTATAGCCTTCGTTAATGGTACTTAACATTGAGAATGTTGTACCAGCACCAATGTCGCTACCTAAACCAACATTAACATCGAACTTTTGTGCTTGTTGTAAATTAAATAAGCCACTGCCTAAAAATAAATTAGAGCTTGGGCAAAAAGCAATGGCAGAATTAGTTTCACCTAAACGCTGACATTCTTCATCATGTAAATGCACACCATGAGCAAAAACACTACGGCGACCCAGCAATTTACTCTTATCATAGACATCTAAATAACCAGTGCTGTCAGGAAAAAGCGCTTTTACCCAAGCAATTTCAGCTTTGTTTTCACTTAAATGCGTATGCAAATAGACGCTTGGATGTTCAGCCAGCAATTGCCCTGCTTTATTAAGTTGTTCTGTTGAACAAGTTGGCGCAAATCGCGGCGTAATCGCATATTGTAAACGATCAGTATTATGCCACTTTTCTATTAACGCTTTGCTGTCGTCATAACCTGTTTGCGCAGTATCTGATAAATAGTCAGGGCAGTTTTGATCCATTAACACTTTACCGCAAATCATGCGTAATTTTTTCTGTTGGGCAACGGTAAAAAACGCATCAACTGATGCTTTATGAACCGTACCAAAAACTAAAGCCGTTGTGGTACCTGCTTCGAGTAGTTGACTTAAAAAGAATTCAGCAACATTTTTACCGTGTTCTAGATCAGAGAATTGACGTTCAAATGGGAAAGTATAGTTCTCCAACCATTCTAGTAACTGCTCACCATAAGAGGCGATCATTTCTGTTTGCGGATAATGCACATGGGTATCAATAAAGCCAGGCATCATTAAGCCACTTTTATAGTGGGTAACGTCAATACTTTCATCAAGTGTTGGAAGCAGTTCATTTGCCTCGCCAATGCTTTCAATCAGGCCATCTTTGATGATCATAAGCCCATCTTCGAAATACTGATAACTTTCTTGTAGTGCAACTTTTGCTGGATCGGCTAAAAAATGAAGCAGCTCACCACGATATACTCTTAACATGCTTTTTACCTTATTTACCTATCGACAATACTTTATAATTTGCCAACGATAGTCATTATTTAATTGTCAGTGTTAACTGACCTACATTGATTTGTCTTAACTTGTCGCGATCACTAACGAACCATCCAACGTAACAACATCACAATTATCACCTTCGCCGCCTCGATCAATGACTAAAAAATCACTTTCACCGCCTAGCGCCAAACAAAAGTGATGCCAAGTGCCTTTATGGTAATTCACACCTTGGTTAGATTGAGCAATAAACACTTGCAACTGACTAACATCAAAGTCGCCCTTCGGCGCAACCACCACTAAATAAGGCTTAGCACCCATTGGAATAAATGCTTGGCTCCCCTTAGGATGGCGCTCCATCATTTTAATCGCAATCGGTTGTGGCAGCGGTGTCGAACGAAAGATATTAATTAACGCGCGGCCACCTTGATCATTAACGTCTACCTCAGCTAAATCATGATAACGTTGGGTATAGCCGTCATTAATGGCAATTTTATGATTATCGTCATGCGCTTCTATCACATCGCCAAAAGCACTAAAAGCTTGACTTGTTAATGCTTTTGGGGTGATCGTCTTTATCTTATTATTCATCACTACTTCCAAGTACTAACGTTAACTGCCACGATAAGTCGAATAGCCAAACGCAGTTAATAACAATGGAATATGATAATGCTTGCCACTGCCATCTAATTCAAAAACGATATCAACATAAGGGTAAAAACCTTGTTCATTATTGGCAGCAAAATAAGTCTTAGTGGCAAAGTGCATACGATAAATTCCCGCAGCGAGTACAATATCATCTGCGAGTAAACCGGCAATGCGACCATCGGTATTTGTTATACCTGACGCCAATTTATGCCAACCGTTGCTAGTTTGAGCAAATAAGGTAATTGGCAAGTTTGGTGCAGGTAAACCGCGAGTGGTATCAAGTACATGGGTGGTTATTTGGCTCATAGTAACTTCTCTAATCGTAGGTGAAATATTTTCTGCTGCTCTTGCGCTGCAATAATCAACTCTGTCGCCCTATCATTGGGTAATCGTGCTTGTAATAGCGCTAACATTTGCTCAGCGCTTTTACCGGTTGCACAAACAATAAAAATAAAGCCAAATTTTGCCAAATAATCGGCATTACCTTGTGCTAACGCTGTAATGACTTGTTCTGTCGCATTATTGACCGAGCGTTGTTCACCACTAGCAAGGGCTTTAGTATTGGCATATTTAGCTCTTAACGTATCGACATTACCAATTTGCGGATGGCCTTCAAAGGCTTCTAGGTAGTCGTGCTCAGTCAAGTCTTGCCAAGCTGAGTCTGCTTGTTCAGCTAAGGCTTGTATATCAGCAAAAGGCCGTGCCTTTACCATGGCATCAACCCAAACGCTTGATGTACAACATTGCATAAAGCATTCTTGTGCTTCATTAATAGCTAAACTATTCAACTGTGTTAAATTCATTTTATCTCCAGTAACACTGAGCGTTACTTACTTTAACCGCGACTAAATCGCACGGCTCTATTGACTCGTAGGCAGACAACTTAGTTTGATTTAATACTTAAAATTGACCTTTTAGTAATGGTCGACCTACGGGTGAATCAAGAAATTCATCTTGTTGGTAGACATGATGACCACGTACATAAGTATGCAAAATTTGTCCAGTCACACGGCGACCCGCATAGGGCGTAATATGATGACGATGCTTGATCATATCATTGGTAATGGTGTAGCTTTTATTGGCATCAAAGACCAAAAAGTCAGCATGAAAGCCAACACTTATTTGCCCCTTAATGGTGTTTAAACCCGCAAACTTTGCGGTTTCACTCGACATTAAACGTGCCAAGTCAACTAAACTGAAGCCGCGCTCTTTTGCTTGAGTCCAAATAAGTGGTAAACCAAACTGTAGTGCTGAAATGCCGCCCCAAGCTTTTTCAATATCGCCGGTATCAATGTGCTTTAGTTCCGGCGTACAAGGCGAATGGTCCGACACGATAAAATCTATTCGACCGTCTTTTACTGCCTGCCACAAATGTTCACGATTATTTTCTTCCCTAATGGGCGGACAGCACTTAAAAAGTGTTTTACCATCAGGAATATGCTCTGCAGCAAGGGTTAAATAATGCGGACACGTTTCAGCACTAAAACGTAAGCCTTCGCGCTTAGCATCAGCAATCGTCGCTAGCGCTTCATCAGACGATAAATGGACAATGTGGACCTTACAATCATCACCTTTAGCTTTTGATTCACGCGCCATCTCAACCATCAATGCGATGGCATCGTTTTCCCATTTTTTCGGCCGTGACGCTAAAAAACTGTTATATTTTTCGTTGATCACAGCGTTATTAAAACCACCACAATCAAGCTCAGCATGAATTAAATAGGGTACATCATGCTTGGCTAAGATCGGCATAGCTGCGCGAATATCTTGCGCTGCTACATTAGGAAACTCAGCAATACCAGAATCAATTAAAAAAGACTTAACACCCAATACGCCAGCATTGAGTAAGTCGTCTAAATCTGCAATGTTTTGTGGGATGACTCCGCCCCAAAAACCACAATCTACCCATAATTTATCATCAACAGCAGCAAGTTTTTCTGCGAATGCCGCTTTAGTCGTGGTCACTGGAATACAGTTTAACGGCATGTCTACCAAAGCCGTAATACCCCCAGCGGCTGCGGCTTGTGTCGCGGTATTAAAACCTTCCCATTCAGTACGACCGGGTTCATTGATGTGAACATGTGAATCAACCAGGCCAGGCATAATCACATGCTCGGCGTAATCAATCACCTGACACGACAATTTACTACCATAGGGATGAATCGCATGAATAAGCTGATCTTTGATTTCAACACATGCAGCAACCATTTCACTGTTACCGTTATGATTAACGATGACATTTTTACTTTGCAGGGCAAAATGCGACACCTTGCTACTCCTCTTATTTAATTCCATGTTTACTCATGTTAACTCTAGCCGATATTTCATACCGCTAACCTTTCATGCAACCAAGGCGTTTGCCAAAATCCTAATCAGCAGTAATTAACGGTTTAAGCGCTTGCCAATGAATGCCCTGCTGCGATTTAGCTCTCATCTTAACATCGGGTTTTACTGCCGCATGTTGTTGATTATTTGGCGCAAACGCTAAACTGGCACTTGCTTGTTCTTGCTTAGCAAATTTCGCTTGCTGTGCTTGATAAGTATGAATAATTTCGGCTGAAACCGACACGGCAACCTCAATAGGTAACTTACCGCCAACTTGGCTTAAACCTATTGGACAATTCATTCTCGCTACTTGCTCTGCAGCTATATCTCGATGTTTATAGCGTTGCTGAAAGCGGCGCCATTTTGTCTCAGAAGCAATTAAGCCTAAGTAGTGAAAGTCAGCTCGTTTTAGCACCGCTTGTGTAATATCAAAGTCCATTTGATGATTATGCGTCATGACAATAAAGTAGCTGTTAGCGGGCATGCTCTCGACTTCAAACTCAGGTGAATCACTAATGAGCATTGCAACATTTTCATAACCGCCAATATTGGCTGGAAATTGCTCGGCTCGGCTATCAACCCAAGTTACCTGACAAGGTAGTTGCGCTAATATCGGTATTAAAGCTTTGCCAACATGACCTGCGCCAAATAACATAATATTAACCCCAGTAGCAGCAAAGCATTCAAATAACACGCTAGCATTGCCACCACAGCATTGACCTAATTGGCTGCCTAATTGAAAGTGCTCAATATGTTGAGCATTTTTACCGTCAGTGAGCATATTATTAGCGTGTTTAATCGCTTTGTGTTCAAGATGGCCGCCACCGATAGTGTCAAAAACACCGTCTTTGCTGATCACCATTTTTGTACCACTATTTCTAGGTGTTGAGCCCGCAACACCGACCAGGGTCACTAACACATAGGCTTGACCTTGTTTAGTTAATTTATAGCTAGCACTGCTCCAATTATTGTTCATGATATTCGCCTAAGCTGATGCTTTTTTCTTCGTCGTTTTTTCTTTCATCGCCTCTACAGCCCAAAGCACGCGTTCAGGTGTCGCTGGGGTATCAAGCGCGGGGCTAAATTGGTGCTCTGCCACACTTGCTATGGCGTCTTTAAGCGCTGACCACACTGAAATTCCGAGCATAAGCGGTGGCTCACCAACCGCTTTTGAGTTGTAAATGGTATGCTCGCGATTAGGATCATCAGGCACTAAATCTACTCTAAAATCACTGGGTGTATCACTGATGGCTGGAATTTTATAAGTCGCAGGATTATTTGATAGTAAACGCCCTTGCTCATTCCACATTAATTCTTCAGTGGTTAGCCAACCCATGCCCTGAATAAATGCCCCTTCAATTTGGCCAATATCAATAGCAGGATTAAGTGAGTGACCCACATCATGTAATATATCTGCACGTAATAATTTATACTCACCTGTTAAGGTATCAATTAACACTTCAGATACCGCAGCCCCAGTCGAGTAATAAAAGAACGGTCGACCTTTGCCTGTTGCGCGATCAAAATGAATTTTCGGTGTTTTATAAAAGCCAGTCGAAGATAATGATACTCGCCCCATATAGGCTTGCTGAACAAACTCAGCAAAAGAAAAGCTTTCACCACCAACAACCACTTGGTTATGACTAAATTTTACTGCGCTGTCATCTACCTGATATTTTTCACAAGCAAAAGCAATTAACCGTGCTTTTATGGTTTGCGCAGCCGCTTGTGCCGCTTTACCATTTAAATCGGTGCCCGACGATGCTGCAGTAGGTGAAGTGTTAGGCACTTTATCGGTTCGTGTTGCTGACACGCCAACAGTATCAACATCAACTTGAAATTCTTCTGCGACAATTTGCGCAACTTTAGTATATAAACCTTGGCCCATTTCAGTGCCACCATGATTTAAATGTATGGTGCCGTCTGTATATACGTGCACTAACGCACCCGCTTGATTAAGATGCTGAACGGTAAATGAGATACCAAATTTAACTGGCGTTAACGCCAAGCCTTTTTTCAATAGGGTATTTTCATTATTGAACGTTGTGATCTTTGCTCGACGCGCTTGATAGTCTGAACTTGCTTCTAATGACGAAATTAATTCAGCCATTTTATTATGTTCAACGGTTTGATGATAATGGGTAACGTTACGATCGTCTGTACCGTACAAGTTTATTTTACGGACAGCTAATGGGTCTTTACCCAAATAGCGCGCGATATCATCCATCACCATCTCAATGGTCATCATGCCTTGTGGTCCACCAAAGCCGCGATAAGCTGTATGCGATACGGTATTAAGTTTACAACGGTTACCCGTTACCGTTGCTTGATCTAAAAAGTAAGCGTTATCAGAGTGAAACATCGCTCTATCAACAATGGCATCAGACAAGTCCGGTGAATAACCACAGTTACCATTAACTTCGATATTAATGCCTTTTATTTGGCCGTTGCTGTCAAAACCCACCTGATAATTATTTTCAAAAGGATGACGCTTGCCTGTCATGCACATATCATCTGTGCGGCTGAGTTTACATTTAACCGGTTGTTTAGTTACATTGGACAACAATGCTGCGATACAAGCCCAAGGGGCCGCTTGTGTTTCTTTACCGCCGAAACCGCCGCCCATTCTGCGGGTATCAACAATCACTTTATTAAGCGGAATGTCTAAGACTTCAGCAACAAGTTTTTGCACTTCACTTGGGTGCTGTGACGAAGAAAATATCGTCATACCACCATCTTCTGTCGGCTCAGCCGTTGACACTTGCCCTTCAAGATAAAAGTGCTCTTGGCCACCCACTGATATTTCGCCCGATAATTGATGTTCAGCTTGAGCAATAGCAGTAGCTGAGTCACCACGGCGCATGGTAAATGGCGGACGAACAAAGCTTTGCTTTGCTAACGCATCTTTTACGCTTAATACCGCGTCAAGTTCTTGATATTCTATTTTTGCTAATTTGACTGCTTTTCTCGCCAAATCATAGCTAGTAGCCGCAACAGCAAATATCGGCTGGCCAATATATTCAACTTTACCAAGCGCTAACACCGGGTCGCCAGGAAATACCGGCCCGATATCAGTATGCCCTGGTACATCATCGACGGTGATCACACCAACCACACCTTCTGCTGTTTTAACTGCAGATAAATCTAAATGTTTAATTATGCCGTGGGCAATAGTACTTTGACCAACAGCGGCATGTAATTGCCCGCGTAAACTGGGTCTGTCATCAATATAAAGCGCTTCACCACTGACATGTTTATCAGCACTCTCGTGTTTTTTTGAACGGCCTACACCACCCAAGCCAACAGTGCTTAACGCCTTGTTTATAGTTTGGTTAGAATGATCAGTATCGATAAGGCTACGCATAATTAACTACCCGAGTTTCAATGGTTTTATTTTGCAATTCTAAGTAACATTTTTGCAGTAAGTTTTGTGCCACTTTCATACGATATTTATCACTCGCACGCACATCTGACATCGGTTGAAAATCTTGTGCTAAGGCTGATTGGGCCGCAGCTATGCTATCGCTGCTGAGCTGATTATTTAACAAGGCAGCTTCACACTGTTTTGCTCGTATCGGAATTCCTGCCATACCGCCAAATGCAATGCGTACTTCGGTAATAATATTGTCTTTAATTTCTAAGAAAAATGCCGCTAAAACTGCTGATATATCATCGTCAATGCGCTTTGAAACTTTATACAGCTTAAACATTTGACTCTCCTTCGCTTTCGGAATGTAAATATGTTTAATAAACTCAGCGTCTTTTAACACGGTTTTCTTATAACTAATAAAAAAGTCTTCTAGTGCTATTCTTCGTTCAACATCACCACGTTGTAAGCTAATTTCAGCACCTAAGGCAATCAAGGCCGGTGGCATATCACCAATTGGGGAAGCATTACCAATATTGCCGCCTAAAGTACCATTATTGCGAATTTGTCTAGAGCCGATACGTTCAATCATTTCACCAAGCTCATGATATTCATTATCTAGCATCGAGGTAAATTCACTATAAGGGACGGCGGAGCCAATAATAAATTCGTTATCATTTGCCTCTAAGCGGTGCAACTCAGCAACATCTCCTAAATAAACCAGATCGTCTATGGTCGCTAAGTTTTGTGTTACTGACAGCGCTAAATCGGTGCCACCGGCAACCAATGTTGCATTAGGACTGGCTAATAACTTATCGGCTAATTCAGCAATCGTTTTTGGCGCAAAATAATGATGTTGGCTATTAGAGAGCTGCGCTGATGGTAAGCTTTTAAAGTCAATTAATTGCTGCAAGGTTTGCTGATAATGTAGCGCAAAAGAATCGGCCTCTGCGTGTTCGCTTGAGGTTAATGCCGCATCGATTATCGAGCGATAACCTGTACAGCGACATAAATTTCCGGCTAGTGCTTCAAGCACTTGTGCGCGATCGGGCGTGCTGTTTTGCTTATGTAAGGCAAATGACGACATAACAAAACCTGGTGTGCAAAAACCACATTGCGAGCCATGATTATCAACCATTGCTTGCTGAACATGATGTAATTTAGCGCCTTGCTTTAAGTCCTCTACCGTGATGAGTTGCTTACCGTGCAAACTGCCAACGAAACTAATACAGGCATTGATTGATTTATAATTCAGCGCTTGGTTATCTTTGCTAAGCTCGGCAAGTACCACAGTACAAGCACCACAGTCACCCGAAGCACAACCTTCTTTGGTACCGCTTTTAAAGCGCTCATCACGTAAATACTGCAAAACAGTTAAATTAGGGTCAATGTTTTCTATTACCACAACATCGTTGTTTAATAGAAAACGTACTGCACTTAGGCTCATAATGGTATCCGCTGTTAGATTATCAATTTATTGCATGAACAATGGCCGAATAAGCAAATATATCAGAATAAAAACCTGACACAAGTGTCAAATTATAAATAACACCTTTTTAACATTTACAAAGTATTGCTGGATGGTGCTTTGATAATGCCAAACTAGCCGAAAAAGGAGTTTTACGCTTAGCTAAATTATAATAGACCTTAATGAAGTTGCGAGATTAGTTTTATAAAACTAACCAGTGCTTATTATTGATTTAACCGTGATAATAACGAAAGAAGTTAGATATATCTGGCAGATAGTTGAGATAACGTCAGGTTTACAAAGATAAGGTTAATAGCGTGTGCGCGGCATTGAAAACACTCGCGACACAGGTCAAGTTTTTAGTTTTTTGGACGAATGAATGGCATATGTCGATTGACGTCTTTGTAGAGTAAATATCTAAACGGCCCTGGGCCACCGGCATAGCAAGATTGCGGACAAAAAGCGCGTAACCACATAAAGTCACCTGCTTCTACTTCAACCCATTCACCATTAAGGTGGTATACCGCCTTACCTTCTAGCACATATAAGCCATGTTCCATAACATGCGTTTCATCAAAAGGAATGACGCCACCGGGCTGAAAAGTGACAATATTAACGTGCATGTCATGGCGCATATCTGATTGTTCAGTAAAACGGGTTGTTTGCCAAACGCCATCAGTATTTGGCATGGCAATCGCTTCAACATCATTATCACTGGTCACAAATGGCTCCGGTGCATCGATGCCGTCAACGGCTTGATAAGCCTTGCGGATCCAATGAAATTTTACCTTCTCGTTGCTGTTATTTTTGACTGTCCATTTACAGCCTGCGGGTAGATATGCGTAACCTCCGGTTTGCATCTGATGTTTAACGCCTTCAATGCTAACCTCCATTTCACCTTCAACTACAAACAGTACCGCTTCAGCACTTTCATCAAGTTCAGGTTTATCTGAGCCACCATTGGCGCCAACTTCAACAATATATTGAGAAAAGGTCTCGGAAAAACCACTTAATGGTCGAGCAATGACCCACATGCGCATATTTTCCCAGAAAGGTAGATAGCTGATAACAATATCGGTTAACACGCGTTTCGGGATAATGGCATAAGACTCAGTAAAAATTGCACGATCCGATATTAATTGCGTTTGCGGTGGTAAACCGCCTGTTGGGGCATAGTAAGTATGTTTCGTTGACATGTTTGATAATTCCTTGGTCTGTACTGGAAATTTTTATTGATATATTAACCTGAACTCTGGATAAGCAGCACTTGCTCAATTCTCCCTTTTAACCCATTATCTGCGTTAAAACGTCGATAAATAGCTCGCTATTCATAAACGTTTTGCCTTGGAAATGGCATAAAATGAAGCATTGATGATGTCTATTAGTGATGTTCACCTTGCTATAGCATTTACTTTGCCACCTAAGCTTTTGATTCACTTGAATATCAAGCACTCATTATCCAGAGTTCAGGTTATATTAAAATGATATATACTATTTTCAGCCGGCTAAGGTGAGCATTACGTTCACTCTCGAAAGCTATTTTCTTTTTAGCATATATCAGTTATGACTCGATAAACATACAATGTTTACCTCAATTTAGCATTTATTAGCTGCAAACAACTGAAATCGATAGCTTCAGCACTAGCTGACAATAACGAGCTTTTGGGGTGATAAATAATGAAAAAAACCGCCGAATAACTCGACGGTAACAATAAAGCCAAAGCGCTAAGTTAACGCTTTCTCAGCGCTTAATTAGCTTGCCAAAAAAGTTATTAGCTTGGCTATTGCATAGCTTCTACATGGCTTCTACATGACTATGAGAAAGCTATTTTAAATACTGAGCATGAAAAGCTAAATGCTCAGCTATAAACGATGATATAAAGTAATAGCTGTGATCGTAACCTTGATGAATATTCAATGTTAAAGGATAACCACTAGTTTCTGCTGCTGCCACCAATACCTCTGGTGTTAGTTGCTCGGCAAGGAAATCATCCGCTCCCCCTTGATCAACTTTCGCAGGTACAAACTGGCTCGCTTGACGCATCAGTTCACTGGCATCATGATCACGCCAAGTTGTTTGGTCTTTCCCCAAATAAGCAGTAAAAGCCTTTTTGCCCCAAGGTACATTAATAGGGTTACAAATAGGACTAAATGCCGATACTGAACAGTAACGCTCAGGGTTTAACATTGCGATAGTCAGCGCACCGTGACCGCCCATAGAATGGCCACTAATAGCGCGTTTTTGTGTGACTGGAAATGCCGCTTCAATGATTTCAGGCAACTCATTAACGACATAATCATACATTTGGTAATGACGATTCCAAGGCGCTTGCGTCGCATTGACATAAAAGCCCGCCCCTTTGCCTAAATCATAACCCCCATCATCAGCAACATCATCACCACGAGGGCTAGTATCAGGTGCTACAATCGCGATACCTAATTCAGCTGCCATTTGTTGTGCGCCTGCTTTCTGCATAAAGTTTTCATCGCTGCAAGTCAGTCCAGAAAGCCAATACAACACCGGCACTTTTTCACCATTTGATACTTGTGGTGGCAGATAAATGGCAAAGCGCATAGCACAATTTAATACTTTTGATTGATGACTATATTGCTTATGCCAGCCACCAAAACTTTTATTAACACTTACGTTTTCAATTGTCATAGTAAAACCTTAATAGCTATCCCCTTTTACGCTCGTTGATAAAAGAGCAAACAAAACACGGAACAATATTTATACCCATAAAACGTCAAGAAAACTTAAATAAAAATTTCAGCTTGAAGTATTATGGGTACTTAAAAGTCGTATTACTTGTCAAAGTGAATAACAGTTCGAATGCTTTCACCTTTATGCATTAAATCGAATGACTCATTAATATCTTCAAGTGCCATGGTATGAGTAATAAAGTCACTTAATTTAAATTCACCCGCTAAATAACGCTCCACGTAATCAGGTAATTCAGTACGGCCTTTTACGCCGCCAAAAGCAGAGCCACGCCATACACGACCGGTAACAAGTTGGAAAGGACGAGTTGAAATTTCTTGGCCTGCACCGGCAACACCAATCACCACTGACTCACCCCAACCTTTATGACAACACTCTAACGCAGAGCGCATCAAATTAACGTTACCGACACATTCAAATGAATAGTCAACACCGCCATCGGTAAGCTCAACAATGACATCTTGAATGGGTTTATCGAAATCTTTAGGATTAATACAATCAGTAGCACCCAATTTTCTCGCTAATTCGAATTTACTTTCGTTAATATCAATCGCAATAATACGACTTGCTTTTGCCATCGTAGCGCCAATAACTGCCGATAAACCTATGCCACCTAAGCCAAAAATAGCGACCGTTGCGCCCTCTTCAACTTTCGCGGTATTCATCACCGCCCCCATACCTGTAGTTACACCACAGCCTAACAAACAAACTTCTTCTAATGGCGCTTCTTTATTCACCTTAGCTAATGATATTTCTGGTAACACGGTATATTCAGAAAATGTTGAACAGCCCATATAATGGAAAATCGGTTGGCCGTCTTTATAAAAACGTGTCGTGCCATCAGGCATAAGCCCTTGACCTTGAGTTTCACGAATTTTTTGACAAAGATTGGTTTTACCAGAAAGACAGAATTTACATTCACGACACTCAGGCGTATACAGTGGAATAACATGATCGCCAACAGCTACGCTAGTAACACCTTCACCAATTTGTTCAACAATACCACCACCTTCATGGCCTAAGATAACTGGGAAAATTCCTTCTGGATCTTCTCCCGATAAGGTAAATGCATCGGTATGACAAACTCCAGAGGCGACTACTTTGATTAACACTTCACCTTTACGCGGTAACATCACATCGACCTCTTCGATCGATAATGGTTGTTTTGGTCCCCAAGCAATAGCGGCTTTTGATTTGATAAATTTATCTGACATATTTATTCTCACTTACAATAGGTAAATACATTAATGGTGTAGTCCAGCGACAACGCTGTAATCATTGAGTGCAGTGTAGTCTATTAAATTAATTATGATAATACCCTAATAATGCAATTCACTTTTACTCACTGGTAATAAAAGCATCATATTAAGTACAATAGTTACCAATAAGTGAGAGGTTAAAATTATATACTAACGTTATGACTAGCTATATTGCTTCACTCACAACACTACCTTTATGCTATTAATATAAACTATGAGGATCGTCAATTTACACCAGCTCGGATGTTCGTACATAGCTAAATCGTAGTAAACACCTTAATGCGCTATCAACTTTTATTTCCTAAACAGTGGTAATGTGGTATTTTTCTAAATACTTGTACAACTGGGCAACAATCATGCAATGGGAAGGTATTAGCGAGTTTGTTTATGTCGCTGAAAATGAAAGCTTTACATTAGCTTCAAAAAAAATGGCCATTTCCACAGCACAAGTGAGTCGTCAAATAAGTGCTTTAGAAAAACGTCTTAATATTAAATTATTTTACCGCACCACCCGTAAAGTTTCTTTAACCGAAGAAGGCCGTATTTTTTATCAACATTGTCGTAGCGTGCTTGATGGGCTAGATGCTGCTGAACGCGCCATTACAAATTTACAGTCAAAACCTCAAGGTAAAATTAAATTAACCGCACCGGTGACTTATGGTGAACAACAGATATTGCCGCTGGTGAATAATTTTATGCAGCAATATCGAGATGTTGAAGTATCCGCTTATTTGAGTAATAGAAAAATTGATTTAGTGGAAGACGGTTATGATTTAGCTATTCGTCTTGGTAAGTTAAGCGACTCGTCATTAATGGCAAAACAATTAGGTAAACGTACAAACTATGTTTGCGCCTCAAAACAATATTTAGACACTCACGGCACCCCTCACTCTATATCAGAGCTAAATCAGCACAGTTGTTTATTAGGTACCTTAGATTATTGGCACTTTCAAGAATTAGACCGAGAAAAAAGCATCAGAGTAACAGGTCGCTTACGCTACAACAGTGGTTACAGCCTAACCGATGCGGCACTGAAAGGTTTAGGGATAGTGCAACTGCCTGATTATTATGTTCAACAACATTTAGCCAGTGGCAAGCTCGTTAGTTTACTCGATAATTATCGCGCACCTGACGAAGGCATCTGGGCTATATACCCTCAAAATCGTCATTTATCACCTAGAATAAGATTATTGGTGGATTATTTAGCTGCGCAATTACTTTAAGACACAACCTTTAAGTAACTGTTTTTTTTAATGCCTAATCTCAGCAGAGCACAATACTAAACAATGACTAAACAATGACTAAACAATGACTAAAACATATAAGTCATCATTGACAGAAAAGGGTTGATATGAAGTTTTATTTTAATGGTGAAGACGCAAGCCAAATTGCCATCGGTGCTTTTGCTATGGCTCTGCCGGTTAGTTTTTCTGAAGAGGTCTGGCTTTTAGGTGAAAGCTTACCATTAACTAACTTACTATTAATCACTCTCTTATCACTGTTCTTTTTAGTTTATTTCGCTTACTTCAGCATCTTTCAAGCGAATGTTAAAAACCGCATACCGATGTTTATTTTTCGTATTATCATCGCCTATTTGATCACGTTAATGGTGGTTGCTTTAGTGCTCACTTCTTTAAATCAATTTCCCATTACTACTCTGCCAGATATTGCCATAAAACGTATGATAATAGTGACTATGCCGGCTTCTTTAGGCGCGATAATTGTCGATAGTTTAGATAAGGAATAATCATTATCACCTGTTATAAACATTACCGTACAAATATTGTTTGAAAAAATGACGACGTTATTTTTATTGATTTTTTCTTTGAACATCAAAGCATCTTTATCTTCACCTTTAAGAAGTTGCGCGACCTTTGTATGCTTTCAGCATCAAATAAAACAATACCATGTGATTGTCGTTTATAGCTTTATAAAAATAAACTAAACAACTCATCTCTTTCTGGCTAACTTTTTTGGAGATTAGCTGATTGAATTTACATCATAAGAATTTAACCTTATACCAATTCTACTAAGCTCTGAGTGGGAATAAACTTAAAAGACTTGCTATTACATAGATAAATACGGGAACAAATCGATAGCTTGCTTGATAACGTCAGTTTTCTGACTTTTAGCCAAGTAAACCGCAAATATCTCACGGTGATAAATAGGTGCGCTTTCAACCACAAATAAATTGTTTGCTTCAACATGTTCGAAGGTCATCTGCCGAGGAAGATGCGCACTACCCCCGGCATGTAAAATATAATTTAAGGCAATACGAGGTTGACTCATATAGTGTTTAGCGGGAGGAGCATCTTGAAATTCTCGCATATGTTTTGAGTTCACCGACTCGCCGTAATCCACCATAATATAATTATCTAAGTCTGCCCCTTCTTGATATTCTGGATCGGTTGTCACTAAATGCAAGGGTACCGTTGCCACTTTTTCAGTGACAAGGTCTTCAACAAATGGCGGTTCAAATAAAAACGCAATATCAATCCCCCGACTCAGTACATTCTTTCGCAGCTCTACCGGCGAATATGTATTGGTAAATAAGCTAACACCATCTAAATTACGATGAATTTTTTGTAGCCACCCTTGTAAAACAATATCCCAAATAGACATCATTGAGCCAATGGCTAGTTGTTGGGTATTGTGCTCAGCTATACCCACATCATGCTTGGTTTTTTGCCACATAAAAAGTAGCTCATTAGCATGCTTGATTAAACGATGACCTTCTCTGGTTAACTTTAAATGTTTATGCGTTCGATCAAAAAGCAAAACACCGAGATCATCTTCTAATAACTTAATTCGTGCACTGACCGCAGATTGTGTAATAAAAAGGTTTTCAGATGCTATCCTAAAGTGCAAGGTTTGACTAACTTCTAAAAACGTTGTTAAAAGTTCAAATTTCATTAAATACCCCTGTAATCAATTTTTTTGATTAAACACAGTAAAATTTAGCGTTTTATAATTCTTTGGCTAGACTATACACTTTAGCCATACATTTACATCACTTTTTTTATAAAAGTGAATCAATTAGGTAATTCCTATGAAAGTTGCAATTTTATCAAGAAACAAAAACCTTTATTCAACCAAGCGCTTAAAAGAAGCGGGCGAAGCTATGGGCCATGAAGTCGATGTTATCGATACATTACACTGCTATATGGATATCACCAGTAGTCATTCTACCGTGCGTTATCATGGTAAAGAACTCCCTAGATACGATGCGATTATTCCACGTATCGGTGCTTCTGTAACCTTTTATGGTACGGCAGTAGCACGACAATTTGAAATGATGGGCACCTTTAATATCAACGAATCTGTTGCGATCAGTCGTTCACGCGATAAATTACGTTCATTACAATTACTATCACGTAAAGGTATTGGCTTACCTCGTACAGGTTTTGCTAACAAGCCTGATAACGCAAAAGATTTAATTAAAAATGTTGGTGGTGCGCCCGTTGTTATTAAACTATTAGAAGGCACACAAGGCATCGGTGTGGTACTTGCCGATACCGCTAAAGCTGCCGAAGCAATTATTGAAGCCTTCATGGGCTTAAAAGCTAACATCTTGGTACAAGAATTTGTTAAAGAAGCCGGTGGTGCTGATATTCGTTGTTTAGTGATCGGTGGTAAAGTTGTTGCTGCGATGAAACGTCAAGGTGCAGAAGGTGAATTTCGTTCTAATTTACATCGTGGAGGCTCTGCCGAAGTGGTTAAATTATCGAAAGAAGAGCGTGAAACAGCGATAAAAGCGGCAAAAGCTATGGGCTTAAATATGTGTGGTGTTGATTTACTGCGCTCACAAAATGGTCCTATGGTGATGGAAGTAAATTCATCTCCAGGTTTAGAAGGTATTGAAAAAGCTACGGGTAAAAATGTTGCCGGTATGATTTTTGAATTTTTAGAAAAAAATGCTAAACCACACAATACTAAAACCCGTGGTCGTGGATAATTAAGGTGAAGTCTATGGATGTATTACGTATAGGTGAATTTGATATATTGCCCGGTGAACAACGTAAAATAGAATTACCGGTCGCTAAACTCTATACCGATGCCGATGTTTCGTTGCCTGTGCATATCATTCGAGCGAAAAAACCTGGGCCAACAATTTTTATTAGTGCTGCAGTGCATGGTGATGAGCTTAATGGTATTGAAATTATTCGACGTTTGATTAGCCAGAAAAACTTTAAATTGATCCGGGGAACCTTGATCGCCGTACCTATGGTCAATGTTTATGGTGTGGTAAACCAAAGTCGCTATATGCCAGACCGACGCGATCTTAATCGTTGTTTTCCAGGCTCATCGAAAGGTTCGTTAGCTGGACGTGTAGCACATATTTTTCTCAATGAAATAGTTAAACATTGTGATTATGGTATCGATTTGCATACAGGGGCGATTCATCGCTCAAATTTCCCGCAAATTCGTGCCAATTTATCGGATGAAGAAACTAAAAAATTGGCCCTAGTGTTTGGCGTACCTGTGGTACTTAACTCTAACATTATTGATGGTTCTCTAAGAGAAGCCGCTGTTAAGCATAAAACTAAAGTGCTGCTCTATGAAGCCGGTGAAGCACTGCGTTTTGATGATTTTTCAATTCTTGCCGGCATGCGCGGCATTACTAATGTGCTAAAACATTTAGGTATGGTGCGAAAATCTACGACACGCAAAAAGGTGGTTCCACCTTTCGTTGCCAATAGTAGTCAGTGGTTGCGCGCTAATGCCAGTGGCATAGTAAATCATCGGGTAAAATTGGGTGATCAAATTAAAAAAGGCGATATATTAGCTGATATTGGTAGTCCATACGGTGACATTATCGATGTTGTAACAGCAAGCAGAGCTGGCATATTAATTGGTCAACAGAATATTCCTTTGGTACAAGAAGGCGAAGCTATGTTTCATATTGCCTACTTTGAAGAAGATGATGCAGATATTGTCGTGCAAATAGAAAATGCTCAAGACACACTATTGCCTGATAACAACGTTTAACGAAGGGTAACGTAATATGACAACAAAGCAAAAAGCAATCATTGGTCGCTTAGAATCTATTGCGCTACCTGAGTTAGCCATAGCTGACTTACAGGTGCGTGTAGATACCGGGGCTAAAACTTCCTCACTACATGTTGATAACATTGTGAAATTCACAAAAAATGGCAAGGTCATGGTGAAGTTTAATCTACACCCTGACGTCCATAATGTTGAAAATACCGTCTCTTGTGAAGCGCCTATTCATGACATTAGAAGAGTTAAGTCTTCAAATGGTACATCAGAGCAACGTTACGTTATCGCAACACCTGTACAACTGGGCGATGAACATTGGACCATAGAAATAACCTTAACTGACCGTTCTGATATGAGTTATTTAATGTTATTTGGTCGTGAGGCGATCGGTGATAAATTTCTTGTCGATCCCTCAAAAGTGTTTGTCAGCTCATAACATTTAAATTTACTAGGCTTTAATATGACATTAGAACAGATAATAGAACAAGTAACAGGAACGCTTGCTTTTACCGTTGTTACAGTATCAGAACAGCCGATCACACTTGGCGATATACTGTTTATTCCGCTGCTAATTTGTCTGGGCTTATTGTTAACCAAATGGCTAACAAGGTTTGTTAGTAAACGTTTAACCACGAAGAAAACCGATCCTAATATAATTCATTTAGTGCAACGGGTTTTATATGTTTTATCGATAACCGTACTTATCATCAGCATATTAGACTTTATGAATGTGCCGATTGCCGCCTTTGCTTTCTTATCGGGAGCAATTGCTATCGGCTTTGGTTTTGGTGCACAAAATATTATTAATAACTTTATTAGTGGTTGGATCTTAATGTGGGAGCGCCCTATTCGTATTGGTGACTTTTTAGAAGTTGAAAATACTAAAGGAATAGTAGAAGAAATTAACACCCGTTCTACTCGTATTAAGCGGGTAGATGGTGTTCATTTATTAATACCTAACAGTAAATTACTTGAAAACACAGTGGTTAACTGGACCTTAGTAGATCAATTAGTCAGGTGCTCGGTTAACGTCGGTGTTGCCTATGGCTCACCAGCTAGAAAAGTTGCTGATTTAATTATGCAAGCTACCACGGAACAAGCAGAGACGTTAACAGAGCCTAAGCCTTTAGTTACTTTTGATGATTTTGGTGATAATGCCTTAATGTTTGAAGTTACTTTTTGGATCAGCTCACGTGTCGAAGGCGGTTTAAGGTTAGCTAGAAGTAATGTACGATTTCGTTTGGAAGAACTATTTGAGCAAGAAAACATTGTTGTTGCTTACCCACAACGTGATATACATCTTGATGGTTCATTAACCTTAATAAAGCCATAATATCATCGGCTTATTTACGCTATTATTTAACTAACTATTAAGCAATAACGTGAATAAGCTGATTAAATCTTTAATAGTACAACATTACCTGACACTACCTCTCATCTACCTCAATGACAAATTAGCTGCTTCTAAAAGTAAGTGCCTGACTTCAAAAATCACCAGAAAATAAAGACAATTAAGTACGCTTAGCGAAAGCTAGCAACTCGTTAATCCTAACGAGACTGTAGAATAACTCGTTTATTATGAATTCCCCCATAAAATAGGGTTACTAAATGCATTACCTATATCGAGTTAATTCTCTACAGTGCGATTTAGGAGCACAAAAAAACAGCTGTTTTGGCTGAATTAGTTATTCTACAGCCTCAACGCCAGTTTCAGGCTCATTATAGCGGCCTTTCTAAGCGCTAACTTTGTCACTTCTCCGACATTAGCACTTGAGAATTGTCACTAAAATTTATTGTATGTTTTGCTCTACAGCAGACATTGATATCTCAATGAATAATTCTCTTTGGAAAAACGGAAAACAGGTCTGATATTTCCATCAGCTTATGAACAATCATTATATTTATTCGCCCACACTAAGGCATTTTGGTAATAATCCGTTAGCTCTTCATAGGTCACATTGACCATTTCAGCATTTCGTTTGGTGTTATACCAACTCCCTTTCTCGTAGTAAATAACAGCATTGAGAATATATTTTAACCTAGATGGTTTGTCACTGGTCAATGCAGCATGTACTTCAGGAGCCAATGGTAAATCGTCAAGTAAATTATCAAGCGGTTTGTCAAGCATAGCATCTAAAAGCGAAAATAATCCTACCATAAAGCCTGCCTCTGCATGTTCAGGCATCGCTTTAGCTGCCATTAATTCGCAAAATCTGGCCCGTATAATTGCCAGTCGTGTTAATTCCTTTGGCTTATTTGTTGCTAAAATTCCAGAGGTTAAAAGTAAAATTAATTTTTTAGTTTGTGTATCTCCTAAATAAATTAAAGCATTTTTAATCGACGTTACATTTTGTGTGAGCGGAAAGATGCCAGAATTGATAAACTTAAACAGCTTAAAACACAGCCCTACATCTCGCTCAAAATAACTGGTGATATTGTTAATATTTAGCTCAGTCTTTAAGCATTCTTGCATCAGACCTAACATAATGGCTTGACTGTTATCTATTTCATGATGCCCTGACATTTCAGGTTTGCAAAAATAATAACCTTGAAAATAATGGAAACCTAATTTTTTTGCCTGCAAAAATTCATCTTTAGTTTCAACTTTTTCAGCCAAGATTTTTAAATTCTTTTTTTTCTTCAATTTATTAATGAGAACGGCAAGTTCACTAAGCGGGGTAGCTTGAATATCAAACTTTATCAATTTGACCAGCTTGAAAAATCGAGCCCATTCCGCTTTATAAACAAAATCATCTAAGGCTAGATGGTACCCCTGATGATAGAGCTTTTGACAAGCCTCATAAACCTCATCAGAAGGAGTAACCGTTTCAAGTATTTCTATCATCACTTGCTTTGTGGGTAAAATCTCAGGTAAACCGCTTAAAATTGACTCTTCAGGAAAGTTGATCAACGCGGGTTTTCCGTCAGTGATTAATGCTAACCCATGGTTTAAGTGCGTTCTCATAATTAGTTTCGACGTTGCCCTGTGCGGATCTATTTGTGGGAATATATTTTCCGGGCCGCCACGGTACAATAGCTCGTACGCTACAACGTGTTCCTTGCGGTTAAATATAGCTTGTCGAGCGGTATATATTTTCATTATTTACCTGTACCATCTAATTCTTTAATAACACCGAGCAGTAATAATGGCAAGGCTTGTTCCAGTGTTAAATAAAGTGCTTTTCCGCTGACACTAGGTATATAACTTTGCTTTTTTTGCTTGACTATCCAATTGGCTGAATAAGCTTTTATTTGTTCATCACTCATAATTTACTCTATCATAATAAATAGTTAATTAAGGATGCATGCTGAAACGAAGATAATAATGTAAAACATTATTTAAGGGGGATATTGACGTGTTCATTAATTGCTCAACACCCCAGTGCCGGTAGCTACACTATCATAGGAACTTAAAGCTCCCTTAGACCGCTGGCTTTGCGTCCTAGACTTTCATCTAGTTTGCCTTTTTCAACTGGTGCATTTTGGATAATAACTGACTTTAAAATCAATGTACAGAAAGTAGCTAATTGAAAACACTGATTTTTTTATAATAATTTGCAATGAAATTTTTCCTAATAAAAATTAAGAGAAATTAAGAAAAGAGAATTAAGAAAAGAATTAAGAGAATTAAGAAGACACTAGAATTAAGAAGACACTCACCCAAAGAATTAAGAAGACACTACCCC